>Ga0209617_10000721_pt1 | contig 15008 bp, 10 predicted proteins | sample LakEriepJuly2011_2_FD_187459 | JGI IMG/M metagenome (GOLD analysis project Ga0209617, IMG submission 187459) | Freshwater microbial communities from dead zone in Lake Erie, Canada - CCB epilimnion July 2011 (SPAdes) (version 2) | ecosystem: Environmental > Aquatic > Freshwater > Lentic >... | reverse complement strand
AATGTACAACTCAATAGGCTTACTTCCATCAAATAAAGTCTATGAAGTTGACCGTTCTGCTCTGGTAGCCGGATATGTTGGACAAACCGCTTTAAAAGTTCAAGATGCGGTAGAGAAAGCAAAAGGTGGGGTTCTTTTTATCGATGAGGCTTATTCACTCTCTGCAGACTCTGGAGCAGGTTTTGGCGATGAAGCAATTTCCACCTTAGTGAAAGCTATGGAGGATAATAGAGAGAACTTAGCAATCATCGTTGCCGGCTATAAAGAACCAATGAAGCAATTCATTGAATCAAACCAAGGTTTGAAGTCAAGATTTCAAAACTACATTCACTTTAGTGACTACTCCAGTGAAGAGCTACTAAATATATTTGAAGAGCTATGTCACTCACACAAAATGGAGATAGATCAATTGGCAAAAGTAGACTTACTAAAGCATATTGAAACTGCCAAACCTCAAGGTGATCAAGGAAATGCAAGATATATTAGAAATCTCTTTGAGAAGATGTATCTGAATATGTCTCATAGAGCTGCTGAAGATGGAAACATTGATCTTCATGAAATTCTAAAGTTTTATAGTAGGGATATTCCAGCTGTTGAGGTAAGAAAACAGACAATTGGCTTTGCGCCAAATAAAGAGTGAAATGGAATACACCAATAAGTCGAAATCATTGATTGGAACCAAAAAGCTTGATTGGATTCCAATTATCCTCTCCGCAATCTTGTTGGCTTATTGGTGGCAACCTTGGATCTATCTAACTGCCACCTCCTCACTTCTTCTGATACTAAATTTCTTAATAGTTGGAGCTCTTCTCTTATGGGCAGATGGTTATGAGAGAGAACCTGGCATAACCATTACCTGGAGTGTCCTCTGGGGTTGTCTTGTTGCAATCTCAATTACCAGCTTAATTACGCCCGGAGAAGCCTCACTCTTCGTGGCAGCTATAGTCGAGGAAGCCTCAAAGCTTTTGGGTCTTTTTTGGATCTACAAAAGGGGGAGTATCCATTCAGCAACTGACGCTCTTGTTATGGGCGGCTTTATAGGCTTGGGATTCACAATTTTTGAGGACTTTGCTTATTCAGCCGGTTCTGAGGAAGCAACATCTATTCTAATTTTTAGAGCAATTTTCTCTGTTTTTGCACACACGCTCTTTTCTGGGGTAGGAGCTGCAATCATGTACCTACTCTGGAAAAAATTACATGGAGGCGGACTGGTTCTGGGATTTATCTTCTCTTATCTAATACATTACATATGGAATCTTTCGCTCTCTATCGATTTAGCTTCTATAAGTCCCTTGATTTACTTCATCGTTTACGCTGCATGGCCCCCCGTAGTTCTACTTATTACCTGCATCCTGGTAAGACAAAGAGAAGCAGCGCACTTAAGAAGAAATGGCTTAAGAGCTATTGAGTTAGAAATGGTTTCACAACATGAACTTGATCAGATACTGAATTGGAGTACCCGACGTAATGCAGCAAAAGAAACAGGCTCTCGTTTTGAACGAAGATTGTTTCACAAAAATTTGCACGTCACTGCACGGAGAATTCTTGAGCTTGATTCATGCTCGAAGGGTCACTTCAATGAGGAAAGCACGAGCATTAAAGAGGTAATCGACAGAGATCCTTGGTCTTAGGGCTTTTTTCTCTTCTGCCCATCATGAAGTATTGTTTCCATAATTTTGAGTTGCTCCCTTAATCTACCTATCTCATCTTCCGTTACTTTTCCATCCGCAGTAATGTCGTCGACTTCATGCACAATTGTATCTAGTTCGATCATCTTCCTTTTACGCTCTTTGTTTTCCTCACGCGCCTCATCCATAGCATTTAACACAATTCCGATAAGTACATTTAATACCGTGAAAACGACAATGAAGATATAGGAGAGATAGAAAGGAAGAGCCCAGGGGCTAATCGCGACCGCCTCTTCCAAATAATTGGGAAAATTCTCTAATGTTAATAGAATAAATAGTGAGGTAAGAGCTAGCGTTATGTTTCCCCAACTATCTGGAAGTTGTTCTCCAAACAAGTAAACACCGGCCATTCCATAGATGAATAAAGCTAGAAAAATCAGCACTCCTACGCTCATCAAAGGTGGGAGGCTCTTGACCACAGAGCTTGTCAGAACCCTAACTTCTGGTAAAAATCTAAATATACGAATTAGTCGAAATATCCTGAGTAATCGCAAGATAATTGTTTCACCTGTGAAGACTCCAAATGAGAGAACTACAATAGTGAAATCAAAGACATTCCAGCCTTGTCGAAAAAATTCCCAAGGTCTTTTTCCATAGGAAACTAATCGCATAATCAGCTCAACAAGATATATATACAGCGCGAATTTATCTAATTCACTCAAAGTGTTTCTGGTCTCTGGATCAATCTCTGGCATAGTTAGGAGGGCCAAAGAAACCGCGTTTACCAATATTATGAAAGCAATTACTAACTCAAACTGAGAGCTATATACGATACGAGCTAGCCACTTGATTCTATATTCTTTTAACTCTATGACTTCGCCATAGGCCTTTACAAAATTCCGAGCTTCAAAACTACTTCTCGCAGCCATCTACGCCCCTAAGGTTTTTGATTTACTTTTACTTTTTTTCAAACCCTACGGTAGTGCCTGTCATCTGATCCCAAAGAGTTTGATGGGAGGCTCGAAATACAAGAAGTGCAGAGACCAAAGTAAAAATCCAGCCTGCCCCAAACAAGACTAAAGATAGTGCAGAGGCGAGAGCGGAGAACGCAAGAAAGTAAACTACAAAACCTCGAAGGAAAACTTGACTATTTGCGACAGGTTGCATGGTCTTTATGTCAACGATTCTCAGACCCAAAATTTGTCTTGCAGGTGTCAGTCCGCGTCCAATAAGTATTAGCCACCAAATAAACCAGCCAATTCCAAGAGTCACAACAGCGAGAACCGCTTCTAGAATTGCTGAACCAAACCGGTGTAATGGTGTCGCAAAAGGTAGACCTAAGCGAATCGAATCCACACTATTATCCCAAGTTGACATTTGTGTTATACCCTCTCATTTAATTTTATCTCCATCAATCCAATTTGAAACATCTACACGAACTATAACCTCAACTCCCGATTTGTCATCCTTTTCAACTACGTGTGTCTTGATTTCGTCAATAATTGACCTATCCAAGCGATCAGGTATTAGAGCATATGAAACTATTTTTTTGCGATCGAAAAGGTTTTCGAGTTGTCCACTACTACTAAAATTGATCTGCTGCCAAGAACCCACTGGGCCAAGAATTTCAGAGATAAATTCTTGCCACATCATCAGATCAGTCGATGAGTCAAAAATTGATGTTTTCATCTTCAGGCCCTCAAGTTCATTTGGCTTTATAGAGTCAACATTAAATCTGGTCTCTTCGGGTAATACTTCTCTCTGAACATATTCTGTCAACGTCTCTATCAATCTATCCCCAACTCGCTTTAAGTAATGTTCACTAGATATTTCCCCGCGCAACTTCTTTCGTAGTCTTGTGTCCTCATCTATACGCGATGTAATTGATGAGGCTCTCATGGCATTTGTCTTTTCATATTCCTCAAAGAGAATAGAGATTTGATTATCGCGCCAATTCTGGGAAATAAAATATTCCATGGCACGGTTCTTAACATCATTAAAGGCACCGACTTCTCTTGGAACTGCGACATCCATAGATTTTGGCAATCTAGAGGCATCTAAATTTGTGCCCTCATAATTAATCCACTCTTCAGATATGTACCAAGGGTTATGAAGTAGTTTTGCCATTAAGCCAAGGAATTCGTGCATTTCTGCATGCAAAAATCGTAACCGGCCCTTTTCGACAGATAATTCTGAAACAGACTTCAAATAGAATCTAGCATCGGCGATCTGTCTGTTTAGGCGTTTTCTCCATCTTGAATAATCCCTGAAATAAAATACAAAAGCAAAGAACCAGCTAAAAATTGCACCGAATCCTATTACCTGCGAGATAATACTTATGGGGTTAGTGATCCCAATAAAACTTAAAACCATTGGAATCCAACCTAAACCTAAAGCTGCCAAGGCAAGATTTACAAGGTAGCCTAGAACGAGAGAGAGTAACAAGCCACCAAATGAGAACCTAAATTTTCTTAGGAATCTCTTTTTATTATCCCTGGCTTCCTCATAGAGATCTTGAGTTTCAATCTCTACCCACTTGCTTATGTCAGCCTCGAATTCAGCCAACTTCTCCTGTTCTTTACCGAGGGCAGCTAGAAGTTGCCAGGCATAAGTTCCTTTTCTCTCTGAAATCCATTCGTTTAGAGATTCTTGTGCAGATAAAAACTGATCCAGATTTTTTTCTTTTTCCTCACTAGTTTCTCTAGCCGATTTGTAAGTGGCAATCCCAACTTTGAGAACATTTTTTAACTTATCAAACTCTTTTTCCAAGAATTCAACATTGTCCGACACAATTTGATGTTCTTCCTTGAGCCACTTAAGAGTGCCTTTTTTGTATCGATTCTTTCGTCTATCAAAGGCATTTAATATGATTTCCTCTTCAAGTTCGCTCTCATTGGCTAAATCTTCATCAATCTCTAGATTGATTTCAGCAATATCTTCTACAGAATCTTCTTCGTTTTCATCGATAGATCCGGAATCCACGTTCTTTTGATCGACTTCCTCGGTCTCCTGCGTTAGCTCAGATCTGTTGGCAAAAGAAACCTTCTTAAGCGTACTTCCTACCAAAGACTTGATCGAATTGTTTTCAAACGAAGATTCTTCAATCTCAATCGGATTACTCTCTTCATCAAAATTTGCATCGGTAGGTGCTCCACTATCAGGTTCGGCTCCGATATCAATATTTTGAACTTTTTCTACAGTCTCACCCTTTAAATTGATGGAGTCTTTCTCATCATTCATGATGAACCTCAACCTTCGATGGCACATCTAATTCTTGAAGAATCCTCTCTAGGCCACGTTTTTTGCTGCCAATTTTGCTCAGCTCGCTGCGACACTTTCTGACCCACTTCTTTGCTCGCTCTTTATCGCTCTCTGCGTCCATTAATTCGGAGAGAGAGGAGCGAGACTCTTCTTGCAGTTCAGTTATAACTTCTTTAAATTGTCCCGAGAGTTTATTTGCCTGTTCCGTATCTAGCCAATCTAGCGAAGACTTTACTATTTCTGGGTCTTCATCGATATCACGAACGAATTCAGGGACTACCCAGTTTGAGCCTTCTTTTGGTATCAGTTCTGTAGTGGAAGAGATTACTTTTCCCTGGGCAATATCTGAATTGCCTTGCAGTAGTTTTACTAAGTCCGTTCTGATTGTGTGCCATAAGGGACTATGATCAAAACGATAATCAACAGCTAGTGGAATGTCTGCAAGTCTAGTTTTGACTTTGGCCCGTACATCTGAGATTTTGCTTATATCTTCACTCTCTTCGGGCATAATCCCATATCTTCGTAATTTACTCCTGGACTTATTTAAGTCTTCTCTAACATCGACGGTGAATTCTCCATCTGCCCCAAAGAGTAAGTCTGTAGCTTTTCTATTAAAAGTTTCCACAATAGCTGTGAAGAGATTCCTAGGCAGAGCTATTAAATTATCGAGAAAGAATCGCATAAATAAGCTGAGCCCTGCAATAAATCCAATCTTTATCTGACCTTCTTCTGCTGGTTTCTTCTCTAGCTTGCATGTTAAAGCTCTGCCATCTTCAGCAAGTGTCTTTTGCACAAACGAAGTTATTGCAGCATCACGCTCCAAGCCTTCTAGCAGATATCTCCCTTCAACATGAAAATTAGCATCACCGAGCGGACTTCCATGCTGTTCAATCTGCTTTAATGCGGCAGCTGCAACTTTTACCGCTACGTCATCGGTCTTTACTGCGCGAACAAAAGTTCTCTGAAGAATAAATTTATCAAATGTAGCCGACCTATCTACTTCTGAATTCTCTAAAACAGATTTATTGACTCCAACCCAAAGTCCAAGAGATGTTGCAATGTTTGCTAGAAGGAATCCAACATATTTGGGGTCAGATTCAATAACAAATGAATCCACTCCCATTGGATAAGAACGATCCTCTGGAGCGACTATTACATTTAAATCCCAGACAGTCTCAGAGTGATCAACCTTCTCCCCTTGGGCTAGTCCTGAACTTCCAGCAAGCATGTTTATTAGGAAGAGTCTTGTTCCGCGCTGTGTAGTCCCGCGGTCACCTTCCTCATGTTTGCTTGAAGCTAAACGTAACTGTGCCCCAATACGATTTGCTAAGTTCAATTGCTTACCATCAATCTCGCTAGATTTTGAGATATGGCGGACTGCAAGAACACGAAGCGTTTGCAGCTGAGTACTTGCTAATTCATCAAATAAGTTTCTCTGGCGCGAACCATTAAGGCCAATGACCGTAGAAATTATTGGTTTTGGATTGGAAGGTTCAAAGGGTAGGAAGGCATCACTTTCCTGCGCTGAAACAGTTACGTAAATCGCTGGTGCTAAGAGTCGCTCTCTTGTCCACTCCTTTGCTGCCTCCAGAATTTGTGAACCAAGTGGTTCATCTGGGAGCAGGACAATCGAAGTGCCGTCAAAAGGCCATACAGATGACATCTCTAATCACGCGTCTTTTTGCGTTTGCCGGTTGACCCTATTGCCTGGGCAAAACTTAAGAGTTTTTCTAGAGAATTGAGCCAGTTCTCTTGCCATTCATACTGGGCAGTCATTTCAAATGGGTTTGCAGACTTATCTGCATCGGCAAATCGATCCTTTAATGAAGAGATCTCACCCTCTATTTCTTCAATTAAGCTAGCTTTTCTCTGTTCCATTGTTAGGGAAGCGTCGGTGACTACTGGTCCGATTCCTTGTACGTAGTCACTAAGCACTCTATTCACTCCATACTCTTGGTCGTCATCGATATCAGTACCTGCATCCATGAGGGCATGGTGCGCAAATAAAGGAGTTATTGACGCAGTAGCATTGACCTCCAGTAGAGCAATTGAGAGCGAATTGAGAACTGCTGGGAAAGTGTCAAAGGACCTCGGTGCGTCACCAAGCCCAAGTAATGGGTGAGGAAAATCAACCCAACTCTTTTCGTTATAACTATAAACAGAGACTTTTCTACCTTTATTTAGATCAGTATCGACAACTTTTCTTAAATCGGTAAATGACAAAGCGAGCCATCCAAGAAACATCAAATCTAGGACTTCCTGCGCAACTGGAATGGCCTCTGGGGCAGGCTTTGTGCGCCTCAATGTCCAAAATTGTTGTCGAGTTTGAGCTCCATTAGCGCGGGCTATCCAATCCCTATGAATAGGTCCCATCAAGGTATTGAAGACCACTGGGTTTCGTGCACCTTTAGTTGTTGAAAATATTGTTATCTCTCGTGTGCTATCTGAGCTACTAAAAGTTTCCTTGTCTTGAATTGCTTGGTTGCCAGGGTCAAAGCTATTTACTAGTCCAAAAATTTTCTCTTGAAGTTCCAGGCTCTCCAGTGGAATCGTTGAGAAGGATGTATAAGTTCCCCCAGCCGCTCCTGGATGAACTGCGTTTAATACCTTGATATTTTCCTCAACCATTGGCTTTGAATACTTCAAGGCGCTACTGAACTTCGCCTCAAAGTCCTTCTGTCGCTTAGATTTCTCAGATGGGTCAGTCAAATTCTCTAGATATGGACGGATTCCCATATTGACTTGATTGCTGAGCGAGCCTGCATGGAGGTTGATCATATTTTTTGCTCGCTCATAAATATCACCAATATTTGCATAGACTCCAAAGCTAGCTTTTTGTGCATTGCCGATAGAAGCACGGTAATTACTATTCTTAGGCTGCCAGGCTGGCCGAGCTTCAACCAATTTCTGCTCGGCTCCATCTCCACTCTTATCAAAAGCAATTCCTAGTAAAGCTCTCTCAGTCATTCGTAGCTCCCAAGCACCTTGGGCTTCAGGTTCTAGCGCAGCCTGAGACCACTCCCTTAGTAACTTAGGAAATTCCTTATAATCAATGAGAGTCTGTTCGGTATTCGGTGGAGCGAATCTCTCTTGTACCGAAGCCTTATCCGAAGTTGGAAATGCTGAGAAACTTGAAAATCCATACTCCTCATCTTCAGCTCGCTCCACTTTCAGGGTTTCAATTTCATCTGTTAACTTCTTTAAAAGCGGTGCTAAGAAGTTCTCATCCAGATCGGCTAGAAGTTCAATTGCAATCATTATTCGATCTACTTCGCCTAGGAAAGAAATACCTTTCTTAACAGTATCTTGAACTTTTTGAATCTCTTGATCTTTTCTTTCAATCTTGGCTTTTCCAGAACTTAAAAATTGGAGAACTCGACCACGAATCTCATCCGTTAGATTTTTCTTCTGTTCTGCATCACTAGGAAGCTCAGTCTTAATGAGAAATTCGACTTCCTTACGTAATTTTTTAAGAAGCTCCACAGTTACATATAACCCTCCAGAGACTACAACTCCCGAGGTGGCAGCAAGTACTCGTTTCTGTATTTCCTGAGTCCAATTCTGAACTGATTCGAAGACTGATGGCTTCTCAGCAGTCAAGAGTTTTACTCTATTCGCGTTGAAGTAGTTCATTATTCGCTGCTCCCAAGTGGATGGATCTAGTGAAGAATCTCTACCTGCAGCATTGGCAATACATTCATTTGCAAAATTTGCATAGAAGGAATCTTGACCTTTAAGAGCATCAAGTACAGCATTATCTGGGTTTCTCTCTCTAAGTCCAGAGTCATCTAAGAACCCAGTCCAAAGTTGATCAGCTCTAGTATCAATCTGAACATTTCTATTCATCGACTGATCTTTACTTACTGGTTCAAAATCTGGCCAGAGTAACTTCTCCACAGCGCTTCTTGTAATACATTCAGCCCCATATTCAACAAATCGATCCATCCCCAGAGATATTCGACTAAAACCCATGGCGGCGAAGGGTTGGTAGTGCTCAAGATTATTTGCAACTTTTAATCTAGTTTTATCAGTCATTGTCGCACTAGTTGGGAAGACGTTAACAACTACATAATCATCTAACCATTGTTGAGTCGCAGGGCTAGTTGTCAGCGAAGCTAGAGACGAGCCAACTGCATAATAAATTTCTTTGGTTGTTGCTCCAAGAGCGCCATCATTATTCTTTGCACCTATTAACCAATGATGCTTTCCACCATAACGTCGTCCGATTGGAGGGCGTCCAACTCCATCAAAAAGAAAACTGGAGGCACTTGTCATCTTCTCTCGCCAAACTCCATTAACAACTTCAGACAGAGCTCCTAAAGTGTTTCCTGGCACAGACTTCAACATATTTTCAGGAATATTTAGAGAAAATACATCAGCGCCATAAAGCATTACGTGCATAAACTCATCTAATGATGGATCTACAGACTTAATTAACTGTGCTACGTCTTGGAATAGTCCAGAACCCGATCCGCCCGCCATTGATGAAATAACAAAGACAGAGGTATGAGGCGGTTTTGCTGAAACTGGTATATCAAATAATTGATTAAGTCGAGCAAGGTCCTTATTGGCTTGCGCTGAAGTTAGGCGATTATGTGCATCCGTGAGGAATCTATTCATCGCACCAAACTGAGATACACCAACCGTTCTTCCAATAGCGCGAAATTGTCCAGCTCCCTTTGCTATCGGAACTGGAGTTGAAAACGGGAGCCAGCCAGATAGAACTTTGTTCCGACTAGATGCCGGAGTTGAGTTAATAATTTGATCCTTGACTGTCTGATAGCTGACCTGCCCTGGAACCAAACCGAGATAGGAGTCTGAGGGAAGAATTGGTGATGGAAAACCCCCGCGTCCCTGAGTTGCTATTGTGTCAATCCAAAGTGTCTGCCAGCACTTGGGGAAATCACCTTCCCACTTGAGTGCTTCAAGTCGTTCAGTAAGAATTTCACGAATTGCTCTAACTGTATTTCCGCCAGAACCTCCAACACCGACAAATAACATTGAACCTAGCATTATTGATCTCCTATCGTTCTCTTATGCCCATGGATCATCTGGATCCACCTGCGGTGCCTGAGTTGGTTCTTTCGAGCCTTTACTCTCTGTTCCTGAACTAGATTCTGATTTCTTTTTACCAAACAACTTTTTCTTCTCTTTAGGCCTCTTACTATCATCGACAAAATTTTGGCCAGTTGGGGTTGCTGTCGAGGAGTCGAAGTCATCCCACTTGGCGCTTTGAGGCTGATTTTTTACCATACTGGATGGCTGTTGGCTAGAGGTTTCTTCAATCCCTTCCAGCGGGGCTGATTGGCCCAGGCTCTTAGCAAGAAAATCCCAAGAATCTTGATTTGTCTCGATCTGATCCTTTAATTGACCAAATTGACTCTCTGCCTGACTTGGGTCAATGTTTAGATAAGCAGTAATTAATGCGGACAACTCGAATTTGCCACTATCTTGCTTTGCTGCGCCCTTAAGGGCAGAAACGACCCAATAACCGTTTGGATTGAGTGGTGCTTTAGTTTGGGAACTTGATGTATCAAACAAAACTTCCTCGCTAGCAAACCCTAAGCGGTCTTGAGTGAAGGTTAGAACGCCAGCAACTTCCCCAAAAGGATTCTTTGGAAGTTTTGCACTTAGAGTAAATATCTCTGATGAGTTCCACTCCTGCTTTAATAACTTCTCAGACCCGGTATTACTTGATAGGTATTCAAAATTGCGATCTTGAAACAGCTCTGTCTGATCATCAAGTCTTGATATTGAAATCTTGCTGTCACCAATAGTCACCTTCACGGGAACATTTGCAATACGAATATCTTTCATGCGGAATCTGGCAAAGAAATAGTTATTAAGCTGTAGCAGGCTTAAGGGGATAAGGATTCCAATTATAGCTAGAAGAATCGGAAGCCATGTAGGTGGTGGCGTTAATTTTGACGCAAACTCTAAATCTGCTACCAGGTCCAAACTCTGAGACGAGTCTGGAGTTCTAGTCTTTACAATAATTAGCCCTTTTGAAATTCCTTCAGCCGAAATTTCGCTTCCCAAAGAGAGTTCTATCCTTATTTCTTCACCCTGCTTTACAGGAACCTCTTGGCTAATATCTATTTTCGTACTTGTTGTCTGATTGGTAATCACAGACTTGAAATCAGAGAATGATCGGCCTAAAGGATCTACCTTAATTTCTAATGATTCAATATTTACCAGACAATCACCTTGCTTTGGTCCTTGAATGGCTAAAGTTCCCCTTGCTGGCGTTTTCGTATATAAATCCGAGAGTATTAGTTTCGTATTTGAAAGGCTGCAGAGTTGATCAGGTAACACTAAAGGAGCTTCCACGGCGCTCTTGATGGTGGGAAGTTTTATGCCTGACTTGGTCGTTAAGTCGAGTTTGAGTAAGAGGGATGCAGTTTTTGAGCCTGTATATGGGTCTATTGAACCACTCCAAGTGGATTCAGGCTTTTCTATCTTAAGAGGGAAGTTATTGAGCTTCCTATTCTGAGCTGTGTTATCAATAGCGTCTACGCTTAACTCAACATTACGGAAATCTGTTAAGTCCGCCTTAGATCCATCTCTATTCACTATGGTTCCATTTATTTCCTGACCAGACTTTCCAGCTGTAAGTGTGACATTCTTACTCAGGCGAGCTTGCATGCCTGCATCGAGAAATACTGTCGCACAAAACGCTGTATTACCTGTATTAACGGACCATTTTCCAACTAAATTATTTTTTAAAGGAACATTTAAAACAGAGAATCGCTCTAATTGGGTTGTCTGATTCCATCCTGATGGCAATGAAGTTCTAGAAACTTGCGTGCTATCTGGAATTGAAATTTTCCAATTTAAAGAAGGGATAACTAAAACAGCATTTTTAATTCCTGGATCTACAACAAAATTAGTAACACCGCTTTGACAGGTAGTCTCTACTGGGCGTCCATTAATTATCTGCATTATTAACTTTAAGAATCTCTCTGCCAGCTCATCGGTGTTGTTAACTTCTATTAACTCTCCCTGCCCGTGACTATCAGGAATTGGAAACTCGCCACAATTAAATGAACCTTCGGCGATATCTCCTTGTTCAATATTGCCCTGGCCGAGAACCGTTGGTTTAAAAAGAGAAATTCTGCTGCGATTCTTCTCGTTTATCACTTGAGGCTTGAGAAAAACGCCTATGAGATGAATTCCTGACTCTCTGATTGATGTAATTAGAGAGCTTTGAGGAACTCCCTTTTCCCCCGGTGCTACTCCGCAAATATCCTTTATTGATTTCTTCAATTCATCAGGCCCGCCATAAACATCAAGACCTCCATCGGTGAACCAAATTATTGCTTGGCATGCTTCCCCGTCAGCTTTAGGAGCCTCAGATAGTTTCTTTTGGGCATTTCTTAATCCAGCAGCCCAGTCAGTCTTTTGCCCATTGTTGAAGTTTTTTATCTTTTCTGACCATTTACTTGCATCTTTAACATTCTCTGGATTCGCTTGCTTCCATGAATACTCTTCATACTTCTTACCATTCTTATCTTGTCCTGGAGAGGTGCTATCAAAGGTAGTTAATGCAAAGAAGAGTTTCTTTTCTTGATTTATGCGCTTCAGTAAAAGTATGGAGCTTGCAATAATTTCTGCACGCTTTCCTTCAGGGTCAGAGCCCGGAGACTTATTATCATCAGCAAACTTGAGGCTGCCAGATGAGTCAATCAAAAACATAATATTTACCTGCGTTGAGGTCTCTTTGTTAATACAGGCAGCTAAAGCATCAAAAGCTTTATCAGCTCTGGCTGGGCTCATTGGAAACATCAGGGTGCTTAAAAAAGACAAAGTAAAAGCCTTTGCAAAGAACTTTTTATTAATAAATCTAATGACTTTTGACATCGACATTTAGTTAACTATTTCTATCGCTAGTCTCCACAAAATTGGTACCGCTAAAGCAAAGGATAGAAGACACAATCTGCCCGACCACTTTATATAGACTTTGCCAAGGCCCCTGTCATACCAGGGCAGACTTCTATTTCTTAGATCTTTCGTCCTAAGGACTGCAAGAAAAAGCACAACTAAGAATGGAGTTAGCAGATAACCAATAATACTCAAGGCTAATTTCTGAGTTAGGAAAAATGAATTGCCAAAAAAATATAGAAGAGCACTGATAAAAATAATGGAACTTTGAAGAATTAGAGGCCACTTAGGTGGTTTTTTTACTTCTGAATAACCATAGTCATCAGGTACTGTGGTTTCATCCCAAGTTGAACTTGAACTCTCGCCCCATGAAGTCACAGTTCAACATCTCTCTCTAATTCAGTTGGAAAGTTACCTAGGTCACGATACTGGAGGCCACAGGAACTTCACAACAACTTTTGAGTCATAGGCCTCGGTAGGAGTCTTTGGAGGGAATTACAAACATGTAATTAGCTCTTAGGAGCCGATAGTGGTTGAGCACCCTTCAACAAAGTTCTCCCTATTTTCTGCCATGTCTTTTAGGCCAAATTTAGGCAAACCGAAAATTAGCCACATCGCATTGCAGGCAGATTCTTTCTCCACTTTAGGAATTTCTAGAGACTCCCCAGACCCCTCGCCCGCCCAAGAAGATAGTGCTTCGATCTCACTCGTTAAATCTCGCCACTTTGTACCAGTCTCTTTTCCAAATCTATAGGACTCTGAAGTTAACTCTTTGGTACTACAAGAAGTAACCATGAAGGCAAAAGAGAGCAAGAGGCATATGAATTGAACAGTTTTAATCTTTTGCCTGATTTGGTAGGCCACTTTTTTTCTCCTTTAAGAAATTGCTGAAACCTTAATCGATATATTGAATACCTGCAATAGCCTACGAAAAATCTCACTTGGGGCTAACTTCATGACCTTCAAAGTCTATGAATTTGACTTTTTCATACTCTTGCTTTGGAGCTGTCTGATCTTCAAGCCCCTCAATTAAAAAGAGAAAGTCATCAACCTTGATAACTTGCCTCCCTCTACTTGCTGCAACCCGCCTTAATTGCTGTGCGGCAAAATCGAACTCGGTTGACTTAAGCCCTCTGAGCCTTATAAGAAGAGATTTACTTGGGGGAAACTTTTTTGAAAGAAGTCGAATGTTGCCTGGATTACGAACCTCGACCAAAATCTGGTTTTCATGTTGCTCAAGAACCTTCAGGCCAACTAGATCAGAATCTCGCTTTAGGTATCTAAAACTCCAAACAAAGTATATGAAGATGGGAAGTGAAAGAGTTGAAACTACAATTACCAGCTCTAACGCTCGTGACGCCAGAAGATCCGCAAGATCTCTAAGGGATTGATTTAGCTCTTCCATTTACCCCGAGTTTAACCATCTTGGCCTAGGTCACAAACATCCCTTATTGCTAATTTGGTTTCCTTGCAGACTAATTTACTGTTAACCCAAACCTGCCCTCGTGGCCATTTAATAATCAGGGCTTTTAGTGTCACACTTGGGCAATGACTAAAACCCTGCGCCGTGCGCTGCTTCCCCTGCTTCTAGTATTTGGGCTTCTATCTTCCAGCGTCCCTTCTCAAGCGATAGATCTTGGCGCATCTTCCAACTACATAATCAGAGTTACTCCTGAAGCAAAAGCTGCTATTGAAAAGACAGTTCTGCAATATGGCGGAAAGATTGATAGCAGGTATCAATATGTCTTCGATGGTTTCCTAGTAAAGCTGCCGGATGTTGCAGTTGGATTATTAAAAAAGCTTCCCACGGTTCTTATAATTGAAAAAGATGCTCCAGTTTCACTAAACGCAATTCAAAATACCCAGTCACCAACGCCATCCTGGGGACTTGATCGAGTAGATCAAAGAGAGAAAGTTGGCGCAACTTCAAGCTTTGGATATCGAAGCGCTGGAGCTGGAGCTACTGTCTATATCGTTGATACTGGAATTGCTCCTCACAATGATTTTGGATCAAGATTATCAAGTAGTGGATTTTCTGCATTCAGTGATGGAAATGGTCCAGTTGATTGTCATGGCCATGGAACACATGTGGCTGGAAGTGTTGCTGGTAGTCAGTTTGGAGTTGCTAAGAATGCAAAGCTAGTTCCAGTAAGAGTACTTAACTGTTCAGGAAGTGGTAGTACCTCTGGGGTTATTGCAGGCATGGAGTGGATTCTCTCTCCTTCAAATCCAAACTCC
>Ga0209617_10000720_pt1 | contig 15016 bp, 15 predicted proteins | sample LakEriepJuly2011_2_FD_187459 | JGI IMG/M metagenome (GOLD analysis project Ga0209617, IMG submission 187459) | Freshwater microbial communities from dead zone in Lake Erie, Canada - CCB epilimnion July 2011 (SPAdes) (version 2) | ecosystem: Environmental > Aquatic > Freshwater > Lentic >... | reverse complement strand
TACTTGCCCGCACCGCTGCCCGTGCCCCCGGTGCCGCCGCCCCCCAGCGTGGTGATGTCGCGCCCACCGCGCTTGGACATCAGCCCGAAGCCGTCGCCGGCGCCCTCGCCATCGGCATCGACGCCCAGTTGGTCGTCGCGCGGCTTCTCGCCGGCCGGGGCTGCCTCGGCGGGCTCGTCCAGGCTGAGCTGGGGCTTGGCGAGGTCCATCTCCTTGGGCGGCTCTTCCTTGGGCTTGTCCTCCTTGGGTGGCGCCGCCCGCTGCGGATTGACCAGGGCGATGCGCTGCACGCGGTTGTGCGGGTGGGCGTTGTCGCTGATGAAGTGGCGGCGCGCGTACAGGCCGGCGCCCACCGCCACGGCCAGCACCAGCAGGCGGATCAGCCAGGCGCGCCGGGTGTGCAGGGGCGCATGGCCCCGCCGCTCGCGGTGCGGCAAGGAGACGGCGAGGTGGCCAGTGGGGTGGGCGGTGGCGGTGGCATGCATGGCCAACTCACTTGACCAGGCGTTCGGTGACCAGGCCCAGCTGGGCGATCTGCAGGCGCTTCATCACGTCCAGCACCTCGATGACCTTGTGGTACTGGACGCTGCCATCGCCCTTGACGACGACTGGCAACTCCGGGTCGGCCGCCTTGTACTGGCGCAGGCGCATTTCCAACTCGCCCAGGCTGACCAGGGACGTGTCCAGGTAGATGCGCCCGTCCGAGGTGACCGTCACCGCCTTGGTCTTGGGCTTGCCCATGCTGGGCGCGGCCCCCGCTTTGGGCAGGTTCACCGCGATGCCTTGCACCGTGGCCGTGGCCATGATGACGAACACGATCAACAGCGTCCAGGCCAGGTCCATCAAGGGCGTGAGGTTGAGCTCGTCGTAGAGCTTGAACTGGGTTTTGAGTCGCATGGCGCTGCTCCTTGTTCGGGGGGGTCAAGCGGCCTTGGCCAGCGAGGAACGCAGCGCCAGCTTGCCCAGCAGCTCGTTGGCGAACACCTCCATGTCGGCGGTGATCTCGCCGATCTGCGAGGCCAGGTAGTTGTAGCCAAACAGCACCGGGATGGCCACCACCAGGCCGGAGACCGTGGCCGTCAGCGCCGCCGCCACGCCCGGCGCGATGGTGTTGACGTTCACATCGCCCGCCATGGCGATGCTGGCGAAGGTGATCATGATGCCGACCACGGTGCCCAGCAGGCCCAGGAAGGGCGCGCCCGACACCGACAGCGTCAGGAACACCAGGCGGCCATTGAGGCGGTGCGACTCTTCCACGATGGTGGCGTCCAGGCCGGCGCGCACCACCTCCAGCGCCTGCGGTGTCAGCTCGCCACCGGTCAGCTGGCGGACGTTGAAGACCTCGCTCAAGCCGCGGTGGAAGAGGTGGAAGAGCGGTGACTCGGCCCAGGTGTCGGCCTGCGCCTGAGCGGCGTCCAGCTCCATGCGCGCCAGGGGGGTGCTGCCGTCGCGGAACAGGGCGAGGAAGCCGTTGTTCTGGCGCTTGACGCGGCCGATCAGGCGCAGCTTGACGACCATCACCTCCACGCTGATCAGGCCCAGCAGGCCGATGAAGCCGATGACGATCCAGCCGTCCAGGCTCACCGCATTGAGCAAGGTGCGCAGCACCGCGCCGTACTCGCTGCCACCGCCGCTTTCATCACCGCCGTACTGCGCCAGCTTGCTCACGGGGTGCTGGCCGATGGCCGCCGCGCGCAGCCACTCGGGCGGTCGCATCATGTTCGACACCTGCACCTCGTCGATCTCGGCGGCCACGCCACCGCTGCCGGAGGCGTCGGCACCGACCAGCACATCGCCCTTGAACTCGGGCAGGCGCATGGTGCCGGTGGCGGCCTCCTGGCCGTCCACGAACAGCTGAGCGCGGTCGCCCAGCGTGAAAGCCAGGTGGTGCCAGCTGGACCCGTCGATGGGCGCTTCGGCCACGATGCGCCCGCTCTGGGCACCGTCCTTGACCAGCAGGTAGGGCCGCCCGGCGTCCAGGCCGAACACCAGCTTCTTGCCATCCTCGTCGCGTGTGAGCAGCGTCCCCTTGGCCGCCGCATCGGCAGGCTTGACCCAGAGGTTGACCGTCAGGCCCGTGCCCGATGGCGTGGCCAGCGACGGGGCAGCCGCGATGCGCAAGGTCTGCGTCGGCCCCAAGGACAGGCCGAAGCCCATGGCGCCATCCCCCTGCAGCTTGCCTGTGGAGGCGGCAACGGTGTTGCCATAGCCGGTCGCATCACGCGGCATGCCGTCGCGGTCGGCGAAGTGGAAGGCGGCCACCGTGTGGGCATCGAAGCTGGCCTTGGTACTGCCCGCGGCCGGCGCCGAGGCGTTGCCGAAGTACATGTAGATGCCGGCGTCCTTGCCGCCCACGGTGGGCACCTGCACCCAGACAATGGCGATCTCGTTGATGGGGTCGAACTGCTCGACGTGGAAGTTCAGCGGCGTGGTGTCGTCGTCGGCCATGAAGCGCAGGTCACCGCCGTTTTGCTGCGCGTCGAGGAAGGGGAAGTTGCCCGCGTGCAGCCGGATCGGCACCAACACCTGCTGCACCGGCCCGCCCAATGCGGGCGTTTCTGCGCCGTCCAGCGCGATCTTCTTGCGGTACGACCACTCGGTGTTCCACCAGGCCTGCGCCACAAGGGGCAGGCACAGCAGCAGCCCCAGCAAGGCGCGCTGGACGATGGCCCATGGCCGACCTCCTGATTCCACTGACTTCACGCTCAACATGTCGGGCTCCCTGTGGTGTGCAAACGAAGCGAAGCATCCGGGGCGCCCGAGGCCCTTTGTTTGAGGCACATCAAAGGCCGCGGCTATGCCAAAAATCGGCGTCAAAGGGCGCATCGCGCATGGCCTGATGGGATGCCCAAGGGCATGCGGAAGTGATCGATCGCAGTCCGTTGGGACCATGCACAGGGCCTGCGAAGCGATCAACCCAGGCGGCGACTCGGGTATCGGCGAAGCCAATCCACAGCGCGCCACTCGCCCATCGCCGCTTGTCATCAACCGTGCGCTTGCATGCGCCCAAGCTGTCCCGTGACAGGTCGGCATCCGCCGATCACGCAAGGCTTGAGGTGAACAGATGAGCAAGGCCAGCATCATTGGTGCGTACAACACGGCGTTCGGCGCCTTCGTCCACAAGGACAAGGCGAGCGGCCTGATGACCGACACCAAAACCTATTACGAGTTGCTGATCGAGGCAGGCCGCGGCGCCATTGCCGATGCCGGTCTGGAGGCCAAGGACATCGACGCCATCTACGTCGGCTCGTGCTCTCCGGCGTCCTTCCTCAACCAGGAACACGTGGCGCCGATCGCCGCCGAGATCGACCCGGCGCTGCGCTTCAAGCCCATGACGCGCTGTGAGTGCGCCTGCGCGTCGTCCTCGGTGGCCTTGTACGACGCGGTCTATGCGATCGAGGCCGGGCGTGCGCGCCATGTGCTGGTGATCGGCGTGGAGAAGATGAACCTCCTGCCCACGCCCCAGATGACCCATGTGCTGGCGTGCTGCTCGCACTGGCCCAGCGAGGGCTCGAAGGGCTGGAGCTTCCCCATGCTGTTCGCCGAGTACGCCAAGGGCTACCAGGCGCAGCACCGCATCCCCGACAGCGAGCTGGAGCAGATGCTCTGGACGGTGGGTGCCCTGGCCTACCGGCACGGTGCCGAGAACCCCCTGGCCCACGTGCGCAACGGGCCGCAGACCGTGGCCGAGATCATGAAGCTCAACGCGCTCGACGAGCGTGGCCGCAGCAAGAACATGGTGGTCGCGGCGCCCTTGCGCCTGCACGACTGCTCGCTGGTGTCCGATGGTGCGGCGGCCTTGGTGATCACACAAACGGCCAACGTGAGCGACAGGCACCGCGCCGTCGAGATCGCTGGCATCGGCCACTCCGTCGAGCGGCTGCCAGAGAACGTGCGGCCCAACATGCACACGCTGATGGCGGGCAAGGACGCTGCCGCCAAGGCCTACAAGGAAGCGGGCATCGCGCCGGGCGACATCGACCTGGCCGAGGTGCACGACTGCTTCACGATCAACCAGATCATGTCGATCGAAGCCCTGGGCCTGGCCGAGGACGGCCGCGCTGGCCACGACTACCTGGCCGGCCGCTTCACCCGCGACGACCGCGTGGCCGTCAACCTGTCGGGCGGCTTGAAGTCCAAGGGGCACCCTGTGGGCGCCACCGGGGCGTCCATGCACACGCTCATCTACAAGCAGCTGATCGGCGAACCGATTGGCGTGGCCGCACGCCAGGCCGACATCGGCGTGGCCTTCAACGTGGGTGGCTCGGCCGTGACCAACTGCGTCACGGTGCTGCGCAAGCTGTGAGCCGCACCATGACCCGCTTCACACACAACGACCTGGCGTTTGCGCTCACCCCGTCCGGCGAGCACTGGGACCTCACGCGCCTGGCGGCCGATGGGACCCCGGCGACCGTGGGCACGGGCCTGTTCCCCGGCCTGCCACCAGACGAGGCGCTGCGCCGGGCTCAGGCCCTGGTCCGCACCATCTGTCCGGTGGGCATCCGCTTGGTGGGGCCGGACGTGGCCCACCCGGCGCTGGTCGGTGATCTCCACATCGTCGGACCCAACGTCGCGCACCCCAACTTCATCCACTGGGACACGGACAGCAGCTCGCTTCACAGCGACTGACACGCCGATTGACCACCTCACCAGCCAAGATCAGGACACCTCATGAACATCCAAGAAAGCGTTGCACTCGTCACCGGGGGCGGCAAGGGCATTGGCGAAGCCGTCGCCAAACTGTTGGCGCAGCAGGGCGCCAGGGTCGCCGTGATCGACATGGTGCAGGCCGACATCGACCGCGTCGTCGCCGACATCCAGGAGATGGGCGGCCAGGCGATCGGCATCCAGGCCAATGTGACCAGCGAAGCCGAGACTGCCCGCTTCGTCCAGGGCACGGTGCAGGCCTTTGGCCAACTCAACATCGCCGTGTCTTGCGCGGGCATCATCCGCGACGCCACCATGCTGTCGCTGGACAAAGAGACCGGCCATGTCGCCAAGAAGATGGGGCTGGACAAGTGGCAACCCGTCATCGACATCGACCTGACCGGCACCTTCCTGACCTTGCGCGATGCCGCGGAGGCCATGGTCAATGGCGGCTGGGACGGCCTGCTGGTGCCCATTTCATCGGTGAACAAGGTCGGCCAGGTCGGCCAGCTGAACTACGCCGCGGCCAAGGCGGCCGTGGCCATGATGCCCAAGACCATCGTCGGTGAATTCCTCTTGCGCGGGATCCGGCACATCCGCTGCGTCGGCATCGCTCCGGGCTACACGGCCACGCCCATGCTGACGGGCATGAACCAGGCAGCGCTGCACGCCATCCTGGAAGATGTGCACATCGATCGCCTGATCGAGCCACGTGAAATCGCCGAACTGATCGCGCACTGCGTGAGCAACGAAGCGCTCAACGCCACCACCATCGAGATCACCGGAGGCTTGTGCTACCCGCGCGGCATCGCCAAGTGAAGCCGGGCCCGTGAGGGGCCCACACCTGTGTGCCCCACCGAACAGACCACATGCCGCCACGCGGCGAGGATCAACCACAGCCCCTTCTTTCCCCACTCCCACCTCGCCCAGGAGCCGACATGTCGCCGACACCCGTGCTCCACCCGAACGACCGCACCGAGAGCCCGCCCGTGGCCGCGGCCGAAGCCCGCACCACCGCGCCTTTGCGGGTCAGTGCCATGGCCGCGATGGCACACGCCAGACTGCGCACGGTGTCGCCCGAGACGCTGCTGGTCGAGGTGGCCGCCTTGCTGTCCAACGCGCAAATCGGCGTCGCGGTGGTGACGGACGCCACGGGGTGCGCCTTGGGCACCGTCACCGAGACCCTCCTGGTGCAGCACCTGGGCCTGGGCCAGGCCAGCCTGTTCACCACCCGTGCCGACGCCGTGATGACACAGCACTTTGTGCGCTGCGCGCCCGATGACCTGCTGTCGGACGTGCTGGCGAACATGCATGCGCGAGGCCTGGTCTTTGTGCTGCTGGTCGATGACGAAGGCCGCACCGTGGGCATCGTCAACCCGCGCGATGGCCTGCGCGCGCTGCTGGCCGCGGGCAACGACGAGGCGGTCCTGATGCGCAACTACGTCATGGGCGTGGGCTACGCATGACACCGCAGCCCCCATCCCCGCCAGCGTCCCGCACCGAGACCGACAGCTTCGGTCCCATCGAGGTGCCCGGCGGGGCCTTGTGGGGTGCGCAGACGGCGCGCAGCCTGCACTTCTTCGCCATTGGCGAGCAGCGCATGCCCTTGGAGATCGTGCACGCGCTGGCCCAGGTCAAGCGTGCTGCGGCAGAAGTGAACGGCGCGTTGGGCTTGCTGGCGCCCCTGCGGGCCGAGGCCATCGCCAACGCCGCCAGGCGCGTGGCCGCGGGCGAGTTCGACGCCCAGTTCCCGCTCTCGGTGTGGCAGACGGGCTCCGGCACGCAAAGCCACATGAACGTCAACGAGGTCATCGCCAGCCTGGCCTCGCTGGCGATGGGCGGCGGACTGGGCGCCGAACGCCGCGTGCACCCCCACGACGACGTGAACCTGGGCCAGTCCTCCAACGACGTCTTCCCGACCGCCATGCACATCGCAGCGGTGCTGCACGCGAGGCCGCTGCAGGCCGCACTGGCCGGCCTGCGCGAGGCACTGAAAGCCAAATCGTTGGCACTGGCCGAGGTGCCCAAGGTCGGCCGCACCCACCTGCAGGACGCCACGCCCGTGACCTTCGGCCAGGAGTTCGGTGGCCACGAGGCCCAGCTGGCGCTGGCCGAGCTGGCGGTGCGACGCGCGCTCGGCGACGTGCACGCGCTGGCCATCGGCGGGACCGCTGTCGGCACCGGGCTGAACACACACCGAGCCTTCGGTGCGCGCGTGGCCGCCGTGCTGGCCCAGCGCCTGGACGCGCCCTTCGTGGTGGCCACCAACCTGTTCGCCGCCATGGCCGGGCACGAGGCCCTGGTCGGCCTGCACAGCGCCTTGCGCACCCTCGCCGTGGCGCTCACCAAGATCGCCAACGACGTGCGGCTGATGGGCAGCGGGCCACGCGCCGGCCTGGGCGAGTTGCGGCTGCCAGCCAATGAGCCCGGCAGCTCGATCATGCCGGGCAAGGTCAACCCGACCCAGGTCGAGGCACTGGCCATGGTTTGCGCGCAAGTGATGGGCCACGACGTGGCCATCGGCATCGCCGCCAGCCAGGGCCAGTTCGAGCTCAACGCTTACAAGCCACTGATCGCCCACGACCTGCTGGACAGCCTGCGCCTGCTGGCCGACGGCATGACCAGCTTCCGCACCCACTGCATCGACGGCATCGCCGTGAACGCCGCGCACGCGCAGGCCGTGCTGGCGCACTCGCTGATGGCCGTGACCGCCTTGGTGCCCCACATCGGCCACGACCGCGCCGCGCAGATCGCACGCCACGCGCAGGACCACGACCTCGGCCTGCGCGAGGCCGCGCTTGCAGTGGGCGGCGTCAGCGCCACCGACTTCGACGCCTGGGTGGACCTGCGGCACCTGTGGGCGCCGGCCTGAACGCACATCCACCACACAGGAGCACACCATGGGCCAAGCCACCACCCCCTTCTCTCCACTGCCACACACACCAGCGAACCACGCCGCCCCACCCGACGCAGACCTGACCGACCAGGCACGCCCTGGCCACGGCATCCCATCACAAGACCCAGATCCCGCCGCGCAGATGCCACTGGAACTCGGCGAGGCCGAGCGTGAGGCGCAGTCCTCGCTGGTCGGTGGCGGCATGGTGGCCGGGGCTGCCACAGGGGCGGCCATCGGCGGCACCGTGGGTGGCCCGGTGGGCGTGGTGGTGGGAGCCACCGTGGGGGCCGTGGCCGGCGTGGTGGCGGGAGCCCTGGGCGGGGCCGCCGCCAGCACCACGGCAGCGCCCGAAGAGGCGGTCAACGCGGCCGCAGCGCGGCTGCACCTGCACATCGAAGACAGCGGCGGAGGCGGCAGGCCGGTGGTGTTGATCCACGGCTGGCCCCTCTCGGCCGAGGCCTGGAACCCGCAGGTGGCGGCACTGCGCGCGGCGGGTCACCGCGTGGTGGCGTATGACCGCCGCGGCTTCGGACGCTCCGACAAGCCCGCATCCGGCTACAGCTACGACACCCTGGCCGACGATCTGCAGCGCATCATGGACGACTGCGAGTTGCAGGACGTGACGCTGGTCGGCTTCTCGATGGGTGGAGGAGAAGTGGCCCGTTACATCGGCCGCTTCGGCCAGGCGCGCTTGCGCAGCGTGGTGTTCGCCGCCTCGGTGACTCCGTGTCTGATGCAATCCACCGACAACCCCGATGGCCCGCTCACGCCGGACGAAGATGCACAGAAGCGGCTTGCGCTGACCCAGGACCGCGACGCCTTCTTCGACACTTTCACGCGCAATTTCTTCTCCGCCCATGGCGTGCTGCAGGTCACCGAGGCACAGCGCGCCGAAGCCTTGGCCTTGTGTCAGCAGTCAGCACAACACGCGGCGCTGGCGTGCATGGCGGCCTTCAGCACCACCGACTTCCGCGAGGACCTGCGGCGCGTGAGCGTGCCCACGCTGGTGATCCATGGCGACGCCGATGCCATCGTGCCCATGGCCGCCTCGGGCGAGCGCACCCACCGCGCCGTGGCCCACAGCCAGATGGTGCGGGTGCCCGGCGCACCGCACGGCCTCAACGTCTCCCACGCCGAAGCCTTCAACGCGGCGCTGCTGTCCTTCCTGCGTTTGTGAGGCGCCAGGCGCAGGATCAGTTTGACGGCGGGTAGCGCCGGATCAGCGCACGCTGGCGCAGCCAGTGGCGCAGCAGTGCCACCCAGCCAACGGGCCGGTGCCCGCGGTCCCGCATCGCGCGGCCGATCGCGAACAAGCGGCGCTGCTTGGCGAACACGATGCCATAGGCCTGCCACAGGCCAAAGCGCGGGTCCCAGGCGTGCACTGCCTCTGAGCCGGCACCATTGACCTCCATGATGCGGAAGTGCCCGGCTTGCAAGGCGGCCAGGCTGTCGCACTTGACGTCGAAGCGGCCGGCGTGGAAGTCCCCCATGTCGCGAGCGATGGCCTCGACCGCCAGCAGCAGCGCCGGTGTGATCAGTGGTGTGCCGTCTTCATAGGCACCGCCCACGCGGGTCGAGCACACCACGGCGATGCGCACCGACGCCCCGCGTGCGGGCACATGGCTCACGTCGCAGCAAGGCTCGCTGGCGCCGTCGCGGCCCAGGCGACGGGCGCGCGGGTCTGCGGCCATGAGTTGCGCCACGCTGCGGACGCCATCGCCCACCACGCGGGGTGCATGGCGCAGCAACATGCCGCTCAACTCGCCCGATGCCGCCCCCGGCTGTCGCAGGTAGAACAAACCTGCCTCGCACGCCGCCTCCAGCCATTCCTGGAGCACCAGGCGCTCGCCACGGGGAAATGCGGCCACGTAGCGCGCCAGCGCGGCCCGATCCGCGATGCGGCGCACGCCAAATCCGCACCAACCCATGTCGGGCTTGACCACCAACGGGTAGTCCAGACCCTGGAGGCCCATCGCCGATTCGACGTCGGCCAAGGCGCCAGGGCCCACGATGTCCACCGAGGTGGTGCTCGCGGTGGCGGCTCGCGCGCGAGCGCCCATCAGGCCCAGGTACGCCATCTTGCCCTCGCCCACCAACCCGCCCGCGGTCAGCGCCGGATTGGCGCAGGAAGGCAGCGTGAGGGAGCGGTGGATCACAGACAAGCCCACCCACTGCACCACCATGGGCACGAGGTTCAACCACTTCGGCAGGCGCTCGAGCCGGCCGATCGGAAGGGGGGTACGCGCATCGACACGGCCAGCGCCCGCCGGCGCGTCAGCGGCCTGGGTCATGCGCCAGCACCGCGCGTGCGATGGCAAAGTCGATCGGCTTGAAGGCGCCGTTGTTCGACTGCTCCGCCGAACACGCCGTCAGCCCGCACACCAGGTCCATCTCCGCGCGCAACTCGATGAAATCGCCCGGCCGGGAGGTGGGCGGCAACACCCGCACCGCGCCATCGGGATCGATGGCCACGTTCATGAAGATGTTGAAGGTCGTGCCAATCTGATGCGGTGCGAGGCCATGGGGTTGCAGCGCCCGGCACAGGTTCTCGAAGCAACTCGGGTGGTGCCCCTGGCAGTGGTGGAGCTTGGCGAACATCTCCTGGCTGCAAGGTGCCAGCAAGAAGTCATGGCGGTGCACCGTGTCAGCCACGATGGTGAACATCGCCCGGCTGTCATTGGCGTACAGCACATCGCCCACACTCAGGCAGACCTTGCCCGCGTAGTCGATGCTGCGACCCGACGAGAGGCTGCAAGCCGACTCGCCGTCCTTGAACGCGAACAGGTCGGCCACCTGCTCGCCGAAGGGATCGCTCACGCGCAGCAGGTCGCCACTGCGCAGCTTGAAGGAGATGCCGCTTTGGGGCGCGATGCGCTGGGGCCCAGACGGCAGCGCACGGTCATCGGCCATGCGGCCCTCCAGCGGAAAACGGGCAAGCCCAATCGGCGTCCACCGCGCACCCGGCGTACTGCCTGGCCTCGGACGCCTCGCCAAAGCGCGACAGCATCGGGTTGACCGAGCCTTGCAAGGCGACGTCACGGCTGCGGATCACCTGTTGCAGCTTGTCGTATTTGCCGCTGCTGCGCAGTTGTTCGAACTGCCCATGGAAGTTGAACGCGATGCTCGGCAGGGGCGCACGCCTGGCCAGGCGGCAGGCCTGCGGGTGCATGCCCACCAGGAAAAACGCCCGGCCGGCGATGCTGAAGGAAAAGTCCACAGCGCCGGGGTCCTGGCCCACGCCCGAGGCCCAGGCGAAGTCACGTCGGTCACAACGGTGCAGCGCCTGCAGGTGGCGCCAGAGCCGCCGCTCAAAGTCAGGCTCGTCGAGCACATCGTCGTCGAACAAGGCCACGCAGGTGACAGGCGCCAGACCCGGGTCGGGGTAGGCGGCGGAGAACACCGCGAGGGCGTCGCACAAGGCCTGCAACTGCACAGGCTCATCGCCACCCAGGCGGCCGTAACTGGCCAGGTGAGCGCGCCCCGCGTTGAAAGCAGCGCGCGCGCCCACGCACGGGAAGGCATCGTCCAGCACGAAGGCCCTCAATCGGTCGGTCGCTGAGCTCACTCCCAGTACGGTGCGCTGTCGTAGTAGATGTGCAGCTCGCGGCTCCACTTCTCATCCATCGCGGGCCAGTGGGCCGCGTCGAAGCCGGGCGCGTCCTTCAGGCGCTCCTGGGGCACGTTCAGCACGTACGCGTTCTTGTCCGCGTTGTAGGCGAACGCACCGAAGGGGATGGCAAAGAGCTTTTCGCCCAGGCCCAGGAAGCCGCCGAAGGCGACCACCGCATAGACCAGGCGGCCAGTGCGCGGCTCGATGACGAGCTCTTTGATGTCGCCGAGGCTTTCGTCCTTGGCATTGACCACCTTGGTGCCGATGACGTTGGACGCCTTGACGGGTGACATGGAAAACGTGGCGGATGGGCTCATGGCTGCGCTCCTGTGGCGGTGAACGAACGAGGGCCGACTGGCCCCTCACTCATCAGCGTAGGCGCTGGGTCTGGGCTTGACCGTGCGGCAGCCCACACAAGGCTCCGCATGCTGCATGTGGCTGCATGTTGGCTGCCGAACAGACCCCATCGCCTGGCTTGGGTACACCTCAAAACGGTGCTGGACTTCCCTGCACCAAATCACAACCCAGCAATGAGGTGAGTCATGAACAAAGACCAAGACAAGGGCGCCATCAAGGACGCCAGCGGCAAGCTCCAAGCCAAGTCCGGCCCGGCCATGGGCAGCGACGCGGAGCATGCCAAGAGCGTGACCCCGCAGGCCGCCGGCCACGACCCGAAGAAGGCCGGTGATGGCCTGCCGGTGGCCAAGGACCGCCCCGCCAAGCTTTGAACCCAGCCCCGCCGACCGTGACCGGCGGCGGGGCGCACCATCCATTCCTGGAGCCCCCATGAACCACCCCGACAAGCACCACGCGGCCAAACCCAAGGGCTTGGTGCAAGCACAAAGCGATTTCACCTCTGAAGGCGCACCGGCCCCCGCACCCGGCCTCGCGCTGGACGCCAAAGCCATCCAGGCGGCCGCGCGCGACCTGGGCCAAGGCTCGGTCACACCGCACCAGGCGGCCTGCCGCGTGGACGTCGTCAAGCTGCTCAACGACGCCCTCGCCACCGAGCTGGTCTGCATGCTGCGCTACAAGCGCCACCACTTCACGGCCGCGGGCCTGGTCTCGTCGAAAATCGCGCAGGAATTCCTGGTGCACGCCCGCCAGGAGTCCATGCACGCAGACCGGCTGGCGCGGCGCATCGTCCAGCTCAATGGCCTGCCCGACTTCTCCCCCGAGTCCCTGACGCTGCGCAGCCACGTGCCCTACGACGCCTCGCTGGAACTGACGGACATGATCCGCAGCAACCTGATGGCCGAGCGCGTGGCCATCGAGTGCTACAGCCAGATGATCGACCTCGTCGGCACCCAGGACGCCACCACGCGCCGTCTGCTGGAAGACATCCTGGGCGAAGAGCAAGCCCATGCCGAGGAACTCAAGGCTTGGTCTGTGGCCTGAGCTTGTACCGGGCAGGGAAAATCCGCGGCAAAGTTGCGCGACCTTGGCGGAACTTGCTCAAGTTCTGTTGTGTCAGGCCGTAGCAGGCACTTGAGCGATGCAATGACGCACCGCAGCAAAGTGCCGAGGCTTTCATGACGAACTGGCTGCGCAATTTCAGCTTTCACCGCCGCCTGCTGTCCCTGGCGGTTTTCAACCTGGTCGTTGTGCTGCTGTGCGTGGCGGCCGGCTTGTTCAGCGCCACCCAGCTCACCCGGATCAGTGAGGATGTGGGCATGAGCAAGGACGCCGTGGCCGACATCCTGCCCCCACCGATGTACCTCATCGAGATGCGCCTGGTGCTGTCCCAGCTGGTCGAAGGCAGCATCGGCTCGGCCCAGGGCAAGGTCGAGATCGCCCGCCTCACCAAGGAATACAACGACCGCGTCGCGTACTGGCAGCAACAGGCCGATGTGCCCGAGCCCATCCGCCAAAGCTTGCTGGGCGAGCAGCACAAGCGCGCCCAGGCCTTCATCGCCGAAGCCAATGCCGTGGCCGACATGGCCGGCCGCATGGGCTCGGAAGACCTGCGCATGAAGATCCCGGACATCAACACCTTGTACCTGGCCCAGCGCCAGGCCGTGGACGCCACGGTGAAAACAGCGACCTCCGTGGCCGAGAGCAGCCTGCTGGAGTTCAACGGCGTGGTCAGCCGCAGCCAATGGATCCTGGGCTCGGTGCTGGTGGTCAGCGTGGCCCTGTCGGTCGTGCTGTTCGGCTGCACCATCCGTTCCATCGTGCAGCCGCTTCAGGTGTCGGTGGACGCGGTGCACCGCATGGCCTCGGGCGACCTGGGCGGCACCATCCCCAGTTCGGGACGGGACGAGCTGACGCAACTGTCGCAGGCCCTGGCCGCGCTGCAGGGCTCGCTCACCCACACCGTTCAGATCGTGCAGCGCAATGCCCAGGGCGTGGCGCAAACCAGCCAACTCATCGCCCACAGCAACGCTGACCTGAGCGACCGCACCCAGCGCCAGGCCGCAGCCTTGCAGCAGACGGCGGCGACCATGGGCCAGCTCAGCGAAGGCATGGCCCACAACGCCGACAGCTCACGCCAGGCCGCCGAGCTCGCATCGGGAGCGTCAGACGCGGCCAGCCGCAGTGGCGCTGTCATGGGCGACGTGGTGAGCAGCATCCGCGACATCCAGGCGAGCAGCCGCCAGATCGGGGACATCATCGGCACGATCGACAGCATCGCCTTTCAGACCAACATCCTGGCACTCAACGCTGCCGTCGAAGCGGCACGCGCTGGCGAGCAGGGCCGTGGCTTTGCAGTCGTGGCCAGCGAGGTCCGCACGCTGGCGCACCGCAGCGCCGAGGCCGCCCGCGAGATCAAGAGGCTCATCAGCAGCAGCGGCGAGCAGGTCGAGCGCGGCACCCAGCTGGTGGAGGCCGCGGGCCAGGCGATGGACGACACCGTGGCGGCCATCCAGCGCGTCACGCAAATCATCCAGGACATCAACGCCGCCAGCCACCAGCAAAGCGAGGGCGTGGTCCAGGTCGAGCAGGCCGTCTGCCAGATGGACGAAGGCACCCAGCAGAACGCTGCGCTGGTGCACGAAGGCGCCAGCACGGCGTCGCAGCTGAGCGATCAGTCGCAGGTGCTGCTGGAAGCGATTGCGGCGTTCAAGCTGGACCGCCGCGCGTGAGCGACGGCCTGCGGCGCGGCCTTCGGGCCAGGCCGCCGCAGCCAGGCTCAAGTCGTGCTCAAGTCATGCTCAAACGCCGTGGTCCTTCAACCAGTCGGACGCCAACTTCTGCGCGTACATCGCCGCACCCTTGTCGTACGTGGGGCGGTAGTCGGCATTGAAGCCGTGGCTCACGTTGGGGAACACCACGATTTCCGAGCCGCTGCCTGACTTCGCAATGGCTGCCCGCATCTGGTCCACCACGGTCATCGGGATGAAGGCGTCGATGCCCGAGTACAGGCCCAGCACAGGCACCTTGATCTCGGCACCGAAGTCCACCGGGTCGGCGGGCTTGATGTCCGACTTCATGCCGTTGAGCAGGCCGTAGTAGGACACCGCGGCCTTGAGCTGCGGGTTGTGGCGGGCGTAGATCCAGGCGGTGCGGCCGCCCCAGCAGTAACCCACCAGGCCCACGCGCTTGGCGTCGGCGTGGCCACTGGCCTTGGCGAAGGCGACAGCGGCGTCCAGGTCGGCGCACACCTGGGCGTCGGGCACCTTGATGACCACCTGGCCCAGGATGGCGGCGATGTCCGTCATCTTGGAGACATCGCCCTGGCGCGCGAACATCTCGGGGGCGATGGCGTAGTAGCCCATCTTGGCGTAGCGGCGGCACATGTCCTTGATGTGCTCGTGCACGCCGAAGATTTCCTGCACCACCAGGATCACCGGGTACTTGCCAGGCTTGGAGGGCACGGCGCGGTAGGCCGGGATCTTGCCGTCGGCCACCGGGATCTGCAC
>Ga0209617_10000719_pt1 | contig 15041 bp, 9 predicted proteins | sample LakEriepJuly2011_2_FD_187459 | JGI IMG/M metagenome (GOLD analysis project Ga0209617, IMG submission 187459) | Freshwater microbial communities from dead zone in Lake Erie, Canada - CCB epilimnion July 2011 (SPAdes) (version 2) | ecosystem: Environmental > Aquatic > Freshwater > Lentic >... | reverse complement strand
GACCCCGGTCGTCACGGCGACCACCGGCCTCGGCGCGGGGGCCGTCGTTGCGGCGGCCATGACCTTGTTCGGGCCGGCGCGGACGGGCCGCGTCCTCTTGGGCTTCCTTGCGGGCTTGGTCAAGCAAGCCGTCGAGCTGCTCGGGGGCGATGCCCTTGAGCGCGCAGAAGTTGGCGGTGGTCAGCTTGGTGGTTTCGAAGTCACGCAGCAGGCTGAAACGCTGGCGTCGGCCGGCTTCTTCCTGCTCGCGCTGGGCATCTTCCTGGGCGCGACGGGCCTGCTGGTTGGCGCGGCGGCGGGTGAGCTCGTCGGCCGCCAGTTGGCGGTGCTCTTCGCTGAGTTCGCCAGCGGGTTGACCGTCGAGGTCGAAACGCTGCTTGCCGCGCGACACGGCCACGAGGTAGGACGTGGCGCCAGTGAGACGGCGGAAGAAGGCCGACAGGGCCTGCTTGCTGAACTCGCCGGGAGCGCGTTCCTGGATGTCCACCTGGATGCGCAGCTTCAGGGGCTTGGGCGCGCCGCTGAACAGGGCCGGGAAGAGTTCGGCCAGGCGGGCGCCGGTGGCCGCGGTGGACACCTCGGCGCGGGGCGCGGCGGCCGGGGCGTCTGCGGCAGCAGGCTGGGCGGCAGCACCCTCATCGGTTGGCTCAGGCTGAGCCTGCGCATCGGGCTGCGTGGCCACAGGCTCGGCAGCGGCCGCGGGCGCCACATCGGTCGGCAGCGCGGCAGGCGCAGCCGTCACAACGGGGGCGAGATCAGCGGTCTCGGCAGAGGGGGCCGGGTTCGTCGAGGACATGGGTCGGTCGCAGTGAATCGCAAAGGATGGATTGTCGCCCCTGGCGAGCCCATTTCACAGGGGGCCCCCCACATCTCTCACCGGCAGATGGCACACGGCGGCACCGCCGCACGCTTCAGCGCTCCAGCACCACGCCGCGCTCCCGCGCCGACAGGGCGCCCACCGGCCCGACTCGCAGCTCGATGGCCGCCTGCACCTCGCGGCGCCAGCCCAGCAAAAACCCGGCTTCGGCGACGACGAACAGCGGCCCGATGACCAGGCCCGTGATGTCATCGACGAACGCTGGCTTGCGGCCCTCGTAGGCGTGCCCGATGAACTGCAGCACCCAGCCGCCCAGGAACAGGCCGAGGCTGGCGCTCAACCAGGCCGCCATGGGCAAGGCAGCGAGCGTGTGCCCAGCCCACACCGACAAGCCGGTGAGCACGGCCATGGTCAGGCCATAGCGCAAGTCCAGGCGCAGGAAAAACAGGGTGGATGCCAACCAGGCCAGCGTGGCCAGCGACACGGACACACCGCCCACGTCCAGCGCAGCACGGCCCAGCAAGGCCATCACCGACACGACGATGACAGGAATGCCCACGAAGTGCGTGGCCACATTGCGCACATGGCGGTGGTAGGACGCGTAGTTGGCGAGGTGATCGGTCAGGGTCTTCATGGCGGGCCTCACGGTGGCGGCGGGAACATCAAGGACAAGGCAAGTGCCACATCGTGAGGCCGATGCCCCCGCACGTCTGCCATTTGCCCGACAGTCCGTGCGCCTGCGCCTCAGGGATGTCACCTAGCGCTGCGGCCGCGGTGACGCGTAACCTGCGCGCCTGTGACATCCACCCAAGACGCCCTCACCCTGGCCTTGCTGCGCCAGGGCCGCTGGTTTTCGGGCTTGCCCGAGGACTTCCAACACCGCCTGGTCCAACCAGGCCGCCGCGTGCAACTGGCCCGCGGCGAGCGCCTTTTCGCAAGGGGCGATGCCAACAGCGGCCTGTACGCGGTGCTGTCGGGCGCCATCAGCGTGGGTGCGGTCGGCCCCAGTGGCAAAGAAGCCCTGGTGGCCGTGGCCGAAGCGCCGCAGTGGTTCGGTGAAATCGCCCTGATCGACGGCGGCCTGCGCACGCACAACGCCGACGCCCGCGAGGCCAGCACCCTGCTGTGGCTGCCGCTGCCCGAGCTCCACACCGTGCTGGCCGAAGACCCGCGCCGTTGGCAGGCCTTTGGCCAGCTCGCCATGGAAAAGCTGCGCGCGCTGTTCATGGGCGTGGAAGAGCTCGCCTTGCTGGCCGCCCCAGCGCGGGTCGCGCGACGCTTGCTGTCGCTGGCCACCGCCCACGGGCAGCTGGCCGAGGGCCACACCCGTGAAGCCCTGCAATTGAACCAGGAGCAGCTGGGTGCCATGCTGGCGTTGACGCGGCAAACGGTCAACCTTGTCCTCAAGGACTTTGAAGCGCGCGGCCTGCTGCGCTGTCAGTACGGCCGCATCGAGGTCCTCGACTGGGCAGCCCTCGGCCGCGAAGGCGAGGGCTGACGCAGCGGCTCAAGCGCTGGCCAAGGCTTTCGGCAGCATCCTCGCCAAGAGGGCGCCTTCGAAGCGGGCGTCCAGCGGAATGCGCACATGCAAAGGGCTGCCCGGTGCGGCCGAGATGGGCTCGCCGTCGAGGTTGCGCATGGTGTCAAGTTTGAGCATCTGGTTGCCCGCTGGGTGGATCACCTCGATCGTGTCGCCCACGTCGAAGCGGTTCTTGACCACCACTTCGGCCCAGCCGTCTTGCACGCCCTTGACCTCGCCGCAGAACTGGCTGCGGTTGAACTCCGAGTGGCCGGTGATGTAGTTCTGGTAGTCCTGCGCGGGGCGACGCTCCAGGAAACCCGCCGTGTAGCCGCGGCTGGCCAGACCCTCGAGCTGGATCAGCAGCTCGCGGTTGAAGGGGCGCCCCGCCATGGCGTCGTCGATGGCATTGCGATAGACCTGGGCCACGCGCGCCACGTAGTACAGCGACTTGGTGCGACCCTCGACCTTCAAGGAGTCCACGCCGATCTGCACCAGGCGCTCGACGTGTTCGACGGCGCGCAAGTCCTTCGAATTCATGATGTACGTGCCGTGCTCATCTTCCATGATGGGCATGAGCTCACCAGGACGTTCGGCTTCTTCGATCAGGTAAACGTTGTCGGCGGCAGGGTGGCGCTTGCCATCACCACAAGCACTCGGGGAGAAGGACGCCGCCTGCGCATTGGCCTGCTCTTCCTCGAAGTTGAAGACACCTTCGAGCTTGATCGGGATGGCTTCGCCACTGTCGGACTGCTCGGTCGCGCCCTGTGTCTTGTAGTTCCAGCGGCAGGCGTTGGTGCAGGTGCCCTGGTTGGGGTCGCGGCGGTTGAAGTAGCCTGACAGCAAACAGCGGCCGGAGTAGGCGATGCACAGCGCGCCATGCACGAACACCTCCAGCTCCATGTCGGGGCATTCCTGGCGGATGCGCTCGATCTCGTCGAGGCTCAATTCACGCGACAGGATGATGCGCTGCACACCCATCTTCTGCCAGAACTTCACCGTGGCGAAGTTGGTGGTGTTAGCCTGCACCGAGAGGTGGATGGGCACGTGCGGCCACTTCTCGCGCACCATCATGATCAGGCCCGGGTCGGCCATGATGATGCCGTCGGGGTTCATCTCGATGATGGGCTCGATGTCGCGCAGGTAGGTGCGGACCTTGTCGTTATGGGCGATCAGGTTGCTGGTCACGAACAGCTTCTTGCCGCGCTGCTTGGCCTCGGTGATGCCCTGGGCGAGCTGCTCCAGCTTGAACTCGTTGTTGCGCGCGCGCAGGGAGTAGCGCGGCTGGCCGGCATACACGGCGTCGGCGCCAAAGTCATAGGCGGCGCGCATTTTCTCGAGCGAGCCGGCGGGCAGCAGCAGTTCCGGTGCAGGGCGGGAGGTGGGTGCAGACATGGGCCGGATTGTGCCGGCAATCCCGCGGCTGTGCACAAAAGCCACACCTTGGACAGACTCGCCGCCGGCGTCGCAGGCCGAGTGTGGAAATGGTCACGCCATCGCCGCCATTGCGGCCACTTTGGGCCGCAGCGCGTGTGCACACCCGACAGGCCTGGGAGATACTGATTCGATGCGCGCCTCTTCCTGCTGCCAGCAGGCTTCTTCGGCGCCACTCGCCAGAAGCAAGGTCCGGCCCATGCCCTTGACAGACACCCTGTCGCCCGAAGACTCACCCTGGAAGCGCGCCGTTGAGTGTGTAGGCGATGGCGTGTGGGACTGGCACGTGCCCTCGGACGACGTCGTGCTGTCCGGCCGCTGGCTGGGCGCGGTGGGCGCCGACGGCAGCGGCCGGGGCAAGCGCACCGACACCTGGGTCACCCAGGTTCACCCTGACGACCTGGCGCGCGTGCAGGCCGAGCTGCAAAACCACTTGCGCGGTGAGACCCCGACATTCGCCTGCGAGTACCGCGTGTTCGACCGCAGCGGCAAACAGCTGTGGGTGCTCAGCCGCGGCACCGTCGTGCAGCGCGAAGCCGATGGCGCGCCGGTGCGCATGATCGGCACGCTCACCGACGTGAGCTGGCGCAAGCAGGCCGAGCGCTTCGAGCAGTTCCGCAGCGACATCCTCCAGCAACTGGCCGATGGCCACGACCTGCCCGCCCTGCTGGACGCCACCGTGCGCGGCATCGAGGCGCTCGACCCCGACATGCTGTGCAGCATCTTGCTGCTCGACCGCGACGGCCAACACCTGCTGATGGGCGCAGCCCCCAGCCTGCCGGCGCACTACAACGCCGCCGTGCATGGCTTGGCCATCGGGCCCAGCGTGGGCAGCTGCGGCACCGCGGCCCACACGGCCCAGCGCGTGGTGGTCAAAGACATCCAGACCGACCCGCTGTGGGAGGGCTACCGCGAGCTCGCCAGGAGCGCAGGTTTGCGCTCCTGCTGGTCGCAGCCAATCTTCTCGTCGCACAGCCAGGTGCTGGGCACTTTCGCCATCTACCACCGCACACCCTGCGCGCCCACGCCCGAGCACATCGGTCTGATCGATCAGGTCGCCCGCTTGGCCAGCATCGCCATCGAGCGCAAACAAGCCGAAGAACGCCTTCACCTGGCCGCCAGCGTGTTCACGCACGCACGCGAAGGCATCATGATCACCTCGCAAGACGGCCGCATCATCGACGTCAACGAGGCCTTCAGCCGCATCACGGGCTACAGCCGCGAGGAAGCCCTGGGCCAAAACCCGCGCTTCCTGAAATCGGGCCGCCAGGAACGCAGCTTCTACATGGCGATGTGGCAAGCGCTGCAGGACAAGGGCCACTGGCACGGTGAGCTGTGGAACCGCCGCAAAAACGGCGAGCACTACGCCGAGATGAAGACCATCAGCGCGGTGCGCGACGAGCACGGCGTGGTGCGACAGTACCTCTCGCTGTTCTCCGACATCACTGCCTTCAAGGAGCACGAGCTGCAACTGCAGTTCAACGCCCACCACGACGCCCTCACAGGCCTGCCCAACCGCACTCTGCTGGCCGACCGCCTCAAGCAGGCCATGTCCCAGACCAAGCGGCGTGAACAGCGACTGGCCGTGCTCTACCTCGACCTGGACGGCTTCAAGTCGGTGAACGACCGCCACGGCCATGAGACGGGTGACCAGCTGCTCATGGCCCTGGCCACGCGCATCCGTCACGCCTTGCGCGAAGGCGACACGCTGGCGCGCATCGGGGGCGACGAGTTCGTCGCCGTGATGCAGGACCTGGGTGACATCGAACAGGCCCTGCCTGTGGTCAACCGCGTGCTGGCCGCCGCCGCTCAACCCGTGACCATCGGCAAGCTGACGCTGCAAGTCTCGGCCAGCCTGGGCCTGACCGCCTACCCGCAGCCCGAAGAGGTCGATGCCGACCAGCTGCTGCGCCAAGCCGACCAGGCCATGTACCAGGCCAAGCTGGCGGGCAAAAACCGCTGCCATGTGTTCGACGCCGAACAGGACCGCAGCGTGCGCGGCCACCATGAAAGCATCGAGCACATCCGACACGCCCTGCACCACCAGGAGTTTGTGCTGTACTACCAGCCCAAGGTCAACATGCGCACAGGCCAGATCGTCGGGGCCGAGGCGCTGATCCGCTGGCAGCACCCGCAGCGTGGCTTGCTGGCGCCCGCCAACTTCCTGCCCGTCATCGAAGACCACCCGCTGGCACTCGACATTGGCGAGTGGGTGATGGAGACCGCCCTGCAGCAGATGGACACCTGGCGCGCCGCCGGTCTGCACCTGCCGGTCAGCATCAACCTGGGTGCGCGCCAACTGCAGCAGCCCGACTTCGTGGAGCGCCTGCGCACCCGCCTGGCCGCCCATCCCGAGGTGCAGCCCGGCGACCTGGAGCTGGAGGTGCTGGAGACCAGCGCCTTGGGCGATCTGGCCCGCGTCTCCCAGATCATGGTGGCCTGCCGCGACATGGGCGTGGCCTTCGCGCTCGACGATTTCGGCACGGGCTACTCCTCGCTGGCCTACCTCAAGCGCCTGCCCGTGCACCAGCTCAAGATCGACCAGAGCTTCGTGCGCGACATGCTCGACGACCCCGACGACCTGGCCATCCTCGAGGGGGTGATCGGCCTGTCGCGGGCCTTCCACCGCGAGGTCATCGCCGAGGGCGTGGAAACGGTGGCCCACGGCGAGATGCTGCTCTACCTGGGCTGCGAGTTGGGTCAGGGTTATGGCATCGCGCGGCCCATGCCGGCCGATGCCATCCCGATCTGGGCCGCGCGCTGGCAGCCCGATCCGCGCTGGCTGAACCTGCCCGCCTTCACGCGCGGCGACGTGCCCATGCGCGTGGCCGAGGTCAAGCACCGCGCCTGGGTGGGTGCCGTCACGGACTTCCTCAAAGGCCAGCGCGACGAACCTCCCCCCCTCAACGTTCACCAGTGCTGCTTCGGCCACTGGCTGCATGGCGATGCCAAGCACGTCATCGCGGCCCAGGACCCGGCGCTCGCCGCCATCGACCGCCTGCACAACGAGATCCACGGCCTGGCCGAAGCGCTGTGCGAACAGCATGCCAAGGGGCGCACCGAGTTCGTCCAGGGCCGCATCGGGGACCTCTACCGCTTGCGCGACCAGCTGCTCGCACAGCTGACGCACCTCCAGCAGGCGCCGACGTCCACGTCCGCCTCGTCAGACGCGCCGCGAGCCCAAGCTGCCTGACCAGGTCGACAGGCGCCGCTCATCGCGCCATCAAGCGCGCCGCAGCGCCACCAACACGTCTTCTCCGCCATCGCGCTCGCGCGTGGCCGCATTCACGCGCACCAACTCCTCGGCCATGAAGGCGGCGATGCCCTGCGGGTCGACAGGGTAGAGCGCCCGCATGGCCGGGTTGCCGTCGAAGCTGGCCTGCACCAACGCGGCCAGGTCGTCGACGGTCATGCGCTGCGCTTCCAGCAGCTTGAAAGCCAGCAGCACCTTGAGCGCGTTGTCGGCATTGCGGCGGGGCTCCTCGCTGAGCCACTGGATGCGCGAGCGTGCCGCACCGAGCGCCGCGCTGACGGCGCCATCGTGCTCACCAAACGGCGCACCGTGGCCCGGGATGACCACGCGCGGCTGCAACTGGCCGATGAGGTCCAGCGTGGCGGCCTGCTCGGCGAAACCGGGGATGCCCTCCAGCTCCGGGAAGATCACGCCAAAGCCCTTTTGCCAAAGGGCATCGGCCGAAATCAGGATGCCCAGCCGCTCGCACCACAGCATCACCATGGCGTGGTCGTGGCCCATGGCGGGCAGCACGGTCCAGTCTTCGCCGCCCAGTGCGAGCACGCTGTGCGGCTGCAGCAGCGCGTCGTAGCGGAAAGGCGGACATTGCTGTCCGGTGCGGCGGTAGCTCAGGCGAGCCTCGTCCCAGGTGTCCACCAGGGGCGCGTCACCCGGCGGGATCCAGGTCTCGCAACCGAAATGCGCCGTCAGCATGGCATTGCCACCCGCATGGTCAGAGTGCAGGTGGGTGTTGAGGATGCGGCCCAGCGGGCGCCCCTTGAGCGCCTGCTGCAGCATCGCCAGCGTGGCATCGGCGTGGGTGACATAGCCGGTGTCCACCACCGTGGGCACCTCGTCGTCGGCGAACACGATGTTGTTGGACGACAGCCAGCCGCGCTCCAGCACCTGGATGGCATCGGGCAACAGGGAGTGACTCATGCAGGTCCTGAACGCGCCTGACAGCGGCACGCGGGACGATCTTATGACAGCCGCTTGCCCCAGGAGGAATTGGGCGTGGCATGCCTTGCTGTTTAACGGATCACGCCATGGCGGATTTTCCACAATCCGCCCACGACGTCCCGCCGACGAGGCGTCGTGGCGCACAGGCATTGCGCGCCCCACCACCGAGAGGACACCATGACCCACAGTGTTTCCATCGCCGGCAAGCCAGAGGTGCGTCCATCCGACGCTCAGCACCCCCGCGCTGCCACCACCCCGCAGGGGCACCACAACCGCGCGCGCATCCGCGAGTTTTTCCGCTACCACGGCATCTGGGCTCCCGGGGTGCGTCTGTTCAGGCGCATGGGCTTCCAAGGCAAGGCGATGGTGCTCACGGCGGTCTTCCTGGTGCCGATCGCACTGCTGTCCTGGGAGTACTTCAGCGAGAGCGGCCGCAACATCGCATTCACCTCGCAGGAGCGCAAAGGGGTGGTGGCCATGCGGCAGTTCGTGCCCGTGCTCAAGGGCATCGTGGACATCCGAAACGCCACCCGCGCCATGGCGGGCGGCTTCGACGCCGCGGCCGACTACCAGCGGGCCCGCCAGACCACCGACAAGGCTCTGAGCGCCATGGCCGCTGCCACGCGGGCCGACAACGACGCGCTGGAAGTGCAGGGCGCGCTGGACAAGCTGCAAGCCGCCTGGTCCGCCACCGCGACCGCCAAACAAGGTCTGGATGACAAGGGCCGCACTGTGTTCGGCCCCGTGACGCAGGCCGCGGTGGAGCTGCTCAACCTGATCGGTGACCGATCGAACCTCGTGCTCGACCCCGACATCGACAGCTACTACATGGTCAACGCGCTGGTGCTGACCTTGCCACAAACGATGGAGAACGTCGGGCAGCTTTGGGGCTGGGGCACCTACGCAGCCATCCGCGGTGGCATCGGTACCGAAAACGAAAAGTCCTGGTATGTGTGGGACGCCCGCGTGAAATCCGGTATCGAAGATGTGCGCGCCTACCTGCACCGCGCTTGGGATGCCAACCCTTCGCTCAAGCCCCGGCTGGACCTGGCCGCGCTCGACCAGGCGCTGGCACTGCGCAAGGTTGGCGAGCTCGCCGTGTTCGACGCCAACGCGCCCAAGCCGGCCGACTACTACCGCCAAGGCCAACAGACCGTGGCCAACCTGGCCGCTTTCTACGACCAGGCCTTGCCCCTGCTCGACGAGCTGCTGGCGCGGCGCGAGGCCCATCTGAGGAACTCCCAGCTCGCCACGCTGGTCGTGCTGGTGCTGGCACTCCTGCTGTCCTCCTACCTCTTCTTGTCGTTCCAGAAGGTGCTGGAAGGCGGGCTGCGCGAGGTCGTGTTCCACATCGATGCCATCCGCCAGGGCAACCTCACCACCAACCCTCGGGCCTGGGGAGCAGATGAGGTTGCGGGCTTGATGAACAACATCACGACGCTGCAGTCCGCGCTCAAGCGCATCGTCGGGCAGATGCGGATCTCGGCAGACCACATCGTGCACGCCAGTGGCGAAATCGCCTCCGGATCCACCGACCTGGCCGTCCGGACCGAGGAGTCGGCCGCCAGCTTGCAGCAGCAGGCCCAGACCATGGCGCACATCGCCCAGACGGTGCAAGCCACCGCGAGCACCGCGAACGAAGCGTCCGAGCTGGCCACGAACAACGCCGAGGCCGCACGCCGCGGCGGCGCCATCATCCACACCATGGTGGACACCATGGGCGGCATCCAGCAAGCGTCGCGGCGGATCGGTGACATCACCGCCGCCATCGACGGCATCGCCTTCCAGACCAACCTGCTGGCGCTCAATGCCGCGGTGGAAGCAGCCCGCGCGGGCGAGGCTGGCCGCGGCTTCGCGGTGGTGGCTGGCGAAGTGCGGGCGCTGGCCCAGCGGGCCTCCACCGCTGCGCGCGAGATCAAGGGCCTGGTGGCCGACAGCGTGGGCCGCATCGACTCGGGCACCGCGATCGTGGGCCAAGCCGGCGCAGCGGTTGACGAGATCGTCGCGCAGGCCTTGCGCATCAACGAGATGCTGGCCCACGTGGCGCAAAGCTCGCGCGAGGAGGCCGACGAAGTCCAGCAAACCACCCTCGCCGTGCAGGCCATGGACGCGGTGACGCAGCAAAACGCCGCGCTGGTCGAGCAGTACGCCGCAGCCGCTGCCGCCATGAAGGACCAGGCCGAAGTGCTGTCGGCCGAGGTGTCGGCCTTCCAGCTGGCCTGACCTTCGCCACCACCCTCACAGCCACAACGTGACGGCGGTGCCCTTGCCCAATTCGCTGGTGATCTGCATGCGGCCGCCCATCAGTTCCATCAGCTCTTTGACGATGCTCACGCCCAGGCCAGTGCCTGGGATGTTGCCGGATTTGTCGGCCCGAAAGAAGCGCTCGCCCATGCGGGCCAGTTGGTCGGGGCTGAGGCCCATGCCGTGGTCGCGGATGGTCACGCCCACGCGCTCACGGCCGTCCTCGGTCAGGCGCTCAAAGCCCACCTCGACCTCGCCTCCCTCGGGCGAGTACTTGTAGGCGTTCGACAGGATGTTGAGCACGGCTTGCTGCATCTTGTGGGCATCGACGCGCACAGGCATGGGCCCGTCAGCGGGATGCACCCACGGCGGCTGACGGCCCTCCGGCGTCTGGTAGTCGGTCACAACGGACTGCACCAGCACCGAGAGGTCAAGGTCCGCGAGCACGAAGTCCTGGCCACGGCGCGATTCGATGCGGGCCAGGTCGAGCAGCTCGTTGAGGATGGCCACCATGGACTGGCTGTGGCGGTAGATGCGGCCCAGCAGGTCCTGGCGCTGTTCGGGCGACATCTCGCGCTTGAGCATCAGCTCGGTGAAACCAAAGATGCTGACCATGGGCGTGCGCAATTCGTGCGCCGCCATGGAGAGGAACTCCGACTTCATCTCGTCCAACAGGTGCTGGCGGGTCATGTCCAGCACGTACAGCACGCGGCCGACGGACACCCCCTGGCTGCGCTGCCCCTTGAGCGCGAGCACCCTGCGACGCTCACCCGCCACCTCCAGCACCACCGGCGCAGACACCTGGTTGGCCTGGGCATCGAAACAGGCGTCCAGCCCTGAGAAGTCTCGGCTGGCCACGGCCACGCCACGCAAGAGCGCGTCCACCGTGGCCAAGCTCTGCCCCGTCACCTGCGTGAGCGACAAGCCCGTGAGGTCGAGGAAGGCTTGGTTGGCAAATTGCACCCGGTCCTCGCGGCTGAACGTCACCAAGCCATCCGGGCTCATGGCGAAGATGGCGCTGAGCTGCTCGTTTTGCTCGGCCAACAGCGCCTCATTGGCTTGCAGGTTGCGCACGTTGTTGTCCAGCAAGATCATTTGCTGGCGCAGCAGCATCGAGGCGTCGTTGAGTGCGCGGGTCAGCTCCTCGACCTCCTGCGGCCCAGGCTCCTGCGGCATCTGGCGACCACTGGCATCGACGAGCTGCTTGGCGAACAGGCGCGCCCGGTTGAGCGAGTGCATGGGCTTGTCGAGGAAGGCCAACAGCGCCAAGGCGGACAGGGACACGGCCAACACGGTCACCACCGCGGTGTTGCGCCAGATACGCTCACGGGTGCGTTGCAGCGAGCTCAGGTCGTATTCCAGACGGACCCAACCCACGAGCAGCTCCGCGCGCACAGGCTGCCAAACGACCAGGACGTGCTCGCCATGGACGAGCGCTGCTGCGCCACTGCGGGGGGCGTCGTTGCAGACGCTGCTGGCCTGGTCGAACACCAGGCGCACTGGCTGCCCGGGCGCATGGCGGACGTGGGTGAGCACCTGCCCCTTAAGGTCACAGACCTGCAGCGCCCGCAACTCGGAGAAGTTCGCCGACCTCATTGCCAGCTCCTCCAAGCCGTCCAGGCTGTCGGTCAAGATCAGGTTGGCGCTGGCCACCGCCACGCTGTGCGCCAGCGAGGTGACCTGGTCGTCCACCGAAGCGCGTGCGATGTCACTTTGTTCATGGGCTGTGTAGCCACCCAACGCCCCCAAAGCCAGCAGCAACACGGCCGACACCATGGCCACCAACTGGTGTTTGAGCGTGCGCGGCCAGCAGGCCTTCAGCCAGCGGCTGGGTGCGCCGCCTGTCACTGTTTCACTCCGTGTAGCGGTCGAGCTTGAGCCGCTCGACCGGGCCATAGTCGCGTTGGTGGTCGGCCGCCACCGGGCGGGGCATGGGGATGTCGCGGAAGGATGGCTGCATGGCAGCCTCCTTCGCCAGGCGAAGCCACGCCTGCTGCAGCGATGTCTGCAAGGCGGCGGGCACGCGTGGATGGGCGCTCAAGGGATGGGGCGCCGCGCCAGGTGTCTCCAGCAGGATGCGCAAGGCATCGCGCACCTCCTGCGGCTCACGCTCCAGCGTGGCGCGCAAGCCGCCAGTGGCGGCGGACTTGCCCAGCAGGGTCTGGCGATAGGCGTTGGTGTGTGTTTTGGCGTAGTTCGGCGTGATCTGGATGCGCGTCTGCTCGGCGAGGTGCGCACGAATCAACAGGGAAGCACCGAAGGCATTGGGCGCCGGAAAAGCCAGGGTCTTGCCGTCGAGTGCGCGCACGTCGCGGATGGGGTCGTCGCGGCGCACGACCACGATGCCTGTCAGCAAGGTGCTGTCGCGCACCAGCGGACGGTAGTTCTGCGCCCGGTGGGCGCGCACCTGGTGGTAAGGGTTGAGGTAGACGAAGTCGGGCCCACCGGCGACGACGTCCTCCTCGAACCTCGGGATGTCCGGCGCAAGCTTGAGCACCAGCGTCACACCGAGCTCCTCCCCCAATCTCGCAAGCAAGGGCGACCAGGTGCGGTGGATGTCCGCTGCCTGGAACTGCGGCACCACGGCCACGGTGTAAGTCGGGCGCTCGGCCGGCGCGGTTTGCGCGGCGGCAGGCAGGCACCAGGCCAGCCAGGCAAGGCAAGCGATCAAGCAGCGCAGCATGGCGCCTCCCATGTCAACGGACATGCCTGATTGTCGGCCTGCGCCGGCCGGCGCTGCAGCGCATGGGGCGCTGCGGGCGCACGGGGACGGAGGTAGCGCGGATTAATGCTCGGATCAACGCCCGGAGGGGTGTCCGGGCGAGCCCGCCACGCTCACCCGTGGCGGATCAGGTGGTCGAAGGCACTCAGCGCTGCCTTGGCGCCATCACCCGCCGCGATCACGATCTGCTTGTAAGGCACGGTCGTGCAGTCACCCGCCGCGAACACGCCAGGTACGTCGGTGTGGCCCTTGGCGTCCACGATGATCTCGCCGAACTTGCTCAGCTCCAGGGTGCCGCGCAGGAACTCGGTGTTGGGCACCAGGCCGATCTGCACGAACACGCCCTCCAGCGGCACCAGGTGCTCCACGCCGGTGGCGCGGTCCTTGTACTTCAGGCCGTTGACCTTGCCATCCGCCCCGGTGATCTCGGTCGTCTGCGCGTTGGTGTGGATGGTCACGTTGGGCAGGCTTTGCAGCTTCTTGACCAGCACGGCGTCGGCCTTGAGTTGCTCGGCGAACTCCACCACCGTCACGTGGGCCACCACGCCCGCCAGGTCGATGGCGGCTTCCACGCCCGAGTTGCCACCGCCGATCACCGCCGTGCGCTTGCCCTTGAACAGCGGGCCGTCGCAGTGCGGGCAGTAGGCCACGCCCTTGTTCTTGTACTCGGCCTCACCGGGCACGTTGACGTTGCGCCAGCGCGCACCGGTCGACACGATCACGGTCTTTGCCTTGAGCACGCCGCCATTGGCCATCTTCACCTCGATGAGGCCACCGGCTTGCGCGGGGGGCACGATGGCATCGGCGCGCTGCAGGTTCATGATGTCCACGTCGTAGGCCTTGGCGTGGGCTTCCAGCGCGGCCGAGAACTTCGGACCGTCGGTTTCCAGCACCGAGATGTAGTTCTCGATGCCCAGCGTGTCGTTGGTCTGGCCACCGAAGCGCTCGGCAGCGATGCCGGTGCGGATGCCCTTGCGGGCGGCGTACACCGCAGCCGCCGCACCGGCCGGGCCACCACCGACGATGAGCACGTCGTACGGGGCCTTGGCGTTGAGCTTCGCGGCTTCCTTGGCCTCGGAGTTGGTGTCGAGCTTGGCCACGATCTCATCGACCGTCATGCGACCCGAGGCAAACACCTGGCCGTTCAGGAACACCATGGGCACGGCCATGATCTCGCGACGCTCGACTTCTTCCTGGAAGGCGCCGCCTTCGATGACCGTGGTCTTGACCTTGGGGTTCAGGATGGCCATGAGCGACAGCGCCTGCACCACGTCGGGGCAGTTGTGGCAGCTCAGGGACATGAAGACTTCGAAGTGGAAATCACCGTCCAGGGCGCGGATGTTGTCCAGCGTCTCGGCGGTTTCCTTCGGCGGGTGGCCGCCCGTCCAGAGCAGGGCCAGCACCAGCGAGGTGAACTCGTGGCCCAGCGGCAGGCCGGCAAAGCGCAAGGACTGGGCCGCAGTGGCGTCACCGCCCGTGCGCTGCAGCGAGAACGAGGGCTTGCGGGCGTCCTGGCCATCGGTGCGCAGGGTGATCTTGTCGGCGCGCAGCGATTGAATCGTCTGCAGCAGCTCGAGCATCTCGCGGGAGTTCTCGGAGTCACTCAGGGATGCAACGATCTCGAAGGGTTGTTGCACGCGCTCCAGGTAAGCGGCGAGTTGGGCCTTGAGGGTGTCGTCCAGCATGATGGGCATCCTTTTTAGAGTTCAAGTGACTTCGGGAACCGGCCTCCTCTGTGCTTCAGCGAGGTGAAGAGGCCAGGGTCATCCACCCGCCCGCCTTGTGGGCGAGCAGGAGGACCATGTTCAACGGTGTGGTGAGGTCAGGCCTCAGCACAGGTCAAACCGTGTGCGGATCGCGTTGAGGCAGCGATCAGATCTTGCCGACCAGGTCCAGCGAGGGGGCCAGGGTCTTGGCGCCTTCCTTCCACTTGGCCGGGCAGACCTGGCCAGGGTTGGCGGCGGTGTACTGGGCAGCCTTCAGCTTGCGCAGGGTTTCCGACACGTCGCGGGCGATTTCGTTGGAGTGCACTTCGGCGGTCTTGATGACGCCGTCGGGGTTGACGATGAAGGTGCCGCGCAGGGCCAGGCCTTCTTCTTCGATGTGCACGTCA
>Ga0209617_10000717_pt1 | contig 15071 bp, 16 predicted proteins | sample LakEriepJuly2011_2_FD_187459 | JGI IMG/M metagenome (GOLD analysis project Ga0209617, IMG submission 187459) | Freshwater microbial communities from dead zone in Lake Erie, Canada - CCB epilimnion July 2011 (SPAdes) (version 2) | ecosystem: Environmental > Aquatic > Freshwater > Lentic >... | reverse complement strand
TTTTAATAATTTAAAAAATGATATTAATACTTTAAGTGGAAATTCGGTTTTGCTTTATGGCAATCAAAACATAACTGGAATTAAAAATTTTACTTCAGTTCCTACGGTAAATGGAGCCAATATAGTAACAAGTTTAAATATTGCTGAGCAAAGTAATATAGTTTATCAAATCAATGATCAAATCATTAGCGGAATAAAAACATTTGCTAGTCCTTTAACAGCTCCTAATATTATTTTTGATACTGGTAATCAAAATATATCAGGAGTCAAAACTTTCTTTTCTCAACCAACTCTAAATGGAGCGCCTCTACTAGTAAGTGGAACATATGGTTCAATAGATATCGAAGCAGCAAGAGTAAACATTAATAATGGCGTTATTGAACAAGACATTAGTTTCATAAAAAATTACTCATCTAATTCAACTCCAGTTGTTGTTTCAAATTTGTATTATACAGGATACAGTGACGAAATTATCGCTCATCAAATTCAAAGAGTTACTCACACTGGTTTTAGAATTTCATTGTCTAGACCTGTAACTGGATATTCTGTTAATTACTGGGCTATAGAAAATACAGGAGCAAGCTTTCTTGCTCTTGGACAAAATAGCACAGTTTTTTCTCAAAAGAACAATATAAATACTGGAGTAATTAGTCAATTTATAACATTTAATAATACTTCTCTTTCGAAGGCTCCTATTGTTAATCTAGCCTTAGAAGATAGAAATATTCCTCCAACAGAGAACTTTTTCTTATTTAAAGCCACAGGAATTAATTCAACAGGATTCTTTTTATGCTTAAGTGAGCCAATTCCAAATTCAAATACTGGTTATTTCTTGCATACTCAAGTAATGCCATAATTACATTAGAATTATTGATTTTTTAAAAGTATAATTTAAGTGTAAATATTTATGAAAACTATGCTATCTAAAATCTTTGGCGCCAATTGGAGATCTTCCACTTCTGGAGTTACCACAGTAATAGCAATTACTACCGCAATAGCAATTCACTCTGATCCTAGCTTGGTAGCATTTCTTCCAGATATCGCAGAAGTTTATATTACTGGTATTTCAAAATTAGTAGCAGTTGTTTCTGGTATAGTTTTTGCATTAACAGTAAAAGACTCAGCAGTTACTGGTGGAACAGTAGCTCAAACAATTGAAGCAGAAAAAAGAACTGGAGAAAATATATGAATAAATTACAATTAGCCGCAGTTGCTCTCTTGAGCGTATTTCTTGGTGCTTGCGCCACAACCAATACTGGAAAAGTTGATGTTGCAACAAGTGTTGAGAATACTCTTCCTTATGTTAAGCCAGCAGTTGTATTAGCTTGCACTGTTGTTCTTGATCAAGCAGTTTCTGGTAACGATAGAATTGAAAAAGCTAAGATGATTAATCATGTTGCAGCTATTGTAGAAGGATTAACAGCGGGAAATACTCCAACTCCAGCACAACTTCAAAAAGCTCTTAACGATTACCTTCCAGCAGAAAAAACTCATTGGGCAAATTATGTTACTGTAATCAAAGATCTTTATGCTCAACAATTTGCTAGATTAGATGGAAATGGTGCTCTTGCAGTAAAGGTACTTAACGCTATTGCTTCTGGATGCAAAGACGCAACAGCAAGTTACGTAGAGTAATCATGCCAACTGGAATAATCCAAGCTTTACTCTCGGCAGTATCTGGAATATTCGCAGCAATCAATAATGTGTTCGGAGCAAAGAACACGAAAGAAATGAAAGATCGTCAAGAAGCTCAAAAAGAAGTTGACCATCAAAGTGAAATAGAAAATGCAGTAAAGGACAAAGACCTTGAACAAGCTCGCAAGCATATTAGCTCTTAATTTTCTCTTTATTGGTTGTGCTACGGTGACTCCTAATAAAATACAAGATGATAAATCATCTTATGATGCTACAACACCAAAACAATATGATAAAGATAACGGTGGATTGATTTCTTTCCTTGGTGATAATGCTCTTATTACTCGTCAAGCGCGCGAGCGATATAATAATTTAATTAAAATGTATAGAATCAAATTCAAAAAAGAAAAAGCTATTGATCTAGTTGAAGATTCTGGAGTGAAGCCTTATAAAGATACTTTCGGCAATGAATTGTTTTTAATTGATAGTGAGCATCTTGTTTATTTTGGAGTACTTAATAGTTGGTTAAAAGAAAAAGTCCCAGCAGATAACATCATAGACAAGACAATAGATAAAATAAATAATTAAAAAAATGGGCAGTTTAAGTTTAAATAAAAAATATATTACAAATATAAGGGCTTCTACTTCTGGAGTGGATCACCATATTTTTCTTGGAGGTAGCAATAATACAATCAGCACATTTTTAAATTCAGCAGAACTTACTGGAAATAATAGTTCTGCATTAGCGGATAGAATTTTGATATATGATATAAATGCCAACGCTTATCTTACTTACTTTCTTCGAGGAGATGGAGTAACTTGGAGAAGAGCTGGAAGTACAGCCACTGAAAATAATACTATTATACCAAATAATTCAATCATAAGTCTTAACTCTGCAAGTGCCAAAACCTTCACAATGCAAGGTACAAATTTAATTCAAAAATATTATCAAGGCAATATTTCAATTAAAAAACAAAACCTTGGTGGTGGAAAATTAAGAACATATAAAAATCTTATATTAAATTCTAAATTTGATGCAGATAATACTTTTCCTTATGCAGGATTTGATGCAAATTATTATATCAATGGATGGGAAGGCGGGGGAAGTCAAATATTAACAAATTATTATCATAATAGCCCATTATTTTTTGAAGAGTTTGGTTATGTCACTTTTGCTAATAGAACTTTTCATAACATAAATAGTCCTTATAATCCACTTACTTTTAGTGATCCTCTTCAACCTAGATTAATGAAATTATATGGCGCTGGATCAAAATTTGGAAGATCAGACAACAATACAAATTACCTTAAAACAATAACATCCACGACATCTCTCGCTCCAACTGATAGTCAATCTTGGGTTAAATATGGAGTTGAACAAATCGTACCTATTCCATCTGCAGCAAGAAAAATTACTTATGGCGTTAAATATCTTGTAAAGGGAGATGATACATTTAGAGAAAATAATTTTGGTGGATTAGTTTTATATTTTCAATATGGATCTGCTAGAAGCTATGTAAATACTCATATAATTAAATCATCTAACTCATCAACTCCCATTTCAACACTAGAAAGTTTATATACTGAAAATACTTATGTGAATTTTGATGCAGATTATGGATCAAATGCAATGTGTCAATGGCTTGGGCCAAACACTAGTAAGGTAAAAGTAAAAAGAAGATCATCTATATTATCATCAACAGATTCAATTGTTACTTTATATGATACAATAGATATTCCAACTTTTTCAGCTGCTGGAGCGCAACCAGATGCCGTAGCGGCTTTTCCAGAATATGTTTCACTTCAAATGTTTTTTGCAGAATGGGTTGCTTATTTAAATAATAGTGGAATTCTTAGTGGATCAATTTATTTTTATGAACCATTTCTTTACTTTACAGAGTTTTAAAATATGTTAAGTAAAAAATCCTTAGATCTTATTCTTGAATTTGAAGTTGGCGGTGGCGAAAATTATTATAATAAATTTTTAAAAAATCCAGCTTGGCCAGAAGGTCAGAGCGGAGTTACAATTGGTGTTGGTTACGATTTAGGCTACGTAAACAAAGCAGAATTTAGTCAAGATTGGGAAGATCTTCCTAAAGAAATTTTTGATAGATTATACAAAGTAGTTGGCATCAAAGGATACAATGCTAAGAATCTTATAAGAGGATTAAAAGATATAACTATTCCTTGGGATCTTGCACTAAAAGTATTCAACAATAAAACAGTAACTAAATTTTACAACTTAACACAAAAAACTTTTCCTAATTTTGATAATCTTCCAGAAGATGCAAAAGGTGGATTAGTTAGTCTTGTATTTAATAGAGGAGCAGCTTTAGAAGGTGATCGTCGCCGCGAAATGAAATTAATAAGAGATGGTATGAAATTAGTATCTAATTATGATCAAAAAGCTTTAACTTTTATAGCCAATCAAATAAGAAACATGAAAAGAATATGGGCTGGTGGAAGCATAGAAAAAGGAATGAGCAGAAGACGAGACGCAGAAGCTAAATTAATAGAAGAATCGTTAAAAGTGTAATAGACTTTGTGAAGAAATATCTTTTACTTTTGCCGCTATTTTTATTAGTTTCTTGTTCTGAGCAGAATTTAGATAGTAGAGAATTACCAACTAAATACCCAGAAACACCAACTATGGGCTCTGCAGATGATGTGTCTAAAGAATTATACAAAAAATGAATATAAATATAGGCAAAGGCGGAAGCGGAAAAATTAATTCCACAAAAGGTGGAAGTGGAAAATTAAATGAAAAAAAATACATAGATCTTCTTCCATCACAAGAAAATATATCTCTTCTTTTTGATCCAATTTTTTATAATTCTTTTCAAAATCGTAGTCACGGTAGTATGAACGTACCAGAAGTTTTAAAACATTCAATTCGAAATTACCAATATAATAATATCGTTGCAAAAGAAGCAAATGCTCGTCAATGGGTCAAGGGTTATCCCCTGTCTTTTAAAAAATCTAATTTCTTTAAAAATACTTTTCGTTGGATTAAAGATTTATCGTCGAATAGCGACTTAGAAGATGGAAAAAATGATCCTGCTTTGGGACAGCATTCTTATAACGATTTAAAAGTGCCATTATTGACTTTGACCAAAGATTTAAATGCGAATTTTTTTACTACCAATGAATCTAACAAAAGTTTTGTTTTTTTTATTAAATTACAGAACCCAATAACTCATAGAAATCCAAATAATTCTTTTTTGGTAAGAGAAAAGAAAGGCTTCTTTGCAAAGATTGGAAATTTAGAAATAGGATATAGATCTCCATACTACAATATAGTAGGTGAGCCAAGTTATAAAGGAGTCTTTGATAATTTTAGTTTTGTTTTTAATTTTGGACATAACTCTTATATAGCTATTCATAATAGCACTTTTATGACTGATTTTAAATTTAATTTTAATCAAATGTATTGTATAGCTGTTGTAAGAGATACTTCCACAATGAGATTTTATATCGATGGAGAATTGCAGAATATGGCTTATTTAAAATTTAATCCTCTAACAAATAATCGAAAAGTCAGCGGAAAAAATAGACCTGTTAGAAACTATAAGTCTCGCAGAGATAATTCTCCTGTTGGTCCAGGATTTAAAAAGAAAAATGGATCGGTTTACTCCTCAGTAAATATGGGAGGACTTGCAGCTTTTTCTAGTAATCATACAATCCCTTGTATTTTTAACGCAAATTCTGCTTTGTATGGTCCATCTAACATGTCTCGTCCTACTAATTATTCTGGAAAGAAAAGATCAAAAAGATATCTTAATAATTTAGATATTGGTGTAAATATAGCATACAATATTGCTCTTTCTGAAGCTCAAATAAGAGAAATATATGAAAATTTTAGATATCGATATTAGAATTTGTTCGGCCAACGCCGAGCCTTGTGGCGCAAACGTGGTAAAAAAATTAGCATAATGTTCTATCCGTTATGCTAATTTAAATTATATTTAATTGCCTCTTAGGTGTATATTATATAAATGAGTATAGACAATCCCGATAATTTCGGCTTTGAGCCCATAGAAGCCGCTAGAACTGGTCCAAAATCATCTGCTCAAACTCCTGCTAAACCTAGCGAAAGGAGAAAAGGATCGTCTAAAAATAAACCAGGAAGTGCTGGATCAAAAAGTGATAAAGCTATTGACTTTTCTAAAAAAGTAATAGAAGCTCTTAAGAATAAAGTAAAAGAGCATAATAGTAAAAATAAGAAAAAAGTAACACTTGGCCAATTAAAAAAAGTATTTCGTCGTGGTGCAGGTGCATTTTCTTCATCTCACAGACCAGGACAATCACGAGTTTCTTGGGCTATGGCCAGAGTAAATATGTTTCTTAAAATGGTAAGAGGCGGAAAAGTTAAAGATTCTTATCGTAAAGCTGATAGTGATGTTGCTCGCGCTTCTATTAAAGATTACGAGATCGATACATCTTTTGAGCCAACAGATGAAGACTTTATTCAAGCAGATGAAGATATTAAAAATTTTGAATTAAATGATTTTGAATTTGATAGCGTCGAAGAACTTTATCTTGATGATGAGAGTGACGGTCAAATATATGGTTTTGAATTATAAAGGATAAATATATGGAAACAAAATATACAACAATTTTTAGTTCTGAATTAAAATGCATCGTATCAGAGGAGAAAGATTTGCATCTTAGTCTTGCATCATTAGATAGTTTAAGAGCTTTTCTTCCAAATATTGATACAGATAAGAATATTGATCTTCTTCCGATCTCTACTAATGCTTTTGTTGCTGGTAGAGTAAATCGTAACGGAGATGTTATAGACAATAAAACAGCAGTAGAAATTGCTAAACACTTTATTAATAAACCTATTAATTTAGAGCACAATAGAACTCAAGTTATTGGTTGTATTTTAAATTATGGATTTAATGCATTTGGCACAGAAGAAACAATGACCGAAGAGCAAGCTTTAGAATCTAAAGATCCATTTAATGTAACATTAGGTGGAGTAGTTTGGAAAGTTGTTAATAAAGATATAGCTAATCTTATCGAAGAAAGCAATGATCCAAGTAGTCCAAATTATATGTCTGTTAGTTCTAGTTGGGAGCTCGGCTTTAATGATTATAATTTAGTTTTATTAGATAATGAACAAAAGAATATCATGGACGGAACAATAATAGAAGATGCAGAACAAATTGATAAACTTAAAAGTAAATTAAGATCACTTGGAGGCTCTGGAAGAATGAGTGATAAACAAAAGATTTATAGATTAGTCGTTGGAAACATCATACCACTAGGCATAGGACTAACTGGAACTCCAGCAGCAGATGTGGTAGGAGTAGCAGTAGAAGATAAGGAAAAAGACTTATCTAGCGTTATGGCTACAGAGCCAACTGAAACTAATATTTCACAAAACGAGGTTTTAAATGTAAATCTAGTTAGGAAGAATAATAATATTATGAAAATAACCAAAATTGAAGATATTACAGCTGAGAGTCTTAAAGAGATTCAAGCTTCACAAGTAGCAGAGTTCATCTCAGAAGAAATTAAAAAAGCTTCTGAAGCTTTCGATCTTGAAAGAAAAGAAAAAGAAGAACTCTTAAAGGCTACTAACGAAAAATATGAAGCTGTAACAAAAGATTACTCCTCAATGAAAGAAGAGTTAGAGAAAGTTAAAAGTTCTTTAGCTACTATGGAAGAGGAAAAAGCTGCTAAAATTCGCGAAGAACTTTTCAACGTTCGTATGGCCTCTTTTGATGAGAGCTACGACCTATCAGATGAAGATCGTCAAGTTCTTGCATCAGATATTAAAGATTTAAATGATGAAACTTTTGCTGCTTACAAAAATAAGATGGCAGTTCTTATGAAAGAAAAAAATAAAGCTGCTAAAAAAGCAAAAATGGCTAAAGAAGTAAAAGCAGAAGCAACAATAATTGCTTCTTCTGCTACTGAAGTCAAAGCTTCTGAACTAGAAGCTAAAGAAGTCGTTAATGAAGCTTTAGACAATGGCATTAAGCATGTAACTGATGTTCCTGCTACTGCCACTGCTAACGAACCCTCTTTGTACGAAAGATACAAGAAGGCCTTTAGCATTGAAGGTTTCAATGTATCATAAAAAATAGGAGAAAAAATATATGGCATATAGCTCAACAGTAAAATTAATTAAACCATTTCGCAGCTATGACGAACATGATGTCGTCAATTTGTTTGCGTTTGATGGTACAGCCAACAAAGGAACACTTGTAAAAGTTAGTACTGGTTGGAGTAATACAGATGCTAATGGTGGCATTACCCAAGTTGCAAACCCACACGCTGCAACTTTCAATGGCACAGTTAGTCAATATCACGTTTTAACCCCTCGGGTAACCGAAGCTGGAACAGGAGATGCCCCAATGGGTATTCTTTTGAATGACGTTAGAGTGACAGACGATAATGGTGAGTTTTTAATATACAAACCAGCTCGTGCTGCAGAACTCGGAGCAGTAGCTTCTGGTCAAGCAGTTCCAATTTTGACAAAAGGACTCGTCCTTTATGCTGCTAATCAAATCACAGCAGGCATGGTCGCTGTAAGTGCTGCAAATGGTACAATCACTGGTTATACCGATGCAAATCTACCAGCTGCCAATACAATCGGCTCACGCAAAGTTGTCGGAAGATTCCTTGGCGCAACCGATAGTGATGGTTATGCTTTACTAAAATTAGCCCTCTAATTTTATAAGGAGAAAAATTAAATGAAATTAAAACTAAAAAATACACCAGAACAAGTTGAACTCATTAAAGCAATGGGTTCTCGTAATGGTACAGAGAGTCGCGAAGCTCTAGAAGCTTTTGCAGCTTTTGTAGGACCAGTTGTTCAAAAGGTTCTTAATGAAACCGCTTTGTCTTCTGCCCTTTACTCAGACATGCCATTTGATGAAGATGATAGTCCCTCTATTCCTCTTGATCTATACTACAATGAAGATGCTGGCTTGATCTCAGTATGGAGTCAAAATGTAGCAGGTGGTCTTCCAACTTCTACAGTTGATGTCCCAGTCCAAGAGATGAAATTTAGCACCTATCGTTTAGATAGTGCTGTTAGCTTTAACAAGCGTTATGCTCGTAAAAGTCGTCTTGATGTAGTAAGCAAAGCTATCGAACGCATGACCCAAGAAGTTCTTATCAAACAAGAACGTAATGCTTGGTCAGTAGTTCTTAAAGCTGTTGCTGAAGCTGCAACAAAGAATGGCAGAGCAGCAGCAGTAGGTTCAGATGGAAGTTTACGTCATGTTGTTGGTGGAGGCGCAAATGCTGCAGGCTTCACTCTAGCTGACTTGAATAAACTTGTAACTCGCATGAAAAGAATTAGCCAAAGCTTTAACGGCGGCACAGCTGCTGAAGCTCGTGGAGTAACTGATCTTTATGTTAGTCCAGAAGTAAAAGCTGCAATCAGAGCATTTGCTTATAACCCAATCTTCCCAACAAGTGGAAGTGCACAAAGTTCAGTACCAAATAGTGTTCGCGAAGACATTTATCGCGGAGCTGGCACAGAAGAGATTTATGGTATCACAATCCATGAATTGCTTGAGCTAGGAGTAAGTCAAAGATATAATACTTTGTTTGCTAACCTATTTAATACCACAGCTGCACCATCTGGTGATAGTGATGGTTTCTACGGAAGTAACTTTACAACTGCTGGTGATGAAATCCTAGTAGCAGTAGATGCTACCCGTGATGCATTTGTTCGCCCAGTAGCTCGTCAAGCAGAGAGTGGTGGTCAATTCACCGTTCTTCCTGATGATCAATTCTACGCTGCTCGTCAAGACAAGACTGGCTTCTACGGATTCGTAGAAGAGGGTCGTGTTTGCTTGGATGCTCGTGCAGTAGGTGGAATAGTACTCGGAGCAGAGTAATTCTGAAATAATCGGTTATGAAAACCCCTCAAGGTTAATCCTTGGGGGGTTTTCTTTTTTTGGAAAAGAGTAGAGCATATCAATATAATAAGGTTAAAGGGAATATTATGGCAAAAAAGAAAATAAAATTAAATGACCTTCATCAAGCTCACGGCAAAGATGAATCAAGCGAAACAGTTCAAAGTTTAGATCAACTTTGGGGAGATGATGGATTATCAAAATACAAGACCCTAGAGATTTCAGAATACACCCAGCAACTTGCTGAAATGAATAAAAGCGATCTTCAGAATCATGCTGCAAAATTAGGACTTGTTCCAATTGATAGCAGAGAAATTCTTGTTAAAAGATTAGTATCAGAATTTAAAAAACATACCACAAAATATCAACCAGTTCGCAAGCCTCAAGCCAAAGACGATTCTAAAGAGGCCAAAGTAAGAAAATTATTATCAGATTAATTGTGATTAATTTTTCTGTCATGTGTAATTCTTATTACTATGGCAACAAGTTATAATATTTCTACTTTTCAAGGGGACTTTTTACAAGCTATTTTATCAATTAAAGACTCTAATAGTAATGCTATTAATTTAAATGGTTTTGATGTCAGAGGACAGATTAGAGCAAGCTATGGCTCTACAGGAGTTTTATTAGATTTAAATCCTACGATTACTAGCCATATTTCTGGTTTAGTTAGTTTATCAATACCTTCAAATGTTACTAATCAAATTCCAGTTGGAACTTTTGTTTATGATATAGAAAGATTTCCATCAGGTATTGCTACAGGCAATAGTATAAAATTAATTGTAGGAAAATTTATAGTATCTCCAGAAGTAACGAGATAAATTTATGGCAGACATTACTGTAGATGTTATTTTGCCTAATGCGGTATCAGTTGATGTAACATCTCCTACTCAATCTCTTGCTGCAAATGTTTTAATTCCAGGAGCTCAAGGTCCAAGAGGAGAAGCTGGGGTACCTTTCGTATTAAATAATCTTACTGGAAATGCTATTTTAACTGGATCAAATGGAATTCAAGTATTAGCAACTGGTAATAACATCATTGTAATATCTGGAAATAGTGGATATTTTCAGAATTTAATTGATAATATTTTTAGTCAAACTGCACAAATTTCTGGCGATCTTAATGTTCTTGGTAGTGGATTTTTTACTAGTGGAATAAAAGTAGGTAACAATACTGTCTTTATAGAGCCTAGTAGAATTTTAATAAACGGAGATTTGGTTGTTACTCAATCAAATCTTAATTTTTTAAGTGGTTACTTTGAAAATGAGAATACTATAGGATTTAGCAGTGCTCTTTCAGCAGGAAATGATAATTATTTTATTAATTATCCAAATGTATTAAATTCAGTTCCAAGATCAGTTAATTGCATATTTCAAAACCCCGTAGATGATATTATCTATTATTTTTCACTAGGAGAAATCAATAAAACAGGATTTAATGTCAATTTTAGTGACAATTTAACAAATAATGGTTATTTTTTAAATATTAATGTCAAAAAATAATATTAACGTGTAATAATATAAAAGGAAAACTTTAATTATGATAAGCGCATTCAAAAATATCAGACTCAGTGGATATAATTTAATTCCTAAATTAGATACAACAACAAACGTTCTTAGATTATCTCTAGGAGGTACTGGTTTAGCTAATTATAACGAATTAACATCTTTAAGTGGTTATTTACAAGGATTAATTAATACAGCAGATGATGATGTAACGCGAATTAATAATTTAAGTGGAGCAGTCACAATTCAAGGATCTCAAGGAGTAGGTGTTGGTATTGATTCTGCTACGAATACTATCACAATTAGCGGCGCAGATAGTGGCTATTTTCAAGGTTTAATAAATACTCTTACAACTAATTTAGAAAGCACTGGCACAACTTTAACCACAAATCTTGCAAGTACTGGTACAACTTTAAACACAAAAATAGAAAATACTGGTACAGCATTAAGAAACCAAGTGGTTTCACTTAGTGGAGACTTAGGCTTAACAGGCGCACATGTTTATGCTAACTTTGTGCGTAAAGCTACTCAGCAATCTTTTACTTTAAATGTACCCACAAACGTTGAAACAACAGGGATTCTTTTTCCTGTAGCATTTTCTAGTACTCCAGCTTCTGTTAATATCACTCTTGAAGTTCCTGGTGATGTAATGTACATGACATCAATTAAAAATAAAAGTAGCTCAGGATTCACAGCAGATTTCTCAGATGTTATTCTCGAAGAAGGTGTGAAAATTAACACCTTTGCAAGTAATCCTACAAATACTTAATTTATTTGTGTAATTGTTATTGATTTTACATATAATGTGTAAAGTCTAGTCTATCGAAAGATAGCAGATTAGCGAAAGCTAACAGAATAAAATTATGGCAAATATATTTAAGGCGAAAAGTTTAATATCTCGCACAGGGGTTTTTTCCAACGAAGTTATTGCGCCTAATTTAGTTTACAATACTGGTGAACAATTTGTTTCTGGATTTAAAAAATTTGATATAAGACCAACAGTAAATGGCACAGGAATTTTATTAAGTGGAGAAGCAGCAAGTCTTCCAGTAACAATAGTTTATACTACTGGCAATCAAACTATTAGTGGAACAAAAACTTTCGCTAACAATCTTGAAGTTCAAGGAACTGGCATTTTCAATGCTTTAGATTTAAGCAATATTAGTGAATTTAATTTCTCTGGAACAAATATAAATTTAATAAGTGGAAATGTCAATATCTCTGGTCAAATTTATATTTCTGGAAACCCAGTATTAACTGGAGTTAACTTAAGCTCATATGCAACAACAGCTAATCTTGCATCCACTGGAAGTACATTAGCTACAAATTTAGCTGGCACTGGTTCAACTTTAGTTTCTAGTATAAACTCTTTGAGTGGACTATTTACAGGTTTTACTGGAAATCTTGATGCTGCATACGCAACTGATACTCAACTTGCAAATACTGGTTCAACCCTACAAACGAAAATCAATGACTTAAGTGGAGTTTCAGTATTAACATTTGGAGATCAAACTATTAGTGGAATTAAAACTTTTGAAGACTCCATTAAAACAAAAAATATAATTTCTTCAGATAATGAAAATCTATTAATATCTGGGTTTTCTTCAGCTATGGTTGGAAGCGACATTAATATAATTCCTGGAAAAAGTTCATTCTCTAAGGGGTCAATTAATTTAACTGCAGCAGGAGATCAAATAGACGGAAATATTAATTTAAAAGGCAATATAGATGTAAATAATTATGGGCAAAGTGTGCCAGATGGATCAGCAAATAGTTTTGAAATTTATAAAAGTGGATCAAATGAATATAATCAAAGAGTTTCAATTAAAAGTTTTGAAGTAAATCAAAATGGAGTTTATACATTAAATAAAACTCCTATTTATGCAGATGCTCAAATCTATATTTCTGGAAATCCAGTTTCAACTGGAGTAGATTTAAGTTCTTACGCAACAACATCTAATCTAGCATTAACAGGTTTAAATTTAAGTAACAATATTAGTTCTTTAAGCGGTTTATTTACAGGATTTACAGGAAATCTAGATGCTACGTTTGCTAGCGACATTCAGTTAGCTAACACTGGTTCAACTTTAGTTAATAGCATTAATTCTCTCAGTGGTTTATTCACTGGATTCACTGGATCTTTAGATGCGAGTTTTGCAACTGATACTCAACTTGCAAATACTGGGTCGACTATTGTTAATAGTATTAGCTCATTAAGTGGAACTCTTACGAGCACTTATGCAACAATTAATAATCTAGCAAGCACTGGTTCTACATTACAAAGCAATATAAATAGTCTCAGCGGCTATGTTAATTCAACATCTAGTAATATCGTCTTTACGACTGGCAATCAAAATATAGGTGGAAATAAAACATTTACTGGAGTTACTACATTCTCTGGCCAACAAGTCAATATCATAGACACAGCATTAAATCTTAGTGGTCTTGGAGATATGACGTTTGAAGGAACTAATATTAATTTCATTAATTCTCCAGTATTCATAAGTGGAACAAATTTAAGAGTTAGTGGAACTGTTTTAGCAAATAATTTAAATAATTTAGCATATACCACTGGCAATCAAAATATAAGCGGAACAAAAACTTTTAATGTTGCGCCAATTATAAGTGGAAATCCTTTTATTACTGGAGATTTATCTCTTTATGCAACAACTACTAATCTTGCTAGCACTGGATTAACTTTAACTAATAATATAACTTCCTTAAGTGGTTTATTTACGGGATTTACTGGAAACTTAGACTCCACCTTCGCAAGTGATACTCAGCTCGCTAATACTGGATCGACTTTAGATTTAAAAATCAATTCACTTAGCGGTTCGTTAAACACTTCGGGAATTAATTTAATTAATAGTATTAATTCGTTAAGTGGATTATTTACAGGATACACTGGGGATGTAGATTCTACATTTGCAACTGATATTCAATTACAAAATACAGGCTCTACGCTTTCTCAAAATATCAATAGCTTAAGTGGTACTTTAACAAATGATTATTATTTAAAATCTAATCCAAGTGGTTTTATAACTGGAGTAGATTTAAGTTCTTACGCAACAACATCTAATCTAGCATTAACAGGTTTAAATTTAAGTAACAATATTAATAGTTTAAGTGGTCTATTCACGGGTTATACTGGATCTTTAGATGCGACTTTTGCAAGCGATATTCAGTTAGCTAATACTGGTTCGAATCTTGATACAAAAATCAATAATCTTAGTGGAGTTTCAGTTTTAAGATTTGGTGATCAAACTATATCAGGAGTTAAAACTTTTGAAACTGGAGTAAATATTAGTGGTCATGTGGGTATTGGTATTGATAGTAATAATTTTAACTTGTATGTTAGAAAATCCTCAGCAGGAGCTGTAAATCCAGATAGTAATAGTATTGCTGTGTTTGAAGGAAGTGGAAGTTCTCACATAACTGTTCTAGGATCAGATGCGCAAAGTGCTGGTGTGGTAATTGGTAGTCCAGCTGATAACTTTGCTTCATACTTAACCTGGAATCATGATAATAATGAATTAAAGCTTGCAACTGCTAGTCCTGGTGGTTACATACAACTCTTGACCAACACTGAAACTCAAGCTGTAAGAATTACAAGCACTGGTAATGTTGGTATTGGCACAATTTCTCCATCTGAAAAATTACAAGTAGTTGGAAATATATTAGCAAATAATCTTGTATATAATACTGGAAATCAAAATATATCTGGAATTAAAACTTTTGACGTATTTCCAATTGTTAGCGGAAATGAATTAATAACAGGAGTAGATTTAAGCTCATATGCAACAACAACTAATCTTGCTTCGACTGGTTCAACTTTAGCTACAAGTATTAATAGCTTGAGTGGACTATTCACGGGATTCACTGGAGCTTTGGACGCAACTTTTGCAAGTGATATTCAGTTAGCTTCTACTGGTTCAACCTTGCAAACGAATATCGATAACTTAAGCAACACTTACGCTACTATTACGAATGTTGCTTTGACTGGAAGTACGTTAGCCACAAACATTGCGAGTACTGGCTCAACCTTGC
>Ga0209617_10000716_pt1 | contig 15075 bp, 10 predicted proteins | sample LakEriepJuly2011_2_FD_187459 | JGI IMG/M metagenome (GOLD analysis project Ga0209617, IMG submission 187459) | Freshwater microbial communities from dead zone in Lake Erie, Canada - CCB epilimnion July 2011 (SPAdes) (version 2) | ecosystem: Environmental > Aquatic > Freshwater > Lentic >... | reverse complement strand
AAAGCCGGTCTCTACGACGTCGTGCTCCATCCAAACTACGCCAAGAACGGCTGGATTTACCTCGCCTACGCCGATCTTCAGACCGGCGCCGACGGCAAGCCCGTCAGTCTCACCCGCGTGATTCGCGGCAAACTCAAAGACGGCGCCCTCGTTGACCAAGAGACCGTGTTCAAAGGCCCGCTCGAATATCACCGCCCCGCCGGCGGCGTCCACTTCGGCGGCCGCATCGCCTTCGACCGCGCCGGTTTTCTGTTCTTCACCATCGGCGAACGCGGCGACGGCAAAAACTCCCAAGACCTCGCCCGGCCCACCGGCAAAGTTCACCGCATCCATGACGATGGCCGCATCCCCGCCGACAATCCTTTCGTGAAGGACGCCAAAGCCGCACCCACCGTCTGGAGCTACGGCCACCGCAACCCGCAGGGCCTCGCCTTCCATCCCGTCACCGGCGAACTCTACGACGTCGAACACGGCCCCCGCGGCGGCGACGAGCTCAACCTCGTCAAGAAGGGCCTCAACTACGGTTGGCCCGTCATCACCTACGGGATGAATTACAACGGCACTGCGATGACCGACCTCACCGCCAAAGAAGGCATGGAGCAGCCGCTCACGTATTGGGTGCCTTCGATTGCTCCATGTGGCGCAAATTTCTACACCGGCGATCTGTTCCCGAAGTGGAAAAACCATCTCTTCATCGCGTCCCTCGCGGCCGAAGAACTGCATCGCGTCGAACTCGTCGGCGGCAAAGTCGTCGCCCAAGAAGTTGTTTTCAAGGGCCTCGGCCGCATCCGCGATGTCGTCAACGGACCCGACGGCGCGCTCTACGTGCTCCTCCCCAACCGCATCGCGCGCGTCGCGCCCGCGCTGTAAGGCGAAGCAGTTTTCGCTACTCCTTCGGCACCACTCCGTGCCCGGCCGTGATTCCGGCCACGGATATCATCCCGCCCGTCACGGCGAATCCCCCGTCAAATGGGTTCGTCGCCATGAACCACGGCGTATCTAGGTCGGCGAATTCAAAACCGCCGATCCCCGTCGCGAAACACGCCGAGACCGACATCGCCAGCATACTCTCGACGTTGCCGCCGATCATGAGGCCAAGGCCCGCCGCGCGCGCCGCCGTCGCCAGCTCCCACGCCGCGATCACGCCGGATTTCATGAGCTTGATGTTCACCACCTGCGCCGCGCCCGCCGCCGCGATCCGCCGGGCGTCGTCCGCCGTGCAAGCCGTCTCGTCCGCTGCCACGCGCCAGCCCGACTCCGCGATCAACGCCGCCGCACCGGCCAAGTCGTCCTTCGCCAGCCACTGCTCAAGTAGCGCCGGCGCAATGCCCGCCGCCTTGAGCCCGCGCACCAGTTCGCTCGCCGCCGCGCGACTGATTCCGGCATTTCCGTCCAAGATCAACGGCGCGTCCGGCGCCGCCGTGTGAATCGCCGCCACCCGCGCGAGATCGCCCGCCGGCCCGCCGGCCCCGCCCACTTTCACTTTGATCTGGCGGATGCCCCGCGCCCGGATCGCCCGCGCGGCCTCCGCCGCCTCCGCCACGGTGCCGGTCGTCACCGTCATGTCGGTCTCGAGCGTCGTGCTGGCGCCCCCGAAGAATTTCCACAACGGCTCGCCGCGTCGCTTGGTCACGGCGTCGAGCAAGGCCATCTCCAGCGCGCACTGCGCCGAACCGCAACCCGCCCCGCCGCGCGCGGAAAACTCCGCCGCCAGCGCCCGCCACTCCGCCGCGTCGCGTCCCGGCAACCACGCCTGCGCCGTGCGCAGCACCGCGAGCGCCATCTTCTGCGTCTCGCCGTTATAGGGCGGCAACGGCGCGGCCTCGCCGTAGCCGCACGTGCCATCGGCCAACTCGACCGTCACTAGCACGTTGTTCGCCATCGCCTGCGCCCCGCCCGAAATGCCGAACGGCACCTGCAGCGGAATATCGAGCGTCGCGATCTGCCAAGCCGCGATCTGAGTCGGTGAACGCATCTGCCTTTGTGCCCCGCGCCCGCGCCGCAACTCAAGCGCGAACCACCGTCCTCCCACCATCTCGGCCGACCACTTGTCATCTATTAGATGACAATTTCTAATCGATTCCCTCGAATTTCAGACGAGAGCTCCGAAAAGTTTGTCATCTATTAGATGACAAATTTCCGCGTTCACTCCCCTCTCGGCGCACGCCAGAAGCCACCACTACCGCGTCTCCGCACCGCCGCCCGACCACATCGCCACTCCGCCCGAACTCACTCACCCCGCCCGCCGATAATTTAATAACGTCCGCGGCGCCACTCCGTGCACCGCCTTGAACGCCCGGGAAAAATGATACGGGTCGTCAAAGCCCACCCGCGCCGCGACCTCTTTAATGAGCCCGCCGTGCTCGATCAGATACTCGGCTGCGATCGTCATTTTTCGGCGCAACAAATACTGATACGGGCTCGTCCCTTGGTAACGGCGAAACCACCGGCACACGCTCGACCCTTCGACCGCCGCCAGCCGCGCGATCTCCTCCAGCGTGCCGAGCCGTTCCGCGTGCGCGTCGATCAGCGCCTTGCACCGCAAGAACGCCGCCCGCGCCGGCTCAACGGTCGGAGACGCCTGCGTGGTCGTCGCCTCGATCTTCAACAACAGGAGCTCCCCCAGGGCTGAACAAATGCTGCCCGTGAGCGGACCTGCGTGTTGGCCTTCGCGGACCAAATCCTCCAGCACTCCCGTGATCTCCGCCGGCACCGCCAGCCGCCGCACCGTCCCCGGCGTGACGCCGCAGCGACTCAACCTTGCCCCGACCGCGCGTCCGGCCAGCGCCACGAAATATTTGACCATCGGATCGTTGGGGTCCGCCCGCAATTCGCAGTGGGTATCCGGCGCGTAGGCGAAGACCGAGCCCGCCCCCAGTTCATGCTCCCGGCCATCAAGCTTCACTTGCCCCCGGCCCGCCACCACACACTCCAAGCCGTGAAACGGAAAATGCCTCCGCGCCAGTGCGTAGTCGGGGTTGCAGTGCTCGCGGCCACCCATGACCCACGCCAGCCCCGGCGACTTGCCGGGTGCGAGATTGAGAAAAAAATATCGCCCGCCCGTCACTTGCCGGGAAAGCAGCGCCGTCGCTTCATTGGGGCCAATTTTATCCATGTCTATGCCGGATCTATCCATTTCCTCAGGTGCGTTTCGAGCGCAATATCTCCGCCTGCTCTCCGCCGATTTTCTCTAGCGTCTCAATTTTTATCCCCTCTGCTCCCATGCCTAAAATCTCGAAACTGAAAACCATTCTCCTCGTCGCCAACGGCGACCTGCGCCAATCCGCCAACGAAGTCTGCTGGCCCGCCCAACGCGCTATGGAGCAACGGCTCACCGCCGCGGTCGCCCAACTTGGCTACCGGCTCGTCCGCGCCCACCCTTACAAGCCCGCGCAAAAACACGGCTTCATCAGCTCGCAAAAAGAGGGTATGGCCGTCTTCGCCGGGCTCGACCCCGAAACCCCGCTCATCGTCGCCGAGGCCGTGTGGCAGTATTCCCATCACCTGCTTGCCGGGCTCATCTCCCATCGCGCCCCGATTCTCACCGTCGCCAATTGGTCCGGCACTTGGCCCGGCCTCGTCGGCATGCTGAATCTCAACGGCTCACTCACCAAGGCGGGCGTGAAGTATTCCACCCTTTGGAGCGACGATTTCTCCGACGAATATTTTCTCACCGGACTCAAATCGTGGCTCACCACCGGAGTCGCCAAACATCGGACCGCTCACGTCAAACCGCTCGCCCGCGCCGCTGTCCCACCCAAAGCCCGCGCTCTCGCCAAAAAAATCGCCGACGATCTCCGCCGCAAAAAGTCGATCATGGGCATCTTCGACGAGGGCTGCATGGGCATGTATAACGCCATCATCCCCGACGAGCTTCTCTTTTCCACCGGCGTTTACAAAGAGCGTCTCTCCCAGTCCGCGCTCTATTACGGCGCGACGCAGGTTCCCGACGCCGAAGCCCGCGCCGTCTACGACTGGCTCAAAAAGAAGGGCATGACGTTTCACCTCGGCACCGACGAGGCAACCGAACTCACCGAGGCGCAGGTCCTCTGGCAGTGTAAAACCTACGTCGCCGCCCTCCGCATCGCCGACGAATTCGGCTGCGAGTCCATCGGCATCCAATACCAACAGGGCCTCAAGGACCTACTCCCCGCGAGCGATCTCGTCGAGGGCATCCTCAACAACTCCGACCGCCCGCCCGTCAAAAACGCGGCCGGCAAAGTCATCCGCGCCGGCCAACCGCTCACGCACTTCAACGAGGTCGACGAATGCGCCGGCCTTGACGGCCTCTTTACGAATCGCGTGCACACCGCCCTCGGCCAGCCGGTCGAAAATACGCTGCACGATCTGCGCTGGGGCGCCACCGACGCCAGCGGCACCACCTCCGAGTATGTTTGGGTTTTCCTCATCTCCGGCAGCGCCCCGCCCGCGCATCACATCGGCGGCTATAAAGGCACCGACTCCCTCCGCCAGCCTCCGATGTATTTTCGCCTCGGTGGCGGCACCGTGCGCGGCATCGCCAAACCCGGCGAGATCGTGTGGAGCCGCATCTTCGTCGAGGGCGGCAAACTCAAGATGGATCTCGGCCGCGCCAAAGTCATCACGCTCCCGGCCGCCGAGACTGAGCGCCGCTGGCAAGAGACGACGGTGCAATGGCCGATCATGCACGCGGTCACCTACGGCGTTTCCCGCGACCAGATGATGGCCCGCCACAAGGCCAACCACATCCAAGTCGCCTACGCCCACAACGCCAAGGAAGCCGACCTCGCCCTCTACGCCAAAGCCGCCCTCGCCGCCGAGCTCGGCCTCGAGGTCTGCGTCTGCGGCACGAAGGCCGACGGGAAAGCCTTCTGATCTAAGCAGGGCGAGGTCTCCGACCACGTCTCCGACTCGCCCTCTTTTTTGCGGCAAGCGCCCCGCCCGCCAAATCCACGCCCCAGCCAACGCCAAAATCCGCGCCTCGTTCGCCAATCCCCGCGGAGCCAAACCACGTCTACCTCACTAGACTGAAGCCATGAAAACCATCCTCGCCCCCATCGACTTTTCCGCGGTGAGCGACGCCGTGATCGACGCCGCAGTGCTCCTCGCCCGCGCCTCGTCCGCCCGTATTGTCCTGCTGAGCGTGGTCCAACCTCCGGTCATCACGAGTGACTTTGGCCCGATGCTCGAAAACATCGGCGAGATCGTGGCCGCGAGCGAAAAACCCTCACCCGCCGGCTCAAGCAACTCGTCAAGCGTCTCGTCGCGGCCGACCTACCCGTTGAGACCGTGCTCCTCACCGGCACTCCCGCCCAACTCATCTTGGCCCAGGCCGAGGTCGAGCAGGCCGACTACATCATTATGGGCTCGCACGGCCACACGGCCCTTTACGATTTGCTCGTCGACAGCACAACTCATCAAGTCCTTCGCAAAGCGAAGTGCCCGGTGGTGATCGTCCCGCCGCCGCCGAAGGCCGTCGGCAAAAAAAAGTAGGCGCACCTCCAACCGGCCCACACCGGCCAGCGGCGAGCCGGGGAGCGGAAGACGCGCCTCAAGCACCGTCGCGCGCCCGCCTTATTCGAGTTCCACTTTGCCCTCATCACGCCCGATGAGCGCGGCTCGGAAGCGGCTTTGCCGCATCGCCCCTTGCTCCCGCCCCGCGAGCCTCGCAACGCTTCCGTTTTCGACGCACTTGCCAAATCCCGCGGCGGTTGTTCCCGTGTTGAATGCGTCCCCCCGTCGCCCCAGCACCGCGTTCCCTCCTCAGCCCGTGGCTCCTCGCCACCGCGCTCGCCATCCCGGCCTCGCTACTTCTCGCCCAGGCGCCCGCGCCCGCCACCCCGGCCGCACCGCCTGCCGCCGTCGCCGCCCCCACCCCCGAGCTAATCCCCGTCAACATGCTCTCCGTGCCCGAGGGCTTCGAAGTCACCCTTTGGGCCAAGTCCCCGCTGTTCAATAATCCGACGAACATGGACATCGACGCCCAAGGCCGCATCTGGATCACCGAGGGCGTTAATTATCGCAAGAACTCCAACCGCGCCTCCGCCGGTGACAAGATCACCGTCCTCACCGACACCGACGGCGACGGCCAAGCCGACTCCAGTTACACCTTCGTTCAAGAGCCCGGGCTCGTCGCGCCGCTCGGGATGTCGGTCATCGACAACCGTATCTTCGTCTCCAACACCCCCGACCTTATCGTCTACACCGACGTTGACCGCGACGGGAAATTTAATCCCGCAATCGACAAACGCGACGTGCTCCTCACCGGCTTCAACGGCCGCAACCACGACCACTCGCTCCACTCCGTCACCTTCGGCCCCGACGGCCTCCTCTACTTCTCCCAAGGCAATTGCGGCGCTCTCTTTACCGATCGTTCCAACCGCACATTCCGCGTCGGCAGCCCCTACGATCCCATCAACAGCGGCGGCGCCGGCGCGCTCTTTAGCTGGCGTCCACCCCAGATCGCCGGGGCCAAGAGCGACGACGGTCACGTCTATCTCGGCGGTTTTACGGTGCGCATGCAGCCCGACGCGACCCGCGTCGAAATCATCGGCCACAACTACCGCAACAGCTACGAGCAAACCGTCACATCATTCGGCGATGTCTTTCAAAACGACAACGACGATCCGCCGGCCTGTCGCACCACGTTCCTCATGGAATACGGCAACCTCGGCTTCGCCTCCTTCGACGGTAAGCGCACGTGGAACGCCGACCGGCGTCCTAGCCAATCCATCCCCACCGCGGAGTGGCGCCAGGAAGATCCTCACACCATTCCTGCCGGCGACGTTTACGGCGGCGGTTCGCCCACCGGCATCGTCAGCTACGAAGGCGACGCCTTTGGCGAGAAATGGCGCGGCTTGCTCCTCAGCGCCGAGCCCAGCCGCAACGTCGTGTTCGGCTATTTCCCCAAAACCGAGGGCGCCGGCTTCGGCCTCGAACGCTTCGATTTCATCACCTCAAATCAAGCAAAGGAATTCGCCGGCGTCGACTTCAAGGGCGGCATGAAGTCGGTCAACTCCGAGCTAAAAACGTTCTTCCGCCCCTCCGATGTCGCCGTCGGACCCGACGGAGCGATCTACGTTGCCGACTGGTTTGACCCGCGCGTCGGCGGCCACGCCGACCTTGATACCAAGACCGTCGGGGCCATCTACCGCATCGCGCCGAAGGGGTTCAAGTCCGTCGTGCCAAAGTTCGATCTCACGACCACTGCCGGCCAGATCGCAGCGTTGAAAAACCCCTCGGTCAACGTGCGCGCCTCCGGCTTCATCCCGCTCAAGGCCCAAGGTGCGGCCGCGGTTCCCGCCGTCGCCGCTCTCCTGAGCGACGCCAACCCCTTCATCCGGGCCCGCGCGATCTTCCTCCTCGCCCACCTCGGCGCGCCCGGCATCGCTTGGGTGGAGAAACAACTCGCCTCCGCCGATGCGCAAACCCGCGTCGCCGCTTACCGCGCCCTCCGCCGCGCCGATCAACCTTATCTGAACCACGCCGCGAAACTCGCCGCCGACCCCTCACCTGCCGTGCGCCGCGAGGTCGCGACCTCTCTCCGCGACGTCCCCTTCGCCGCCGCCCGCGATCTTCTTCTCACTCTCGCCCAAGGCTACGACGGCAAAGACCGCGCTTACCTCGCCGCCTGGGGCATCGGCGCGACTCATAGAGAAGCCGAGCTCTATGCTGCCCTAGCCGCCGCCCAGCCGGAAAAAGACCCGCTCAAATGGCCGTCCGCCCATGCCGACCTCGTCTGGCGCCTCACGCCCTCCGATGCCGTGATGGCATTCACCGCCCGCGCCTCGTCCAACGCCCTGCCCGATGCGTCCCGCCTCGCCGCATTGACCGCGCTCGGTTTCACGCCAACCCGCGATGCCGCCTTCGCGATGCTGGACCTCGCGCACAGCGCCAAAGGAAAAGTTCAAGTCACTGCCCTCTGGTGGTTGCTCAACTACAAAGATTCCCGCTGGGCCGCCTTTGGGCTCAATCCCGAGCTCAAATCCCGCGGACTCTACGACCCGGAAAAAGTCGTATTAACCGCGAGCGTCATCGCCCCGCCGCCCCCCACGAAGCTTCCGCCTGTCGCCGAAATCGCCGCTCTGCAAGGCGACGCGGCCCGCGGCGCCGCCTTCGCGGCCACCTGCTACATCTGCCACCGCATCGGCGGCAACGGAGTCGACTACGCACCTGACCTCACCGGCTTCGCCAGCCGCCAGCCCACCGAGGTTGTCATCAATTCTATTGTGAATCCGTCCTCCGACATCGCCCACGGCTACGAGGGCACCGAATTCATTTTGAAGGACGACACCGTGATCCACGGCCTCCCTCTCACCTCGGGCGATCCGGTCATCGTTCAGTCGATGGGGGGCACCAACCAGATGATCCCCGCCGACAAAATCAAATCCCGCCAGCGCCTGAACCGCTCCCTCATGCTCAGCAGCGAACAACTCGGCCTCAACGCCCAAGCCGTCTCCGACCTCGTCGCCTACCTCAAGACCCAGTAGACCACCGCCCAAACTGGTTTTTCTCAGGGAACACCGGCCCGTCCGATCCTAGCCAGCCAAATCCCCAAGCCCCGACATTACCGTCGGGGCTTTTTCGTCCACCGCATCCTGTGGCCTCGGAAATAATCTTTATTGTTGGCCACGACCCACGCGTTGTCCGTCTGATTCAAACCGCCCCGCCGTTCGCCCTCGCCGGTGCCCCGAGCCTGATCACGTCCAAAGTGCCCGCGCCCGCGAACGTCGGTTCCGCTCAAGCTCCCGGAGCAAGCCCGCCACCGCCAAACCCAACCGTTCCCAGCAGCCGGCTGATACCAATACCTGTTGAGTTTCATCCTCAAACCCACGGGCCAGATGCCCGCGCCACCTCGGAATCCGCAGTCTAAAATCAACCGCCATTGGTATCAGTCCGGACCAACCGGTTGGCGTGATTCTCGCCGGCTGGGCGATCAAACGCAAAACGTCATCGCGACCGAGCAGGTCCACCCCCCCAACTCCTCGCCATCGTCGGCCTGAAGCCCATCCAAGCCTAGCTGACGATCGCTTGCCCTCCGGGCAAAGACCGAGCCCGGCCGATCACGTTTGCGAAATCCGCTCGTGGGCAAACGCCGAGCACTTCGCGTGAATCTCCTGGGCCGAGCCCAGCGCGAGGACTTCAACCGCCAAGGTCCGGGCATCAGCCATAGTCATTCCCCGCACCAGATATTTTACCGCCGGAAGCGAGGGCGGCGTCATGCTCAAAGCATCCACCCCGAGTCCCAGGAGCAAAGGCACATAAATCGGATCGCCCGCCAGTTCGCCGCATACACTGACCGGCACGCCCGCTCGGTGGGCTTCGTCCACGATGTGTTTCAGCGTTCGCACCACCGCCGGGTGCGCCGGCTCATAGAGGTGGGCGACCCGGTCGTTCCCGCGATCGATCGCGAGCAGATACTGGATCAAATCATTGGTTCCGATACTGAAGAAATCGCAGGTCTTCGCCAGCAGATCGGTCGTCGTCGCCGCGCTGGGAATCTCGATCATCGCGCCGACCTTCATCGCCTCGTTGAAGCGTTGACCGCGCGTTTTCAGCTCGGCTTTGCACTCCGCGAGGATCGCGTTCGCCTTCCCTAATTCCTCCGGGCCGCTGATCATCGGATACATCAACCGCACGTCGCCGTGCACACTCGCCATTAAGACGGCCCTCAACTGGTCTTTGAAAATCTCGGGATTCTCCAAACAGAACCGGATCGCCCGAAAGCCCATGAATGGATTCGCCTCTTTTGGAAAAAGGTCCGCCTTGCCCTCCATCGGTTTGTCCCCGCCGAGGTCCAGAGTGCGGATCACGACCGGGTTCGGCGCCATGCCCTCGGCCACCGTTTTGTAGGCGACAAATTGCTCCTGCTCCGAGGGAATCCGCGCCGAGTTGAGGAACAGATACTCGGTGCGATACAGCCCGACGCCCTGCGCAAAATAGTCCTTCACCAACGCAACTTCGTCCACCTTCTCGATGTTCGCCTGCAAGGTGACCGTCACGCCGTCCAGCGTCACCGGAGGCCGGCGGTTCGCCTCGAGCAGACGTTGCTCAAAGGACTTCTTTTCCGACTGGATCTTTCCGTAGCGAAACAGCGTTTGCTCCGTCGGGTTTACGATCACAAGTCCGTCGTAGCCATCCACGAGCACCCAATCCCCGGTCTTCACCCGCTGCGTGAGATTGCGGACGCCCACCACCGCCGGGACTTTCATGGACCGGGCGACGATCACCGCGTGACTCGTCTTGCTGCCCGAGTCCGTCACGATCCCGAGCGCCGCGCTCCGGTCGATGCTCGCCGAGTCCGACGGCGAAAGGTCGTTCGCGACCACGATCCGCTTCTCCGCCAACCGGCTCAGACTGTTCTCGGCCTGCCCCAACATGTTTTGCAACACGCGCTGCGCCACATCGCGGATGTCCCCGGCGCGCTCCCGCAGGTACTCGTCGTCGATCTCCGAAAACGCCTGGATGTAACGCGCCGAAATCTTGTTGAAGCAGGTCTCGATATTGCTCCCCGTTGCCTCGAACTCGCGGATGGTCTCGCCGATCAACGCTTGGTCCTCAAGCACCAGCAGATGCGCATCGAAAATCAGCGCCTCATTCTTGCCCAAGTTTTTCTCCACCTCGTCTTGAATCTTCGAAATCTGCTGCCGCGTCGTAAGCAGCGCCTTGTCGAATCGCGAGACTTCCTCGATCCGCTTGTCCGCATCAACCTGGTAACACGGCACCTCGACATCGCTCTGCAGATACACGAACACGGTGCCATAGGCGATTCCCTGCGAGGCGGCGATGCCTTGCACGATGACTTCCTTTTTGGTGCGTGGTTCCGTGGCCATTAAAGTGAGCGCAGCAGGCGGGGGGTGAGCCGCGCGACTCAGATTGATAACGCTTTCCGGCCGAGCACGGTCAATGCTCTTTCACCGCAACTTTGCCTCGACCACGAAACTCGTCGGCCCCCATGCCGCCCGCACCGTCTGGCCGATCACGGCCGCGTCCATTCCGTCGGGCAAAAACGCGAAACACGCGCTCCCGCTTCCGCTCATCCGCGTGACCAAACCGAACTCATCGCGCAACTGCTCCAGCAACGTCGGCAGCGCCACAAATTTCTCAAACGCCACCGACTCCATGTTGTTAAAAAGCAACGCTTCCGCCGCGCCGTCGCCGCCGATCCATGCGGCCAAACGCGCTTCCGCCTCAGCCGCCAGCAGATAACCCGACGGCGCTTTACTCGCCATCCGCCCATACGCCCACGGAGTCGCGATCCCGAAACCCGGCTTAAACACCAATGCCCGCCGCCCCCGCAACCGCGTGCTCGCACCGGTCGGCAAAACCTCGATCCGCTCTCCGCGCCCCCGCATCACCACCGGCCCGTCGTGCAAAAAAAGCGCGCAATCCGAGCCGAGTCCGGCGGCCATTTTCGCCAGTTCAGCCGCTCCCAGCGCCAAGCCCGACAGCGCATTCAGCGCTCGCAACGCCGCCACCGCATCACTGCTCCCGCCTCCCAGCCCCGCGCCCATCGACACCCGTTTCAGCAGCGAAAAATCCACGCCCATACCTTTTCCCGGCCAGCCCGTCGCCGCCGCAAAGGCTCGCGCCGCCTTCACCACTAAATTCGTCTCGTCGGTCGGCACCGTCGCGTCATCACAATGTAACCTCCATTCACCACCGTCTTCCTCCCGCTCCCGCACATCCGCCCGTAGCGTATCGCCGAAATCCAGCGTCGCCGCCACCGAGACCAAATCATGAAATCCATCCGTCCGCCGTCCCGTGATCGCGAGAAACAGGTTCAGTTTAGCCGGGGCAAAAATCTCGATGGCGCGCACCCGCCTACCAAACACCGCCACCCCCGCCTAGGGCCAGCCGCATTTTTTGGCTTTTGATTTATCCCCCGACTCTCCCTCACTCTCCCGTCCAACGATGGCCACCGATCTCATTCTCGTCCTCGACGCCCAATCCCCGCGCACCGTCGCCCCCGCCCTCCGCCAACTCCAGGGCACCGTCCGCTGGGTCAAGGTCGGCCTCGAAATGTTCACCGCCTGCGGTCCCGACTGCGTGCGCGAAATCGCCGACCTCGGTTTCGATGTCTTCCTCGACCTCAAGCTCCACGACATCCCCAACACCGTCGCCAAGGCCGTAGAATCCGTCGCGCCGCTCCCGATCAAGATGCTCACGCTGCATACCTCCGGCGGCCGCGAGATGATGCAGTGGGCCGTCAAAGCCCAACAACAGCACGCCCCCCACCTTCTTCTTCTCGGCGTCACCGTCCTCACCTCGATGAGCGCCGAGGGCCTCGCCGAGACCGGCGTCGCCGCCCCGCCCGCCGACCACGTCGTCCGCCTCGGGCGCCTCGCCATCGACTCCGGCCTCCGCGGCCTGGTGTGCTCGCCTCTTGAACTCGCGCCTCTCCGCGCCGTGCTCCCGGCCGATGTCGCCCTCGTCACCCCCGGCATCCGACCCCGCGGCGCCGATGCCGGCGACCAGACCCGCATCATGACTCCCGGCGAAGCCGCCCGCGCCGGCGCCACCCACATCGTGGTCGGCCGCCCCATTTTCAAAGCCCCCGATCCCGTCGCCGCCGCCCGCGCCATCCTCGTCGAACTCGCCGCCTGAAACTCGCCCGCCCGGGCGGCCGGCTCCGGTCTCCCCACTCTCAGCCCTCAACTCTCAACTTTTCCCCTTCCAGCCATGAGCCGCACCGCCGCCATCCTCCTCGCCGCCGGCAGCAGCACGCGCATGTCCGGCGCGGTCGCCGATAAAATCCTAGCGCCCCTCGCGGGCCGGCCCGTCTTCGCCCACAGCGCCGCCGCTTTCGCCGCCAGCGGAGTCGCCGATTTCTATGTCGTCGTTTACCGCGACCAACGCCAGATGCTCACGCTCTCCGCGCATGCGCCCACGCCTTGCGTCCTCATCCAGGGCGGAGCCGAGCGCCAAGACTCCGTCGCCGCCGCCCTCGCCGCACTCCCGGCCGATATCGCCCACGTCTTCATCCATGACTGTGCGCGCCCGTTGGTGAGCGCCGAGCAACTCGTCGCACTTTACAAAATCGTTCGCCGCGAGAGCGCCGTGGTTCTCGCCCATCGCGTGACCGACACCATCAAAAAGCACCGCGACAACGCCCACCTGAGGACCCTCGACCGCGATCGCCTCTGGGCCATGGAAACCCCACAGGTCTTCTCCCGCGAACTCATTGACCGCGCTTACGCCCGCGTCGCCAAAAAAAAGCTCCGCATCACCGACGATGCCCAAGCCGTCGAGGGCCTCGACCACCCCATCGCCCTCCTTGAAAACACCGAGCCCAACCCCAAGCTCACCACGCCCGCCGACCTCGCCTACCTCGAGTTCCTCCTCGCCCGCGCCGTCCCGGTCCCTCCCTCCCCCGACGCCTCCGCCCCTTTCCCACCGCGCACCCCCATCTAAGGCCTTCCGATTTTTCCGTGTCATCCGTGTGTTCCGTGGGCAACTCTCCCTCCGCCTTTCCCTGTATTTTTTTCGTGTGTTTCGTGGATTTCGTGGTGACTCCTCTGCGATGACCCAGCTCCGCATCGGCCACGGCTACGATATCCACCGCCTCGTCTTCGGCCGCCCGCTCGTCCTCGGCGGCGTGCGCTTCGCCACCGACTACGGCCTCGAGGGCCACTCCGACGCCGACTGCCTCACCCACGCCATCTGCGACGCCCTCCTCGGCGCCGCCGCCCTTCCCGATATCGGCCACTTTTTCCCGAACACCGATCCCGCGCTCCGCAACATCGACTCTCAGGTCCTCCTCCGCCGCGTCGTGGCCGAACTCGCCTCGCGCCAATTTTCCCTCGTCAACATCGACGCCTCCCTCATCGCGGAAAAACCAAAAATCGCCCCGCACCTCGCTGCGATGAAAGCCGCCCTCGCCGCCTCCACCGGGCTCCCCGTCGATTGCATCGGCCTAAAAGCCACCACCAACGAGGGCATCGACGAAATCGGTCGGGGCCTAGCCATCGCCGCCCACGCCGTCTGCCTCATTTCCCGTTCATGAACATCTCTCCTGCTCCAGTGGCACGGGCGTCCCGCCCGTGTCTTTGCATCACCCGTTTCACCACGCCCACCCGTTTCGTGTCGTTCGTGTGTTTCGTGGGCGCTCTCTTCACCGTCACCGGTTGCGGCAAACGCGAGACCGCCGTCGAACGCGGCAACCGCGAGGGCGTGCTACACCTCAGCGTCGGCTCCGAACCTTCCGATCTCGATCCGCATATCGTCACCGGCCTCGGCGAGGCGAAGATCATCCAGTCCCTCTTCGATCCGCTCGTCAGCTACGACCCCGCCACCCTCGCCCCCGTCCCCGCCCTCGCCGAGCGCTGGGAGATCTCCGCCGACGGACTTACCTATACGTTCCACCTCCGCGCCGACGCGAAATGGAGCAACAACGATCCCATCACCGCGCAGGACTGCATCGATTCGTGGCGCCGGATGCTCTCGCCCAGTCTCGCCGCCGACTACGCCTATCTCTTCTACGTCCTCCGCGGCGCCGAGGCGTTCAACAAGGGCCGCACCACCGATTTTTCCGCCGTCGGTCTCGCCGCGCCGGATGCCCGCACGCTCATCGTCACCCTCAATCACCCCACACCTTACTTCCTCCAGATTCTCCTCAACTCTCCGTGGCGCCCCATTCATGTCCGCTCCATCGCGAACCACGGCGACCCGCTACGCCGCGGCACCGCTTGGACCCGGCCCGGCCGCATCGTCACGAGCGGTCCTTTCATGTTAAAGGAATGGATCCCGCAACAACACCTCGTCGTCGAAAAATCGCCCACTTACTGGGATCGCGCCCGCGTCCGCCTCAATGGCGTCCGCTTCTTCCCCACCGATAGCATCGACGCCGAAGAGCGGGCCTACCGCGCCGGCCAGCTCCACGCCACTTGGGCGCTCCCGCTTTCCAAAGTCCTCCCGCTCCAACGCGAGCAATCCCCCGCTCTGCGCATCGATCCCATTCTCGAGACCTATTTTTTCCGGCTTAACGTCCGCAAAGCCCCGTTCACCGATCCTCGCGTCCGCCGCGCCCTCGCGCTCGCCGTCGACCGCGACACCCTCGCCGCAAAGATTCTCCCCGGCGGCCGCCAGCCTGCGCCC
>Ga0209617_10000713_pt1 | contig 15086 bp, 5 predicted proteins | sample LakEriepJuly2011_2_FD_187459 | JGI IMG/M metagenome (GOLD analysis project Ga0209617, IMG submission 187459) | Freshwater microbial communities from dead zone in Lake Erie, Canada - CCB epilimnion July 2011 (SPAdes) (version 2) | ecosystem: Environmental > Aquatic > Freshwater > Lentic >... | reverse complement strand
CCATCGTATCCATCATTTCCAGTAGCACCAGTTGCGCCATCGTATCCATCATTTCCAGTAGCACCAGTTGCGCCATCGTATCCATCATTTCCAGTTGCACCAGTAGCACCATCAAACCCGTCATTACCAGTAGCACCAGTAAAGCCAGTAAATCCTGTAGGACCAGTCACGCCATCATAGCCGCGATTCCCAGTAGCACCAGTAAAGCCAGTAAATCCTGTAGGACCAGTCACGCCATCATAGCCGCGATTTCCAGTAGGACCAGTAAAGCCAGTAAACCCTGTAGGACCAGTAAAGCCAGTAAACCCTGTAGAACCAGTAAAGCCAGTAAACCCTGTAGAACCAGTAAAGCCAGTAAACCCTGTAGAACCAGTAGAGCCAGTTGCACCATCATGGCCATCATGCCCAGTAGGACCAGTTGGGCCGTTACGGCCATCGTGGCCAGGAGGCCCAGGTACTGGGATATACATAGGTGGTTGTGGCATATAGGTGGGCGGGTACGGATATGGATATGGTTGCGGGAATCCACTCCCTATAGGGGGATTGGATGTAGGGGTTCCAATGGGTGGAGGGGTTCCAATGGGTGGAGGGGTTCCACTGGGTGGAGGGGTTCCAATGGGTGGAGGGGTTCCATCGCCCCCAGGCTTTCCATCGCCCCCAGGCTTTCCATTGCCCCCAGGATTTCCATTTGGACCAGGCTGTCCATTTGGGCCAGGTTGCCCATTTGGTCCAGGTTGCCCATTTGGTCCAGGATTTCCATCGGGCCCAGGATTTCCATCGGGCCCAGGATTTCCATTTGGCCCAGGATTTCCATCGGCCCCAGGGTTTCCATTTGGCCCAGGGTTTCCATCGGGTCCTGCATCACCAGTACGTCCTTTGTCACCAGTAGGGCCTCCATCACCAGTAGGACCTTTGTCACCAGTATACCCTTTGTCACCAGTAGGCCCTTTATCGCCAGATGGGCCAGTAGGGCCAGGTGGTCCAGGAGTACCATCACCTCCTGAGCCAGATGGTCCAGTATCTCCCTTAGGGCCAGTAGGGCAGTCTGCTGGTATTTTATACATTTCGCCATCTTGTTTTGTCATAGGGAAATCTTTCAAAAAGGCATCTGCTCCAATACTACCATTTGCACTCTTATACATTGAAAAAAATACTTTAGGGATAGAAAGAAGGCAATTTGTTGATGGTATATCGGTAGCTGTTGTGGCTTCTGCTTCCAGATTTACACAATTTGGAGGAAGCTGATTTGGATTTTCTTTAATAAATTTAGCGGCTTCTTCTAAAACAGTTAGATACGTTGCTACACGCTGTTTCTGAATATCCAAGGCCTGTCCTTCCTCAGTTGATGGATACCTTGCTGCATCATCTTCTAAAAACGCTTTATAAGTATTAAATGCAGTTGTCAGAATTTCAATATCTTCTAAATTACAAGGTGCTCTGAAATTATTTTTGGTTGGTTCTGAAAGAGTAGCCTTAATATTAATATTGTCATCTGCTCCCCAATATGACAACATAACCCGCTCTATCCCTTTAGTTATATCTACATCTTCACGGTTATTTCCAAAAAAGCGCGTTTCAAAGGCTGGACGGGCTAAAATACCTGGGGAACCACTCAATGGATTATTTGCAGATTGTTCTAAATTAAAAACAACTCCCTGGGCGGTTTCATCTGATCCAAATCCAAATCTTACCCACTTTCGACTGGAAAGGGGTGAACTGCCTGAACCACTTGGTGGCCCTGATGGCCCTCCTGAACCACTTGGTGGCCCTGGTGGACCTGGTGGCCCTGGTGGGGCCTCTTCTCCTGTTGTTGGTTCTGGTGGCCCTGGTGGCGGGGATGGTGCAGGTGGTGATGTTGATGTTCCTGGTTTCTCTCCTACTGGTGGCCCTGGTGGCCCTAGTGGCCCTGGTGGGGTCTCTTTTTCTGTTGTTTCTTCTCCTCCACCTGGTGGCGGGGGTGGTGGAGGTGGTGCTGTCGATGTTCCTGGTGGCTCTTCTTGTCTTAGTTTTAATACAAGGGGGCGACGCGGATTGACATCAGCAGCGACCGCCGGCGGCGCCACCTGTGCCACCTGTGTAACTAGCCCTCCCAACTGCCTTCTGGAAGGACTAACATTTCTCTTACGCCCCCTGGTTGTATTTTTTTTATCAGGCGACGGCATCTATCTAAACACCTGGGACATTTATAGTATAGATAATGGACGCTCCTGCGACAAAAATATTTAACCCATGGAATATGAAGAATATAGACATATCGATACAAGATGTTGAAAGCATCATGCATCGCTATGGATGTCCGGGCTTTAAGGTAAGAGAGCACAGATGGTTCGCACAGTGTTGTGTTCATAAATCATATGTTGATAGACCTGAAGTTTGGGCCGAGCAGTCGGGAGACCAAATGCTAGTCGCAGAAAAACCAGAAGGCTGTTTAGCATTGAAACTAAAAGATAATGAAGAACTTGAATTTGCAGGGGATTCTGTTCTTTCAGCAATTGTCGGAAAGTATCTAAAAATGCGATACCCTGGAGAGGGTGAAGGATTTCTAACAAGTCTAAGAACTCAAATCGTGAATAACAACATGTTAGGTGAGTTAGCAAAGAAAATAGGATTTTCACCTTTTCTTATTTTGAGCAGACATGTCGAGGAAGTATGTGATGGTCGTAATAATTTACGTATCTTAGGTTCTATGTTAGAAGCATGGATTGATGCCATCATGGAGCATGAGGGAAATGAGGGTGCTGCTTATGATGTAGCCCGGAAATTCTTTATTTCGATTATGGAACGTCATATAAATTTCTCTAAGCTCATTGCGGAAGACAATAATTATAAGGACCAGCTTTTGAGATTTTTCCAATCGCAGTTTCACCAGCCACCCAGATACAAGGAAGTAAAGGTGGATGGACCACCACACGATCGTGTTTTTACGATGGGTGTTCTGGATCCAGAGGGGAATGTAGTGGCTACGAGTAAGGCGAGAAATAAGAAGGTCGCAGAACAAGAAGCAAGTCGCCTTGCGTTAGATATATACATGAAGAAAACATCTGGGACAAAATAGATAGATGGCGTCCGTAATACCCCCGAAATTTAAGGCATTCACGAAGACAAAAGTTGTCCTCGCGATTGAACCAACTCCATATGGATTAGGGCAAAGTACTGACTTAACCGATTTAGCAAAGTCACAATTTCGCGATCCATCTGGTAAGGGGCCTGATTCTGAATTAAAAGGCCCTGGAGCCGAGGAACTAGAGGCAATTGCTGCGCCTGAGATGTTTGCAAAGAAAAAGGGAAAGAAGGCAAAGAAGAATGTTGGTGAAGGAGCGTTGTTGCCACCCGGATTAGTATTGCCTGGATTGAAAAAGGGTTCCGTAGCAGCAAAACAGAGGGCTCCGGGTGCAGGTAAACCAAGAGCGGTATATTCACGAATGGACGTTATGTCAAGAGATTTACAGGCATCTGAAGTTGGTAAACTCTCTGAGACCCTCCAGAAAATGGCAAAAGGTCTCTTAGATGTTGAAACATCTAATCCTTATGAGGTCGAACCGGTAGAAACATTTGTTCCAATGTCTCGACGTGGGTTTGGTTCCTTTCTAGTAGACCAATATGGTCCCATATTCCCGAAAGGAGAGCCAGGTGCCCTTAATGTGGCTACATGTGCAGCAAAAGGTCAAGAGGGTGTTAAGGAAGTCAAAATGTATCATTACCAGGCATTTATTCGCGAGTATCTACGATTTGAAACGCCTTATAGAGGTCTACTCGTATATCATGGATTGGGTAGCGGTAAAACTTGTTCAGCTATCGCAGCAGCAGAAGCCCTTTTTGGAACCCGTGGGCTCAAAATAATTGTAATGACACCATTCAGTTTGCGTGACAATTTCATCAGTGAGATTAATTTCTGTGGGTTCAAACATTTTCGCTTACAAAACCACTGGACTTCTTTGTCACTTGCGCCTGGGTCTACACCTGATCCCGCCATGGTGAAGATGTTCGCACAATCTGTCTATGGTATACCTGATTCTTATTTCGCCAAAAAAGGAAAGGGTCGCCCCCCAGTGGATAAAATATGGATACCTGATTTTGAGTCAGAACCCAATTTTGATGGTCTAAGTCCACAGGATAGAGATGAAATTAAAACACAGTTAAAGATAACTATTGAAAATCGCATTCGTTTCATTAACTATAACGGTATTACAGCACGTGACCTCAAGACAATGGTATGCTCTACACCTGAGGTGTTTGACAATTCCGTCATCGTGGTAGACGAAATACACAATTTAACCCGTCTGATGCAAGGTTCATTAGAGCCATATTTCAGCAATCCTCCTGGACGCAGACGCACATTGCCACTGGAAGTTCTAACACCCGAAAGAAAGAAGTTACCACTATGTGGTATGACGAAGAACTATATGCGCGGGTATCTGTTCTATAGATTATTCATGGATGCGAAAAATGCTAAAATTATTGGTCTATCAGGAACACCTCTAATCAACTTTCCTGAAGAATTAGGTATCCTATCAAATATCTTACATGGTGCTATTCAGCGTATAGACTTTACAGTTACAGTTGAAGGGATGCGTGATGTTCGCCCCTTGATTGAAAGCCTTGTAAACAAGAATGAAAATCTTGACACGGTACATTTCACTGCATCTGAGGGAAGTATGGATGTTACGATAACACGTTTACCAGAACAATTCACAAAGGTATTCGCAGATGATGGAGATGTAATAGGAATTGAAAGAAGGGCTCCAGGAAAGCTAACCCCTACACTTGAACAAATCTGGCTAGACTTAGAGGCTAATATGAAATTACAGAAAATTGGAATAAAGGGTAAAGGACAAATAAAAGCACAAGAATTACTGCCATCGTGGGATACACCTTTCCGTGGAGCCTTCCTACAAGAGGACGGAGTTACATTGAAAAATGTGACAGTTTTACAAAAACGTATGCGTGGTTTATTTTCGTATTACAGAGGAATTCAAGGAGATGTTATGCCTAAGGTAATAAAAGACGAAATTATTGGAATTCCTCTAAAAGGATATTCTTTAAAAATCTACAATAAACTAAGAAACCAAGAAATTCAAGCGGAAATGAAAAAGCCAAAGGGTGCTGGTGCTTCCGCTGGAGATGCTGTATGGGCAGAAATAAATGAAATCGCGACAATGAAATCTTCTTCAAATTACCGTATGAGTTCAAGACAAGCATGTAATTTCGCATTTCCTGAAGGTGTTACGCGACCAAGGCCAGGCTCTCTAGAAGAATTAGATGCAGAGACTGGAAAGGACCGTGATGCTATCGCAGAGGCTGATACAGAAGATAGAGTTGCTGGAAAGGATGAAGCGGAAGTTGATGCAGAAGATGATGCAGAAGCAGTCGCGGAAGCGCGTGCTGAGATAGCTGCACCTGCACCTAGCGCAGGTCAGGTAGCTGGAACAAAAGAGGCCAAGGCTGCTTATAGTGCGGCTTTAAAGGCGGTAAAAGAAAAGCTCAGAACAATGGGTCAAACACACTTGAAATTAGATGGACCTTCAGATAGAAATCTGGCCAAATATTCTCCCAAGTATTCGGCAATGCTAACAAACATCAATGCACTACGTGGCAGCAGTCTTGTATATTCGACATTCTTAGAGATGGAGGGTATTGGAATATTTGGAATCTGTATGGAGGCAAATGGATATGTTCCTATTCAAATTGTGTCTGGGTCAGATGGAAAACTCAAATTCAGTGATAAGACAATTGCTTCTTTGTCAAAGGGTCCTGGTGTTCCTGAGAAACGCTATATAGAATTTACGGGTGTCGGGACAAAAGAACAACGTGGGGCTGCTGTAGACGTATTCAATGCGCGATTTGACAAATTAACACCTGCTCTACAGAAAGTTCTGAAAGATGCAAAATGGGAAAATAATTTCGATGGTGGTTTATGCCGCGCATTCTGTATTACTTCTGCAGGAGCTGAAGGATTATCTTTGAAATGTGTGCGTGGTGTTCACATTATGGAGCCATATTGGAATTCCGTGAGAACACAGCAAGTGAAGGGTCGTGCAGTTCGTATTTGTTCTCACATGGATTTACCAAAGGAAGAACAAAATGTAAGTATTTACACTTACTGCACTATTATACCAGAAGAAGCCATACTCGCTCAAGCAGTTGATAAAACACTGGAGCGTAGTGATACATACTCAGCAAAGGCTGCCGCGGAACTCGGTGTTCCAGTGCCAAAGGCACGTGGCGCAGGAGACCCAATAGTCGCTGATGAATTCTATAAAGTAGAAGAAGTTGTAGAAGAGGAAGTGGTAAAGGAAGAGGCAAGTAAGGATGGACCTGTTCGGTTTTTCTCTAAACTAGACAATGAGTTCAGAGGATTTTCTAACTTCGCACCAGCACCTGTGAATATAGAAGGTAAACGTTATCCGACGGTAGAACATTTTTTCCAGGCATCTAGATTTCCATCTGATGTTTCATTACAAGAGGCAATTCGTGTAAGTCCTACTCCTGCGAAAGCAAAGGAGATAGCGACTGCAAATAAGGCAAATGAGAGGCCTGATTGGGATAGTCAAAAAGAGCGTATAATGTTAACCGGTCTAAGAGCAAAATTCCAGCAGAACAGTGGTCTATTAGAGCAATTAAAATCAACTGGAGCAAGACCTATCATAGAAGCATCTACTGATGCATTTTGGGGCGAAGGGAGAACTGGAAAAGGTAAGAATAGAATGGGTAAGTTACTAGAACAAGTAAGGGTAGAATTGAAGGATTTTGCACCACCAGGTGTTCTTGTAGAGGCAAATAAGCCTGTTGGAGAGGCAGCAGAATTCTTTGAAGGTGATGATGAAGAACTCGTTGCGGCTCCTGCTGCTCCTGCTGCTCCTGCTGCTCCTGGTCCTGCTCCAGTTGTGCAAGTTGCAAATCCTGTAACAGATGTCTTAGGAATAGATGAAGGAGTACTTGAAGAAACAGGTGAAAAATTAGCGCAAGGGGGTGGTGGTCCAGGAAATGAAGAATATGAAGACCGCAGCATTATATTAACAAGTGACCAAAAGGTTTTAATGATTAGTTTAAGAAAAGAAAAGGTTCTTACATCTCTACAGAATGTAATGAAATCCGTAGCAGTAGACTGTCAAATGAATTTACCAGACAACTACGATGGTTCTTATAAATGCGCAGCCTTAGATGGAAATATAGGAGATTTTGCTTACCACCCTGAATTACAAAAAGACATTCAAGAAACTGAGGCTAGATTTAAGAAAGCGCCTGTTGCTGCTGCTGCCGCTGCTCCCGCTGCTGCTGCTGCACCTGTTGCTGCAGAACCAGTAATTCCTCAAAAACCAAAGCCAAAGATTGTTGAATACAGAAAACAATCGTATTATTATATAATAAAGAAAGATGCAGAGGGTAAGCCGCTTGGTTACTTATTCTACAGCACAGATGATCCTGAATTAAAGACGCCAATTGGTTTCGTTAAGCCTCATCCTGTAACAGGGATGCCAAAGGGTGATGTATTACCGGTTCCTGCCGAGTTTCAATAATTCTGCTACCACTGATTAATAAACTTTACGTTTGGATAATCCATATCCGAAACGCAATGTTTCATTTATATTACTAAATACTAGGTAAATACCCCCAGTCAGCCCTGGCCTCTCTATACAATTGTTCATTCTCAACCTTATAATCAAATATATGTAACCAAAATAAATCAAATGCCATATTTTCTGATTGAATTCTTAGATATAATGGGTCATTTACTGTAAGGTTTGGTAAGGCTAGAGGGGTTGATTGCCGCAGAATTTTTCTAGTCTCAGGAACTTTTTGTAAATCGCCAAGTTCTGCAGCCCCAATCTGTATTCCAATTATAGAAGCTGGATCCGTTTCGTTTTTTCGAAGCACTCTGAATACAATTAGAGTTGGCACACTTCTTCGCAATACAGGGCCATCTGATGTTGCAATCTTACCATCTAATGACCCAATATTTAGTGTAACTTCCTTGTCTGAAAGATTTCTTGTAAATAGGGTACATCCAGTATTCCCAGCAAAAGTAAAAGGCAAACTAATCTCATTTGTCTTAGGGCATGAACGTATTGTAATGAGCATAGTAATTGTCATGAATGAAGAATAGTGTAATGAGAACTTGGACTTTATGGAACATTTGCTAGAAGGAAAACTCATATAATTTTTTCTGAGAGGAAATTGCATCTGGTCAACACTTTCACCTCTGAACTGTAAAGAAGGTCCACCCCAGCCATCTTGTTCCCATTTCATCTTAAATCCACCAAAACGTCTATCACACAGAGGGTAATCGCAGCCCCATGTCTGTGGAGACCTCTCTATCTCAAAAGAAACCATTGGTGCAAAAGGTTCTTGAACAAGTTGTAAATTACTCCTTGGTATTTCTTTCCATCCTTGACCAAATTCTGGACATTCTGCTTCTAATTTATAATATGTAATACCCTTTCCGTAATAGAGATAACCAGAAAGGCGATTAATATCAGGTCTCATTGGAATTACATTGGAAGTAGAAGTAGCATTCCCACCATTATGTAAGGAAGCCAATTCGTTAGCATTCGATTCCATCTTATTATTATAGACACGTGTCATATGGGAATTAAAATACAAGGAAAAGCCATTTAATGAATTAACTCTGAACTGTGATTGTGACCATTTGTCTGTTATAAGACTTGTGAAAAAAACAAGAGACCCTGGCTGAAATGTATTTGTATTTAGATATGGTATCATAGAACGAATTCGCCTTCCCAAAAATGTAGTGGGCATTGTTATATCTGTATGGTGAGAGAACCAAAATATTTCTACACCCTCCTGAGGCGCTATGGGTTCTGCAGGTTGCCCTAAGCCAACACCATAGAAACCCTTCATAGCCTCCTCTTTTGCAATTGGGCGTGTATCAAGAGTGCCTGTAATTATATTTTCTATTTCTTGTTTCACATGTAGCCATTTTTTCTTAGAATTCCAGTGGGCTAGATTTGTCTGAGATGGATAAAGTGTGCCCGTGCGCTGCCCACCTTGTCTGATGAATTCATTCTGAAGACATTCTAAGGGAAACGGACCGGGTGTAGAATCTAAAAGTTCCGTACAAAAATCATATCTTTCTACTGGACCCTTGAGATACATATCTCGCGTTGTAGTCTGAAGTTTACCTAGGCCTATAGGCCCAGATAATGCTACATCTGTAGCTTGCTTACGCTGTTGTAAGGCAGGTCTGTCTAAGCCTATTATGGAACGTTCCTTGTAATCATGGAACTGTGGTGCCTTTGATGAATCGGGATACAGTGTATCTTCTCGAGGTTTGGTAACATTTACAAATGTTGTTTTCACTTGTTCATACAAATGTGAAAACATCTTTACTTTTGTAGCAGAGAAAAATCACTTACATTTATCCGATATACAGAATTTAGCACGTGAACACGAGCTTCTCAATATAGTTTACGCTAGGCCTTCCCTTCTTATTAGAACCTGACCCATAGCCTGTCGCCTTGTCTGTCTGGTGCATAACCTGGAGCACCAGCTGCTTCTTGCATTCTAAAGTTCTGCCCTTTGAACGTAACTCTTGCACCCACCGCATATGTCTTATCATTATCATATGTTTCTGTTGGAGCCGCAGGTGCTGGTGGTTTGTCAGATGAATATATCTGCTGTGTACATCCACCACCAAGAGGTTCACAGCATCCCGCATCTCCCATCTTATTCCAGTCAGTATTGTTACCGGCCCAGCATTCGCCGAAGAACTGGTTTCCAGCTGTATTAAATCCAGCAGCCTTTGCCTGTGCAATACATTGTTCAATTGATGTGACATTAGGAAGGCGATTAGGTAAACCTCTGCCCTGATGACAGTCTCTCCAACATCCCTTATATTTCCATCCAGCAACTTCAGCAGGCATATTTGCAAAAGGGGCCTTACATTCTTGGGGCTGTTTGATATAGAAATCATATACGCCAGGTGAATCCCAACGGTTCTGTAAATTACTCTTAATCCAGCAAGACTTTTCAGGAGTTCCAAACCCATAATTATGACCTACGCAGTTAGGCCTTTTATCACATTCGAGTTGACATTGCTCTAAAGTTTGACCTTTTGTATGAAATATATCATTTCCTGCCCAATCAACGCCAGGGACTTTCTTATAAGGTGGAGGAGGTGGTGTTCCCATAGTCCAACCATTCCTTGCAGCCCATGTATCCAACATTTCTCCGCTATTGTCGTCTATACAGCCAGTTGACTTGTAAGATGGATGAAATGGTATAGGTCTCTGACAAGACGTTTTTACCTCTTTACCCTTCCATGCAATTTCTGGTCCAAATGGAAGTGGGTTTTGTTTATTCTGCATACGAATACCGTAAAATTGCATCATACCCGTTTCCTGGTCCTTACGATTACTAGAACGTGTCATATTGAATAATGTTTGTATCCGAGATTTTACTTCTGCCCAGTTAGAAAGTGAATTCCACTGTGCAACATTGGAAGCCGCTGGATAGGAAGAACCAGCTTTCTGGCCACCTGTTTGTAAAAATACCTTCTGTAAACACTCTAATGAAAAAGGTGGCTTTTGAGTATCAGTAATTTCTGAACAGAAGTCAAAACTATCTAAGAACCCCTTGTTCAAGCATAAGTCCCTAGCAGCACTTTTAAGCCCAGTATTTGCGTCAGAAGCAGAATGATCCTGAACCCGCTTGAATTCGTTTATTGTATCTGCGATCGTTATTTTACCTGTCTTGAGGGCAGTTTCATTTAATGGTATTGTTGCTCTTTCCTGATATGTTTTATATGCCTTTTGTTGTATTAGACCACTAAAATAATCATTATTACTACCACCACGCAATGCCTGAATTAAGGTACCTTCATCAGAGCACCCAGCAGCAGTTGCTTTCTGTATAAGACAGTCTCTAGGTAGAGCACCGTTCTGCAGAGGAGTACATACTTCGCCGGGAGCTCTCGGGACTGTAGGGTCTTCTATTGGTTTTGGAGGTGGGCATTTGGAACCACTTGTAACTAATTGGTTTGCCGGACATGCTGTGTTTGTATGATAGGGATATGCTACACCGCCAGAAATAATAGGAATTGCCTTTCCAGATTTAGTGCACCATCCACAGCGACCCTTGTAAATGGATGCATCAATATCTTGACATCCCTGTATATCGCTACAAATAGCAGTATGGTATTTTTCTTTTGCAGCATTCAAATCCCACATCCAGACACCTTTCGCATCAGTTTTTAATGGACCCTCTGAATTTCCATAAGCGCCGCGTCCAGAACTAGGGTTTGTATTGTTGTATACCCAGCCACATCTCAGACTGCTTTGGATATTTTCTGAAGATGCCAAGGATGACAGATGTTCGAATTGGTCACCACTACCAACCGATTCACAAGCAGCCTGTTTGGCAGAAAAGGGGTCCTGAACACCACGAACGCTGCCACCGCTAGGTCCAGGTCCAGCTCCAGCAGCAGCTCCAGCAGCAGCACCAGCACCAAAGCCACCAACGCCCTTTATCCATTTATTTTTTAAGACAGATTCTGCTTTGCCTGTACGAATATTTACAGTTTCTGTTAACTTTTGTAAGTCAACATCTCTGTCATTATTATAAATCATATTAGGTAATGTCACACCAAAAAACGATTGAACTTCTGCAGTTCGTTTTTTTACTGAGTCAGCAAATCCCTCATTGTTCGCACGCATACTATTTATCTTGTTAGGATAAAATTCGGCTATTATATAACTGAATTTTATACGTTTTTTAACAAATTTAACAATTTGGAGTACGTCCTTCTCTCTTACCCATGTTATTCCAATGCCAATTCAATTGACCTCCATTATTACCAGGTCCAAACGGTTTATCGAATGCATTATATAAATCAGGATATCTATTTGAATAACAAAACATATTTGCATTTCCCTTTGTTTCTTTGGCACGATTTGTCGAACCATTTGTTGGTAAAAAGTTAACTAATGCAGTACCCATATTTGGTTTCCAATAAATCAAGTCACCTGCAGAATTAAACATATGCATATTCTGTTTAGAAAGTCTATCCTGGCAACAATCTGCACGATTATATATGATAACCGCTGAAACAGTAGAAGGTCTATCGAGTGTAACTTGCCAGTGATTGACACTCGCACCACACGCAGCACCAGAGCAATGATATATGTTAGGGTGCCCTCTAGGCCATTCTTCACCATCAACTGCTTTACTAGAAACAGAAGTAGGTTCCCATTGTCCCGAACCTTGTGTAGGACGCCCCCTGGATATATTCTCGCCCTTTTCATTCAAGACAACTAATTGTGAGAAGTTCAAGCAAGTGCCAAATCCACCCGCCAATTGAACTCTTACAACTCCTTCAATTCCTGGAAGTTTCTCAGTAGGTGCCCTGAAATACGCAGAGGTCCATCCTCTCGCAGGATTATAATGTCTATCATATGGGTTAGTAGGCCCTATCGCCCAGCATTGTCCAGGAGCAAATGTTACCGCGTAATTACCAGTTGGATATGCGCGCCTTCCTGCTGCAATACACGCGTTCATATTAGGCAAGTTTCCTAAATTACGATTTACAGATGCACCACCACCATTGATATTCGTGTTATTGAATATCATATTCTGTCTAGAATCGGCAGGTGGTAAATTCGTGTTGCCAGATAACTTGAGGCACACACTTGATAAAGTTGCATCTGCTGGAGCATACCATGGACCTGAACCATATACTCTCGCATTTCCAGCGTATCTGAAGGTAGGTTGGGTGAGTGAATGACTTTTTGTATCGATTGTTAGAGTTACAGATGAACCCTTGCACTGCAGGACGACATTCGACTTCTTTCCAACAGCGCAGCCAGGGACTGAATCAAATCCCCAGTTAAGATTGGTACTATCTCCAACACGAACATGAAGATTCATGCTATCAGGGACGAACCAAATACCTGGTGTTCTAGAACCAAACGACGCGTGATCTGTATTATCAGATGTAAAGTGTATGATATTGCGCCAGGATCCTGCTTGGCCCATAGAAGATGGTGTAATATCAAATTCTAGTGTATAGTCCTGTGTCATAACTAGATTTGTAACTATTACTGTATTTGCCCTTACCTTATAGGTTGAAGGAAGTAAGTTTGTAGAGCATGTTGGAGGTTGACTGAGTATTGATGGCTTAGAAACAACCGGTATCGGTTTAGCTGCAGCTGGTATTACGACTGGCACTGGTGGAGCTGGAGCAGCTGTGGCAGGCCTGGGTGCGAATTGTATATCTCCATAACATTGTTTGAAAAATGGAGCAAGTTGGTCGTCGGCAACCATCTGAGCATTAGCAGCTCTGTGTAAGTCAGCCATCTTCTTTTTTACAGCATTTACTCCTCCTTCCTTTTGCCAATACTTAATTACGTCCTTTTTCCTATTTCCTCTAGCATCAACTGGTGAAAGCAACCCTGTAACTTGGCATCCACGGGTAGTATCGGCATCATTAAACTCGCTCACAGACTCGGATGCATAATACGTAGGGCCAATTGGGTCAGGTTTGCCTGTCCAAAGTTTCTTGGACCCCTGGTTATTCCATAAGTATATAATACAATCAGGTGTCAATGGTCCAGAACCTTTATTGGCAGTGTCGCAAGGTGATGTAATTTCATTGCCTGTACAGAAAACACTGGCCTCTGATTGTTCTTTCATCGGCCGTTTAACACCGGCCTTGTCAACACCAGTCGATGAAATTAGTGCACTATTATATATAGTGTCTGATATATCGTTTATAGTTAAGAAAGAACCATCTTTATTTGTCATTAATTTCGTAGCAGCAGGGTCGTCTTTAGGATATCCTTTGCCAGATTCTGTGCAGCCATTTGATATCCACGCGCCTTGTAAGCATTCAAGGTTATATTTTCCTGGACCCGAGCCCTTTTTATAACAAGGGTCTGATTGTAAGAACTCTGCACTTGCTTGTTTCGTGATAAATGGAGCATCCTTGCACCTTGTGCTTTCCTCCATTGCCTGCTCGATAAAACTAAATGGTATAATAACAACAATTACAGCAGTATCTTTACCAAACCCAGGTGCCATTCTTGTTATGGGAGTATTGTCTAGCGTATCCTTTCCAGCACTTCTAGGTTTTCTACCAGTAACTTCATCAACAAGAACAATTGTGCGAATATCATGTGTAAAGGTCCCTGTCGCAGTTTCTCCACTTAACATTCCTGCCATATAAGGGGGTGTTGGATTATCTGGGTCAGAATCTCCAGGGGGGCTCAATGAAAATTTTACTCTTCCCGCTTCCTTTACACGAAGGTTAATGACATACGGCCTTGATTGATTTAACACAATTCCACTCTTAGCGCTAAACCCTTGTTCCTCGACTTTTAAGATGCCAAGGCCAATAACGGAAATCTTTCCAGAACCTGTTATGACACCAGGGCTATCCTTTTCATCAATGATTGAATATTCAGTAGTAGAAAAGCACGAAGAGCAGCCCGGAATATCATAACTTGCATTTTTTTCACATAAAAGTTGCTTTTGTAGTTTTAGACATTCTGCCTTGGTAGATACCATTTTCTTCGCCGGACACATTCCCACAGTGGGTTTATAATCCGGAAGGAAATTCGCCCTTGTTCGACTTCTAATAAATTTTTTATCATCTGGTAATAATAAAAGACCACCAGTTGTTTTTTCTTTGTCACTATTCTCTCCTATATCTAGGCATACGCCACAGTCTTTTAAAAACTCGGGGTCATCAAATGCCGAACAGTCTGCTTTTTTAACGGCTTCGCATTTTGCTATTTTTTCCCATAATCCATTTCTAGCCTCATTCAAGGGGTAACTAGCATTCTCGCCATAGGTTTTCAATATATTATCTGCGGATCCCCCTAAAGCACCATCATGTTTTGCTGCCAACAAGGATATACCTATATTACCAAATCGTTTATGTTTTGATGTTACATAATCAGAGTGTTTCTTTTCCAAATCGGAAAACCCTTCTGACTTTGCAGTATTCTCAACGGAAACAAATATGGTAAAAAGTATAATTATTAAAAATAGTAGCAATAGGATGGACTATTTATTAACTTATTTTTTGAAAGAATTTTTAGTAAAATTGAAAATATATTAATCAGCATCCA
>Ga0209617_10000708_pt1 | contig 15113 bp, 9 predicted proteins | sample LakEriepJuly2011_2_FD_187459 | JGI IMG/M metagenome (GOLD analysis project Ga0209617, IMG submission 187459) | Freshwater microbial communities from dead zone in Lake Erie, Canada - CCB epilimnion July 2011 (SPAdes) (version 2) | ecosystem: Environmental > Aquatic > Freshwater > Lentic >... | reverse complement strand
GCGACCACGGGAGATTCCCTCTGCGGTCATCTCGTCCATGTAGGTGTTGAGCCGAACGTCTGGGGCCATGCGGGCGTAACGCGGCATCCGGTTCACCACGGTAAGGATGTCTTCCTGACGCCCTTGCACTAGCCCCTTGGCACCGGCGTACCCTTGATACAGATCACTGACGTTTCCCACTTCAACAACATTGGAAAACATCCCTGAATACCAATCCCTAACGAAGCGAGCGGGCCACGAAAGGATAGACGCTTTCCATAAGGAGGTAACGGCGTCGAGGGTCTTAAAGATTTGGCTCTGGACTTCGGGCACTTGGTAGAAGTCAGCGATCCGGTTGAGTCGAGTGAGGAGCCTGCTGTCTACGGAGACGTTCCGCAGTTCGTCGAACGTCATGTTGGCGAACTCGGGGATATTGTTGTTCGTCCCAATCTCCCTGAGCCGGTTCATCACGTTGACTCGGGCACCCTGATAGTCCCCGACTAGAACGCCACCCCTTCGGACTTGATGGCCGACCGGGCCAGCCAGCGGGCCAGCGTTGAGATTGTTGTAGGTCTTCAGGTCTAGGGCATTGAGGACATCCCCTAGTCGCGTAGCCCCACCGCCCGGTACTTGGTGAGCGTGTTGGTTGATGGCCGAACTAGAGATCATGTTCGTCAGGGTTCCGGCCCTGCGAATGGCCCTCTCTCTGCCTCCGATGTACTTGTTGATGGCCTCAAGCGGGTTGCCGAAGATCGGCAGACGCCCATCGACAGCCTCCTCTGAGAGCCCGTGCATCTTTCGTGCGAGGGACACAGCCTGCTGGCGGGTGTACGTTGCTGGCCGCCTATTGCGGATGGGCAGTGTGCCAGCCCTAGAGAGTGCGGCTTCCTTGTCAGCCATCCGATCAAGGATGTACTGGGCGGCCATCTCGTCGCTGCCTGCCCGCCGGTTTCTGCCAGCCACCATCCGATCCAAGGACAACTCTTGGAGGGTGTTCGTCCCGCCGGGTACATGGAATGCGGTGTCTCGGGCCATCTGGTCGCCGGTCATCACCGAGAACGACCTGCCCCCAGTGGGTGCGGAGTTGGCCCCACCAAAGGACATATCGTCTAGGACTCGCGGGAAGTAGCCGTGGCCGAACCTGTCTTGCAGCCTGCTCGACCCAATGCCCGCCTGCCTGCTGCGGTTTAGGTACTCCTCCGACATCCGCTGGAAGGTGTCCGTGAACTCCCCTATGCGGGCTGCGTCACCAGTTGCAGTGCCAGCCCTGAAGTCCGTAAGGGCCCTAAGCACTTCGTCGTGTGCGGCAAGGGTGTCCCCAGTAAGGGTCGGACCAACACCTTCGATCACATTGCGGATGCCGTTCAGTGTCCGGGTGTCAGTGGCAACGTCCTGCATCTGGGGCAGGAGATTGACCAGCCGCCTCGACCTGAGCCGTGCAATCTTGTCTGCCGCCTCATCCCCACGGGAGAGAGCAATGGTCCCTACTTGGCTGGCTTCGTCTGTCGCCCCGTGCAGTTGCCGAGAGAAGCCCGAGGTGACGAATGCACCGGGCTTCGACCATCGGGCCGTTGACCCCAGAGTATCCAGACCACGGGATAGCCATTGACCACCGGGCAGGTTGACCCCCATGCCCATGAAGGTCAGGTCATTGGACAGCCGGGTGTCCCTGAGGGCGTCAAGTTGGGCAGCCGGGTCAGGGTTCCATCCACCCTTCCTATACAGGTGGTCCTGAAGGCTGTTGACTGCCTCGTCGTAGTGTTCCTGCCCCCAATCCCTTTGCCTCTCAAGGAGTTCGCCAAGGGTCTGCTCTCGCCTAGACTCTCGCCATCCAGCAAGGGGGCGGGCAAACAGGTCTTCGTCGGTCAGGCGGGTGAGGTCTTTGCCGTACTCCCTCGCCCAGAAGTCCCGGGACTGAGCGGCCACACCACCCTGAAAGTCTTCGGCCCGCCGGGTCCCATTGATGATGTCATCCACCCATGTTCTGGACATGGCACGAGCGGAGTCATCGAGAATCCCGGCAGCCTTGGCAGCACGGCCAGCCTTGTTGAGCCCTCCACCGAGGGGACCAAAACCCGTGTAGGTGAGCGGGTCTAGGGCTGCTTCTGTGGCGAAAGAGGCTAGTGGGCGTCCCCAACCACCGAGAGTGTTCTCGTTGATATGGACGCCATGCTTCTCAAGAACGTCCAGACCAGAAGGGTTAGACCCATAGGGCTTATCGGCGGCAACTTCCCTAGCCCGGGAGCCTAGCCAGTTAAGCCCACCAAAGAGACCTGAGACAGCGGATGAGCCGTAGTCGGAGAGTTGCTGGAGTAGTTCGCTCCGCTCCCCCTCGGACATCGAGCCGGGTGCTACCTCGTCATCGGTCCCGTTGTAGCCAAGTCCGTACTGTGCCCCATAGCCAATGGGTGCCTTGCGGGCCTTGGCTGGACTCTGGGTCGGAGCGTAAGAAAAACCATAGGACATTACTTACCGCCACTGGCTGGTCCCGCAAACGCCGAGGGGTCGAGTCCCTGCTGGCCGCCGAACAACCAGCCGCCCATCGAAGACAGGCCGCCGCCGATTGCACCCAGCCCTGACGTTATGTTGCCCATGATCCCAGCACTTGGCGGGGCACCAAAGACTTGCTGGTACAGGGGAACAAACCTTGGGTCCTTCTCTGGAATGCCCGTGACCTGAGAGAACACAGAGGCATCTGCCGGAACGGACGGGTCGTTCTGGGTGGCCGCCCGAATGAATGCCAACTGGTCGTGACTAAGGGGCTCACCGCTGGCAAGGTGCTGCTGGACGAGCGGAGTGGCAATCCTCCGAACCTCTGCCTTGCGGGCGTTCTGGTCCTTATCCATACCGGGCATGGATGCTGCGTGGGTGTTGATCTGGGCCCAAGTATCCATGCCGATGCCGCCCTGCTGGATACGGGTCATCTGCTGACTGATCTTGTCGCCCGGGGTCTGGCTAGTCCCCATGTGTGCTGCCCACTGGGACATGGCCTCATTGTCGATCTCGCCACGGGTAAGCATGGCGGCCATCTTGTCCCAGCCCATTCCCGGCTGCGAACCGTGGGCCAGCATCAGGACATTGGCCCGCTCCTCTGGACTCTTGGCGTTCTGGAGTGAGTCGAAGAACGAGATTTGCCCCTCGCTCATCCCGTACTTCCTTGCCCGGTTGTACTGGTCACGACTCTGCTGGACTGCGAGCCAGCGGTTCTGGGTCTGCCGTGCCTTAAGGCCGTCAATGTAGGAGCCGTTCATGAAGGCCCCAGCCCCGGTTGCATCCCCCGGATTCTGCTGGAGGTACGAGCGGTGCATCTTCTGAAGATCGGCAATGGACAGGCCGTCTTCCTTGAGTTCGCGGGCATACCGTCGAGCCATGGTCTGGCCCCACTGGTTCGACCTGCGATCATCCATCATGCCCTTCATGCGGTCATTGGCTACCAGCCGCTGGCCACCGCCGGGGATGTCGGCAACGTCATAGTTCTGTGCCAGTTGCTGCTGGCGGGTAGCCACTCGGTGAACGTCTGCTTCAAGTTGGGCGACGTTGTCCCCGTATGCCCGGTGGTCAATGCCCAGAATCTCGGCAGCCTGCCGGATGTTGCCGCCCTGCATGGCAGCCGTAGCCGCCGGGAGGTCAAAGCCACGGGGCACAAACCCACCAGCCTCGCCAGCACCTTCATCCCAAACGTGATAGCCACCCCGTGCAGTACGGGGCTTGCCGTCTAGGTGAGTGCCGATCTTCTCTCGCTGCTCGGGGGTCATCAGGTCGAGCGGCGTGTTGTCCGCTACGCCCCTTCGGCCCTGAAGGATGGTGTCATCGTCAACGTCCACTCGTGGATCAGGCCCAGCCCCGCCGTGGTTGGGGAACTGGGACAGGTTCTGGGAGAGGAGTTGGTCAAGGAGGTTGCCTGCTTCCATGGGGGGAAGGTCAGGGGTAACGCCCTTGGTCTTAAGCCATTCCTCAAAGGTAAGACCCATGGTTTGGGACATACCTTCGTTCTTCATCTCAATGTCATAGGCCTGACGAAGGGAGTCCATGCCGCCAGTAAGGCCAGCGGACGCACGGTGCTGGTTCCATGCAGCCACCGAACCGGGCAGAGTTTCCTCACCGGGAAGGGCAGCCTCGGCCGCATCGCCCCATCCGCCTCGAAGTTGGCTGTTCGAGTTCGCTCGCCGCTGATCGGCAGCACCTCGACGCCTAGGGTCACCAGTGAAGCCACGGGAGGGTGGCTGTACTTCTGGCTCCGGGGGCAGGGCGGGGTTCATCTGAGCCTGATTGGCCGCCGCCTGCTGGTTCATGCTCTGGGTTGCCGCCGCCTGAAGTGCCCGACCTTGGGCCGCTTGGCTCTCTCCGGCTTCCGGCACTGGGACCTCGGGCTCCTGCAACTGGACGGTCGAAGCCTGCTGGTTCAGCCACGCCTCGTTGTTGGCGTGACTCTCTACTGCTGCCTGTTGTGCGGCTGCCTGACGATCAAGCCCCTGCTGGAAGTCTGCCCCAGCGGACATGACATCCTCTGGAGAGAACTGGGCTCCCGTGGGTGGGGGCATACGGCCCTGCTGGTAAGCGGCCATCCACCCTTGGGGTGCTGGCTCTGCCTGCTGCTGTGGGATTGCAGTGGGAGGGAACGGTGCTTGGCCGTTGCGTCGAGCCTCGGCAATCCGCCTAAGTGTTTCGCTCATGTCTTATCTCCACTGCTGTGCGGTCTGGGGAATGCCGGTTGGGATTTTGGAGTTGCTCTGCTGCATGGACTGCATCAGGCGAATGCGGGCAGCGGAGTCCAAAGACCGTGGCACTGCGAACGGATCGCTCGGGGGTGCCTCGATCCCAAGGCCGCCCTCTCCGTCCATTCCAAGTCCACCTTCCCCCGGCATACCTCCACCGGCACCCGTCCCGCCAGTGGCATTTGATTGGTTGACCCGGTTGCCGAGGCTCGTAATACCGCCCATGATTCCAAGGACGGCAGCACCACCAACGCCAACCTTTCCAGCCTGCTTCACCCGGGTGCCCCAAGTGGGCGCGGGCTTGGCGTCTTGCACTTTCTTAACGGTCGGGTCAGCCTTCTTGTCCTTGGGGGTGGCCTCACTGCCAGTACCCGGCGGAATGGTTTCGGCCTCGGCGGCAGGGCGGTCAGCCTCGACATCCCGGGGTGCCTCGGCTTCGTCAGCCTTGAATGCGGCAGTGGCTTCGGGATCGTCAACTACCACATCTTCTGGCACTGCACCCGTGTCTGCGTCTAGTGGGTTAGGCCCATCGTCAACTATGTCGGCACTGCTGGCCGAGTCCAGTGGATCAATGGGGGCATCGGGATCGGGGGCTGGGGCTTCCACCACAACAGGGTCTGCTGGCGGTGCTTCAGGTGGCGGGGCTTCAGCCTCCGGTGCCGGTGCAGGATCAGGCCTGCTCTCAATGACAGGTGCCTCGGCGTCGGTGGCCACCTCGGTCTCTACCTTAGGTGCCTGCTCTGTGTCTGCGGGGTTGGCAGCACCATCAGCCTTTGCCTTCTTCTCCTTGATCTTTCCACTAAGGGGAGGGCCCTTCTTTGGCTTCTTCGCAGACAGGATGCCGGTCATCTTGTCGGTGTCGGTGGACTTGCGGAGCAGACCCTGAAGCCGCTCGATCTCGGACTCATGGCCAGCAATGGACGCCTCATGCTCGGCGTACATGGGCTTGAGTTGTTCCCTGATCTCTTTGGCACGAGCAGGAGTAAGGCCCTCTACCTGAAGTTCCTCTTGGAGTTTGACGATCTCGGGCGAGTAGTTGTCTACCTTCCCAGAGAGTTCATCAATCTGCTTGAGGATTTCGGAGGTACGGAGTTCGCCGCCACCCTTCAGCCCCGGCAGACGGTCGGACATCTCGTCGGCCATGCGGGCCCGAGTCTCCAGTTCGCCCCCTTCAAACATGGGGTTCCGCCGGTTGTGGTCGTACATCCAATCTTCGTAGGACGAACCGGCACCGGGCTTGTACTCGCCACCCTCAAAGTTGCGGTAGGCCTGCTTGTGCTGGTCGGGTCCAGACAAATCCTTGTAGGAAGACTGCCCACCACCAAACGTCTTGAACATCTCGGGCTCTTCACCCGCTGCCTGATTGCGGTTGGCGACATAGGTCCCGCCTTCCCGTGCCTCCACGGTAAAGCCATTGGCTTCAGCGTCAGCCTTCCACTTCGCCAGTGCCTGAGCGGAGTTTTCTCCATGCTCGGCAGGATCGAACGACCGGGTGGCCGTTGCACTTGGGGAGTTCGTGGGCTCCTGTGCTGGCGGTCGAGTGGGCTTGCTGGGAGTCTGGACGAACTCGTCGCTCATCAAGTAGTTGTTGAACTGGCTGTCGCGGGTCCGCTCCAAGAGTCGGTCGCTCTGCTCCATGGACTCGGCCAGCATTTCCTCAAAGGACTTGCGAGTGTGGGTGCCAGCCGTGTTTGGGATGCCACGACCAAGGCCACGCCAATCTCGGAAGCCTTCCTTGGGGACAGTGTTCGGGTCCATCGAAGTACCCGATGGCACCGCCGGTTCCGATGAAGCCGGGGCAGGGGACATCGAGGCGGGGTCGTACTCGTCGGTGCCGGGAATCTTCTCCCCTACTGGCGTTCCTGTCTGGGCACCTTCACCCCACTGGCTACCAAAGCGTTCGGCAAAGACCTTCTCCATCGCGTCGATGGCTTGGGTGCGGAACACTTCCTTGTCGGCATTGCCCGGGAGTTCTGGGTGGAACGTGTCGAGGTAGTCCGTGGCCCCCTTGGCGGTTGTGGCTTCAAACTTCCTGACAGTGTCGGTTGCATCCGCCCGTTGGCCGGGAGTGATGGGCATGACATCGAACCACTCGGGCTTCATGTTCCGAACGTACTGCTCGGCCATCTGCCGTGGGCTGGCGAATACCTGATTGGGGATCAGGGCGTTCTTCCCCATCTTGGTCTGGAGGAGTTGCCAAGCATCCATGGCCGTGTCACGGCCGCCACGCTTAGGGGTGTAGATGTTGGAACTGAGGCTGCCCTCAATGAGGTTTCGTCCAGTGCGGTCAAACTGGGCGGATGGGGTGCTTTCCCCGGCTTCAGCCAGCCCGTCTTTAATGGGGAACGGCTTCTGAGGTGGCGGAACTGAGGCGTCCACGGCAGCACGAACCTGATTCAGGATGGCCGCTGCCCCTTCGTCTCCGTCTTGGAACTTCTGCATCAGTTCCATGGCGGCCTGTTGCGATCCGGTTTGGGCAGTCAGGAGTTGGCCAAAGAGTTGCTCCCTCTGGGCCATGGACTTTTCGTAGTGTTCGCCCATTCCCCAAGCAGCATTGTCGGCCCTAGCCAACTGGTGATCGTCGGCTTCACGGACAATGTTGCCGTTCTCGTCCTGCGTGAATCGGTAGTCAACGCGGAAGTTCTGGCGGTCTCGGACATCGGACTGCCCCATCCCGGGGTCATGAATGCCTGCCGCCTTAGGGTCGAGCCCTTTGATTGCCTTGGTGCGGCCAAGCGTTGGGACCTTAGGCTGCTCGCCCGGGGCCTCCTTGAGCATGGCCCCCGTCTGTGTTGGGGTCGTGCCACGGTCGCTCGGGTCCACGACATAGGAGCCTGAGGTGCCATCCTCTTCGGTCCACTGAGTGGGGCCGCTCTCGGTTTTCTTGGGGACGCGAGTGTTCTGGGTTCCGGCAATGGCCTCTGCTTGGGCTGCCGTGGGCTCCTTGCCCTCGACGGCGTCCATGATCTTCTGGGCGTCAGACGAGAAGACCTGATTGCCCTTGGCGTCTACGCCCCTAGGGTTACGGGCATCCGGCATGGACTCGATGATCTTCTGCTTCAGCGTCTGCTGCTGGGCATCGGTCAGGTTGTCCCAGATTTGGGAGAGCATGGCCCGGTCTTCGGCGGAACCCATGGCCATCTCTCGCATGATTTCAGGCGAGGGGATAGGGCTCTCAACACCGTGCAAAGTGGAGACTTGCTTCTTGTTCGCCAACATCCGGCGAATGTTGTCCACGTTGGATGGGCCCGATGGAGCCCCGACTCCCTTGCCATAGACATGGGGGCGAGGTGCTTCCGGGTTAAGGCGAGGCATTCCCATCAGGACTTACCCTTCTTCTTCGGCGTGTCATCGTCGCTGTCGCCAAGGTCAAGCCCCTCGGGGAGATCGTCCTTCTGCACCTTAGGGGGCTTGCTGTCGCCCTTCTCTCGGTGGAGGTCCACGAGGTCGTTGTTCTCGTCGGCGTCCTTGTCCTCGTCTTCGTCATCACCCTTCTCCCGCTTGCCCTTAACTGTGGACATGCGGGCATAGTGACTCAACGCCTTTCGGAGTTGCTTCGGGGTCATGTCTTCGAGGTCGAGACCAACTGGCATATGGGACATTTAACTACCCTGACAAAAGAGATTGGGCCATGTTCTGCCAGACACCCTGCTGGTTCTGGGCGTTGTTCATGTATCTGCTCTGACGGTTCTTTCGCTGGTTGAACATCTGCTGCCAAGTAAGGCCCTGCCGTTCTAGGGCGTCCCTCTTGTTGGCAAGAAGTCTGCTCTGAACCATCTGCTGGAACTGAAAATCCAGATTGCTGTTGAACATCTGGTCATCGGCTTGAATCGAGGAAGCCTCTCGGGCACCCTGAGCAAACCCGGCTGCCTCCTGATTGCCAGCCATCATGGCCTGCTTCTTGCTCCGGCTGAACCCAGCACGGTCGGCGTGTGGCCCCTGACCGCTGTACATCTCCTGCCCATTGGCCTTCTGTAAGGCAGAGGCAAAGGCGTTGTTGGACTGTGCCATGGTCTCTGAGTCGGCAATGCCACGCGGGCGTGTCAGTCCGGACAGGTCTGACAGCGGCTTCTGCTTGAAGGCTGTGGATGCTGACCGGAGTGCTGAATCTGAGCCGATCATGACAAGAGACCTAGTTGGAAGTTCTTCCAGTTGGCCGACATATCGCTACGCCACATCGCCATCTGGTTGGCAAGATCAGAGTTACCCATTGCCTGCTGGACTGCCTGCCGATAGCCAGCCACCTGATTGGCACGGTTGGCTTCGTACAGTTGGTCGTTGGCCTGCATCCGCTGCATCATGACCTCGGAGTTCTTCTGCGAGATCGAGCGACCGGCGGCTGCCTTGCTCTGGTAGGCCATGCTCTTGGCATAGTCTTGGGCGGCCTGATTGCCGGTGGCTGTGCCCGTCTGTGGCTTGTACTTGCCAGCCTGAGTCAGGCCCGCGAGCAGACTTGCCTTGTTGGTGGCAGGGGCCTTGTAGTTCACCATCTGCCCAGAGGACTGCCCAAAGGACGGAGCCTTGGGTGCAGACAGCGGGCTTTGCGGCATACGCGAAGTCATGGCTTAACCTAAAAGGGACCTTCCAATGGGAGAGAAGCCGCCCATCAGTCCCATGATTGCCTTACGCTTTTCCTTACGGTCTTGTATCTCGGCCTGAGCCATTCGCTCTTGGGACTGCATCTTGGCCATCTCCATCTGGCTGGCCTGATTAGCCTCTGCCGACCGCTGCTGGAATGCCTGATTGCGGGCTGCTGCGTCCGACCACTGCTTGGCTGCTCCCGACAGGGCCGCGTTCACTCCGGACACCATGTTGTTGTGATGGCCGAAGTGCTGGCCGTGGGCTTGAGCGATCATGTTGGGGCTTTCTTGGCTTGGCTGCTGATAGGCAACTTGGGCTTGCTGGGGTGCTGACTCTTCCTTTTGGCCGCCGCTTTGGCCGGATGTCATCGGGGGTGCGGATGACTTTGGCTTTGAGGCCACTTGCTGAACGGCAGGCTGGGTCATCCGCTGCCGCATTTGGTTCATCCACTGCGACTGCTGGGCCGCGTAGTTCACCGGGGCAGGGGCCGCCGTCTTGGCCACGATTGGCTGCTGCGGCGTCCGAATGGGGGCCGGAGTCCAGCCGGTGGCCATGATCTGAGAGGTGTGGGCGTCTACGCCCTGAGGTGCGGCCCTGCGACGAGGGGCACCGGGCACACCTACCCCTTGAGCGGCGTCAATGCCGTCCGGGTCGTACCAATCCTGAAAAGTAAGTGCCGCCATTTCCTACTCCTACCCCCTTTTATGTCTGGGTAGTAGGTCTTTGGGCATCGGCCCAGTTGATGGCTTGCAGCACTGCCTGACGGGCGGCGAACTCTATGAAGGGCAGGCGTCGGTTTTCCGCCTCTTCCCTTAGCCACCCGACTATGGTCTCAAGGTTATCCCTGCACCATTGGGGACCATTCTCATCCATTACCTTTGCACGGTCGTTGCACTGGCAGCCAGCCTTTGGGCGAATGAAGAACCACCCCAGTATGGTCTTGAGTTGGGTTCCAACTCCTTGCTGCTGTTTTGGGGCAGGGTTGTCCATGGCAGACGTTTCCTTGCAGGCTATTGCGGGCTGCTTTGGGTCTTTGAAAACGTGTTCTTTCTTTTCCCCGGGGCAACCACCGGGCTCATCGAACGCCGAGGACTTCCAATCGGGGTCGGTCACTATGGTTGACTCTTCCACCAAAGTGCCGTTGCATTTGGCTATGAGGGCCCGGAGTTTCACAACAAACGAGTTGCCGTCGTACCAGCAGATGTAAGAGTCCGATCCGTCTGGGGGGACGTACTGCTTTCCGAAATGGAAGTAGGTCTCCGTCCAATCAGCCCACAGGTAGACCTGCTCGCCCTTCTTCTGAATCTCGCCTATCAGGTCCCAATCCACGCTGTCCTTGATCGTCCTCCACTGCGGGTCACCCATCTGGGTTTCGCCTTCGATGAACAAAGAGAACCCGTCGTTGATCGTCCAGCAGTTGCCTAATCCGGCGGCGGATATTCCCGTCCCGCCAACCAAGCACCCGCCGTAATAGGTGTCAGAACCAATCCATTCTTCACTGATGACAGCAGGATCGCCTTCTTGCTCTCGCTCAAGGTACGGGGGTGTACCCACTTCGCATGGATAGCAAACGCCGTCACAGCACTCGCAGTCCGCTGGGCTTTTGTCCGGGTCTAGGACCACGAACTTGCCGCCCTTCACCACAAACTTGCCACCCTTAGTCAGGAAGGGGTATGGCTTCTTGGCCATGTCAGCACTCGGTGGTGTTCTTGAGTTTCTTCTCTATCTCACGAATCCGTCTGCCCAACTGGGCGATTCGCCGCCTGAGTTCTTCGCAGCAGTCAGGCTGTCTGGGTGGGTCCTGTCTTGGAGGAGGTTCCTTCTCGGGCTTTCCGGGCGGAACGAATACGGGCGGAATAAAGATAGGGCCGCCTGCATCTCCACCTCTTCCGCCATCGCCACCTCTCCCACCCTGACCATCCTCTCCGTCCTTGCCTTCTCCGTAGTAGTAGTAGATTGACCCGTCTTTGCCCCTGACCCCGGGGATGCCGTCCTTGTTTGCCTGTCCAGCGGCACCGTCCCGTGGATTCTGCTCTTTGGGGCGGAAGGCGTTGTAGAACTCCGCACTTCGGCTGAAGTAGTCATCGAGGTTGAGGTCACCGCCCCTTCCGTTACCCCGGCCTCTGCTGGTGGTCCTGCCCAGCCCGGTGGCAGTAAGCAAACGCTGGGAGATGTCCAGAGCGATACCCGGCGGAACCCCCGCTTGGTTCAGCAAGTTGCCGATCTGCTCGACTGCCCGAACCCCGCCGCTCATTGGTCCTCTCCCGGGGCCGATACGCCCTGAAGGTCAATAGAGTGAATGACCACATCTCCGGAGTCTGTCTGTTGGCCGTAGAGCCTGATCGCTAGGTGGGTATCCGATCCCCACATATCCTCTAAGGTCTTGCCTGCAAACAAGGCTCGGGCAATGCCATGGGACTCAGCCTCTTGGGACTGCTGAATCTTCATGTCAACGTATGCGACAGGGCTGTCTTCTTCGTGAACGAATCCAATCCCGCGATCTCGGCCCACGACGTTTGAACGTGGAACCTTGCTGCCGTTGTAGAAGACCGCCATGTTCAGGACGGAGGAATCTGCGGTCGGCTTGTAGACCACTGAGACATTGCGCGGGTTCTGCTGGCCGCCGCCCTTTGCCCGATCAGTGACGAACTCAAAGTTGCCAGACCGCCACGAGTACGGAACTGCGGCCCCGTCATCGGTCAGCCCAACGCCGAACTGGTAAAGACCCTTATCCCCTGCGTGAATCAGCACTAGGTCGCCACTGGAATCCCGTACCTCTGTGGCCGCACTGAAGGTGGCGGGGTAAGCCTCAAGCCAGAACGTCTTGGAGTCTGGGTCATAGACGATCTGTCGTGTTGGGTACTTGCCCTCGTCGCCCTTGAAGGCAACATGGAACCGGATCACCCCTAGGTTCCGGTCTGAACGAACGAAGAACCACTCTCGCTTGGCAAAGTCGATGGTCTTGATCGTGTCATCTGCGTTGACCCGGAACAGATCGTCCAGCGGGAACGACAGATGCTCGACATTTCCCTGAGGGTCCAAGGAGTAGAGGCCAAGGTCATCGAGCATATACGCGATGCCTTGGTAGATGTCCCAGCACCGCTGGTTGACGCAGCCCCTATAGGCAATGAGCGAAGTGGTGGCGTCGATGTCAGGGGAGTTGACGAATGAAATCCGGTGGCAGTGACGCGATTGGGCCACCACTAGGGCCCCTGCATAGGGAATCAGGGCCGTGATGTAGTCGGTGTCCCTGAGGTTCGTCTGGAGGATGAGTTCGTTCACCTCCGGCATGGCCTCGGGCTGGTCGGCCTCCGAGTACATGAGCGTGTTAGGACGCTTTCCAGTTGTGTCTACCCCTAGCCAAGTACGGTCTTGGAACACAACACCCACAGCGAAATCTGTGGAGGCAACGCCGTAGATGTTGGCGTTCAGGCTGCCGTCCGTCCTAACGATGGGCATCCATGCAAACCCCTTGCGGTCAGGGTTGGGCAGGTCGTAGTCGGAGAGCGTGTCATAGGTGCTGCCGAATGGGTTGTCGCCGCCAATCCTTGCCACCAAAAACAGTGTCGTGGCTTGGTCTGCCGTTGTTCGCCAGAGTTCGACGGCAGTTCCGGGGCCAGACTCATAAGACCAAGTAATGCTTGCACACCCGTCCGCACAGTCCACCTCAGTGACAGGTGACAGGTTTGAGTAGAGGGGACCGCCTTCCTCCTCGGTGACGCTCTCGTCCACATACCTGTAGTAGCACTGGTACTTGCCCCTGAAAATGGGACGCATGATGGCTAGGGCATAGGCCTTCCCTACATTCCCGCTTGTGTCAACAAGGGTGGGTGCCCAGAGGTAGGTCTTGGACGGGTTGTCAAGAATGAGTTTGGTGACCTTGCCCTCAAAACTAATCTCGGTGTTGATGAGGTCGCCATCGTCAGTGACAAACTGGGGTGGGGTCAGGTAGCCAGAACCGCCATCCTTCACGGTTGTCGTGAGCCTTCGACGCTTGTACGGATTGGACTCGATTACAGTCAGCCGGTCTGGGCATCCGGGCGTGTTGAACGTGTACCCCGTGGCAGTGAGGTTGCAAGCCCCCTTCGATGAGCATATGGGACCAGATGATCCACCTCCGGGGCCGACGCTGCTCCCCCACGCACCTGCAATAGGAATCTCGACCGTGATCTCATCGCCGCCGTCGTACCCCTCCCCGAAGTCGTAGACCTCAACGCGGAACAGGTCATCGAACCCAGTGAGTTCGGTCCCGTCTGAACTAGGGTCGTAGCAGTAGATGTCTTCCCATGAAAAAGTCCCTAGAAGAAACTCTGGGAAAAACAGGATCGCCTTGGCACCCTTGCCCTTTCCGCTCTTGGACTTGGCGTCGAGGATGAATCCATTGCCCTCCCTCTTAAGGCCCTGAGTGCAAACCCAGAACAAGTACGGGAACTTTGTGATCTTCCAGTAGACAACCCCCGTCTCGTGGTCGCCCTTGGCATATCCGGGTTCGAGTTCGAGTTTGGCCTGTGCCCCAGAGCCAGTGACGGTCTGCCCGTCTGGTGCCTCAAAACCCACATAGGGAGTGCTGGTGTACCCGGAGCCTCCATCGGTGATCTCGATCTCGCTGACTTGGCTGCCTGCGATTCTGGATATTGCCGTGGCCTGTCGGGTTCCCCCTATGGGCGTGATTCCTCCTGAAGGGTTCGGGTAAATCGTTGTTTTTGATTGGCCAGACGTGCTTGTCGTTCCTCCCGGGGGGCCGATCTTCACCAGCGGGGCCGCGTGATAGCCATTGCCCGGATCAAGAATGTCTATGCGGGCGACATAGGAGGCACTCTTTGATGACTTTGTGATCGTTGGCTGAGTGTCTGGGGCGTCTAGGCCAACAGGCCTGTACTTCCCGGTTACCCCGCGAACCATTCCCCTTTTGCCATAGCCTTGATAGATGTAGACCTCGCCTCGCCTGCCCTGAGAGAAGGCCACTGGCCGTTCAGCAGCGAACTCGGTTTCGGTGTATTCGACAGAAGCCGATCCTCCGATCCCTGAGTATTCAGCGATCTCGGCACTCTCGGCAAATCCAATGACTTTGTCGGTCTTGCCGGAGCCAATGGAGTACCCCCACAGGGTCGTGGCCCGCTTCTCTGATTTGACGATGGCCTTAGAGCCGCCGCGAACTGTGAGTTGCCCCGGGATCAGGGACATACAGTTCACCTGACGAACGGCCGCTCCGGCGGGCAGTGCATACGGGCTGGCAGTTGGAACCCACCCTAGCCATTTACTGAGACGCATTGCCGCAGGCTCCGAAGACGGTGCCAGCAGAGCCTCCATCCCAGAGGTCGCTGCTGCTGTTCACAGCATCCCCTCCCGACAGGTCGGGCTTCAATGGGCATTGGCCGGTCTCACCACCCGAGCCGCCACCACCAGTGCCACCGTCTTCGCCCGGTCGCAAGTACCAGAATGAGTAATAGAAGCCTCGCCGGTCTTGCCTGCCCGACAGGGGTGCAACCGCATCCGACTCGTAAGCCATGCGAAGGTCCCTGCCGTAAACCCCCATGGCACCTTCAATGTTCTTGCCGGTAAGGCGTGAAAGCCAAGCCTCCGAGCCTGACAGAAGGGCGGTATACATCCCGGGAGAGATGTCCAAGTAGTCGGTGACTACATACCGGGTTCCCGTGTAGTTGACCCCGGTCGCCGGAGACCAAGCGAATGCCTTGCCAGTGCTAGAGATGCTAGTAATCAGGCCCTCGTCCCTGTAAGGAACAATGCCAGCCATGGACTCTGGGCACTTGTCTGGGTTGCCAGAGACCCGCAGCACACACCCCAGCATCTGGTTGTTGAACTGGGTGTCAGTTCCGG
>Ga0209617_10000707_pt1 | contig 15125 bp, 14 predicted proteins | sample LakEriepJuly2011_2_FD_187459 | JGI IMG/M metagenome (GOLD analysis project Ga0209617, IMG submission 187459) | Freshwater microbial communities from dead zone in Lake Erie, Canada - CCB epilimnion July 2011 (SPAdes) (version 2) | ecosystem: Environmental > Aquatic > Freshwater > Lentic >... | reverse complement strand
AGAAAATACTGTATACCCAGCCAATCCTGACAGTGAGTATGGTTGGGAAAAAATTTTTAGTGAAAGATTATATCAGTCTCTTGAAAAAAATTATAATATAAGCATTCGAATTGCTAGATATCATAACATTTTTGGGCCCGGCGGAAGCTGGGATAACGGAAAAGAAAAAGCACCAGCTGCAATTTGCAGAAAAGTTGCAATGTCTGCTGACGGCGAATCTATAGATATTTGGGGCGACGGTAAACAGACTCGGTCATTTTTGTACATAGATGATTGTTTAGACGCGACACTTGCGGTAATGAGTAATGACTTCTCTAGACCTATCAATATCGGCAGCGACGAAATGGTTAGTGTCACAGAATTAACACAGCAAATAATTGCCATATCTGGAAAAAAATTATTAATTAACTATATTTCAGGACCAACTGGTGTACGCGGACGAACTTCTGACAATAGGTTAATTAAAAAAACTTTTGGCTGGACACACACAAGGTCATTGACTCAAGGACTCGAAGATCTATATTGCTGGGTACTAAAACAAACTGATACCAAAACACTTGGAATTGTTCTATAAAAATGTTAAAATCATACGAATATGATACAAATTAAAAATCTCACAGTCAAGAACTTTATGAGTGTGGGTGCTGCCACTCAAGGCATTGACTTTGACCGTCAAGACTTGACCTTGGTGTTAGGTGAAAATTTAGATCTAGGTGGTGATGGCAGTCGTAATGGCACAGGCAAGACCACCATAATCAATGCGTTGAGTTATGCTATGTATGGACAAGCACTTTCAAACATACGCAAGGACAATTTAGTAAACAAAACCAACGGCAAGAGCATGATGGTCAGTCTGGACTTTGCTGTCAACGGTAAAACATACAAGATTGAACGTGGACGCAAACCCAATGTGTTGCGCTTCTACGTGGATAGTGAACAACAAGCTGCCACAGATGATGCACAAGGTGACAGTCGTGAAACACAAGACGCCATTGAGTCAGTGTTTGGCATGAGCCATGACATGTTCAAACACATCTTGGCCTTGAACACCTACACAGAACCTTTCTTGAGTTTGAAAGCCAATGATCAACGCACCATAATTGAGCAGTTGTTGGGCATTACTATGCTGAGTGAACGTGCGGACCGTATCAAAGAACTCAACCGTGGTACCAAGGATGCCATCACACAAGAAGAATTTAGAATACGTGCTGTGCAAGAAGCCAACAAGCGTATTGAAGAACAGATAGAAAGTTTAAAGCGCAGACACGTCATGTGGACCGCCAAGCATGCGGAAGATCTTGGCAAGCTAAAAACTGCACTAGAATCGTTGCAGAACATGGACATTGACGCAGAAATTGCCGCACACAAACAACATGCTGCCTGGGATCAACGTCGTCGTGATATAAATGACTTGGCCACACAAATCAGCAGAACTAAACTGGATGTTCAGCGTGAAGAAAAGACCATTGCTAAACTTGCAAAAGAAATTGAAAGTTTGGAAGCGCACACCTGCCATACTTGTGGACAAGAGTTTCATGACGCCAAACACACCAAGGTGCTGGCAGATAAAAAACGCGAGTTGTCAGATGCCGAAAACAATGTGGCATCACACACAGCCGTGTTGGCCGAACTGCAGACAGCACATGCCGAACTGGGTGTGCTGGGCAAACCACCTGTCATGTTCTATGACAACGAGGACGATGCGTTCAAACATCGCAGTACACTAGAGTCACTACAACAACAAATTCAAAGCAAACAAGCAGAGTCAGATCCCTACACTGATCAAATCTCAGACATGGAGCATCAAGCTCTGCAGACTGTGACTTATGATCATTTGAATGATCTTACTAGGGTACAGGACCATCAAGAGTTCTTGTTAAAGCTGCTGACCAGCAAAGATAGTTTTGTTCGCAAGAAGATTATTGATCAGAACTTGAGTTACTTGAATGCACGACTCACATGGTACTTGGATAGAATTGGATTGCCACACACTGTGAAGTTCCAAAATGACTTGAGTGTGAGCATTGAAGAACTGGGACGTGAACTAGACTTTGACAACCTGAGTCGTGGTGAACGCAATAGACTGATATTATCAATGTCCTGGGCATTCCGCGATGTATGGGAAAGTTTGTATTCACCCATCAACATCTTGTTCATTGATGAAATGATTGATTCTGGTCTGGACACACAGGGCGTGGAGAATGCTCTAGCATTGTTGAAAAAGATGACACGCGAGCGTAACAAATCTGTTTGGTTGGTAAGTCATAGAGATGAGCTTGCCGGACGTGTAGAGAACATACTCAAAGTTGTCAAAGAAAATGGATTTACCAGCTACAACACGGATGTGGACATTGCGTAAACAGTTGGCCTGGATGATTGCCTCACAGGACGGTGGAGATTTTTATCGCTGTCGTGATCAGGCGCGGCATTTGTATCAAGGAAGTCGTGCAGTGAAAGATCAGTCAATCAATGACACAATCAATCAAACTGTTTTAAAAAATACTTGGCAACAACACAGCCATTTAGATTGTTTCAAACAAGATTTTGCACCATGGTTGCAGGCACACAGTAGCAATCGTTTGCAAGGACTAGAGCAATATCAACCCAGTTTCAGTGCTGGTACTACACAAGCATTTGACAGTTTTTATTTTAGACATCGTGACAAAAGATTTAGATGTTTTGTGGGCGAGTATTTTTACCATTTAAAAACATGGCTCAGCAATGATATCAACTGGAGTTTTGTCACAGAATTAACTCCATTGATAGTGGGCGATGCATTGGTTATTTCAGCACCATTCTGCGACACTGGTAGTATGCATCCAGACTTTGACACTGTGATTGAGCATTGTAATCAACTGGGAATTCCTGTGTTAGTCGATGCCTGTTACTATACAATCAGTGGCGGGGTTGAACTTGATGTCAGTGCTGAATGTATTGACACTGTGGCCTTTAGCCTGAGCAAAGCATTTCCAGTGGCCAACTTGCGCATTGGCATGCGTTACACCAGGAATGTATTCGACGGTCAAAGTTTGCACGATTCAATCAACTACAACAACACACTGTCAGCACAAGTGGGCGTGGCATTGATACATAATTATAGCAGTGACTACATTTACAATCAGTATCGTGAACAGCAGTTGGAATTTTGTGCCATGGTTGGGCTGGCCGCCAGTCACAGTGTGTTGTTTGCAGTGGGCGATCAGCATTGGGATGAATACAACCGCAGTAATCTGTTGCAACAGTATCAACTCACATTTGATCCTGAGCTTTTTGTAAATAGAATTAGTTTGACCCAGGTGTTTGAACATTGGGACTTGTTTGACTTTTTAAAAAATGAAGATACATTTACAATTTAAAAACATCGTGGATCAACCACGCTGCCGTATCACCATCAACAACCAGGAGTTGTTTGCGGGCATCACACAACCACAGTATACATTTGATACACCAGTGACCGAAGGTGCATGTAGACTGACCATTGTACACTATGACAAACTTCCAGAACATACCATTGTAGAAAATGGTGTGATTGTTCGAGACCGAAGTTTTGAATTAGAACGTTGTGAGATAGACGGGTATGATTTACAAGAACTTGTGTGGCACAGTCAATTTGTTGCAGATGATGGTGCGGTTTACAAGAGCTGTTTGTTTTTTGGACCCAATGGAGAGTTCCAGTTGGATTTTGAGAATCCTGCACTGCGTTGGATCTTGCGCACACGACATGAAAAAAACAACAATGACCCACACTGGGAACAAGATTTTGAATATTATCAACAGGCATGCAATCGTTTAAAACTAATGTCGATCAACTAAGGCAGTTGGCCTGGACTCTGGCTCAGGCCAGTGCTACCAATCAACTGGACGTACCAGGCGAGTATGTGTGGGCGTTTCCTTCGGACGACAAATTTGATTCAGTACGTGCTAGAAGTCGTAGCATATTCAGCAGTGGTAACAGCATCAAAGATCCCGAAGTTATTGAATATGTGCAGAGCTTGCACTTGAGTCGTCACTTGTTGAATCCTTGGATTATACAACAGTTTGAATCAGAATTTCCTGCCTGGATCAATTCCAGCACCAACTATCACCTGAGAAACTTTGAACTGTTCAAGTATGCGGGATTCAGTGCTGGCACACAGGAGTCATTTATCAACTTTTATTTGTTCAACTCCAACCGACGTTTTAGAGTGTTCCGTGGTGATTACTGGTGGCACATGGACATATGGTCACGCATTGGTGCCAACTGGGCATACATCGAAGATGATGACTTGCGTTCTGGAGACATTTGTATTTGCAGTTACCCATTTGCACTCACTGGCGACAAGCATGAAAACTTTGATTGGCTAGTGGAACAGTGCAATTTCATAGGTATAGAACTGTTGGTGGATTTTATCTACTTGCCCAACAGTCAAGGTGCTGTGGACATTGACTTGAGTGCTGACTGCATCAAACAGATTACTTTTAGTTTCAGCAAGACTTTTCCTGTACAATGTGCTAAAATAGCTGTGCGCATGTGCAAGACAAAACCTGAAGATCCCATGCAAATGAGCAACGATGAGAACATCTGCAACCGTCTCAGTGCAGGACTTGCATGGGATATTATACAACGGTTTGCCCCAGATTATAACGTTAAAAAATACCAAGATCAACAGCGGCACTGGTGTAACAAACTAGGGCTTGAGCCTACAAAAGTGGTGCATTTTGGCCTGGGAACTGACTACACTGCCTACGGAAGAGACAGCTCGACTGCATGGTGTAGCCCGTTTAACCAACAACAAAACCGCTACAATTTAGGCATGCTATACGAAAATCAAAATCTCTTAAAAAATCTCCAATTATACTAAGGCAACATAACTATAACACGAAAGGCAATTCCCCAAGACTCACATGACATGGCAATATCAAGACACCCCAGTTGAGACACTGCCCGAAGAATGTGTGGGATTTGTTTATCTAATTACAAATAATCTATCTGGACGCAAGTACATAGGCAAAAAATTAGCAAAATTCTCAAAGACAACGTACAAAACTGTTAAACAAAAGAACGGCATCAAGAAGCGGAAAAAGATACGCACCAAGATCGATTCAGATTGGCGTGAGTACTACGGGTCAAGCCCAGAATTAACCGCAGACGTAATCACCTTAGGCACCGAAAACTTCTCCAGAGAAATACTTTACTATTGCAAATCAAAGTCTGAATGTAGTTACATTGAGGCAAGAGAACAATTTGCAAGACGAGTATTGGAATCAACAGATTATTACAACGGCCATATACAAGTACGTGTGCATGGCTCACACATCAAAGACAAAATTTAATCACGACTCTGTGTTGGATGTTTGATCCAACCCCATTGAGGAACGGTGCAATACCCGGTCTGGACTTGGGCGTCAAAGGCAACTGTTAACTTAAGGCAGCAAATGGTTGGGGCAATGAGAAAAAGCAACCCCTGCTCATAGGACTTGAATCTATTTCGGGTTACTAGGGTTCCGTTGATATGTGAAGTTTGAGTAGGGGGTACCGGTCAACCGCCTCCGTGTTGGAAACAACAATCTCATTAGAATAGATGACTGCGGTCACTCAGATGATGCATTCAATTCACCGTGCATACGGTGAATTATGACCACAGTATCTAGATGATACTGAAGAGAAACAATGTTGATGAGCAGAGCGAAATCAACAGATCTCTTAGAGATCTCTAATCGTCTAAGTTGGTATCTGGCCAGTCTCTAAACAATGCGTGTTGAATGTTTCCTGAAACAAACTGATTGAAGCTCTTGTGCTTGACTTCCAGTTCTCCTTTGAGTGGAGCCACACGTCGGAATGCACTATCCATTTGGCCCATACCGTTAAACTCCATGATGATCATCCATTCAGGCATGTCAGCTATGCTACGGAATCCCATCTTACAACGTGTGATTCTGTAGGTTTCCATCTTGCCCTCCTCAATCAAATGATCAAAGAAACTTTTCATTCCCGTGACCCATTCTAAGTCTGATATGTCGCCTTCTTTGTCTGCCCAAATTGTGTATAAGTCTGCCATATTTTTACTCCAGTGGTCCTAGTATTTCAAAGCCATCTATTTCGGCTTTGTACAAGTGTGCTTGTTCAAGATACAGGTACCGGAATCCCTGTGCTTTGTACATGGCACACTCTGTTTTCATTGTTTCTATACCCAGTCTCAGTTTTGGCTTGTGATAAGTCCATGCAAACTGGTCGCATAGCGCATGGTGTTGATCGTAGCGGCGTATTAGACTAAACGCTACCAATTGGTCATCATCATAGTAGCCCAACACATCAGTCATGGGGTCTTTGTACCGACTGTCAAAGATGGGCATGACACTTGCAAATTGTTTGTGGACACAGTAGGTCTTGTAGATCTTGTTCAGCGCGGCAATATCTGGTGTGGCCAAGATACGACAGTCCACAGTGCGTTCATAATTGGTTTTGCTCAAGTCAATTCTAGCAAACTGATATCCGCTCATCTTGGATCCATTCTATTCTCAAACAGCTCAGTCAAGTACTCTTCGGGCCAGGTGTGATAAAAGCCTTTTGACCCCATTTGCTTGGCAGCCACATTTAATTTTGAAAGACTCTGCACCAGCACCAGGGCATACCGGCCCTGGTTCATTATCACCCCGTTGACATCTTCCACACTGTCAGGATGATCTTCCAAGGCCAAAATATCTCGTGCCAACAAAAACTCTGTGTTGGCATCTTGTATGGCTGTGTGAAAACGTGAGTATGGCCACTCTGCAGGATCATACGCATACACAATCACTTCGTGTTGGCCCATGCCCCAACGTGATCTGTTTTTCAAATCAAAATAAGGATCTGCACCAATCAACACTTGAATAGTTCTGTTGAGTCTGGCTTGCCGTGCAAACGGACACGGAGGCCAGCCACCCAGACTAGGATGTGGAACTTCTACAAAAGTTTCACTCCAGGCCAAGATATCGGCTGTAACTGTTTCTGAGTTTAGAACCATGGCAAATTGGATTTTTTAGTGGTTTCGATGTTTTCTTTGGCCAATTCACTGACCAGTCGACGTTCTTGTGGACTCATGTTCATGACATCTTCGTAGGTGCCGCCGCCCCGCAGATGCCAGGCCAATCTAAAACTTTCGGCTCTGATCTGGTCGGCCTCCTTGTCCAAACTTTCAACATACGAGCTTACTTGCTCGCGTGTGGCTGCTAGGAGGCGGTGTCGAAAAAACTTGTCATGTCCATGTTTATTTCTTGTTGATACTTGTGCTGACATTCAGAACACTCAACATTCAGGGGTTTTATCTGCGCTGCCTGAGTCAAGTCAATCACATGGTCACGTATTTTTTTAAACAAAGTTCGATCACTTTCTTGCAAAAATTCTCTAATTTGTTCAATGTCAGTGACCACAGCGCCAGGAACCTGAATGGCAGCGATGCTTTTGCTGATGAGATTTATTGTGAGATTGGTGATTTGCTTGAGTGACGCAGTCAACACATGATTTCGTTGCTCATCACTCATTTCGCCGTCGGACATTTGTTGAAGAATTTTTTGTTGTTCAAACTGTTCCATGGCACTGTTGTTTTGTTCTTCGTAGGTGGTTGGCTTGAATATGATTTGTAAATCACCCAGATCCATGTGTTTGTTGTAGTCTGGACAGTGTAAATTATCCAAAATCACACGCAGATCTGCAGAAAAATCATCTTCGTTTTTGCATGCCGGGCAGGTACTGCCAATTTCTAAACTGTGCCCATAACTGGCAATTCGTATGCCCACCAACAGTGCATTGAGATCCATGCTGGGAATTTTCCCAGCGTCCAGGATGCCGGGCACACAGCTCTGTATCACGTTGATCACTGCTTGCCCGTTGAACAAGGCATCTGGTGTTCGATAACTGATTTCGTCAATGGCAGTCATGGGATACACTGGCAACTCACCGTTGTCAGGCAAGTCCAAACTACCTGGTGCCCAGTGTTGACCCTGGCTGGGCAGCTTGAGATAAACTGCTGGCTGACGAAAGAATTGTCTCAAAGGATTGTTACTAGTTTTGGTCATATCAGTACCTATAAATATACTACTACTTATAGGCACAAAACCATGACCCCACAAGAAGAGAATGCTCGAATACAACAACAAGTCAATGAAGAATTAAGGGCTTACATGGAGGCCCAACGGGCTGCCACAAAGGAGACCGAAAAGGCTGGGGAAGTTGAAGCCAAAGTTGCAGGTCTTACAGCCACAGGTCTTCAGATCATGGAGAAACTGTACAATGCCCAGCTGAAGTACACACTGGCCATGGCCAAAGGGCAAAAAGGTGCCAGTCAGTTCAATGATGGTATAGATGCCATGACCGAAGCCACGCAGATAGCAGCAGTGGCATTGAGTTTGTTGGTGCCAGGCGGCGCACTGGTCAAAGGAGTAGTGGCAGGTCTCACTTTCTTGGGCACACAGGCCATGAAAACAGCTGCCGAAATGCAAAAAGCGGCCAACGAACAAGCAGATGCCACCTACAAAGCATATTCGGCATTCAGCAAAGCTGGTGCCACAGGTGCCAAAGGCATGGACGGTTTCTTCAAAGACGTCAATCGCATGCGTCTCAACGTCACCCAAATGGATGCAGTTATTGGGGCAGTGGCAGCCAGCAGTAAAGAGATCAGTTCGTTTGGCGGAACGGTTTCAAAAGGTGCTGGAGAATTTGCAGATTTAGTACAAGGCATGGGCGACTTTGAAAAAGGCATGCTGAATCTGGGCATGAATCATGATGAACAAGCAGAAGCAGTGCTGGGCTACATGAAAATTCAAAGCCAACTGTCTTTGGGACAACAACGAGATTACGGCAAACTCAGCGGCTCAGCCAGAAAGTACATTGAAGAAACTGAAATATTGACTCGTGTGACAGGATTGAATCGCAAGGAGCAAGAGAATATCAGAGACAGGCAAATGTCTCAGCAGCGTTCAGGTGCTGCAATAGAAGAATTACTGGACCAAGGCAAGACAGGTGCAGTCAAGTTAATTCAACAACAGGCCACAGTGTATGCCAAGATGGGTCCAATGGCCGAGCAGGGCTACAATGATATTTTAAGTGGACATGTACAAACTGAAGCAGCGCAGAAATTGATGTTAGCCACCCAAGGTAAAGTCATGCAGGATCAAAATGACATTATTGAAGGTAGAATCACAAGTGAACGCGATGCCATGCAGGCCACACAAGAAACTGCGGGTGTCATGGGGCAAATGCGCAAAGACATGGGCGGGCTGGCCAAAGCAGGTGTTTTTGAAGAAATTTTTATCCCATTCAAAGAAATGGGCGAAGCAGCAAAACTAAAAGCCACAGATTTGGCAACAGCGGTGGATGCCGCAAGAAAAGAAGTTGAGTCTCTGACAGGGGCAACAGACAAAACAGAAGCAGTCACTGACAAATATACTGATTTGATAAAAAAACAAAATGACGAGATGCTGGCAACGCAGAGAAGCCTACACGGCGCATTCACCACAACAGGCGTTGGTGTAGATGGGTTCACTGAGATCCTTAAAGGAACTGGTAAAGTTCTCATGGATCTGGGCAAAAAAGCACTTGAACTTCTGGGCTTGATGAACGCTGCCGACAATATAGAAGCCTATAGCGAAGAAGGCATGTTGTATGGTCAGGGAGGAGCTGCGGAATCTGCGCCACACCCAACAGATGCGTCCGGGCGGTTATTGTCGGTTGCGGAAATTGCTAAACAAAGTGGTGTGTCAGCCCAACAGCACAATGAACAACGGCCAAAGAACAAAATAGATTCATTGGTGGCAGATTTTCGATCAGCCATTGGTATAACAGGACCAAAACCAGCACCAACGACAGCACCTGCAAATACACCACCAGCACCTGCAAATACACCACCACCTGTAAAGCCACCAGCACCTGCAAATACACCACCAGCACCTGCAAATACACCACCAGCACCTGCAAATACACCACCTGCGGCAGCACCAGCACCTGCAAATACACCACCACCTGTAAAGCCACCGGCACCAGTGAAATATAATGAAAAACCCCTCCAAGGTAGTGGCGCCGCGCCGGCAACAAACAAGTCCAGCATACCTGTTGCTGAAAAACCAATTACCAAAGTAATAGCCGGTGGAGATGGCGAAACTACGGTGCAAGTTGAAGATGGATCAAAACAAAAAAGAGTAGGTGAGGCATCCTGGAGAAATAATAATCCAGGAAATCTCAGAGTAGCGGGGTTTATTCAAGGCCAGCCAGGATATGTAGGTCAAGCAACTAATTCTGTTTCAGGAACTTTTTCGGTATTTAAAACACGAGAGGATGGAATAAAAGCACGATATCAGATGCTATTTAATAATCCTAAATCAGAATATTATACCGCTGACACATCTATACGTAAGGCCATATACAGCTATGCACCCCCTAAAGAAAATAATACAGAAGCTTATATTAGGGTTATTACAAAGGCACTTGGGCTGCCTGACTCCACTACTCTTGGACAATTAAATGCGGGGCAAAAGCAAGCCATGGGTGATGCCATTACCCAACATGAAGGTAAGCCCACAGGTAAAGTTTTACAGGCTGCAACAGGTGGAGTGTTTGATGGACCCAAGTCTGGCTACTCAGCCACCCTGCACGGCATGGAAGCAGTGATCCCACTCAAAGACGGTGCTGTGCCTGTGAGCATGAGCCAGGAGTTCAACATGACTGCTGCTAATCTGGGTGAACTGGTGGCTATAATGAAAAGCAATGTGGACATGCAGGCCAGTATGTTGGCTGTGTTGGACGAAATGCGTAGAAGTCAAAACACCACAGCCGACAACACAGGCAAGATGGTTGCCTATGCCAGCAACTGACAATAAATAATAAATCATGGCAGAACCCAAACAACCCGGTTGGAAAAAATATTTCAAGATAGCAGACACCTCTGGGGTGATGAGTCCTATCTCAGGCAAGAACCAATATGGTCTTCCTGGCTACACCAAAAACGACGGCTCAGACACTGGCATGCCAGCAGACTTTGTGTTTCGTAACTATGCGTCAAGACTGCCCGAAGTTTACTCAGGTCACCCCAATCGTATTGAACGCTACAATCAGTACGAGAATATGGACATGGATTCAGAGATCAATGCATGCTTGGACATCATTGCTGAATTTTCAACACAGATGAACGAACAAAACGGCACACCGTTTGTGGTTGACTATGCAGACAAACCCACTGACAACGAAGTCAGCATTATTAAAAAACAACTGCAACAGTGGATCAAGCTGAACAAACTGGATCAAAGAGTTTTCAAACTGTTTCGCAACACCATCAAGTATGGTGATCAAGTGTTTGTGCGTGACCCAGAAACATTTGAAATGATGTGGGTGGACATGAGCAAGCTGGCCCGTGTGATTGTGAACGAATCAGAAGGCAAGCGTCCTGAACAGTATGTGATCCGTGACATCAACCCCAACTTCCAAAACATGACTGTGGCAGCCAAAACCACCACAGACTACATGACCAATCCTGTGACAGGTTCAATATCAGGCAACGCCAACTACACCATGCCCAATGGCGGCACTGGAGGTGGTGTGGGCAACAGTCGTTTTATGACTGCCATGAACGAAGTTTGCCTGGATGCCAAGCACGTGGTACACATCAGCCTAAACGAAGGCCTGGATGTGTTCTGGCCATTTGGACGCAGTATCTTGGAACAGATATACAAAGTATTCAAGCAGAAAGAACTGCTGGAAGATGCTATCCTGATCTATCGTGTGAGCCGTGCTCCAGAGCGCAGAATCTTCAAAATTGACGTGGGCAACATGCCATCACACTTGGCCATGGCCTTTGTGGAACGGGTTAAAAACGAAATGTATCAGCGCAGAATTCCCACCATGACCGGCGGTGGACAAAACATGATGGATGCGTCATACAACCCTCTCAGCACCAACGAAGACTACTTCTTCCCCCAAGGTCAAGACGGACGTGGCTCATCAGTAGAAACACTTCCTGGCGGGCAGAACCTGGGCGAAATTGATGACTTGAAATACTTCAACAACAAAATGGCTCGTGGTCTTCGTGTGCCGTCAAGCTATTTGCCCACTGGTCCTGACGACTCAGATCGTGCCATGAACGACGGCAAAGTGGGCACAGCCCTAATTCAAGAGTACAGATTCAACCAGTACTGCGAACGTCTGCAAGCATTGATTGTGCAGAAATTAGACGACGAATTCAAGATGTTCATGAAATGGCGCGGGTTCAACATAGACTCCAGCCTGTTTTCGTTGAAGTTTAATGCACCTCAAAACTTTGCCAGCTACCGTCAAAGCGAATTGGATACCACACGTATCACTGCATTTACACAGTTAGAACCCTTGCCTTACATGTCAAAACGTTTCTTGTTGCAACGCTACCTGGGCTTGACTGAAGAAGAAATCAGTGAAAACGAAGAAATGTGGCGCGAAGAACGTGACGAGCCTGAACTGGACACCAACGCAGGACAAGACATGCGTAGCATTGGTATCACTCCAGGAGGACTTGAGTCAGACATCGAAACAGGCGAAGCAGTGGCTGGCATGGAACCTGCTGGCGCTGCTATACCACCTGGTGCACCTCCGGCTGCTGCACCTCCTGCCCCTGGCGGTGCCGCACCTGCACCCGGTGCTGTATAAATACACTCATGCTGTTAAACGAATTTTTCCACAAAAGTCCTGATGCCTATCAGGATGTGTCGCAAGACAATAGTCAGGTGCAACTCAGCGACTTGCGTAAAACTCGTCTCACACTTCGCCAGTTGAACAAACTGCGCAAAATGAATGATGTGAGAACCTACGAGTTCAAGGAAAAACTCAAACTGGTGCGCAAACAATATGCGCCGCCTCCAGCCGCCCCGGCAATGTAAAAATTTTGTGACAGAAATTTTACACTTATAGGCCTTTTTGACCTCTTAAACCTGGTGTTTTTCTCCTGGTGTGTAAATAACAGCACACTTTACCTATAGGAGTTTCCCATATGAACCGTTTTGAACAATTGATTGAATATGTAATCAATGACGAAGAGGCGAAAGCCCGCGAACTTTTCCACGACATTGTTGTGGAAAAAAGCCGTCAGATCTATGAAAATATCATGGCTGAAGAAGCTCAAGAAGAGCTCGACGAAGCTGAAGACATTGAAGAAGGTGCTGACGAAGATCTCGAAGAAGGTATGATGGGCGGCGACGCTCAAAGCGACCTGATCGACGACGTGGAAATGGAAGAGGAATCTGACATGAACATGGAAGCCGAAGGCGACGATAAAGCCCTGGGCGGCGACAATGTCGACGATTTCATTGACGATGTTGAAGCTGACGATGAAGCAGAATTTAGCATAGGTTCCGACGAAGGCGGCGGCGACGAGCCTGCAACCAAAGACGACATCCTGAACCTGGAAGACAAACTGGATCAATTGATGGCCGAGTTTGAAGACCTCATGGGCGGCGACGATCTAGGCGATGGCGATGGCTTTGGTCCTGACGAAGGCGGCGACGCTATTGAAATGGACGACACTGACGAAATGATGCCCATGGCAGAAGCTGTGAGTCTCAAAGCAGCCCCAAAGCCAGTTACCAGTGAAGAAGGCGGCGTAAACAAGAAGTCTACCTATGCAGCCAACAGCGGACAAGCAGGCATGGCCAGCCGTCCAGTACACACTGGTGCAGGCGAAGGTGGACATCATGACACATCTGCTTACAGCAACAACACCAAAGACTTGATTGGCAAAGTCGGCAACACACCTGCACAAGGCACACAAAAGCCTTCAGCAGCACCAAAGCCTAAAATGGGCGCCGGCAGCGAAGGTCAAAACAACAAGAGCCCACTTCCAAGCGGACGTCGGGGTTAATTAGATGTCATCTAGATACCTTAGAGAAGATTTAACTTTTAGCCAGGCCAATATCCAAGTCTTAGAAGAGTCGGATATGTCTGGTAAAAAGCATCTCTACCTCAAAGGCATTTGCATTGAAGGCAACAAGGAGAATGCAAATGGGCGTACCTATCCCCGACACGAAATTATCAAGGCAGTAGAAACCATCAACGAACAGATCCACAGCGGTAACTCCGTGTTAGGTGAAGTGGACCATCCAGATGATCTAAAGATCAACTTAGATCGTGTGTGTCACACAGTTGAAGGCATGTGGATGGACGGACATGCCGGTTGCGGTAAGTTGAAGATATTGCCAACTCCCATGGGAGAATTGATCAAAACGCTGATCACGTCAGGTGTAAAACTTGGCGTCAGCAGTCGTGGCAGCGGTAACGTGGACGACAGAACAGGACATGTAAGTGACTTTGAAATTGTCACTATAGATGTGGTTGCACAACCCAGCGCACCCAATGCTTACCCAACAGCAATTTATGAAGGTCTCATGAACATGAAGCACGGTCATAAACTGATGGAGATGGCTCGGGAATCTGGTGAAGGCGACAAAGTACAGAGATACCTAAAGAATGAAGTTAAAAGACTCATTCGGGATCTCAAAATCTAAGGAGAACCAGGCATGTTTGATGCAATTAAACCCTTGCTTGATAGTGGCCTAATTAACGAAGACGTTAGTCAAGAACTCAACGAAGCTTGGGAATCAAAACTAAACGAAGCCCGTGAACAGGTACGTGGAGAACTCAGAGAAGAGTTTGCACAACGCTATGAGCATGACAAGACAGTAATGGTAGAAGCCCTAGACAAGATGGTAACAGAAGGTTTGGCCGCAGAAATTGCGCAAGTGGCTGCTGAGAAGCAAGCACTTACGGAAGATCGCGTTCGTTTCCAAGGCAAGATGAAAGAATCAGCACAGAAGTTTAACGGCTTCATGGTTAGTAAACTTGCAGAAGAAATTGGCGAATTGCGCCGAGACCGCAAAATGCACACTGAAGGAGTTGCAAAACTCGAAAACTTCGTGGTGCAAGCATTGGCACGTGAAATCACAGAATTCGCCAAAGACAAACGCGATGTCGTAGAGACAAAGGTACGTCTGGTACGTGAAGCACGTGGCAAACTTGAGTCACTCAAGGCACGATTTGTAAAAGAATCTGCTCAGAAAATGAGTCAAGCTGTTAGTCGTCATCTAAAGGCTGAGTTGAATCAGTTACAAGAAGATATCAAAATTGCTCGTGAGAACAATTTTGGTCGTAGAATCTT
>Ga0209617_10000705_pt1 | contig 15133 bp, 16 predicted proteins | sample LakEriepJuly2011_2_FD_187459 | JGI IMG/M metagenome (GOLD analysis project Ga0209617, IMG submission 187459) | Freshwater microbial communities from dead zone in Lake Erie, Canada - CCB epilimnion July 2011 (SPAdes) (version 2) | ecosystem: Environmental > Aquatic > Freshwater > Lentic >... | reverse complement strand
TGGCATTTAAAAAAACGTCCCTAAACGTTTGGAATGAACAAAAAAATACTTCTCCGCCCCAAATGCGGAAAAGCCTTCTAGTATAGCGTCGGATTAAGGCTTAGGCAAAAATTTCTGCTTAAGCTCCCCAGAGGGCCAAGTTGGCAAGCACCAACTTTTCTTATTTGATCCACAAACGCAAAGCGTCCCAAGCTCTGCCCAGCACGCCGGCTTGCTCGACCGTGTCCAAGGCCTGAAGCGGCATGTCAACCCAAAGCTGGTTACCTCGGAAAACCTGGAGGCTGCCAATGACTTGGCCCTTGGTCACGGGAGCCACCAAGGGGTCGGGCCTCACCAGTTGGGTTTTGATCTGAGCAGCGGAACCTGCAGGAACAGCGACCACGAGAGCCTCTGAGCGGCCCAATTTGATGCTGGAGGCCTTGCCTTTCCAGATGGCAGGGGTGGCAACGGCTTGGCCCGCATCAAACAATTTGACAGCATCAAAAGCGGTGTAGCCCCAGTTGAGCAATTTTTGCGCCTCATTGGCCCTGGCAATTTCGCTGTTGGTGCCCAGAACAATGGCCATCAAGCGGCGTGAACCGACATTGGGAAAGTCGCGCTTGGCTGTCGCCACCAAGCAGTAACCGGCGGCTTCCGTATGGCCCGTTTTCAAACCATCGACCGTAGGATCCTTGAACAGCAGCAAGTTGCGATTGTTTTCATTGGCGGCAGGCGTGCCAGGATAACGGTACTTTTTAATGGCATAGGTTGAAACATATTCAGGAAAGTCACGCATCAATCGCGTGGCCAAGGTCGCCAAGTCGCGCGCTGTGGTGATGTGCCCCGCCTCTGTCAAACCTTCTGGGTTCTTGTAACTGGTGCTGTTCATTCCCAGCAGCTTGGCTTGCTCGTTCATCATCTGGACAAAGCGTTCTACCGTGCCGCCCACACCCTCAGCCAAAACCACCGTGGCGTCATTGCCCGATTGAACGATCATGCCCTTGATCAAGTCTTCAACGGGCACTTTCATTTTGGGGTCGATGAACATGCGCGATCCAGGCATTTTCCAAGCACGCTCACTGACCCCAAGCGTTTGTTTCAGGTCAATTTTTTTGGCTTTCAAGGCATCAAAAACCAAATAAGCACTCATGAGCTTGGTCAAGGAGGCCGGCTCGACAGGCGTGTCCATGTCGCGAGAGGCCAAAATTTGATTGGCTGTGACATCTAACAACAAATAAGCCCGAGCCGCAATTTCTGGTGCCGCAGGGGCTGCGCCCTGGGCTTGCGCGGTGCTGGACAGGCCAAAGAAAGCCGTGAGCGCAAGGCTCAAGGTCAGTAAAGCGCGAAGCGTGAATCGGCGGAGTGTTGAAAGCAAAGTCGTCATGGTGGATCTGTGAAAGCGTCGAAGAGCATCAAGCGCGAAGATGGCGGCTGACCAGCGTTCGAAGGAGGGGCAATTGTCCGTGAAAGAAGTGTTCAACACCAGGAATCACCGTGACCGGCAAGGATTGTGGCCGCGCCCAGTCCATGACGCTGGCCAATGGCACTGTATCGTCCACTTCGCCGTGCACGACCAAGGTTTTTTCATGGAGTTCGGTGGGCACTGAGGCCACTTGAAAGCGCGATGCAGCCGTGCCAACCAATACCAGTTTTTCTAATTGCATGGCAGCAGGCAGGCGTGTGACGGCTTGGCTTGTGACGAAGGCACCAAAAGAAAATCCAGCAAGCGCCAAGGACTGTGGGGCTTGGAATGTGGCGTGAATCACGCTCATCAAATCATCGACCTCGCCGCGGCCTTCATCGTAGGCGCCAGCGCTTGCGCCCACGCCGCGAAAATTGAATCGAATGGCGCGCCAACCACATTGGACAAAGGCCTTGGCCAAAGTTTGCACCACTTTGTTTTGTATCGTGCCGCCAAACAAAGGATGGGGGTGTGAAATCACGGCGGTGCCGTGATAAATGCCGCCTTCAGGCACATCGCACAAACCCTCCAAAACGCCAGAAGGCCCTTGAAACTGCAGGCTTTGCGTCGCGGCGTTCATCAGCGCCCAAGGTTGGGTGGCGTCAACAAGCGGGTCACAACCTGGCCGTTTTTCAAATGACTGTCGACGATTTCATCGATGTCCGAGTTATCAACAAAACTGTACCAAGTTCCCTCTGGATAGACAACTGCAACAGGCCCACCTGCACAGCGATCAAGACAGCCGGCTTTGTTCACTCGAACTTGACCTGGCCCCGAAAGTCCAAGACTCTTGACACGTGACTTGCAATGGTCAAAGGCTGCTTGCGAGCCTTGAAGTGTGCAACATGCTTCGCCGTTCTTTCTTTCGTTCAAGCAGAAAAAAATATGGCGCTCGTAATAGGGCTTGTTGGGAGCCGCCGCTTGGGCTAACTCTGTTTGGGAAATTGCAGTTTGGCTCATGCATTCATTTTAGTGGGGCGAGCTGAAGACAAACGGCGCATCAAATAAACCAGCAAAACAAAGGGCCATAGCCAGCCGAGCCATTGAATCAGGCCATGGAAGCGAATAAATTGCCCCTGCTCCCAATTTTGCAAAGTCAAGGCAAAGTAGGCGTTGGCGGATGCGTTGTTGAGCAAAGTGAGCTGCAAGACCAAACCAACCAGCGCCAACACTTGAAGTGTTTTTTCCTTCAGCCACAGCAGGGGCCACGCCGCCAAGGCCGCCAACACCAACGCCATTTGCACCTGCGAACTCATCCAGCCCCACGCATGTGTCGGCCCATAAGTCAAAGCAGCGGACAAGGCCGTGCATAACAAGCCCAATCCTGATAATAAAAACCAAGACACCACTTTTTGATGCCAGTGGCGAACCAAACTGAATGCCAAAAAGCAAGGCAGCAATTGGCCCAAACTGACACACAAAACCTCATAGAACGGCAGCAGCGGTTGAAGCTCAACGTCCCGAACTGGCAACCAGTCAAGCCACGGGGTTTCTTGCAGCCGCAAGGCCAAAGCTTCTTCGGCGCGTTCTAAAACTTGTCCCAAGCCCATCGGCACGGGCGCAGGAAAAAGCAAGGCGATGGGCCACAAGGCCAGCAACACCAATGAGCCTTTGGCATCGGGCCAAAACCAGTTGGCTCGAAAACGACTCCACCGATCCAAGAACCCGAAACGCTCCAAGACCCAGGCCGAGCCGGCCCCAATCAATGTGCCCAAACTGTTCAAGCACCAGTCCAAATTGGAAGGCACCCTGGCTGGCAGAAAGAGCTGCAAAGACTCCATGGCAAGCGCCAGCAGTGAACCCATGGCCAATGTCAGGCTAACCGCTGGCCACTGGGCCGTACTGCGTTGCAGGGCCAAGGCCACCACAAAACCCAAGGGAGCGTAGCCTAGGACGTTTGAGAGAACATCAAAAGAAGTCCAATAGCGCGGCCAAGGTGCCCACAAAAAGGCCGTCCAATCAACGCCCTGTGAACGCCAGTTTTCAAATGGAAAGAGACTGGCATAGATGATCAATACGGCATAAATGCCAGCCAAAGGCCATGCCGCCGTTTTGTTCATTTTGCTTGTTGGCTTAACTTAAAAGGGTTTGACCACCACCAAAATAACAACAGCAACCAGCAGCAAAACCGGCGCTTCGTTGAACCAGCGGTACCAAACATGGCTGTGTGTATTTTGTTGGGCTTCAAATTTTTTCAAAATTCGGCCGCAAAAATGGTGGTAGCCCACAATCAAAAGCACCAAACTCAACTTGGCGTGCATCCATGCATTGCCCGGGCCCCAGCCAATGCCAATGCCCCACCAAAGCCATACGCCCAGCAAAATGGCCGGGACCGACAAAATGGTGGTGAATCGCAACAGCTTTCTGGCCATCAGCAGCAGCCGTTCGCGCTCGGCCACAGAATCGTCTGGCACCATGGCCAAATTCACAAAAATTCGGGGCAAATAAAACAAGCCAGCAAACCAGCTGGCCACGAAGACGATGTGAAAGGCTTTGATCCAGAGCATGCCCTGAGTGTAGCCCCGCCGGTTAAATTGGCAAAGATCAGGAAAGTGAATTCAATGTGCACTGCCCAGCAAGTGCATTTTGAAAAACTCCAAAGTTCTTTGCTTGGCCAAAGCAGCGGCCTCAGCCTGCCACGCGCCTCTGTGATTGCAATTGAACCCGTGATGCGCTGGATAAGTGAAAACCTGCGCAGTGGGATGTGCCACCTTAAAGGCAGCCACCGAGTCCATTGAAATCCATTTGTCTTCTTCTGCAAAATGCGCCATGACCGGCACTTTGCTTTGCCGCGCAGATTCCGACTCGGTGGTCATGCCGCCGCCGTAGTAAGGTGCCGCCGCTGACAGGCCATTTAAAAGGCAAGCCGATCGCCAAGTCAGCAAGCCACCCCAGCAGTAACCCACAATGCCCACTTTGCCGCCGCAACTGGCATGCGCATGGTCAATGGCGGCTTGAATGTCTTGCAAGGCACCTGGCGCAGGCAATGCTTCAACCGCTGTTTTGAGTGCCATGCCAGCGCCCATGTCGGCCTCTGCATAAGCCAACTCCACCTGGGGCTTGACGCGGTGGAACATGGCAGGCGCGATGGCTAAAAATCCCTCTTTGGCGTAGGCATCGGCCACTTCTCGAATGTGCACATTGACACCAAAGATTTCTTGAATGACCAACACAGCAGCCTTGGCGGGCGTGGCAGGCGTCGCCACATAAGCGGGAACTTGCAAGCCGTCTGCCGCTGACAATTGAATGTGAGATCCCATGAATTTCTCCTTAAAAAATTAAGCCGCGAGCACTCGCTCGACAAAATCAAGGCGGTCTTGGCCCCAGAATATTTCGTCGTTCAGTACATAGCTGGGTGCGCCAAAGACACCCGCATCAATGGCCATTTGGGTATAAGTTTCATAGCGCTCCTGTGCCGCTTGGCTGTAGGCTTGTTCCAAGCAACTGGCTGGCAGGTTCTGCTCCTTGAGCAATTCAACCAAGGTTTTTTCATCGGCAATGTTTCGCTGCTGCGACCAAACCGCAGACAAAATAGCACCTGTGATAGCCATGGCGGCATTGGCGCCTGCGGTCATGTCAACCGCAATGATGAGTTTGGCCGCGTCATCGCCACTGACTGGGAAAAATGTGGGCTTGAGGTGCAAGGGTGCGCCTAACCATTTGCTAAAGCGCGCAAGTTCTGTCAAGCGATACGACTGCCTTTGAGGCGCTCGTTGACCCAGAGGCAGACCGCCAGAAATAGGAAAGACCTTGCCGCCCAAATCGATCGGCATCACTCGCACCGATGCCGCCGATTTTTGGAGGATGTTTTGAAACCGTTGGTGGCCCAAATAAGCCCATGGGCTTTGTGGGGCGAAATAATAGTCGACTGAGTGACTCACAAAAAGCTCCTACTTAAGGTAATCTGCGCAGATAAAGCAAACACAGGCCTCTGTTTTAACAGTTTGGCCATAACTCTGCAGGAGACAAAGCATGCGCAAAGTTGTATTGGTCACGGGAGGTGGCCGCGGTATTGGTGCTGCCACATGCATTTTGGCGGCACAAAAGGGCTGGGATGTAGCGGTCAATTACGCCGCCAATGCAGAAGCTGCCCAACAAGTGGTGAAGCAAATTCAGGCCACGGGCGCGCGTGCCATAGCCGTCCAAGCCGATGTGGCTGACGAGGCGCAAGTGCTGGCCATGTTCAAGCGCGTACAAGCCGAATTGGGGCCCCTACAAGGCTTGGTCAATAACGCCGGTGTGATCGATGTCTATGCGCGACTCGATGAAATGAGCATGGCGCGCTGGCGCAGAATGTTTGACATCAACGTCTTGGGCTCGATGTTGTGCGCGCGCGAAGCCGTCTTGCAAATGAGTACCAAGCACGGTGGCCACGGCGGCAGCATTGTGAATCTCTCGAGTGCGGCCGCTCGGCTCGGCGCAGCAGGTCAGTACCTGGATTACGCTGCAGCCAAAGGCGCGATTGACAGTTTGACATTGGGTTTGGCCAAGGAAGTTGCCGGGGAGGGCATTCGCGTCAATGCCATACGCCCCGGACTCATCGACACCGAAATCCATGCTTCGGGCGGCCTGCCTAATCGTGTGAAAGACTTGGAGCATTTGGTGCCTGCCAAGCGCGGCGGCACCGCGATGGAGGTGGCGCAAGCCATTGTGTGGCTGCTGTCTGATGACGCCAGCTACACCACCATGAGTTTGATTGACGTGTCTGGGGCACGCTGATGTCGACTGAAAGCGCGCGCACCATCCGCTACTACTGGGAGGACATGCAACCCGGCCAAGAGCGCGATTTGGGCACCATCACCCCCACACGCGAAGAAATCATTGCCTTTGCCACACAATTTGACCCTCAGCCTTTTCATCTGAACGATGAGGCGGCCAAGGCTTCTGTGTTTGGCAATTTGTGCGCCAGCGGTTGGCACACCTGCTCGCTGGCCATGCGACTGATAGTGACCAACTTTTTGCAAGAGTCTGCCAGTCTGGGCTCGCCAGGCTTGGAAAACTTGCAATGGAAAAAACCCGTTTTTCCCAATGACACCTTGCGCTTGAAACACACAATTTTGGAGTCCAGGCCCATGCGCTCTAAACCCGATGTCGGTTTGGTGCGCACCCAATGGGAAATGAAGAACCAACATGGGGATTGTGTTTTGCAAATGGAGGGCTGGAGCATGTTCAGACGCTGCCACCCCGGTGCCGCGCAAGCCAAGACCGATTAACATTCAGACATCCACAAACACCGTAGCCAACATTCACAAGCCCTTGAGGCCTCAGGATTTTTCATGACTGTCACCAGCATTGCTCATTTCATATCAGGTCACACCGTTTCGGGCAAAAGTACTCGCGCGCAAGACGTCTTCAACCCCGCCACCGGCGCCGTCACAGGCCGCGTGCATTTGGCCAACACCCAAGACGTCGATCAGGCTGTTGCGTCTGCTCAGGCAGCGTTTCCCGCTTGGGCCGACACGCCGCCATTGCGCCGCGCACGGGTGATGTTCAAATTTTTAGAGCTGCTTAATCTTCACCGCGACAAATTGGCGCACATGATCACTGCAGAGCACGGCAAAGTTTTTACCGATGCACAAGGCGAAGTCACCCGCGGTATCGAGATTGTGGAATTTGCATGCGGTATTCCTCAATTGCTCAAAGGCGACTTCACTGACCAAGTTTCAACCGGCATCGACAACTGGACACTGCGCCAACCTTTAGGTGTTGTGGCAGGTGTCACACCCTTTAACTTTCCCGTCATGGTGCCCATGTGGATGTTTCCAGTGGCCATTGCGTGTGGCAACACCTTTGTCTTAAAGCCCAGCCCCCTCGACCCCAGTCCCAGTTTGTTGATGGCAGAGCTTATGAAACAGGCGGGCCTGCCTGATGGTGTTTTCAATGTGGTGCAAGGTGACAAAGAAGCGGTTGACGCTCTGGTGGCACACCCCGATGTGAAGGCTGTGAGTTTTGTGGGCTCAACACCTATTGCCAACAGTCTTTACGAAAACGGCGCACGCCACGGCAAACGCGTGCAAGCTTTGGGCGGCGCCAAAAACCACATGGTGGTCATGCCCGATGCCGATATCAACCAAGCTGTTGATGCACTCATTGGCGCAGCTTATGGCTCTGCAGGCGAGCGTTGCATGGCCATCAGCGTGGCTGTTTTGGTAGGCGATGTGGCTGAGCGCTTGATGCCCTTGTTGATTGAAAAAACACGCGCGCTCAAAGTACTGAACGGCTCGAATCTGGCCGCCGAAATGGGCCCCATCGTTACCGCAGCAGCCCAGCAACGGATCCGTGGCTACATTGATGCCGGCGTGGCCGAAGGCGCCCAATTGTTGGTTGATGGCCGTCAATTTGATGGCGCCAAAGCAGGGGCAGGTTGCGACAAGGGCTTCTGGTTGGGCGGCACCTTGTTTGACCACGTCAGCACCGACATGAAGATCTACAAAGAAGAAATTTTTGGTCCTGTTTTGTCTTGCGTGCGCGTCAAGGATTTTGGTCAAGCCGTGCAAATGATCAATGACCACGAGTTTGGCAACGGCGTGAGTTGTTTCACGCGCGATGGCAATGTGGCGCGCGAGTTTTCACGTCGCATTCAAGTCGGCATGGTGGGCATCAATGTGCCCATTCCTGTGCCCATGGCATGGCACGGCTTTGGCGGTTGGAAGCGCAGTTTGTTTGGTGACATGCACGCCTACGGTGAAGAGGGCGTGCGCTTTTACACCAAACAAAAGTCGATCATGCAGCGTTGGCCTGAGAGCATTGGCAAGGGCGCAGAGTTCGCCATGCCAACGGCCAAATAAGCACCGACTCATCTCCATTAAGGCGCCATGAACGACAGCACTTTTGACTACATCATCGTTGGCGCAGGCACTGCAGGTTGTCTTTTGGCGAACCGCTTGTCAGCCGATGCCAGCAAGCGTGTTTTGCTGATTGAGGCCGGTAAGCGTGACGACTACCACTGGATTCACATTCCGGTTGGTTATTTGTATTGCATTGGCAACCCCCGCACCGATTGGCTGTATCAAACAGAGGCTGCGCAAGGCTTGAACGGTCGATCGTTGCGCTACCCTCGGGGCAAAGTATTGGGCGGTTGTAGCAGCATCAATGGCATGATTTACATGCGCGGTCAGTCGCGTGATTACGATCAATGGGCCAAGCTCACCGGTGATGACGCGTGGCGCTGGGACCAGTGCCTGCCCTATTTCAGATTGCACGAAGATCACCACAAGGGCGCCTCTGAGGCGCATGGCGCGAAAGGTGTTGTCACCGAACTGCTCAAGCCCCAAACGCATGACAACCCCGCTTCGACCGATTACTTCCAACTTCTCAAAGCGCGCCAAGCAGGCGGCGAATGGCGTGTTGAAAAACAGCGTTTGAGTTGGGGGGTGCTAGATGCTTTTGCGCTTGCGGCTGAGCAAGCAGGCATTCCCTCTTCAAGTGATTTCAATCAGGGCAACAACGAAGGCGTTGGCTATTTTGAAGTGAATCAAAAAAGTGGATGGCGCTGGAATACTGCGCAAGCCTTTTTAAGGCCCACCTGCTTTGCTCGTCCCAACTTTGAACTTTGGACACAAGCCCAAGTGGCAGGGCTGGTCATTGAGACCGATGCCGATGGTGGCAAGCGATGCACAGGCGTCAAGGCTTGGGACGGCCACCAGTTGGTCACGGCCACCGCCACGCGCGAAGTGGCGCTCAGTGCGGGCAGCATTGGCTCTGCCCAAATTTTGCAACTCTCTGGCATCGGCCCTGGCCACGATCTGAAACAAGTGGGCATCGATGTGACCCATGACTTGCCGGGCGTGGGTGCCAATTTGCAAGACCATTTGCAAATTCGTTCAGTTTACAAAGTGAAGAATGCCAAAACGCTGAACACTTTGGCCAACAGTTGGTGGGGCAAGGCCAAAATTGGTTTGGAATATGCCCTGTCCAGATCGGGGCCCATGAGCATGGCGCCCAGTCAATTGGGTGCATTTACCAAAAGCGATGAGCAGCGCGAATGGGCCAACATTCAATACCATGTGCAACCTCTCAGCCTTGACGCCTTTGGTGAGCCCTTGCACAGCTTCCCCGCCATCACGGCCAGCGTTTGCAACTTAAACCCCAGCAGCCGCGGCAGCGTCAGCTTAAAGAGCCCAGACTTTAAAACACCGCCGGCCATTGCCCCCAATTATTTGAGTACCGAAGAAGATCGGAAAGTGGCTGCCGACAGCTTGCGCGTCACCCGGCGCATCATGTCGCAGGCAGCCATGGCAGCCTTTGAACCCGAAGAGTTCAAGCCTGGCGTTCAATACCAAACCGATGAAGAGCTGGCCCTCCTTGCAGGCGACATTGCCAGCACCATTTTTCATCCTGTGGGCACAACCCGCATGGGACGTGAAGACGACCCCATGAGTGTCGTCAACAGCCAATTGCAAGTGCGCGGCATTCGCGGCTTGCGCGTGGTGGATGCAGGCGTGATGCCCACCATTACCAGCGGCAATACCAACAGCCCCACTTTGATGATTGCGGAAAAAGCAGCGCACTGGATGGCCAAAGATGCCAAGGAGTTTGCCGCGGGAAATCCCTGATGGCAAAGCCCCATGAAGCGTTTTACATTTCATTCACTCGATGAACTGCTGTTTGGGTTCGTTTTGAGGGCAGAGGAGACACCCAAACCAGTCGAATTTAAACATCCACAACGAGATGTGACTTTTTACAAGCGTCGCGCAAGCGGCGCTTTTTTTTGATGGAAATACTGATTGTCTCCCTAGCCTCGCTGTTTGCAGGCATGGTCGATTCCATTGTGGGCGGTGGCGGTCTCATTTTGGTTCCAGCCCTGTTCGCCACGTTTCCTTTTGCGCCTCCCGCAACCTTGGTTGGCACCAACAAAAGCGCAGCCATTTGGGGCACCGCTTTTGCAAGCTATCAATTCAGTAAAAAAATTGACCTCCGTTGGTCAGCTCTAATTCCGGCTGCCTTGGCTGGACTTTTGGGCTCTGTTTGCGGCGCTTGGACCGTCACCCACATTGACCCGAGCTTTTTGCGAAAAGCCTTGCCGTTTTTGCTCATCACACTGCTCTTCTACACCCTTGCCAAGAAAAACATGGGGCAGATGCATGCGCCGCGATTTCAGGGTAAAAAAGAGGCCTTTGTAGCGGCTGCCATCGGCTTACTGATTGGCTTTTACGATGGGTTTTTTGGGCCAGGCACAGGCAGTTTTTTTGTCTTTGCCTATGTCCGCTTCTTGGGCTATGACTTCTTGAACGCATCGGCCTCGTCCAAACTGATGAACACGGCCACCAACTTTTCTGCCTTGGCACTGTTCACATGGCAAGGCCATGTGTGGTGGCATTTAGCGCTGCCAATGGCAGTGGCCAATGTGCTTGGGAGCCTCATTGGCACCCGGTTGGCGCTCAAACACGGTGCAGGTTTTGTGCGTTATGCCTTCTTGGCCGTCGTGAGCGCGCTCATCATGAAAACCGCTTACGACGGATTTTTGCGCTGAGGCGAAAATTGCGAGCAGGCAACACCTAACAACGCAATGGCGGCACCTGCCAATTTGGTGGCGGTGTATTGCTCGCCGGTGATGGCCCATGCAAACAAACCTGCCACGGGCGGCATGAGGTACATGAGGGGTGCCGTTTTGGCCACACCCCGAACCTGATTCACCCAGCCCCAAACCAACCAACCCCCAAAAGCGGAAATCAAAACTGACCACCCCATGGCGGCCCAACCTTGAGCGCCCAAACTGGCCCAAGGCGCTTCGAGCCCAGCAGGAATTGTCAATAACATGACGGGCAAGCCACCCCAAAGCGTGGCGTAGCCCATGGTCAAAATGCTGCCGTGTTTTTCAAGCATGGGTTTGGCTTGAACGGTATAGTAAGAAAATAAAACTGCGGCCACAAAAAGCACAATGTCACCGCCCGTGGCCCGCAGATCACCTTTCATGATTTTTTCAGAAAGGAACAGCAGGACGCCGGCAAACGCAACCGACACGCCCATGATTTGATAACGCTGAAGTCTTTCATGGCCCTTCCAGCGCAAGATCAGCAAAGTGAAAATAGGGCCGCAGGCCAATATCACGGAGCTTGAAAAGGGCGTTGACAAATGGATGCCATAACAAACAATGCCCACGTGCAAGCTGTGTCCTATAAAGCCCAAACTTGCCAACTCAATGAGATCTTTTCGCGCCATGGGCGGAAAAAATTGACCCAATGTGATGCGCATCATGATCAAGGCACAGGTCGGCATGATCAAGTAACGCGCAAACAAAAAACCACTTGGCGACAAGGTGTCAATCAGATACTTTTGAACGCTGAAGTTGGCGCCCCAAATCAAGATCAACATGAACGCGGCCACCAGGGCCAAATTGCTTTGCTTCTTGGCGTTCAAGGCGAGTCCAAAACTGTGACAGGCACGCGCGCAGCCAAAGCACACATCAACTCATAGCCCACAGTGCCTGCAGCATTGGCCACTTCATCAATGGAGACCCCCACAGAAGGCGTGCTTGTCTTGGTGGGCAAGCCCCACAACGTGACCTCGCTGCCTCTATTGGCAAGCGGCAAATCAGTGATGTCAACGGTGAGCATGTCCATGCTCACGCGCCCCAGCGTTCTCGATCGAATGCCATCGATGCAAACGGGCGTGCCAGTCGGTGCATGTCTTGGATAACCATCTGCATAGCCACAAGCCACGACGCCAATTCGCATCGGTCGATCGGCCACAAACGCTGAGCCATAACCCACCGTGTCACCGATTTGCAAATGTTGCACACCGATGACCGCGGCATTCAAACTCATCACCGGCTTCAAGCCCCAATGTGCTGCCGAATGTGAGGGGTCATCAGGAGAACTGCCATAAAGCGCAATACCTGGCCGCAACCAGTCAACGCGGACCTTGGCGTCTTTGGCGTGACGCAAAACGGCTGCACTGTTACAAAGACTGCGTTCCCCCGACAAGTCGTGGGTATATTTTTGAAACAGCGCCATGGCTGCTGAAATTCCTTTGTCGCTATCTGCATCACTGAAGTGAGACATGAGAGAAATTTCGTCTACTTGCGGCAAGGCATTGAGCCGTGTCCAAGCCGCTCGAAAGGCTTGCGGGGTAAAACCCAGGCGGTTCATACCCGTATTCATTTTAAGGAATACGCGGTGCGCCTGATGTGTTTTGTGAACCGCCAACATGTCAATTTGGGCCTCGCAGTGCACCACATGCCACAAGTTCAAACGAGAACACATTTCAAGATCGCGGGTTTCAAAAGCCCCTTCCAATAAAAGGATAGGGCCGCGCCAGCCCAGCTGGCGAACGCGCTCGGCCTCTGCCAAATCAAGCAATGCAAAGCCGTCCGCGCCGCGCAAGCCCTCGAAAACGCGTTCAATGCCATGGCCATAGGCATTGGCTTTGACGACGGCCCAAACCAAAGCATCGGGTGCGGCTGATTTCATTTGCGCAAGGTTGTGTCGCAAAGCTTGAAGGTCAATGGTGGCCTGAATCGGTCTTGGCATGTCAGATCGTTAAACAGAAATCAATCAAGGGAAGAAGCCTAGATTGTGTCACTTCAGGGCGTGATATAACCGAAACTTACGCCAACATCTGCACGGCAAGTGTTGCTTTGTTCAATTTTCATTATTTCGAGTTAGGCCCTGTGCCCTACCGAATCACTGCATGATTTCATGAAGCGCGGTTTTTACACGATCATGTCCGCCCAGTTTTTCAGTTCGCTGGCCGACAACGCCCTTTTTGTTGCGGCCGTTGAACTCATTCGCATCAGTGGTGGTGCCGAATGGCAACGTGCGGCTTTGGTGCCCATGTTCGCGCTTTTTTATGTGGTGCTTGCGCCCTTTGTTGGCGCCTTTGCTGACTCGCGGCCCAAAGGCGAGGTCATGTTCATCAGCAACGCCATCAAGGTGGTGGGGTGTTTGATGATGCTTTTTGGCACGCATCCGCTTTTGTCTTACGCCATTGTGGGCTTGGGCGCTGCTGCTTACTCACCCGCCAAGTACGGCATCTTGACTGAGTTGCTCCCATCCTCTCAATTGGTCAAGGCCAATGGATGGATTGAGGGTTTAACCATTGCCTCCATCATTTTGGGAGTCTTGATTGGCGGCCAATTGGTCGGCGCCAATGTGTCTGGGTTCATGTTGGATTTCGACCTGCCCTTCATTGACACCGGCATCGACACCGCACCAGAAGCGGCCATTGTGCTGTTAATTTCTTTTTATGCATTGGCAGCATGGTTCAACACACGCATTCCCCACACCGGCGTTGAGATGCGCGCCATGCCCAAGAACTATGCAAGCTTGTTACCCGATTTTTGGGGCTGCAATACACGTTTGTGGCAAGACAAACTGGGACAGATTTCTTTGGCAACAACCACTTTGTTTTGGGGCGTGTCGGGCAACTTGCGTTACATCGTGTTGGCTTGGAGTGCCGCCGCTTTGGGTTACTCCACCACACAGGCCTCTAGCTTGGTGGGTGTCGTGGCCATCGGCACGGCCGTCGGTGCCGTGGTCGCCTCGGTGCGCATGAAGCTGCACCAAGCCACACTCGTGATGCCGCTGGGCATTGCCATGGGCGTGTTGGTCATGGGCATGAATTTCATAGACAACGTTTGGGTTGCTGCACCGTTCCTCATTTTGTTGGGTGCTTTGGGTGGCTTCCTGGTGGTCCCCATGAATGCGTTGCTGCAACATCGTGGTCACAATCTGATGGGCGCCGGGCGCTCTATTGCTGTCCAAAACTTCAATGAGCAGGCCTGTATTTTGTTGTTGGGCGGTTTATACACGCTGTCTACCGGTATGGGGCTTTCTGCCTTTGGTGCCATCACCGCCTTTGGTTTTGTGGTGGCCAGTTTCATGTGGCTCATTAAGCGTTGGCACGAGCGCAACTTGCGCGAGCACAGTGAAGAGGTCAAGCATTTGATGGATGTGGCTAAAAACGACAACCTTCATGGCTGAGTGTTCAGCAGTTCGACCCTTTGACTCCCTTCATTGAAGGCACCTCCTGTGAAAACGATTGACGATTTTGAAGCGGTTCAAATGAATGGCCAAAGCTTGGCGCTGAGTCAATTGCGCGGCAAAGTCATGCTCATTGTGAACACCGCCAGCGCTTGCGGCTTTACACCTCAATTTGCAGGGCTCGAAAAAGTCCATCAGTCATACAAAGACCAAGGCCTCGCGGTGTTGGGGTTTCCTTGCAATCAATTTGGCAATCAAGACCCTGGCAGCAATGAAGCCATTGCCAATTATTGCCAAGTCAATTACGGCGTGAGTTTCACCATGCTGGAAAAAATCAATGTGAATGGGCCTGACGCCCACCCGCTTTACCAATGGCTGTGCGCCGAAGCACCCGGCCTATTGGGCAGCAAAGCCATTAAGTGGAATTTCACCAAGTTTTTGGTGGGGCGCGATGGCCGCGTCATCAAGCGCTACGCATCCATGGACAAGCCAGAAAAAATGGCGCAAGACATTGAAGCGGCTCTAGCAGCCCCAGTGGCTCAATGAATTAAGTTCATTGAATTCAGCTCATTGACTTTTTGCCAAGACCTCATCCACCAACTCGACCCAGTGCCTCACAGGCACATTGGCACCGCTTTGCAAATGGGTGATGCAGCCAATGTTGGCGCTCAAAATAGCCGTGGGCTCTAATTTGTTCAGATGCCCCAATTTGCGATCGCGCAAAGCATAGGCCGTATCGGCTTGAAGCACAGAATAAGTGCCCGCCGAG
>Ga0209617_10000704_pt1 | contig 15143 bp, 8 predicted proteins | sample LakEriepJuly2011_2_FD_187459 | JGI IMG/M metagenome (GOLD analysis project Ga0209617, IMG submission 187459) | Freshwater microbial communities from dead zone in Lake Erie, Canada - CCB epilimnion July 2011 (SPAdes) (version 2) | ecosystem: Environmental > Aquatic > Freshwater > Lentic >... | reverse complement strand
ATTCAACGAGGTGGCCTATTGTCATACGCGAAGGGATAGCGTGCGGATTTATAATAATATCGGGTTTGATACCATCCTTCGTATAGGGCATATTTTCTTCGGGTATTATCATTCCCAATACACCCTTTTGCCCGTGGCGCGAGGCGTGCTTGTCGCCAAACTCGGGCTTCTTAATTTTTAAGAACTTGACTTTGCATATTTTTGAATCATCGCCGGATATTTTATTAGATATGTATATATTATCTACAGTACCGTATAGCGAATTGTCCGTACTTATAGATACATCAGTATATATAGTCTCTTTTATCTGTTCCATAAATACGCCATTCTCAACCTCTATGTATTTTTCCATAATACTTATCATACCTATTATAATTACTTCCTGCCCCTGTGGGATATATACGCCTTTTCTAATAAAGCCGTTTTCGTCAATATATGAATAATCCTTCTTTTTAATCCCTTCTATTTTAATACCGCTATCGCGCATTTTTATAGGATTTCCGAAAATTATTCGTTCAGTATCAGAAATAACTTTGCTCGTCGCCGTGATAGATTTGTAATATGATAGATAGTTTAATCCCCTGTTAATCGCTGCCCTATTAATCATAATACTATCTTCTTGATTAAAACCCGAATATGTCATAATTGCAACAATTGTATTAAACCCATTCGCCATATAATCACTTGAAGTATATTGTGCTATTCTCGTATTTATAATTGCCCTTTGCGGATAATGGAGAACATAGCTCATAGTATCAAATCTATTATTAAAGTTCGTAGCATACATTCCGATAGCTTGTTTAGATTGCGCGGCGTGGAAGACATTTCTTGCAGACTGATTGTGATTGCACATCGGAATATTGCCCGAAACTACACTTAATATTGTTGAAGGATGTATTTCTAAATGCGTATGAAGCGGTGTTATATCCTCCTTATTCATAGCTATAAAACTCGTATCGGTTTCCTCATTATCTAAATATTCTATACAAGCCCCTTTGTTCTCAAGCTCATTCAATATTTTATCATAGAGCCTTCTATAATAATTACTATATCCCTCAATATCTCTATTTTTATCTCCGCTGCTGCCGCCGCCTCTTATTTTGCCGTCATAGTCATCGTCATCGTCATCGGGTCCTTTTTGTGTTTTTTTGCCGCCGCTGATATTAAAAATAGTCGATATATATCCGCCAGTATATTTTTCAATACTTGTAAGAACACCTTCGGAATCGTCAGCAATTGGTTTATTATATATGTCTCTATAATAATAATCGTCGGTTTTATCGGCTTCATTTAGTTTATTATATGAGCCGTTGAGCATATCAAACCAGTTATTAAAGTTATTATTTTTATATACAAGGATATCATTGTGGGGATATTCAGCATCCTTATTATTTTTCAAGATTAATAGAGGCCTACAGGGTCTCCCGGCTTCTGTAAATATTCTTATTTCATTGTTAGGAATACTCCAAGATATAGATATTAATATATTAATTAGCCCGTTTCTCCTGTAAGCTTTTAATATTCTCGTGATAAATATGGGGTCGCCAGTATATCCGTACAAAGAACCGTTCAAAAATACTGCTGTTATGTTTTTATTTATTAAAAAATTGCATCGGATTAATGGAATTATCCCGATATCTATGAGACATTTCTTTATATTTTCTACATTAATCCCTGCTGTTATTTTCGTCAATAGCGCCATATTTTTGAGATATCCTATTGAAGCTCCGTCGGGGCTTTCAAAGGGACACATCATACCCCATTGTTGCGAATGTAATCTGTGAGGGCTCGTAATTTTTATGCTTCTATCAATAGGTATATTGACACGGCGCAAATGCGATAAATAGCCTATATAGCTGATTCGCGATAAATCCTGGACGATTCCGAGCTCAGGATCGCTATTGCTTATTTGTCCCCAGCGGCCTTTGAGAGATTTTGCGAATGTCTGTGTGATAATTAAATAATCTATTATTTTGTATATATTGTTATTGTTTATGATTTTATCATATTCGTTCTTCCCTTTGAAAGAACCATAGTAATATTCTCTATCTAATTTGATTCTAATATCATCGCGTAATTTTATGTAAGATTCTTGAAATAATTCGGTAAGTTTAAAGCCGCTGATATCAACGCGCTTATATATATAGCTATCTCTGTCGCTGATAGGTAATGTCCCTATTACAGTTTTAATAAATTGTAAAACGAGATATCCGAGATACTTGCCTTTATTCTCTATATCCTCAATATTAGGAAATATATCTGTCATTATAACGGATTTAACATGTTCGATAGACTCATATCTAACCTTTTTATTTAAATAGTTCAGAGCATCATCTTGTGTATATATACCACATTTCTTTTCTTTCCTTTCTTTATTTTCTTTATTTACATATATACATTCATTATCTGCATATAGCGCGCTAATTATGCTCGGTCTTATGAAGTTTTGAAAATACTCTCGTTCCATTTCATCTCCATAATCTCCGAATATAGCATCGCATATATCCTTGTCACTCTCTATTCCGAGCGCCCTAAATAAAATGAAGAGGGGGATTTTTTCTTTGAATGAAGGGACTGAAACTAATATAGAGCCGTAATTGTATTTTTTGTTATTATATTGCACCTTAATTTTTTCATCATGATATATGCCTTCACTTTTAATAGGAGTATCAACATAAAAAAATTGAATCTTTGAAGGTTTCACAGAGCCTTTATCGGCGACACAGAGAATTATTCCCTTATAACTAAATCCGTTCGGGTCGTCTGTCAATTTATTCGTAAATAGTTTGTTAGTTACTATATTTTCCTGTGCGATTATTACTTTTTCTTTGCCGTCAATAATAAAATACCCGCCAGTATCGTAGGGACATTCTCCCATCAATTTCAATATATCTGAGCCATTATTTTTTAATAGACAGATATCACTATGGAGCATTATAGGGATACCGCCTATGGCTATGTTTTTGAACTCTTCATCTTTTACGGCTCCCTTGTCATTTGTAATCCTAACTAAGACATTCGCAAATAGATGGGTCTCATATGTGAGATTTCTCATTCGCGCGTCATTGGGAGTAATCAATTTCGGAGTTCCGTTTTCAAATGCAATGGGCCTATCTACATATATATTGTCGCCATTCAATCCGCCGATATATATATCAACTTTTACAAGAAGATTATTCTTATTACTATCGTCCATTTTAATCATAGTAATAGGATTATTAGATTTTATTATCTCAGGTATCTTTACTTTGACAAAGTTTCTATAACTATCTAAATGATGTCCAGTAAAAGGATATTTATGATCTTTAAAATATAAATCTAATATATCCCATTCATTATTAATCATTCTTCTAATATTATATATTATATATTATATATATTATAACTTAAAAAAAATTTACTAATATCTAATATCTAATATCTAATATCTAATATCTAATTTTAATTATTAAATATTACATTAAAGCCTAAATCATATATTTTGAGTTTCCCGAGATTACCGGGAGATGTATCTAATATTAGGCTGCAAGGCTGTATATTTTTACTGGTAAGATATGTTAAAGATATTGTATCATTATTCTCAGGCGGATCCCCTTGTATATGTAATATTCCGCTTCCACTTAAATTACCATCAAAAACTATCTTCCTTTTTTTCGTATTTTTGAGATTTTTACCATATGCCGCTTGTATAATAGTATTCGGGGTACCATTATTGTTATATAGTGTTAGTACTCCTTCATTATCAAACTCCATATAGTATTTATCATCTAATGATTTGAACTTTAGATATACTGGGACTATTATATCTTTTAGTAAATATTTGCTATCCTCAAATTCAAATGTTTTTCCGCTGTTCAATACATATTCGTTGTTTATTAATTTATTACCCCACGGCATATAGTGAAAGAAATTAGAAAACTTAGGATTTTTCTCATCTATTATAAACATACTAAATGTAATATCTTGAATGCCCGGATAGCTCTTCCCAGGTTCCGTTCTAAATTTTATATCATTTATGATAGTATTATTATAAGATCTATTAATTTTATTTCCTACTTTGCCTTCTCTTCCAGCGTATGCTAAAGATTCTGCAATAGCATCGCGCGATAATTCGTCTATTTCCTCTTTTTCCAAATCGCCATTTTCAGGCTTAGCTTCTTTCTCAGCTTCTTTTTTGATATCTTCGTATACTTTTTTAATTTCATCGCTACTCTTTGAATATAAATCGTTAAAATCCCTGTTCATATAATATTCAGACGCATATTCTTTGAATTGCAGGCATTTCGTAGGCATATAAATACCACCCCCATAATCGCCCTTTATATGATTTATATCTTCGCCGGCACCTTCCGATACACATCCGAAATCATCGCAGATATTATTTAATGACCTCTTTAAAAGGTTATCATATCTGGCCTTTTCCGATTTTTTTACTCTGTTATCAAGTGCCCTTAAGAAATACGAATCTTTGCTCGTCATATACTCCATCCATTTGTTTTGATTCGTGTAAGTACACAGAGATGGGTAATAGTTGTAATAATCGCCTTCGTTTTTCATCAAATTCGGAATATATATGATTATTTTCATCATTCCCTTGAATGTGTATTTCTCGAAAAAGGTGTCTGAGAAATTATAGCTTATATCGGCAAACATATTCTTTAATACATATTTATCATCTTTTGATATTATCTTAGCTATTGATACATATATTGGGAGAGGCAAGAGAATATCATTACCGCGCCTGAAAGTTGATTGAATCCTTTTTTTAACAAGGTTTAGGTTTTCAATAATTTTTTTTTCAATATCATACATATTGCAAGTGAACTCTTTATAGCACATATTTTCATTGATATGGTCGCGGTCTTTGTACTGTTCCATAGTCATATGGATACATCTCTGATGTTTTAAGAATGATAGCTTGCCGGCAGATACGAACTTTTTAAAATCATCAGGTTTGCTTTTATCTTCTGTCGCTGCCGCGGCAGGAGCTATGACGCGTTGATTAGGAGCTGACGCAGCCTTAGCCTTTTTAGCTCCTCCGGCTTGGACTGGAGGCGGAGGCGGCGGAGGTAATTTATAAATAAGCATTTATTATTATTATATTTTATATGGATATAAATAATTGTATAGATTTATGTGTTATCAATAATACAGACTATGATATATCATTGGTAGTATTTAAGATATTGGAGGGGAAATATAGATATATATCAAATAATGCATGGGAGTATTTGGATAAGGATAATAATTGGGTTAGCGATATAAAGCAGAATAATTTTAAGTATTCTATTAAAACCGAGGTATATACATATTTTATTAAGAGGGCTATTGAATTATGTGATAAAGCAGGTGATACAAATATAATATCAGGGAAACTCTTAGATATAGCTTCAAAACTGAAAGAAGATAAATATATATCTATGATTATTAAAGAAAGCAGGCAGTTTTTTATAAATGAATAATATGAATAATAAAAACGAACATGATTTATACAAAATAGTTAAGGAAAATTATAATATCAATAGGGATGAGATATATATCAAGGATATATCAGATGCTGGAAAAGGCTTGAGCTTAGAGCGTTTTAAAAACTTTAAGGAATTATTATTAAAAGATAGTTATTTTGATTGGCGTTTCTGTATTGAATATTTTGATAAATGCAATCGTGCCTATCATATTACTTATAAAAATATAAATTTTTATATTCTTTCGGATAAACCAATTACTATAAAAGCGCGCGGGCATTTGTTTAACAGTATCTATCGCGTTTTTTTGATTAAAAAGCTATTTAATATTAAGCCAATACAAGATTTCAACTGTTATATATTGCTCAATCCTATTAAACGCAAGCTTCCTAATAAAATGGGAGATAGCATAGGTGCAGCGAATATTAATGGAGGCTTCACATATTTTAAATCAAATAATGTATATATTGTAAGAAAAGAGGATTACGAGAAGGTTATATTACACGAATTATTACATCATCACCACGATATACATTTTGAGGCATGGACTAATGCAAACATTAAGCAAATAAAGAATATGTGCGGGATAGCCGAGGAACAGTATTTATTACCTAATGAGGCAATAATTGAAACATACGCTATAGTATTAAATACCATATTTTATTGCATTGAACACAATATGACTTTCGCCGATTTCAAGAAGACACTCGCTAAGGATAAAGAGCATAATATAGAGATTGCTAAAAAAATATTGACCAAACAAGGGAAGAATAAGTGGTACGAGAAAACACACTCGTACTGCTATATTGTATTGAGAGCAATATTTTACATCTATTTTAAGGAGTTCGCGCGGATATACAGATATAACAACGACGATGACATAACTTCATTCATTACTATGTATTTTCCAAAAATCTTAAGAAAAATACGAGAAAATGGACGAGGAGACAGCCGCAATAAATACATAAAACAGACGATATTTAATAACTTTTAGGACTTTGAGGACTTTGAGGACTTTGAGGACTTTGAGGACTTTGAGGACTTTTAGAGGACTTTGAGGACTTTGAGGACTTTGAGGACTTTGAGGACTTTTAGAGGACTTTGAGGACTTTTAGAGGACTTTGAGGACTTTGAGGACTTTTAGCTGTATTAGGATATAAATAATAATATAAGTATATTTAATAAGGTGTAGACAAGGGATACAAATGTCAATCGAAGATATTAATTATCTTAAAAATAATAGTATAAAACAGAATTACACATTTTTAATAGATAGTACAGACAGAGATAGGGATAAATATCCGAATCCTAATAAATATGTAGTAGATTTCACAGTTCCCTTTAAAAATGTCATTGGTATGGAAATAATTGACGCGAGTATTCCGCGTACTATGTATAATATCGATGTTGAAAACAATCTATTATATTATTATTTGGGAACAGACGATAACGATCATATAATTAAGAATGGCGTAACCGAAAAAGTCGCGTGTGATATAATTACGAGTAATTGTACTTATGCTGATGGCTATACAAAAATAACTGACGGGGGCTTCATAGAACTAAGTAATAACATAAATATATATAATATATATTCAAATCATATCGCGGGTCCTGAGATAAATACTGATATTAATAACAGTTTTATAGGAGGAACTGAAATAGGCATCACATATTCTTTTAAAATTAAGGCTGAGGCTACATACAATCCTTCAAAAAATAATACATATTGCGTATTTAGTTTAGGATATTACCATTTATGGAAGCAAACAAAAGAAAAATATACTGGAATGAGCGTCAGCGTCGTCAAGAGAAGTACGGGAACTCTCTATAATATCCAGTTTATTATGGGTGATGGTAGTGTGGCTGGCGATACGCAAGTAATTACTGATGTTGATTTGAAAGACGAGGTTCATATATGCTGGACCATATTTGAAAATAATTGGGTCGTATATATATCTAATCATTCTCTTTCAATAAATATTATGAGACCAATAACAGTAGCAAAAACTATAAAAAATGTATTCTATGTAAAGAAATATATAGGGAAATCTCTCGCGGCTCCTATTACTAACAATCTGAATGGTAATTTATACAAGGAGTCTTGGGCGGCTGATGTGAATGCAGTTATGTATATAAAGGATTTCAAGATATATAATAGGGCGCTCAGAGCCGAAGAGGTAATATTATGTAAAAACAATAGTATATTGGATATGCCTATTTGGTACAAGCTGTATGATAATAGCAAAAAAAACAGTGGGAAAACAGAGTTGATAGATTATCCCGATATATTTAGCAAGATGTCAATTGATACGGGTGATTATACATTGAAGACATTTTTATTAAATTACGAGGAAATAGAAGATACTGAGGTAGGATTTAAGAAACACTCGGAGCCTGCTGAATTGACGAACTTATTAGATATATATAGCAGATTGCCGTTTATATTTGATATGAGACGCTCTACAATATATGAAAATCTCGGTTTTGATTTATACAATTCTATAAATCCCGATTATATCAATGATAGATATCAGTATAAGCCGATGTATAATAATAATCCGAAGATGTACAAAATGTTTCATAGCATATTAAATCCTGATGTTACTAAAGTAATACTTACTATACAATATGATAAGCATCTAATAACATCGCCGGGTATCGTGTATTTAATCGGGAATAAATATATTGTATTAAAATGCCCGGAAATAGAAGAGCATCTGTTCGGTTCTTTATCATATTCTAAGTATTCTCTTGGTTTAGCCAAGTTTCGCGTAGATAATGTAGGTATTAATAGCGAAAGGCTGGCGATTACTAAGTTGCCTGTCAGAGAATTTCACCCAATCGGCAAATTATCAAGAATATCCTTGCGATTTGAAACAAACCGCGGGACACTATATGATTTTAAGGGTGTTAATCATAATATTGTATTTGCTATTTATTATTACGAACCAAAGCAGAACAAATTCCCTGAAGGTTCAATATTAAACCCAGAATATAAGATGAATTATATAGATTACAAATATTACCAGGAAGAGATTGAGGGCGATAGCGAAGATGAAACCGAAGAATATTCAAGAGATAATATAAATGACTATAAAAAGAAGGAGATCGACTATAGCAACGAAGGAATAAAATTGAGACAATACAATGAACACTATGTAAATAACGATGACGAAGACGGCGAAGACAGCGACGGAGACGAATAGAATTGCATATGCTATGCTATGCTATGCTATTATGATTTCCTAAAAATGAACCAGGTTTTATAAAAATGAATAAATTCAGTATCTCTCGACAAGATATACGGTATGCTTATAAATTGCCTCGCTGTCTTTAGGCTGTCTTTAGGCTGTCTTTAGGCTGTCTTTAGGCTGTCTTTAGGCTGTCTTTAGGCTGTCTTTAGGCTGTCTTTAGGCTGTCTTTAGGCTGTCGTTTTAGGTGCTTCACCGACCTCTTTTATTATGGAATCAACATCTGTCTTTTTTAAAGTTTGATTATTAATTTTTCCTATATAGCGTGATTTATTCGTTAATACAGTGCATTTATTAATCAAATCTAATATATTGGTTTTTTGTTCAGGTGTTAAAGTTATAATAGGATTAACGCGAGCAATGTAAGCATCTATAGTCTCTAAAGTTATTTTTGAAGAATCGGATGCTACATATTTTTTACCTGCCTCTTTAATAATTATAGAGTCTATTTCAGATAATCCTCCGCCTGCAACTAAAGGAGTTGTTTTTAACTTAACTTCGGCAGTCGCAGCGGATCCGGTAGTATCTGCAGGAGCTCCTATAGTTATTAAAGGAGGTTTGTCTATATAATATTTGCCTTTTGATGTTAGAGTAATAGATTCTATACCTTTATTTACATCGCTTTTAACAACCATATTATTTATAACGGCAGCTACTGGTTCTGTTTCTGCTGCGGCATAAGCAGATTTATATTCAGCTATAGTTGGTCCGAAGGTTATCTTGCTGCTATCAGTAGTTTCATACTTTGTCCCTGCTTTTCCCGTGGTTATTTGTATTCTTTCAATTTCGTAAAGCGACGGAGTAGTTCCGGCTATAGCAGCTGTTTTTAATATAGCTGTTGCTTCTGCCTGTGTAGAATCTGCTACGGTAGGCTTAGGAATGGTTATTGTAGGAGGCCTATCTTTGTAATACTTGCCTTTATTAGCTCCAAGAGTTATTCCTGTTATTGCTTTTGTGGTAGTATCAACAGTTATGCTCGCTATTTCGGCGTGGACAGGCTCTGTTGTTGAAAATCTTTCTATAACGCTACTGCTGCCGCTGCTGCCGCTATAATTATCAGCCATACACCCATACATTAATACAATGAATATTGCAAATGCTAATATTAATGATATATATGTAAAAAAACTCTCATAATCAATGAATTTATTCATTTAATCTGTAATACTTAAAGATTATTATTTTTCCGTTTTTTATAATTTATTTCCATATATATATATAGATATTATGACAGATTTAAGTTTATTATATGGGGGGGACGACAATTTATTAGGTGACAATATGGATAATTCATATTCCCCTCAAAAAATTAATAAAATGAGTAATAATGAAATGTACAACGGTGGACAGCATGCTCAACCGGCACAGCATGCTCAACAGGCTCAGCAAGCTCAGCAAGCTCAACAGGCTCAGCAAGCTCAGCAAATGGCGCAACAGGCTCAGCAGGCTCAGCAGGCTCAATTGGCTCAACAACAGGCTCAACAGATCGCTCAACAGGCTCAATATAAGGTTGAAAATATACAGAGTATGAATACATCATTAGTTCCGGTAAATAATAATAATTCTTATAAGCAGCCCGATAATGATTATTCAAAAAGGAGAGGAAATGAATACAATTTCTTTGATAGAATGAGCTTAAAAAGAACTGAGGTTATTAAGCTATCATTGTTTTCTCTTGTAATTGTTTTAGGTATCTCAATAGATAGAATGTTGACATATTATTTATCTAAATATATAGGCGATAATATACTGACAGATTTCCAAGAGTTATTATTGAGAATAAGCTATCCTATAACTATCTTTTTATTATTATGGATATTTAAAGCTATTTAAGGAGAAAGTAAAATCAATTTATAAAATTAAAAAATATAAAAATATATAGTAAAAGGCTAATAAATATTAATGAGTCTTAAAAGTAAACTTTTAAAAGTCATTATAAATTCTCTTGTACAAGCAATAATTATATTGTTATTTTTGATAGTACTTATTATAAATATTATTGAAATAAGCAATTTCGGCTCCAGTAGAGCTAAACTGTTATCTGTATCATCAAAAGAAAATAACCCGAGCTATGATAGTTTAAACTTGCGGTATTGCAATTACGGTAATATGTTTTCTGATAAAGACACTGTAGATTACAATAATTATATATTTGTAATTATCTACGGCATCCTATTTTTCCTATTTTGGTATAATACTATTATAAATGTATTTTCCACTTCAGCAATGTCCAATGAAATAAAGATTGCATTTTATAAAACATATTTTAATAATGATATTTATAAAAATTATAATTATGAATACACCTTTATACGCAGCCTTCAAATATTTATTCTCGTAGCCTTCTTATTTCACTCATATATCTTGTATAACGAGTTTATGGGTACGAACGAAGAAGATATTAAGATACACGATAATATTAAAATCATAGATGCTGCAATTATGGAAAATATAGATTGTGATTTAATTAGGGCTCACGACCCTTCGAAAGGCAAATTTATTACAAGAGAATCTCTCGTGTTATATTTAAAGAAAATAGATTCATTGAAAACAAATGCGGATGTAGATAAATATGTTAAAATGTGTATAGCAATTATATTAATTAATAAGAATATCAATAATGCGAAGAAAACAATTAAGGATGTTCAAAATCTCTGCGACAACCCGAAATGTATATATAGCAGATTAGAGAATAATATGGAAGATATATTCCCGGAAAACATAGATAAACACTTTGATATATTAAGGGCGGCAATAAAAACAGCAGGATTTAATGAATTAAACTCTGCACAAATTTTAGAATTAGATATTAAATATAAAGAGATAAGAAAAAAACTCGTTGATAGCTTTAATATTATAAAAGGCTATAAGTCTTCTCATCTTATTTATTATAAGTTTGGGCTAATTACAACAGTATTAGCAGGTATATTCTTTGCAACATTTGGTTTAGCATATTTCTTAATATATGATTTCGAGTATATTAATAAATTGTTCTTTCCCGGTACGCCATTCCCACTACCATTTGATTATTTTGTTAGCACATTTTTTAACACAGCGGTTGTTTATATAGTAGCAATGATTGGTATTTATATAGCGTTTATTATTAATTTCTAATGACAAACCTGTTAATTTTTATTATAATTATTAAATTAGAATATATATTTAATAATAATGAATGATATGTTAGTTAATATTATTACGAATATAATATATATAGTTGCTGTATTAATAGTAGTAATTTTAATATTAGCACTTATAAATTATACTTTATATACAATATATTCTATTAAAGAAATAATTGTACATAACACGAGCGAAGATGCTATACACTATAAGCTCAAAGATATTTATAATTATAAATTAATAAACTATGTTAATATAATCAATACCGACAATAATTATAAATACGATATATCGAGCGAGTTTAATGCAGCTACAGGATTTGTAATTGATATGAAAGAGTTTACACTAACTAAGCTTACAATTGATAATACTTTGCCTTTGCTAAAATATATAGACCTTTCATATCTCAAAGATTATGTAGATAAAGATAAGATTGAAGACAACAAGGTTCATTTTAAATTGAAAAATATAGATGCTCTGAAGCCCGAAGATTTTATGATATTATACGAAGATATAGCTATAGGTTTTGTACCAACAGAAGTATCTCGTGTATTAGATAAAACTAAAATAATAGCAAAATATAAGAATGGCGATAATACGAGCTATTATATCATTGAATATAATAAAAAAAGTTATTCTGAATATTTAACAAATAATACTGTTGATATTAATATAAATAAAAGTCTATATGGCGATATTGTATCATTCAGTAAAACAGATACAGCAACCCCGTCATCGACATCGACATCTAAGAAGATAATTGCAAGGGATGGAATAATAATCCTTTATATAGATGATAGCAAAAATAGTAATAATATAGATACAGTTAAGGTTACAAATAATACAGATATTTATGGGTATATATTGAATGGGCTGTTTCTGTTAATTCCCACGACATTATTGTGGTCTAATGATAAATATGCGGCGGGTCTATATGTAAAAACAAATAATAATTTGTACGAGATAATTTTACTATTAGTATTTCTAATAATATTCATCGTATTAATAGCATTAATAAACGATTTTTACACATATTTATTTAATATTGGAAGTAATAGCAAAATAGCTGATGAGCTATTTATTACCAAAATCATGGACAGGAATATTCATTTGGTAGTAATAACATTATGTATTATTATTTATTGTATTATTCATAGTATCGTATATTTTTCCGCATTTATCAGCGGAACTTATAAAAAAATCAAGGCAATGTATGGCGATTTAATTGTTGCCGATGAATATATTAGAAATGAAACGAATAAGCATTTAATATCTAATAATTACAATAGCGATACAATACTTGAAGCATTTAATGATATCGCATATGGCGGTGATATTAGCTATGTCGGTGGGAAATACAATGTGATTGATGGAACAACCAACCAAGATATCTATGATATTAAAAAGAAGTTTGAAGAAAAGATGATAGCTATTAATTACAGCTTTAATTACTATGAAAATATATACAATGCAAATAAATATACAAATACTTTCTTTACAAAAATGAAAAATATATTATTATATTCAAAATATCAAATAGAATATACTGGTACAGCTGATATAAATAAAACATTATTATTGGTACTAATCATATATTTATATTTTGTTAAGAATAATATTGATGACCCGTATATATTAATTAAATTGAATAAGCTGATATTTGGAAGAGTTGCTAATATAGGCATACCCGAAATAGACGAAGAGATACATAACACCTTAACATTAAGGTCTTTACTTGGACACAATTTAGAAAATAAAGCGATAATAGACGATTTAGTATATGAAAAGACTCTGATATTTGATAATATTGAAACAGATAATAAAAATAATAAAATTAAGGGTTATGATACAGATGTTAATACGAAGGTTATAGATTTTTCAAATAAGTTATATGTAGAATTGGATTATTGGGGTGCTGTATATTTTTTCAATTTATATTTAGCATTAGAAATAATGATAGGATGTCTTGTAATTTTAGCAAGCTTATTGATTATTAAATATACAGATAATGATATGAAGGAAAATGTAGAAAGATACATTGATAAAATGAAGGAGTTAATTGAAACAATGGTAGATGAAATTAAAACAGCTGTTTTGGGAGTTGTTTAGATTAAGAATTTAAAATATTATTATGTAATAAAAGAAGGTGATATTATGCCTTGCGAAATAGCTTTCTTTAGTGCGAATGAGAAATATGATATGACATTGTTTTTTATAAACTTTTATATATGTTTGATGATAATAATAACCATATTAATATTAGCAAATACTATCTATAATTATTATGTATATAATAACATTGTCTCAGAAAAAATATATAACGATACTAATGTAATAGAAAACGATGATCTTCCCCCTAAAGCAAGCGAATTATCTTCAAAAAACAAGATATTGATTGGGGAAACTGTTGATTATAAACTGTTCATTAGTCTTCTTCTTGACCAGAATATGTATTACAATGATAAATATTTTACTTTAAATATTACAAATATATTATTGGATGTCTTTATGTTGGTAACAATAGTATTAGGGATTTTTTCATTACTTTATGTCTTTACTTCTAATTTTCGTAAGTTTAAAGATCTTACTCGTTTAAATTTTGAATTTGCCGAACTTAAAGACTATATAATTCAAAATTGTTATTTTATAAATAACCGCAGTTGTGAAGGTTTACATCTCTATAAAATGTTATCAATATTATTAATATTTCTAACACTAATAATTATCGGGCTAAGGCGCGATCCTAGTCATACCCCTTCCATAAATTATGCAGATTATTTAAATTTTGAAAAATCAAAGGATGTAAATAACAACAATCCTAAAAATATTGAAAATATGTTAAATATTATATGCAATACTGATAAGGATAAGGACACGGATTATTTAAATTACACATCGAATATTACAAAAATAATGAACAAATTAAATGGACACAATATACATACAGCCAGTACTATTAATGATACTAATCCTACAACTAAGGAAATTGAAGATCTTGAAAAAGCTTCAAAAGATGCATTAGTTGCTTATAATAAGGAAACGGACGCTAAAGATAAAGCGGCTAAGGAAAAACTTATGGAAGCGGCTAAAGCAGCTAAAACCGAATATGATAATGCTGTTACTAATAATACTATAAACAAGTTTATTACTAAAATTAAAGATATCAGTGAAAAAATTAAGGCTAACAATGAAGATAATAACGATAATAAAGATTTAGATTTTGTAAAATTGGTCTTAGTATATCTTAATAATAAGAAAATATATAATGATAATATTAGTAAAGAAAAAATACCTAATTTTG
>Ga0209617_10000703_pt1 | contig 15144 bp, 14 predicted proteins | sample LakEriepJuly2011_2_FD_187459 | JGI IMG/M metagenome (GOLD analysis project Ga0209617, IMG submission 187459) | Freshwater microbial communities from dead zone in Lake Erie, Canada - CCB epilimnion July 2011 (SPAdes) (version 2) | ecosystem: Environmental > Aquatic > Freshwater > Lentic >... | reverse complement strand
GTCATCTTTGCCTACCCCGGCGGCGCTTCCCAAGAGCTTCATCAATCCCTCGCCCGCACCGACAAGATCCGCACGATCCTGCCCCGCCACGAGCAAGGCGGTTCCTTCGCGGCCGAGTCCTACTCCAGGGTCACGGGCAAAGTCGGCGTGTGCATGGCTACGTCCGGCCCCGGCGCCACCAATCTCGTTTCCGCCATCGCCGACGCCTACATGGACTCCATCCCAATGGTCGCCATCACCGGCCAGGTGAAATCGGAATACATTGGGAAAATGGCGTTTCAGGAGACCGATTTCTACGGGATGACGCTGCCGATCGTGAAGCACTCCTACCTCGTGATGAACGTGCACGACCTGCCGCGCATCTTCAAAGAGGCCTTCCACCTCGCCCGCAGCGGCCGCCCCGGCCCCGTCGTCATCGACATCCCGAAGGACGTTCAGCAGACGAAATTCCAGCCCGTTTTTCCCGCCTCGGTCGAGTTTCGCAATCCGACGCTCAGTCGCGTCCCGCGCGCGAGCGACGACCAACTCAAGGAAATCCTCGCCCTGATCGCGGCCGCGAAAAAACCCGTGCTCTACGTCGGCGGCGGGGTCGTTTCGGCCGAGGCCAGCGCCGAACTCAAAGCCTTCGCCGAGAAAGTAAACGTCCGGGTCGCCACCACCCTCATGGGCGTCGGCACTTTTCCCGAAACCCATCCGCTCTCCATGCACTGGTTCGGCATGCATGGTGCCGCCTACGGCAACTGGGCCGTCGATCAGAGCGACCTGCTCCTCTGCTTCGCCGCCCGGTTCGACGACCGCATCACCGGCAACACCGATAAATTCGCCGCTTCCGCCAAGATCGTCCACATCGATATCGACGCTTCCGAGCACAACAAGAACAAGCGCGTCCAACTTGCCATCACGAGCGATATCAAATACGCCCTCACCCGACTCAACGAACTCGCCACGAAGTTCACTCCGCCCGACAACCAACCGTGGCACGCCCAGATCACGACGTGGATGAAGGATCACCCTTTCAGCTACGAGGAGAGTAAGCACATCGTTCCCCAAGAGGCGGTAAAGGTCCTCTACGAACTCACTAAGGGCGACGCGATCATCACGACCGGTGTCGGCCAACACCAAATGTGGGCCGCACAGTTCTACCGTTTCAACGAGCCCCGGCGCTACATCAGCTCTCTCGGCCTCGGCGCGATGGGCTTCGGCTATCCCGCTGCGCTCGGCGCGAAGGTGGCCCGCCCCGACAAACAGGTCATCGATATCGATGGCGACGGCTCATGGGTGATGAACATCCAGGAACTCGCCACCGCCCACATTGAAAAGATCGCGGCGAAAGCGATGATTCTAAACAACCAGCACCTCGGCATGGTCGTGCAATGGGAAGACCGCTTCTACGGCAGCGTCCGCGGCAACACGATCCTCGGCGATGAATCGAACGTCGGCAGCCCCGACAACCTTGCCGGCATTTACCCCGACTTCGTGACCATCGCCCAAGGCTTCGGCGTGAAAGCACGCCGCGTCCACAAAAAGAGCGAACTGCGCGAAGCGATCCAAGAGATGCTCGATCACGACGGCCCTTATGTGCTCGATGTGATCGTTCCTTACACCGAACACGTGCTCCCCATGATCCCGGCCGGCAAAACCGTGAAGGACATGCTGCTCAAATAAGCGGAGCCGCTTCTGACCAAACACTCGGCTCGCCGGCGCGGCGCCCCGCTTCTGACTTCACCAAGCCCGCACGAAAACGTGCGGGCTTATTCTTTTTACCAATCGCTCTGTACCAGACCCGGCCTCATCTCTCCTTCGTCAGGTAAACACCGCCCCAGTCCTCCGGCGGCGGCTCATGCTTCGCTTACTCGGCGATTCCCAAAGGCAAAATCCACCTCGGTCTCGGCAAACGGACGCCATCAAGCGCGAGCCAAAACGTTATCACCCGTTGCGCCCAGCCCCGCCAGTCCCACCACCCCAGCCAGCCCACGGGTGATCCCACGGCCACGTTGACCGCTGCGTAACCCAAAAACGGCACCAGCCACCAACCCGCCGGGTGCCACCAGGCTCCCAGCGGTACCGCACCTCCGAGCGCTCCACGCGCAAATTTCAAAGCTAAAATCGCCCCGGTGCCCGCAACCGACCATAACCTCGTTGCCCGCAGATAAGCGCACCACTCGCGGCTCAGGATCGGACGCACTGCGCCGCTTTCTCTGATTCAGAAAAACAAAAAACCGAGTAAATAAAAACTCGGTTTTCGAAACGTCGCCGACAGCTCAAAAAAGAGCCGCAAGCGATGGCGGCGATTACCTTCGCCTTATGTTGGTTCTGTCGAAAATACGGTCAAATAAACACGCAAAAAACAAACGAGCTAAGCTACGCTTAAATCGTGACCCATTGGCGGATTATTTTGTGGCAACGTTTCAGCTACAGAGTGTCCGCTCGATTCAAAGCACATGCGAAATTCAGGGTTTTCGACGAGACGGAAGGCGTTGGGACAAATTACAATAATCCGACTGAAATCCTCGGAAGCAGCGGTTTCTTTCATGTGTGAATGATAGATATGTTTGCGGATCTTGAATGTGTAATAGGTTAAAGGTCTTTTATTACAAAAAAGAGGCGCGGAGGTTACGATTCAGGAAAATAGCGACGGGATAAAAATAGGGCTTAAAACAATTTGGGACCCATTTTGTTCAGCATCGTGTCCTTTTACTTATGTCTACCAAAGTTTCGCAGCGCTCGTGCCAGAACTAACCGCTCAAAATAAGGAAATGCCCTTCCACTCTTGCGGCTTAAGAATTTTACCAAGATGAAGCGTTGGACCAACTGGGTTGCGGACTTCGGCGCTCGGATTTCGGCGCTCAAAACGATGAAGAAGGAGGCAAAGAAGGAGTTCCTTGAAGGCGTCGTGAGCACGATCACCGCAAAAACAGTCGAAGAGAATCGCTTCGAATGCACCGTTCATTTCCGGCTGCCTTACGTTGAAGATTCGCTCGTAGAGGCAACGGGTGCTGGGGTGAGATTCAGGGTGAAAAAAGGCAAAGATCGCATCACCGTCCCGCTCGTGTTTACGGCGGTGAAACGGCGGCGGCGGAAGCAGAGCCTGCGCCGCCTTCTCTGACTCAGGAAAACTAAAAAACCGAGGACGTTGAATCCTCGGTTTTTCGGCACGACGCTCACGACTCGAAAAAGAGCCGCCAGCGGCGGAGGCAGTTAAGAGTTAACGGTTATACGAATCTCACTTCGTCGAGACGGACTGGATCGTCTTGAGAATACGACCGGCCACGAGATACGGGTCGGCGGCCGAGTTTGGCCGGCGGTCCTCGAGGTAGCCCTTGTAGCCGTTGTTGACGAAGCTATGTGGCACGCGCACGGAGGCTCCGCGATCAGCGATCCCGTAGCTGAATTTGTCGATCGACTGCGTCTCGTGCAGACCGGTGAGACGGAGATGATTCTCGGGGCCATAGACGGCGATGTGCTCGTCGCAGTGCTTGGAAAACGCCGCCATGAGTTTTTCGAAGTAAGCTTTACCGCCCTTTTCGCGCATGAACTTGGTCGAGAAGTTCGCATGCATGCCGGAACCGTTCCAATCGAGCGCCTGTTGGAAGGGCCCAAGGATCGGCTTGCAGCGCCACTCGATGTCGAGGGCGTAGGTCTCAGCGAGACGCGAGAGCAAGTAACGGGCGACCCACATCTGGTCGGCGGCACTTTTGGAGCCTTTGCCGAAGATCTGGAACTCCCACTGACCCTTGGCGACCTCGGCGTTGATGCCCTCGAGGTTGATACCGGCATCGAGACAGATATCGATGTGCTTCTCGACGACCTCGCGGGCGATGTCGCCCACGTTCTTATAGCCCACCCCGGTGTAATACGGGCCCTGCGGCGCCGGATAACCGTCAACCGGGAAACCGAGCGGACGACCGTCTTGATAGAAAAAATACTCCTGTTCGAAGCCATACCAGGTATCCGGTTCATCCGGAATGGTGGCACGGGAGTTGGATACGTGGGGCGTCACGCCGTCCGGCATCATGACTTCGGCCATCACGAGGACACCATTTTTGCGCGTGCTGTCTGGGAAAACGGCTACTGGCTTCAACACGCAATCCGAGCTGCGGCCCTCGGCCTGCTGCGTCGAACTGCCATCGAAGCCCCAGTTCGGCAGCTCACCAAGCTTCGGGAAGCTCTTAAACTCCTTGATCTGGGTCTTGCTGCGGAGGCTGGCCAACGGCTTGTAGCCATCCAGCCAGATGTATTCTAATTTGTATTTTGCCATGATGATACGGTTTTGTTGTGAGGGGTTTGATGGATCCACCGGCGAACAACTACGCCGGCGAGCCCAAGGATAAACCTGAACCTATTCAGCACCTCACATGCCAGCGGCAACCAGAAATTCGATTCATGGCTCAAGTTTTCCTCTCACTCCCGGCCCCCTCACATCATGCTTGCCCCTTGCCTCCCGGCCCGTGGCCCTAACCCTCACCGTCCAGTCCCCATGCATGAGGTCAAAGACACCCAACGCGCCATCGTCCGCATCGGTTTTGATGGCCGGGTCCACAAGACTTTCCGCGGACACCAAGCCTCCGAACGTTTTGCCAATGAAGTCCGTGTGCTCCAATACCTTGAAAACCGCGGCTGCGACTTCGTCCCTCGCCTCTTGGAATCGGACCCGGCCGCACTCAAAATCATCACCACCAACTGCGGCTCGATCATCGACCAACTCAGTCCTGCGCGCATGAAAGCACTTTTCGCCGAGCTCGAAACCTACGGCGTCCGCCACGACGACGCCTTCCTGCGCAACGTCACCTACCGCGCGACCGATGGACGCTTCTGTCTGATCGACTTCGAATTCGCGACCATCCTCGGCCCCACGGCGCCTTCGCCCGCCCCGACCAAAAAATGATGAAGCCCTCCGCCCTTACCGCGCCCCGGCCCGACCTCCGCTGGTCCGGCCTATCCCACCGCGGCAAAGTGCGCCCCAACAACGAAGACTCATTCATCGCCCTCGCCTTCGACGGCCGAGAGGTTCGCCGGCTCGGCAAGATCGGCGAAGCCTCGGCCTCGGCCAACGATTACGTGTTCGCCGTCAGCGATGGCATGGGCGGCGCCAAATCCGGGGAATTCGCCAGCCGCATCACCGTCGAAAAAATCACCCAGCTCCTACCCAAGAGCTTCAAACTTTCCGCCAGCGGCATGAGCAGCGGTTTCACCGACATCCTGCTCGAAGTGTTCGAATCCATTCACCACGAGTTGCTCAAACTCGGCGCCAGCTACGAAGAGTGCCGGGGCATGGGCACCACTCTCACCATCGGTTGGCTCACGCCCGGCTGGCTCTACTTCGGTCACCTCGGCGACAGCCGGCTTTATTACCTGCCGCATTCCGGCGGCATGACTCAGCTCACCCACGATCACTCCCACGTCGGTTGGCTCCGCCGCAAAGGCGAACTCAACGAGCGCCAAGCCCGCTCTCACCCGCTCCGCAACGCCCTGCACCAAGCCCTCGGCGCGGGCCACCAATTCATCGATCCCCAGTTTGGCGCCGTCGCCCTTTCGCCCGGTGACCGTTTTGTCCTCTGCTCCGATGGCCTCATCGACGGTCTGTGGGATCGCCAGATCGCCGAACTCATCCGCACGCCCACGCCGACTGAAGCCCTTCTCTCTCCCGCCGAACGTCTCGTCGCCGCATCGCTCGAAAGCTCCGGCCGCGACAACACGACCGCGCTCGAACTCGAACTCATCGCACCCGCCGCACCTTCTCGCCCGAAGCGCTCCCGCGCCAAGCCGCGATGACCACGCTTTTCGTCTACGGCACCCTTAAACGCGGCGGCTCCAACCACGCCCACCTCGCCGGCCAAAAGTTCCTCGGCCAAGCCCGCACTGCCGCCGGCTACACCTTGGTCTCACTTGGCGCCTACCCCGGTCTCGTCCTTTCGCCCGAAGACCGCGAGGGCGTGACCGGCGAACTTTGGTCCGTCGACGATCCCTGCCTCGCTCACCTCGACGAGTTCGAGGGCATGGCCGAAAATCTCTACCGCCGCGCCGAGATTCCCCTCGCCACTCCGTGCTCCCACGGCTTCGTCGCACCGATCGAAACCTACTTCTACGCCCGCCCGATCGCCGGCCGACCCCACCTCGGCCCGATGTGGCCCGTTTGAACGCTTACCGGTCGTTACGATTTCAAATCCTTCGCGGGCACGCGCCGCACCGTCGTGAATTTCGCCCGGTAAAGCTCTTCCAGCACCTCCCGCACTGCCGTCGGGATTCGCTGTATCATCTCATCCAGTGGCGGTAGCGGACCTTTCACTTCCTCAACTTCTTCCGCCCGCGTTGCCGCAACGGGCAACCCAACCACCGCCTCCCCTCGCTCGCGTGCCTCCGCCAAAAACGCGCCCTCGCTCGCCGCATCCGTCGGCCAAGGCGCCTCGTCGCCAAACAGCCCGCCAGCGCTCGGCGCTTCCGGCACTACCGCCGGCAGCATCGCCACGCCTTCGCCGGCCTCATCCGGCAACTCACCGTCGGCCGCCATCCGTTTCGAGACCGTCGGCGGCGCCCCGGACGCCAAAGCCGCGCTCAACCGCCGCTCCAACCGCTCACTCAGTCCTTTTTTTTTTCGCTGTCGTCGCCCGGGGAAATCGTCGCCACAGGCACTTCCTCGGCAAGCGACGCCAGTTCCTTGATTAGGCTGTCGATCGCTCGCGCGCGGCTCGCCTCGATGGCCTTTAACAACGTCACTTCGAAATTTATCTTCTCCGCCAGACCTAGCTTCACACTGCCTTCGCCTTCGCGCAGCCCGTCGAGCAACCGCGTGATTTGCTCCGTCGTCATCGGCAAGCCGCCCAGTCGGTCACTGCGGCCGCCCTTCGCAATCGCATCAAGCAACGCCCCGCGCACCCGTTCCTGCAAATCCGTCAGCAAACGCACCAAGTCCCGCCCCGCCGCGTCGCACTCGTCCACGATCGCTACCAGCTTCGCATGATCGCCCGTGGCCAGGGTCGATGCCAACTCGGCGATCTTCTCCGCGCCCACGAGCCCGTAAACGTCAAGCACGTCGGGCTCGGCTATCTCCGTCCCGCAAAACGAAATCATCTGGTCAAAAATCGATTGCGCGTCGCGCATCCCGCCGTCCGCCATGCGCGCGATGCACGCGAGCGCCGCTTCGGTCACCGTTATCTTCTCTTCCACCGCAATCTTCTTGAGGCGCTCAATAATCAGGGGCGCCGGAATCGGCTTCAGGTCGAACCGCTGACATCGGGAGAGAATCGTCGGCAGCACTTTCTGCACTTCCGTCGTCGCAAAGACGAACTTCACGTGCGGCGGCGGCTCCTCGAGCGTTTTTAGTAACGCGTTGAACGCCGCCGTCGAGAGCATGTGGACCTCGTCGATGATGTAGACCTTGAACTTGCCCTGCGCCGGCGAATAACGCGCGGTCTCGCGGAGATCGCGCACCTGTTCGACGCCGTTGTTCGAGGCCCCGTCGATCTCGATCACATCGAGGTGGGTTCCGTCCGCAATCGACAAGACCGCCGGATCGTTCGGATCGAAATCCGCGTTCGGCCCGCCGGTGCAGTTGAGCGCTTTGGCAAAGATCCGCGCCGTCGAAGTCTTGCCCGTGCCGCGCGGCCCGACGAAAAGATAGGCGTGCGCGATCCGGTTCCGGGCAATCGCGTTTTTCAACGTCCTGACCACATGGTCCTGCCCCACGACATCCGCGAAAATCTGCGGACGCCATTTGCGGGCGATGACTTGGTAACCGGTGGGCATCTCGGAAGTAGGAGCCCGCTTGCGGGCGATTAAAAGCTCAGCGCAACCCCCGGAGCGCTTGCAAGCAAGCTCCTACATCGGCCCGCAAAAAGAAAGTGGCCAGGCAATCCACGGCACTGGGAGGACGACATTACCGTTGCTGCCTTCCGGCCCTGGCGGGGTTCACGCGCCTGCCCATGCATGGCACCTGGCCGGAGCGGACCATGCGGGGGTCGAAACGCTGCGCAACCCTAATTTCCCGCCCCAACCCGGTCCGGACTTCAGTCCTTCTTCGGCTCGGGCGGCGGGCCCTCGCGTTTGCCCCCGATTCGCTCGCGGAAAAACTGCAAACTAGGGCGATCCTCCCGCATCCGTTCGCGCTGCTTTTCCTGCAATTTGTCCAATTTCTTGCGCTGCTCCGGGGTCAATTCCGCGGCAAATCTCTGCTGCAACCCGCGAAGCATGGCGCCCGTTTCCTTGAGCGAATTTTGCCGGAGCGCTCGCATTTCTTCCTCCATCTTCTCCACCATCGGCCGGATCTTTTCTTTCTGCGCGGCCGTCAGGTCGAGCTGATCGGTGAAGTGACGCAGCAACATCGGCGGGGTGGGCGGCATCGATTTCGCGCGCTTCTGCTCCATGATCCGCGGCCCGATCCGCACCATCAGCAATCCGCCAAAGATCGCACCCGCCGCAAAGACGGTGGCAAAGGCGAGAACCACTTTCCAAGGTTTGTTCATCGGTTTATTCGCCGTCCTCAAGCAGCATCGCTACCGGGTCCTCCAGCGCGATCAACTCGTCGTCAACGGGGTGCGCGGTGAGCACAGGATAGCTCACGACGACGCTTGCCACCGCCAGCAGGCTGGCGACGCCCACCGCCCGCAGCGAAAACCGTTCCAGCAGCGAGCGCATCGGCCCCTCCGCGGCAAACGCCAAAGCCGCCACCCGCGTCGAAAAGCCAAAGGGCGCGGCGGCATCTGTCCCGCGAGGGGCACGCCGCGCGCCGGCCGTGAGTCGGGCCCAGGATTGATCGTGATCGGTGGGTTTCATGTTCGTTCCTTTTGTTGCAATTCCAAAAACATCGAGCGCAACTTCCGCCGCGCCCGGAAGGCACGCACTTTGATGAGCGAGGTGTTCCAACCGGTGAGTTCGCCGATCTCGGCGATGGTCTTCTGCTCCATGTCGAGCAACTGGAGCACCATCCGGTCGTCGGGCTTCAATTGATCGAGGAGCTTGTGGACCAATTCGTGCGCCGCCATCGCGTCATTGGCCGCCACGTCCTTCTCGTTCGTCATCACCGCATCAAGCACCTCGGCTTCGTTCTCCGAAAGATCCGCCCAACGAAATTCCGGCCGGCGTTTCTGCGCGCGCAGCTGGTCGATGCACGTCGTGACCGCGATCCTCGAGACCCAGTGCGGAAACGGCACCGCGCCCTGATATTGTTCGAGTCGGGTGAACATTTTCAAAAAAATATCCTGCGCCAAGTCTTCCTCGGCAACCCGCCGGGGCAGGTGGGAGCGAACGATGCGGATAACCAGCGGATGCAAGTGGTCGACCAATTCGCGTGCCGCGGCCTGGTCACGGCGGCGCACGCGATCCAAGCAGCCGGCCACGTCGAACGGCGGTTCATCAGGCATAGGAGGATAGAGTTAAAAACCTGCACATCATGCAAGACGGGCCTCGAAACCACTCGGTTACACTCGACCGCACAAAGCCCTTTCTTGACTCTCGCTCCACCGCACCGCTAGCCGTCTGTGCATTGCAATGACTCTCCTCTCCCAGGCCCTTCGACTTACGAACACGCGCGATCATTGATTGACCGCCTGTCGGTTGATCGCGCGTTGGCCTGATAGAAATTTCCCGTGTCCGCCGTGTCGCGGACTGACGGTTCGGCTGCTCGCTTCCCGCTCCACGTCTCTCCAACCTCCCATTTTCATTCTCCATTTTCCGCCATGCAATCCGCGCCCGTCTCCAAATACCGTCCGTTTCCCCCCGTCGCCCTGCCCAACCGCCAGTGGCCCAACCGCACTTTAACCCAAGCCCCGATCTGGTGCAGCGTCGATCTCCGCGACGGCAATCAGGCCCTCGCCCAACCCATGAGCGTCGATGAGAAACTCGAGTATTTCGACCTGCTCGTGAAAATCGGTTTCAAAGAAATCGAGATCGGTTTCCCCTCTGCCTCGCAGATCGAATTCGATTTCTGCCGCCGCCTGATCGAGGAGAAGCGCATCCCCGACGACGTCGCCATCCAGGTCCTTTGCCAATGCCGCGAAGACCTCATCGCGCGGAGCTGCGCGGCTCTCGCCGGCGCCAAGCACATCATCTTTCACCTCTACAACTCCACCTCGCCCGCCCAGCGCCAGCACGTCTTCAACGCTGCCCGAGCCGACGTGGTCGCCATCGCCACCCGCGGCACCGCTTGGGTGAAACAACACACCGCCACCCTCGCCGCCGCCGGCACGCACGTGCGCTTCGAGTATTCGCCCGAGAGCTTCACCAGCACCGAACTCGATTTCGCCCTCGAAATCTGCGAGGCCGTGACCGACGTCTGGCAACCGACCGTGGAGAACAAAATCATTCTCAATCTCCCCGCCACCGTCGAATACGCCACGCCCAACGTCCACGCCGATCAGATCGAGTGGATGTCCACGCACCTCACCCGCCGCGACCGCACGTTCATTTCTCTCCACACCCACAACGACCGCGGCACCGGCATCGCCGCCACCGAACTCGCCCTGCTCGCCGGCGCCGACCGCGTCGAGGGCACGCTCTTCGGCAACGGCGAGCGCACCGGCAACCTCGACCTCGTCACCGTCGCCCTGAATTTCTACACGCACGGCATCCATCCCCGCCTCGATTTCTCCGATATCAATCACGTCCGCGACGTCTACGAGCGTTGCACCAAACTCGAAGTTCCTCCCCGCCAGCCTTACGCCGGCGAGCTCGTTTTCACCGCCTTTAGCGGCTCGCACCAAGACGCGATCAAAAAGTCCTGGGCCGTCCAAAAACCCGACGCACCTTGGGACGTAATTTACATCCCGATCGACCCCGCCGACCTCGGCCGCAGCTACAAAGCCATCATCCGCATCAACAGCCAGTCCGGCAAAGGCGGCGTCGCTTACGTGCTCGAGAATGCCTTCGGCTTCCAATTGCCAAAACTCATGCACAAGGAAATCGGCAAACTCATCAACGACCGCGCCGACACGAAGGGCACCGAGCTCTCCGCCGACGAGATCAACACCATCTTCCGCCGCGAATACCTCGAGCAGGCCGACGCGCCCCTCGTGCTCCAGCATTTTAAAACCACCGAGCGCGACAGCAACGTGACCTGCGAAGCCGCGATGACGTTCACCGGCATCGTCCACGCCCTCACCGGCACCGGCAACGGCCCCATCGCCGCCTTCGTGCGCGCCCTTGCGACCACGAAACTGCCGAAGTTCGACGTGCTTAATTACAGCGAACACTCCCTCGGCAGCGGGAGCGAAGCGCGCGCCGTGAGTTATATTCAGATCAAGACCGAGCGCGGCCTCGCCCTTTACGGCGCCGGCATCGACACCAATATCGAACTCGCCTCGATCAAAGCCATCGTCAGCGCCCTCAACCGCGCCCTCGCAAAGTAAAAAGGAGGGCTGGGTCTCCGACCCGCCCTCACCCTTACCCCGCTTTTATGTTTCTCCGCCGTCTCCTATCGCTTGTCTTCGCCGCCGTCCTCCCTCTCGCCGCTCCTTCACTAATGGCCACCGACACTCGCGCCGAGTTCCTCAAACTCATCGACCGCCTCCGCGTGCCAGCCGACGCCAAGTTCGAAACCTCGTCGTTCCCCGCTCCCTCCGGCCTTTCTCGCCTCGACTTTAATTTCGCCTCCGACGCCACCAACCGCGTCCCCGGAATCCTCCTCAAGCAAACCTCTTCCGCCTCTGCCTCCGTCCGCCAGCCCGTCGTCATCGCCCTCCACGGCACCGGTGGAAACAAAGAGACCCAGCTCGCCCTCCTTGAACAACTCGCCGCCGACGGCTTCATCGCCGTCGCCATCGACGCCCGCTACCACGGCGTGCGCGCTTCGCAGCCCAAAGGCACCGCCGACTACAACGCCGCCATCCTTCGCGCCTTCCAGACCGGCCAAGAACACCCGTTCTTCATCGACTCCACGTGGGACATTTCCCGCTTGGTCGATTGCCTCGTCGCCCGCGACGACGTCGACCCCGCCCGCATCGCGCTCATCGGCTTTTCGAAAGGCGGCATCGAGGCCTACCTCACCGCCGCCGCCGATCCGCGCATCGCCGCGACGGTCGCCTTCATCGGCGTCCAAAGTTTCGGTTGGGCCGTCGACCACGACGCGTGGCAATCCCGCATCGGCACCGTCCAAGCCGCCTTCGATGCCGCCGCCAAGGACGCGGGCATAACCAAGCCCGATGCCGCCTTCGTGCGCCGTTTTTATGACCGCGTCGCCCCGGGGATCTACGACCGTTTCGACGGCCCGGCGATGCTCCCACTCATTGCACCGCGTCCCTTCCTCGCCATCAACGGAGACTCGGACGACCGTACGCCTTTACCCGGACTCGAACTTTGCGCCGCCGCCGCCCGCGCCGCCTATAAAGCCGCTGGGGCCGAGGAGAACTTCACGCTCACCCTCCAGCCCAACACCGGCCACAAGACCAACCCAGAGTCCGTCGTCGCCGCCCGCGCCTGGCTCGTGCGCCACCTCAAGCCCTGATCCGGGCGCGCCCGCTTGCGCTTTCGCGCCGCCAGCGGCCCGGGCTCCGTGACGTAGCTTGCGCACCCGTCGGGGCACCCTAGGTTCGACCTCTCCATGAAGTTCACTCCCGCCCAGCCCGCCCTCTTCGGCGAAACCCTCGACTCACTCACCGCGCACCTGCGCGAACTGGGCGAGCCGACGTTCCGCGCGAAACAAATTCTCGACTGGGTCTATAAAAAACGCGCCCGCACTTGGGACGCGATGACCAACCTCCCCAAGCCCCTCCGCACGAAGCTCGAAGCCACCTTCGACCTCACTCCCTCGACCCTCGTCCTCACCAAAGAATCCGGCGACGTCACCGACAAACTCCTCCTCGAACTCCGCGACGGCTCCCTCATCGAATCCGTCATCATCCGCGCCCCGCAGTCCGACGTCGGAGAAGAGCTTTCCCGAAAAACCATCTGCATTTCCACCCAAGTCGGTTGCGCCATGGGCTGCGTGTTCTGCGCCAGCGGCCTTGCCGGACTCAAGCGCGACATGTCCGCCGGCGAAATCGTCTCCCAGCTCCTCCAGATCTGCTACCGCGAAGACGCCACCACGCCCCGCGCCCGCCCCGAACTCGCCTCCTTCGACAACATCGTCGTCATGGGCATGGGCGAACCACTCGCCAATTACGACGCCCTCATCCGCGCCCTCACCATCCTCAACGCCGAGTGGGGCCTCGGCTTCGGCGCCCGCCGCATCACCGTTTCCACCAGCGGCCTCGTCCCGAAAATCCTCAAACTCGCCGAGGAGCCCATCGGCTTCCGTCTCGCCGTCTCCCTCCACGGTTCCACCAACGAGGTCCGCGAAAAAATCATGCCGGTGAACAAGGCCTATCCGCTCGAAAAACTCATCCCCGCCGTCCGCGAGTTTTCCGAGAAACACGGCCGCATGGTCACCCTCGAGTTTATTCTCATCGAGGACGTCAACGACTCGGTCGAACAAGCCGGCGAACTCCGCGACATCGCCCGTGACCTCCACGCGCACGTGAATATCATTCCTTATAACACCGTCGAGGGTCTGCCCTGGAAACGCCCGAGCGTGATGGTGCAAGAAGGCTTCGCCGATGTCCTCCGTGCTGCCCGCGTTCCCGTGACGTTGCGCCGCGAAAAAGGCCACGATATCGCCGCCGCCTGCGGTCAGCTCCGTCTCAAGACCGAGAAGTCCCGCGAGCTGGCCCAAGCGTAAGGCCGGGTCTCCGACCCGCCCTCCACGCCCCACCAGGCACCCCTTCAGCATGACCACCGCGTCTGCCGCCTCGCCGGTGGCCAAACCGTCTCCCGCCCTCGGGATTCTCTGCGCCCTCAGCGTAGGCCATCTGCTCAACGACGCCGTCCAGTCGCTGCTCCCTGCGCTCTACCCGCTCCTCAAGGAGTCCCTCAACCTCACCTTCACCCAGATCGGCCTCATCACCCTTGCATTTCAGCTCACCGCGTCGCTGCTCCAGCCGGTCGTCGGTCTGTTCACCGACCGCCATCCGCAGCCCTACTCGCTTGCTGCCGGCATGATCCTGTCGCTCCTCGGCCTGCTGCTGCTCGCCTTTGCCACCACCTTCTCGGCCGTGCTCATCGCCGGCGGGCTCGTCGGTCTCGGCTCCTCCATTTTCCACCCCGAAGCCTCCCGCGTCGCCCGGCTCGCTTCCGGTGGCCGCCACGGATTCGCCCAGTCTCTTTTTCAAGTCGGCGGCAACGCCGGCAGCGCCCTCGGTCCACTGCTTGCCGCACTTTTCGTCGCCCAACACTCGCAGTCACGGGTCGCTTGGTTCGCCGTCGTCCCCATCGTCGGATTCATTTTGCTCACCCGCGTCGGCCACTGGTATCGCGCCCAACTCGCCTTCGCCCACGCCTCGACTCACCGCGCCGCACTTCCGGCTCCGCTGCCGCGCCGTCGCGTCATCACCGCCATCGCGATCCTCGCTGTGCTCATCTTTTCAAAATATTTCTACATGGCCTGCCTCGGCAGCTATTACACGTTCTACCTCATCGAGAAATTCCAGGTCTCGATTCAAACCTCCCAACTCCTGCTCTTTGTTTTTCTCGGCGCGGTCGCCGCGGGCACGATCATCGGCGGCCCCGTGGGCGACCGGATCGGCCGCAAAGCCGTGATCTGGGTTTCGATCCTCGGCGTCGTGCCGTTCACCTTGATTTTACCTCACGCGAACTTGTTTTGGACCGCCGCGCTCACGGTCGTGATCGGCGTCGTCCTAGCCTCGGCGTTCTCCGCGATCCTCGTCTATGCTCAAGAACTGATGCCGCACCGGGTCGGTCTCGTTTCCGGCATCTTTTTCGGGTTTGCTTTTGGCATGGGCGGGCTCGGTTCCGCCGCCCTAGGAATCCTCGCCGACTACCAAGGGCTCGACTATGTCTTCAAGGTCTGCGCTTTTCTCCCTCTCCTCGGATTTTTGGCTTTTTTTCTACCGAAACCTAATCGGTAAAAATCGGCTTGAATCCTTCCCCGAACTTTTTTTTGCATCCCTGTCTTTCCCGCCCGCCCCCGCACGGTCGACCACCCAATTTTTCCCCATGATCGAAGTCAAAGGCCTCGTTAAAACCTACGGCAACAAACGCGCCGTGGACGGCATCACCTTCACCGTAAAACGCGGCGAAATTCTCGGCTTCCTCGGCCCCAACGGTGCCGGCAAGTCGACTACGATGAAGATGATCACCGGCTTCATCCGGCCCGACGCC
>Ga0209617_10000702_pt1 | contig 15157 bp, 10 predicted proteins | sample LakEriepJuly2011_2_FD_187459 | JGI IMG/M metagenome (GOLD analysis project Ga0209617, IMG submission 187459) | Freshwater microbial communities from dead zone in Lake Erie, Canada - CCB epilimnion July 2011 (SPAdes) (version 2) | ecosystem: Environmental > Aquatic > Freshwater > Lentic >... | reverse complement strand
GCCTTGGGCTTAGCCTTGGGCTTAGCCTTGGGCGTAGCCTTCAGTTTTGGCTTGGCAGTTTTCGCAGCAGGCTTGGCGAGCTTTTTTGTTTTCTTAGCCATGGGGATTTAGGGGGAAGCGGGGAGTTTAGGAAACAAGCGACTGAATGCAACGTGGGCAAAGGTCACCGTTGGGCGTGCTTTGCACCACGGGAACCCAGCGCCAGCAGCGTGGGCAACGAACGTAGCCAAGATCCGCGCACGGGCGGACCGACACTGATAGAGGGGATCCGGCATCGGTGGTCTCTATGGTCACGAGCGAAACGATAAAGAGTTCGGGGAGAAACTCGCGATGCCGCTTAAGCACGGCGAGGGTGGGGTCGTCGCTGGCCGCCAGAGTCACGGCGGCGTCGAGCGACTTACCCAAGTGGCCGGCGGCCCGAAGTGGTTCGATGGCTTCGGTGACTTGAGCGCGAACTCGCAGGAGCGCGGCAAAATCCGATTCGAGGGTGGGGTCGCTCCACTCCGACGGTGCGACGGGCCAGTCTTGAAGATGAACTGAGTCCTGAGTGTATTCCACGTTGGCCGTGGCGTAAGACCAGGCTTCGTCGGCCGTAAAAGTGAGGATAGGCGAAAGAATCTTTATCAGGCTGCTGAAGATATGATGGATCGCGGTCTGGGACGAGCGCCGCAGAGGCGCGTGGGTGCCGAGGGTGTAGAGCCGGTCCTTCAGGACATCATGGTAAACGGCCGAGAGCGTGACGGCGCAGAATTGGTTGCAGAGTTGGTAGACGCGATGGAACTCATAGGCGTCGTAAGCCGCAGTGCATTCGCGCAGGAGAGTAGCCGTCTGGTGCAGGGCCCAGCGGTCGAGGAAGTCGAGTTGCGCGTAGGGGATAGCATCCCGAGCGAACTGGTAGTCGAAGAGGTTGGAAAGCTGGTAGCGAAAGGTGTTACGGAGGAGCCGATACGACTCGGCGACGTTCTTCAGAATCTCATCATCCACCGGGATGTCGTCGCGAAAATCTTGGGAGGCGATCCAGAGGCGAATCACGTCAGCTCCGTGGATTGCGATGTAGGCGTCGCTCGTCTGGGGTTTTTGGTAGGTGCTGCTCTTGGAGATTTTTTGACGGGCTTTATCAACGATGAACCCGTGGGTCAGGACGGCCCGGTAAGGCGGACCGCCGTTGGCGATGACGCCGGTCCAAAGCGAGGACTGGAACCAGCCGCGATGTTGGTCGCTGCCCTCGAGGTAGAGGTCGGCTGGCCAAGAGGTGCCGCCCTGAGCGTTGCCCAGAACCGCGGCATGGGAGGAGCCCGAGTCGATCCAAACATCGAGGGTGTCCCGACCGCAGGTCAGAGCCGTCGGCGCGGGCCAGTGCGCCGGCAACGCGATGCCGGCGAGGATATCGGCGGCGTTGGCATTATACCAAAAATTAGTGCCGGCGGTGGCGATCTTACCGGCCACGGCGCGAGCAACACCGGCGTCGAGATAAGCGTTCTTGTTTTCGTCGAAGAATGCCGGAATCGGCACGCCCCAAGATCGTTGACGGCTGATGCACCAATCGGGGCGGGATTCGACCGCGCCGCGGATGCGGGCCTCGCCCCAGCCCGGAATCCATTGGACCGTTTTGATCGCGGCGAGTGCGGTTGCCCGGGTGTCGGCCTTGTCGAGCGACACAAACCACTGGTCGACGGCGCGGAAAATGATCGGAGTCTTGGAGCGCCAGCAGTGCGGGTAGCTGTGAGGATACTTGGCTTTGGCAAACAGTGCGCCAGCTTCGGCGAGTTTCTTGAGGACAGCGAGGTTCGCCGGCGACGGTTTTTTTGCGGCCAAGTCTTCAACGGTCTCTAGGGTCGTGATGCCGACGAGATCCGCTGGCACCTGACCATCGTTTAGATACCGACCGTCATCGCCAACGGGGCAATAAATCGCCAATTTGTATTTCAGACCGGTAAGATAATCTTCGGCGCCATGGCCGGGGGCGGTGTGCACCGCGCCGGTACCGCTGTCAGTGGTGACGTAATCCGCGAGAACGATGGGGGCCGCGCGGTCGATAAAAGGATGACGAGCCGCGAGGTGTTCGAGCGTGGATCCTTTGCGCGTTGCCGTGATGGTCGGCGCGGTCTCAATTTTGGCCGAGGCGAGAACAGATCCGAGCAAAGCAGCTGCGACGATGATGCGCTCGTTCCCGGTGTCGGCGACAGCGTAATCGATATCGGGATGCAGGGCGATCGCGAGATTGGCGGGAATTGTCCAAGGAGTCGTGGTCCAGATGACGACGTAGAGCGGCTTGTCCGTCGGCAGGCCGAATTTTTCGGCCTCCCCGGTCGGGACAAGAAATCTCACCCAGATGGCGATGGAGGTGTGGTCCTTGTATTCGATCTCAGCCTCGGCGAGGGCGGTCTCGAAAGGAATGCTCCAGTAAACCGGCTTCTTGCTGCGGTAGACCAAGCCCTTTTCAATGAACGCAGCGAAGGTACGCAGAATGTCGGCTTCGAAAGCCGGTGCCTTGGTCTTATACTCGTGGGCCCAGTCGGCGACGATGCCTAATCGTTTGAACTGGGTCGTCTGCTTGGCGATCCAGGATTCGGAAAATGCATCACAGCGGACGCGAAGTTCGCCGGTGGAGACGGCCTCGTTTTTTTCGCGAAGCTCGCGGGTGACCTTCTGCTCGATGGGCAGGCCGTGGCAGTCCCAGCCCGGAATGTAGGGCGTGCGATATCCACGGAGGGTTTTATACCGGATAGTGATATCCTTGAGGGTCTTGTTCAGCGCGGTGCCGATGTGCACATCACCGTTGGTGAAGGGAGGCCCATCGTGGAGGACGAAGGTTTTTTCAGCCGCGGCGCGGTTGGCCTGAAGACGAGCGTAAAGCCCGATCTGTTCCCAGTGGGCGACCCGACCAGGCTCCCGCTGGGCAAGGCCGGCCCGCATTGAGAAGTCCGTTTTTGGAAGCTGGAGAGTGTCTTTCAGATCTTGCGCCATGCCGAAGAAAAGTGGCGGAGGCTAGGTCGGCTCAGAGGGGAGTCAAGGAGTGATCCGGGAGGGAAATGTGCGTTGGCTACAATGGTCGAGAGAGTTTGGGCCTTTGGAAAACGGCACGAGTTTCAAGCGGCCTTGAATGAACGACACGTTTGAGGTTGGGCCAAATTAGGGCATAAAAAAAGGCCGACGCCCGTGCGCCGGCCAAGAATTGATCTGAATGGGTTCAGTTGAGCTCAGACTTTGTGGCTTTGCTCTCGATGAATTCGCGGATGATGTCCATGCGCTGCCGGTTACGGTCTTCCTCGTCGATTTCCTCGGTGGTGCGGATGGCTTCGTGTTTCGCCATCGCGCGCCGCATTTTGGAAAGCGCCAAGTATTCGAGCTGACGGATGCGCTCGCGGGTGACGTTGAAGCGACGGCCGACCTCCTCCAACGTGAGCTCATCCCGGCCATCGAGACCGAAGCGCAGTTTGATGATCTCCGCTTCGCGTTTCTCGAGCGAATTGACCATCTCATTGAGGTCGGAATTGCGGTTCCGATCCCGCAGGCCATCGTAGGGACTCACGGCGTTTTCATCGCCAACGATTTCGCCAAAGGTGCCCGAGTCACCCGATTCGCCGATCGGCGCGTCAAGCGAGGCTGGACGAACACTGACCGACTTGAGATGAGCGACCTTCGAGGTCGGGATTTGGAGTTCGATGGCCAATTCTTCGTCGGTCGGCTCTCGACCGAGTTGCTCGGAAAGCTTCATGGCCATTTTCCGCATCTTCGAGATTTTATCCACGAGATGAACCGGGAGGCGGATGGTCTTAGACTGGTTGGCGAGAGCACGTTTGATTGACTGCTTAATCCACCAAGCGGCGTAGGTGGATAGCTTTCCTCCTTTTCGAGGATCGAAACGCTCCACGGCCTTGATTAGGCCGATATTGCCCTCGCTGATGAGATCGAGCAGGGGCAGGCCGAAATCCTTGTAGTCCATCGCGATCTTCACGACTAGGCGCAAGTTGGCTGAGATCATGTGATCGCGGGCGGCTTTGTCACCGCGACGGATCCGGCGAGCCAAAGTGACCTCTTCTGCGATGGTGAGCAGTGGGGTTTTTCCAATCTCTTGGAGATAAAGCTGGAGGTTGCTCCGTTCGCCGTGGGGGATTGGAGCCTCGATGGTGCGGTCGGATTTTTCGAGGAACGAAGGGGCGGAGTCCAGTGCCGGGTTAAGGGCACTCGCCGGGAGAGCTTCGGAGGCGGAGGCGTCATCTTTCCGCGAAGTGCGGGGCGACTTTGCTTTAGAGGGCATAATGAAGTGCTTTTGTTATGAGAGGATCAAAGGACGGAGTTGTTCCTGACCTTAGCGGAAACTGTTCCAGTTACCCTTACGAGTGAGCACGAACGCTGGTTGCATACCGCCGGGACAAATTTTCGGGTATTTTTGGCGCAAGCCGTGAGCGAGTTGGCCCGCATGCAGGCTCACGACCGCCTCGAAGGGGCAACGACTTGCCCCTCGATCAGAATTCGGAGGCGATTGCGGCGGCTTTCAGTAAAGCGGTCGCCTTGCTGATCGTCTCTTGATATTCCGAGGCGGGGACCGAGTCAGCGACGACACCGGCTCCGGCCTGGATGTGCAGCTGGCCTCCCTTGAGCAGGGCGGTTCGAAGCATGATGCAGGTGTCGGAATTGCCGTCGTAACCAAAGTAGCCGAGGGCGCCGGCGTAGAATCCGCGCTGCGACGGCTCGCTTTGAGCGATGATTTGCATGGCGCGGATTTTGGGGGCACCGCTAACGGTGCCAGCAGGGAACGTAGCGCGCATGAGATCGTAAGCATTATAGCCCTCGGCGATGATGCCTTCCACTTGCGACACGATATGCATCACGTGCGAGTAGCGCTCCACGACCATGAACTCGGGAACGGTGGTGGAACCGTAGCGACAGACCCGGCCGATGTCGTTGCGAGCGAGGTCAACGAGCATGAGGTGTTCGGCGCGCTCTTTTTCGTCGGCGAGCAGGTCTTTCTCCAAGGCGAGATCATCGGCCGGAGTGGCGCCGCGTTTGCGGGTGCCGGCGATTGGACGAATTTCGACGCGGCCGTCGGTCAGCCGAACGTGAACCTCAGGCGAAGCCCCCACGATCGCGAAGTCGCCAGTATCGAGCACAAACATGTAGGGTGACGGGTTGACGGTGCGCAGCGCCCGATAGAGATCGAGCGGCGTGCCGGCAAACGGAAGGGTGAATCGTTGGGACGGGACAAATTGAATGATGTCGCCGGAGCGGATGAATTCCTGCCCAGCCGTGACCGTGTTCTCAAATTGGGCCGGGCTGAAGTTGCCGGGTGGAATGGTGAGCGGGCCGGGGTCGATCAACGGGGCTGGCGCCAGTTCGCGCGGTTGTTTGAGCAATTCATAAAGCGCCCGCAGTTCGGCGACCGCCGAGGCGTAAGCGACGGCGGGGTCGGACGCGATGTGGGCATTGACGCAGAGTCGCAGGGTTTGTTTCGCGCGATCAAAGATCAGCAGCGAATCGGAAAACATGAAATAGAGCAGAGGCAGCTTGAGTTCGTCGTGCGCGGCGGCTGGCACGCTCGGTTCAATGCGCGTGACGTATTCGTAGCCGACGAAACCCACCGCTCCGCCCGTGAAAGGAGGCAGGCCGGGAATTTTTACGGGGCGGTAACCCTTCATCTCGGTTTCAACGAGAGTGAGGGGATCGCTCGGCGTCGCGACGGTTTGAGTCGGCCGACCGGGGATGCGGATCTCGGTGGTCGTCGGGCCGCAAACGAGCACTTTGCGCGGACGGCAGCCGATGAAACTGTAGCGCGAAAGGCGTTCGCCGCCCTCGATGGACTCGAGCAGATAGGAGGGACCGGCTTCCTTGAGTTTGGCGTAAGCCGAGACCGGAGTTTCGAAATCCGCCATGAGGTCCGTGTAAACGGGAACAACGTTACCTTGGGCAGCGAGACGGGCAAATACTTCAGGGCTCGGGTGGATGTTCATCGGCGAGAACTTGGGCTTATGCGTAGCGGTCTGGGTGCGAGCAAGGCGGATTCCGCGTCGCGCAGATTGTTGAGCCCGGCAGGAGACCCGTTTCGACGTCGCGGTCGGCGACGGCTGAGGGTCACTCCACGGTGACGGATTTCGCGAGGTTGCGCGGTTTGTCGACGTCGCAGCCTCGATCGACCGCGATGTAGTAACTGAGCAACTGCACGGGGATCGCCGCGACGATGGGCAAGACCGCTTCGTGGCAGTCGGGGATGGTGATGACTTCGTCGGCGAGGCCCGGCGGGAGTTCGCAGCCCTCGGTGATGATCGCGATCACGGGGCCCTTGCGCGCCTTAATTTCCTGCATGGACGACACGACCTTGTTGAAAATTTCTCCCTTTGGTGCAAAAAACACGCTCGGGCATTTCTCGCTGATCAGCGCGATCGGACCGTGCTTCATCTCGGCCGCCGGGTAGCCCTCGGCGTGAATGTAGGAGATTTCCTTGAGTTTAAGCGCGCCCTCCAGGGCCAATGGGAAAAGCGAAAGGCGGCCGAGAAAAAGAAAATCCGAATGGTGGGCGAAGCGCTTCGCGATGGCCTTGATGTGAGGTGCTTGCTTGAGCGCCTCGCGCACGAGGTCTGGTGCTCCTCTTAAAGCGTTCACGTAAGTTACGCCGTCGCTGAAGCTCATGTCGCGCAGACGGGCAATGTAGAGAGCGAGCATGGCTCCGAGCAGAATCTGGGAGGTAAAGGCCTTGGTCGAAGCAACGCCGATCTCGGGGCCGACATGCTGATAAATTCCGCCGTTGGCCTCGCGGGCGATGGTGGATCCGACGACGTTGTTGATTGCGAGCACGCGGTAACCTTTTCGCTGGGCTTCGCGCAGCGCGGCTAGGGTGTCGATCGTCTCGCCGGACTGGCTCATGACAAAAAAGAGGGTGTTGCGATCGAGCGGCGAGTTGCGGTAGCGGAACTCCGAGGCGTAATCCACCTCGACGGGAAGGCGGGCAAAGCGCTCGATCAGATGCTCGGTTACGAGGCAGGCGTGCCAAGCGGTGCCGCAAGCGCAAAACATAAACCGATCAACTTGGCGCAGCTCGGACGCAGTCAGATTTAAGCCGCCGAAATTGGCGGTGCTGCTATCCTCCGAGAAACGACCGCGCATGGAATTCTCCAGCGCGAGTGGTTGCTCGAAGATCTCCTTCTCCATGAAATGCGCGTGAGCCCCCAGCTCCGCATCGGCAATGCTCCAGGTGACTTTGTCGACAAACGGAGACACCGGTTCTTGGTCGAGAGTGGTGATTTGAAATTCCTTGGGAGTGAGGCGGACGATTTCCCCGTCTTTCAAATACACCACGTTTTGGGTGCGCGCGACGATCGCGGACACATCGCTCGCCACGATGTTTTCGCCGTCGCCCAAGCCAAGAATCAGCGGCGAGCCCTTGCGGGCGGCAACCATTTCGCCCGGGAGATCGACGCACATGGTCACGATCCCGTAGGTGCCTTCGGCGTGGAGCAGGGTTTTTCGGACGCTGGCGAAGAAGCGGTTCTCGCCCGCGACCTCGGGCTCCTTGGCGTAGTGGTAGGCAATCAGATTGCAGAGGACCTCGGTGTCGGTCTCGGAGGAAAAGGTGTAACCCTTCGAAACCAGAAATTTCTTCATCGAAGAGTAGTTCTCGATCACGCCGTTGTGGATGAGGGCGATTTTCCCGTCGCTGCTCACATGGGGGTGGGCGTTTGCATCCGTGACGCCGCCATGGGTTGCCCAACGGGTGTGGCCGATTCCGAATGTGCCGTTGAGGTTGAACTTAGCGACTTCGCGTTCCAGGTTCGCTACTCGGCCCGTCTTCTTGACGAGGCTAAACGCCCCGCCTTGGAGGATCGCGACACCGGTAGAGTCATAGCCCCGGTATTCAAGGCGTTTAAGGCCTTCGAGAATAAACGGGGATGCTTTTTGTTTTCCAACGTAGCCGACGATTCCGCACATAGATTTGATTATTGAATTGCGACCCTGTTTGGGCGCCGAATTCTCGCAAGCATTTCCCTAAAATTACTTTGAACTATGACCGAACGACGCAAACAAACCTTGGCTGTAGTTATGGGTGGAGGCCGGGGCACCCGGTTGTCGCCCCTTACGCTGGAGCGGTGCAAACCCGCGGTTCCATTGGCCGGGAAGTATCGGCTCGTCGATATCCCGATCTCCAACTGCATTAATTCCGAGATCAACCGCATCTTTTTGCTCACCCAGTTTCAAACGGCGTCGCTGCATCGCCACGTGCAGGGCACCTACCATTTTGATCCGTTCGGCGGAGGCTTCGTTGACATCATGTCGGCCGAGCAGACGGAAAAAAGCGTGGATTGGTATCAAGGCACCGCCGATGCGGTGCGGCGCAATCTCGTCCACTTCCGCTCTTTTGAGCACGATCTCGTGTTGATTCTGTCGGGGGACCAACTTTACCGGATGGATTTCCGCGAGATCATCGATCAGCACGTCAAAACGAAGGCTGACGTGACCATTGCCGTGATTCCGTTTCCGGTCAGCAAGGTCGAAGGTTTGGGGCTCACCCAAGTTAACGACGACCTTACGATCCAACGTTTTGTCGAGAAGCCCAAAGACCCGGCGGTGATCGCTAGTCTGACCCTCAGCCCGGCTTTGGAGAAATCACTGAAAACTCCTTCGGCCGAGCCGCGCTGCCTGGCTTCGATGGGTATCTACGTGTTCAACCGTGAAGCGTTGGCCGAGGCGCTCGACAATCCGATGACCGATTTTGGCAAGGAAGTGATTCCCAGCTTGCTTGGGCGGAAGAAACTTTGCGCCCATATTTTTGAGGGTTATTGGGAAGACATTGGCACGGTCAGGGCCTTTTTTGAGGCCAACCTGGCGCTCGCACAGCCTTTGCCGCCGTTTAATTTCTTCGATCCTTCGGCCCCGATTTACACTCAGGACCGCTACTTGCCGGCGTCGAAGTTGAACAACTGCCGCATCGATCACGCCGTCATTGGCGACGGTTCGATTCTTGCGGACTCCGTGATCAAGCGTTGCGTGTTTGGCATCCGGTCGTTCGTCGGCGAAGGCTGCATCCTCGAAGACTCGATCGTGATGGGATCGGATATTTACGAGACCGAGGCGCAATTGGCCGTCAACACCGCCAAAGATCGGCCGCATCTTGGTCTCGGTAAGAACTGCCGCATCAAGGGTGCGATTATCGATAAGAATGCCCGAATCGGTGATGGCTGCGTGCTGGATGCCACCGGCAAGCGGGATGGGAACTATGTCGGCGGATCAGTCGTGATTCGCGACGGCGTGCTGGTCGTGCCGAAGGGCATCGCTTTGCCCCCGGGCACGGTGGTTTAGCTTCACGGCTGCCCCAACGAACGCAGAGGTAATCCGAGATTTTAAGGGGGCTGGTTCGCCCTACCTCCTCGGCCGGGATGGGGCAACGTCGGCGGTCTACCGTAAGAAAGGGGGCCTACAACCGCGAGGGGGACGTGGCATCTTTCGAGGTGCCGCTTTGTGTTATCGGGTCCTAGGCCCTTGACGACTCTGATAGGGTTCTCGTTCGACACCGCTGCACGACCCGTGCTGGCTGTCCTTTCCGCTCATGCAATCTCCCGTTCTTACGACCATCGCGATCACCGGTTTTTCGGTGGCATTTTTCCACGCGGCGATTCCCACGCACTGGTTACCGTTTGTGCTCGTGTCGCGTGCGCGAGGTTGGAGCCGCGCGAAGACGCTGGCGGTGACGGTCTTTGCCGGAATGGGCCATGTGGCGCTGACGAGTTTGCTGGGCTTGGCGATCGCGTGGTTCGGCTTCCAACTCGATGAACATGCCGGTGAGATGTTCACTTGGATTGTAGGAGGACTGCTGATCGCGATCGGGGCCTACTATTTTTGGCAACAAGTGCGGGGGGGCGGCGTGCGGCACCATCACTTTATCGGCGGCCAACATCGGCCGAGCGCGGCGTGCGGTCATGATCAGGCGGAGGCCAACAGTCATTGGGACACAGAACTGAAGGAGAGCCCGTTGGCTTCACGCAAGTCGGGCGATTGGGCTGCGATCAGCGGCTTGTTTGTGATGCTGACGCTTTCGCCCTGCGAAGGATTCCTGCCGGTCTATCTATCGGGGGTGCAGTTTGGTTGGACCGGATTTTTTGTGCTCAGCGGGATTCTGGCGGTCGCGACCTTGTTAGGAATGCTGCTCTTCACCTGGCTGACCTTGTTGGGCTTCGAGCGGTTCTCCGTGAAACAATTCGAACGCTACGAAGCCGCTTTGCTCGGGGTTATATTCACCGTGCTCGGCGTGCTGATGCTCGTTTTGAAACACGAGCATTGAGCCGGGCGGTTACTTTTTCTTGGCTGCCGGCAGGCTGAATTTGATCATCGATTCGGCGGTGGTAGCGGAGTTTTTTTCCGCGGTCGTGAGGGGCGCGGGGCTTAGATTCGAAGCGGGTGAGGTTTTGGCGGTCGTCGCGACCGACCGGGAAAAGGGCGGGGAACCGGCCGGTAGAGCGGCAAAGCCTTTTTCGATGAGGTCGGCGGTCCTGAGGTCGCGGGTCCGGCCCTTGTCGACTTCGCCGTTTTTCCCGAAGGAACCCATAATGACGACAATCACCCGCCGGCCGTTGCGCTGGGCGGTCGCACTCAGGCAGTAGCCGGCGCCGGCGGTGTAGCCGGTTTTTAGCCCGTCGACGCCTTCAACTTTCCCGAGGAGTTTGTTGTGATTCTCCATGCGCTGGGCGCCGTTGGGTCGGCTGGTCCCAAATTCGCGGATGCGGGCGGAGGTGTAAGTGAGGACATCGGTTTGTTGGAGGAGATGGCGGCTGAGCAGGGCGAAATCGCGAGGAGAAGTGAGGTCGCCGTCGGCGAGGCGGCGACTGGTGGGCGGCAATCCGTGCGGCGAACGGAAAGTGGTGTTACTCATGCCGAGCGCCCGGGCTTTGGCGTTCATCAGTTCGACGAAGGCTTGGGTGGAGCCGGCGGCGGCGATGGCCAGCGCGTGAGCGGCGTCGTTGGCCGATTGAATCATGAGAGCATAAACCAGCTCCTCGACCGTAAAGATCTCCTTTTCCTTGAGGTAAACTTGAGTGCCGCCGATGCGGGAATCGGCCGCCGATACCGTTACCGGAGTGCCGAGGGTGAGAGCGCCGGCAGCGAGTTTGTCGTGGAGCACGGCGTAGGTCATCAGCTTGGTCATGCTCGCGGGCGGCGTGACGACGTCGGGGTTACTTTCGAAAAGCACTGCGCCGGTGGCGGCGTCGGTGACGATCGCTCCTTTGTAGGTGCCGAGGTCGCTGGTGTCGGGGCGCGTAGGCTTGCTGCGCGTGGAGGCGGTGAGCGGGACGAACAGCGCGAGAAATAAAAGCGCGAAACGCGGGAGAATCATCCTGCGAAGCGAGAAAGATTCGCCGGTCGGCGCGAGCGAAAAAGAGTCCCTGAGGCGGAAGAGTTAGGGTGCGAACGGGGCGCCGCCATGGACTTTGTCGCCGTCGCGTTGCCAGCGGTAGATCAGGGGACCGCGGGCGCGGTCGAGCTGTTTGTAAAGCGCGGGGTCGGAGCGCTTCATGAGCTCCAACGCGGTGAGACCTTGGGCGTCACAGTTGAGGAACCGGGCGTAGGGTTTAAAGTGTTCAGGTCGGCCGATGATCCGGGAAAGGTCGGCCGGAGCGGAAACCGCGGGCGCACGATCGAGCGCGAAGAAGGCGTAGGGCAAGCTGCGCAAATCGATGCCGGCGCGTTGGCCGAATTTTACCCAATCGGGCATGGCGTAAATCTCGGAGGGCGGGGCGGCGAAGAAGTGGCACCAATCGCGCGTGTGCTCGGGCAGAAACATGCCGCAAGGGCCGGTGTGAGTGCAGGGTGCGATCGTGGTAAAGGAGGCGCGGAGGGTCTCGCGGAGGATGCCAAGTTGGCGGCTGACTTCGTGGGTGCCGGGCTCGACCCAGATGACGGCGGCGGCACGGGCGACGAGAGCGTCCAACTCGGCCCGAGCGGTGGGATCGAGTTCGTTAAGCACGTGGCTGATGATGAGCAGCCCGATGGCGCCATCGGGTGGAGTCGTGCGAGAGACGTTGATCGCAGGGAACTCGCGACGGGCGGCTTCGGCGGCGAAGTCGATGGCGAGAGGCGAGTGATCCCAAACCTGGAGGGAGTCGAAGTTTTCCGCACCGAAATGGGCGAGAACGCGACGCCCGGCGACGCCGCTGCCGCAGCCCCAGTCGAGCACCGTGCGCGTTGCCGGGCGCCAGCCGCGGAGGCGGAGTTCGGCCAGGACGGCGTCCCATTTCCAACCGATGCGGGCGCCGTAGGTAAAGTCGTAGCTGGCGAGAGCGGAGCGCGTTTGCCAGTACGGGCCGGCGGCGGCGGTGCCGGAAAGGAAGCCGGTGCGGAGGCGGTCGAGGGCAGGCCAGTCGAGTTCGTTCCAGGTCATGATTTGCAACGGAGAGTTATCACCAACGAAATCCGCCGGTCGATTTGGCGCTTTCGATGGTCACGCGGCGCGGGGCGGAATCCCCGGGCGAAAGAATCTCTAGGGTGAGGCGCGTGCCGGGAGGCCGGTCGATGAGCAACGAACCTAGCTCGCTGCGCCGGCCGACCCCTTGGGCGAACGATCGGACCGCCCGATCATCGAGCGAGAGGATTTCGTCACCGACCTTCACGCCGGCTCTTTCGGTCAAAGAATCGGCCGGGATTTCGGTCACCAGAATCCGGGCGATCCGGTCATTGTTTGAGTCGGCGATGACTTTCAGGCTGAGCGGAAAACTGGTGATCGGTTCGGCTTTGACGCGGAACGGCGCGACGGCGACGGCCCCGGCGGCGACCGGTTTGGCGGCGACCAGTGATGCAAACGCGGAGGGCAGGGCGGTGAGTTCCTCGCGAATGATCTGCAAGATGCCCCATCGCTCCGCACCGGTGGCGAACGCGAAGATTTCGCACCGGTAGACTCCGTCGGTCGCCCCGACTTCGAAGCGGGTGAGTTGTCCTGGGTAGCCAAGACGCTCGGCGGCGGTTGTCTCCAGAGCGGTGATGGGCGCCGAAAGAACGATGGCGATGACTTGGTCGACGAACGCCGGCAGTGGCCCGGGATCGGAATCGGAGGCGGATCGATTGAAAATGAGCGCACGGGCCGGGGCGGCCGCGCGAGGCGTGAGTACGGCGACGAGTTTAAGACCGTCGTCGAACGCCCGCTCGCGATGGAACAGGCGCCACGGGCCGTCGGGATTTTCGAGCGCGAGGGGAAGCGGCGGGTGGTCCCCTCGGCCAACTGCGCTGAACAAAACGAACAGGATGAGTCGAAGTAGATGCGTCTGAATCGACACGTGGAAAAGGCAAAACGAGGGCGTTGGGTGACTCAACCTCGTTTGCGCGTCGGGCGTTTTCGTCCGTTCAGAGCACAAAACCGAGATGAGTGGCCAGCCGTTGTTGCCGAATACCGTAGAAGCGGGCGAAGTCGCGAAGCCGCACGGCGATGGGGTCGTCGGACGCGGCGGCAGGACGGGAGCGTTGGGCGACGATGAGGAGATTTTTGGCGGTGTGCTCGGTGGAGATGAATTCGAAAACTTTGGTTTTGTAGCCGGCCCACTCGAGGAGCAGGGCGCGGAGAGCATCGGTCACGAACTCTGCTTGACGCTCTTGAAAGATTCCATGGCGAAGAGCGTCGGCGAGCACGGGGGGAGCAACCAGTTGGGGACGAATTTCCTTCTGGCAGCAGGGGGAAACGATCAGCAAGCGGGCACCGGCGTTGAGGCCGAAAGCGAGCGCGTCATCGGTGGCGGTATCACAGGCGTGTAGGGCAATGAGCACGTGGGGGGATTCCTCAATCTCCGGTTTTTGATTTTCGATCGAAGGCGCGGGAATCGGACCGGCCGTGAAAATGAGGTTGGTGACGCCGGTTTCCTGGGCGACGCGGTTGCAGAGATCGACGAGTTCGGTCCGGACTTCGCGGCCGGCGACGGTCGCACGTGAACCGAGCAGCGTGGCCACGGCGAAGGTGAGGTACCCTTTGCCGGAACCCATGTCGGCGATGCGGAGCGGCGTTTCAGACGGGCCAAAGGTCTCGGCGATCAAGGGCTTGATCAGCTCGGCGAATTTCTGGATCTGGCGAAACTTGGCGACCTGTTCAGCCCGGGGTTGGCCTTGGTCGTTGGTGACGCCGAGTGCGCGTAGCCAAGGAGTGTTGGCCGCGATCGGGTAGTGCTTGGTGTGATCATGGGAGCCAAGAACGGGCGCAGGGGCGGGCGCCGTGGTTTTCGAGCGGACGCGCGCGGAGCCGTCGGGTTTTGTTTCGAGCTGGATCGCGTGGGTGGCGGTGAAAAGGTGGGCGTCGAGAAATTCGCGGCCGAGAAGATAGGTGACAAGGTTGAGCCCCTCGGCCGGGACCAAGTTTTTGGTGATGTCGCGTTGGGCGTGTCGCCAGACGAAGGTAAGGTGCGGACCGGTTTTGAGGGCGACCGGACGAATGAAAATATTTTGGAGGGTGGGGTCCGCGGGCGGCGAGGCGGGTTTTCCGAGGGTGAGTTTGATGAGCGTTCCCTCGGTCAGGGCGGCGGACAGCAGCTCAAAAAAGCGGGCGCGAGCAGGAATGATGGGCATCGCGCAACGCTGCGGACTGCGGGGCGGCTTGGCTATCTAAAGCAAAGGCGATCGAACGTTATCCCGCGAGTTGGCCGGCGGACTCACGCTCAGGTGCTTTTCCGGAGCCGGCGGCACCGTACGAAGGCTCGGTGAGAGGTTGAGAAACGCGCCCGGCGTTTGCGCTTACAGCCGGGCGAGAGCGTCGGCGGCGGTTTTCAAATTTGGGTCGAGCTTCAATGCGGCTTCGAGAGCGGTGCGGGCCGCAGCTTTGTCGCCTTTTTTTTCCAAGATGACGCCGATGCGAAAATGGGTGCCGGCGTGACCGGGTTGATTGGGTGGCGGGGTCAGTTCGAGGCAGCGACGCAGGGTCTCGAGGCCACGGTCGAGGTTGACCCCGGTCGTCGAGGCGATGCGGCCGATTTGATACAGGGCGAGGTAGTGGTCGGGTTTTTCCTTTAGAGCGGCTTCACATAGCTCGGTCGCTTCGGCGAATTTTTTTTCGCCGGACTTGAGTGAAATCAGCGCGGTCAGGCCGCGCGCCGGGTCGCGCTTTCGGATCTCCTCGGCCTGTGCGTAGGCCTTGCTGCTGCTGCCGCCGGCGATCCAGGGGGCCTGGGCGTAATACTGCATGAGACCTTCGCGGGCTTCG
>Ga0209617_10000701_pt1 | contig 15165 bp, 16 predicted proteins | sample LakEriepJuly2011_2_FD_187459 | JGI IMG/M metagenome (GOLD analysis project Ga0209617, IMG submission 187459) | Freshwater microbial communities from dead zone in Lake Erie, Canada - CCB epilimnion July 2011 (SPAdes) (version 2) | ecosystem: Environmental > Aquatic > Freshwater > Lentic >... | reverse complement strand
CGAGTACCTAACGTACTACCAGTCGTTGATAGATTCGTTGTAAGCGTATCTATACGAGTACCTAACGTACTACCAGTCGTTGATAGATTCGTTGTAAGCGTATCTATACGAGTACCTAACGATACTCCAGTCGAAGTTAGATTACTTATTGTGCTAAATCTATTATTTGCAACTCCACTATAAGCTTCAATTTGTTGAACTGATGCTATATCAGGTAAAGTTGAGAGATCACTATTTCTTGTGCTAATTCCAAATTTAAATTTAGTAGAATGATCAAAACCAATAATTGGACCAGTATCATTTATCCCAGTCAATCCTGCTCCAGTAATAAAGAAAATTCCACCATCAACTGCTCCACCAGTAATATTTAAAATAAGATAAGGACTTTGAACATTAAAATTATTAGTACTAACAATAGTCTCAGTCCCAGTAACAAAAAGATTATTAATATAAACATTATCTCTAAAAGTTTTAACCCCACCTATGCTTTGATTTCCATAAAGTAAAACTGAACTGCCACTTAGTGAATTTATTTTGTTATCTAAAGTGCTTCCTGTGGTTATTAAATTATTTGATATTGTAGTATCTTGAGTATTAATATATCCACTAAGGTTATTTATTTTAGTATCTAAAGTATTTCCTGTGTTATAAAGATTAGTAGATATATTATTATCTTGAGCATTTACATAACCACTCAAATTATCAATTTTTGTATTTAAATTAGAGCCCGTATTAAATAAATTATTAATTAATGTAGCGCCAGTAGATGTTAAATTATTTGAAATTGATACGTCTTGTGAATTAACGTAGCCACTCAAATTATTAATTTTTATATCGAGCGTAGATCCAGTAGTTCCTAAATTTATTGTTGTTGCATAAAGATCTAAATTACCAGAAATAAACCCACTAGGATTAGTAATAGAATAATATCTAAGATCAAATTGTCCTGTATTTACAACACCAGTTGGTCCTTGTGGACCTATTGCTCCGCTTGGGCCAATTGCTCCACTTGGACCTTGGATTCCAGCTGGCCCTTGAGGTCCGGGAATTGAAATGTTTGTTGCTAATGCTTGCGTTGGAGATGTTACATCTACGCTAATTGGATTTGGCAAAACAACATTAACATTTATGTCTGCCATAAAATTATCTCGTTACTTCTGGTAAAATAGAAATTTTTCCTCGCATTAATTTGATGCTATTGCCAGTAGGAATTCCAGATGGAAATCTTTCTATATCATATACCCAATCTCCTACTGGAATATCTTGCGATATATAAGAGTCTACGCTAATTGAAGAAGCATTGCCGCTATAATTTGTAATAACTGGATTTAAATTTAATAAAATTCCAGTTGCACCATAACTTGATCTAACTTGACCTCTTACATCATATCCACTAAAACTAATTGCTGTTCCAGAAGAACTTGTAACATTTAAACTTAATTGAAGATAATCGCCTTGATAACCAGTGAAATTATAAAATGTAGCCATATAAAATATTACACGGCTACACTTTTATAGCGAATTAATTTTTAAATTTTATCTTCCTTCTGAAAGAATATCTTTTGATTTCTTAGAAAGTTTTCCTACATTATCAATATTTGGTCTTGCTGTGTACAAAGATATATGTTTTTTAAATTCTGTTTTTAATCTTTTCACAAGAGTTTCTCTGTTGTCAATTGGAACAAGGCCAATTTTAATTGCGTGAGCTTGCAAATCACTTTTATTCAAATCTGCAAGATATTGACTATATTTTTCTGGATCTAATGTTCCATACTTTCTTTTACCATCATCTCCCCAAATTTGGTCTAATGTAATTGGTCTATTTTCTACTTTACCGTGAGTTTGGCTAAGTTCATCTAGTTTTAATTTTTTACGTGGCATAATATTATATCTCCTGTTATCTTATTATAATGATTAAATCTAGTAATGTCTAAAAAAAGAAAAACCCGAGGGGATTATCCCTCGGGCTTTTCAATTTTTATCCTAATTATTATTAGGTGGCGTTGCTTACTGTTAGACCGTACATTGCACGAGAATCGATGCAAACACGACCTTCTTCTAAGAAGCCATAGAAACCAATTTTCTCAGAACGAGAAACAAATTGATCATCAGGTAGAGCGGTGAATGTGCCACCGGATTCTGCTTGACGAGCAACTGGACGAACAAATGCGTCCTTGGTGAGATCCAAACCGATAACGAGTTCATCGGTTGTTGAATCCCATGTTCCACCACTATAAAAGTCATTAAATAGTGTTTGGTATTTTTGGCCTTCTCCAAGTTCAATCAATTCATGAATTGAGATTCCATAAATTTCTTGAGCACCAGCGTTACTATAGATTCCTTCACGGACGCTATCTGGTAGGTTGGTGTTAGCTGTAGTGATTGGCTGATAAGCAAATGCACGGATATCTTCTTTAACTTCTGGACTAACGAATAGATCGGTTAATCCGTAAGCATCAGTTGTAGAACCACCAGCATAAGAGGTATTAACTCTTTTTACTGCAGTTACTAATGCATTAAGCATTGAGAGTTGGAAGGTAGAATCTGCTCCACCAGCTTTCTCAAGAACTCTGCCTGAAGAGCCTAAAGCTTTTAGAACTACTGCCCAAGCATTACGTTCTTGTTTGATAAGAACTTCATTGGCCATACGTTCTACTGCTTTGCTTACTACGTCGAGACGACCACGACGAGCATAGCGTTTTAGGAAGCTTACAGCGCTATCTAAACGATAGGTGGAAACTTTCATTTCACTGAAGCCTTCTACTGTTGAGGTAGGAAGACCACCTGCTACAGTTTGACTCCATGTGGAAACGTATCCTTCTCCCTCACCAGCAAATAAGTCTAGTGGGATTGAGGGACTATCATCTTCGTCAAATGGAAGATCAGTATAAACAGCAGAAGCTGTACCTGCTTGCATTAGGACTTTGTTTACAACTGGTCCTAGGAAAGCTGCAAAAGCTTCGCCAGCTTCTCTAGCTACATTGCCATCTCTACTGGCCATAGCTTTGATAAGCTCAACTTGTTCTGGGGTATTTTTTAATCTTAATTTCATTTTAAATTTTCTCCTTTATAAGATTACAGCTCGATCTTGAGAAGAGCAACGTTGTTAACGGCTGTTCCGAGCCATGTTCCAACTTTAACTGCTCCACCTGCTGGTAAAGTAGCTGAAGAATTTAGATCGCCAGCTGTTGCACCGACCCAAGCGACATGTCCTGCTGTAGCGTTTGTGCCGCTATAAAGAACAAGTCCTTTTGTGAGTACTGGTACTGCTTGTCCGCTGATTACTACATTCATTTCAGCAGCTTTACGTGGATTGAAAACTAGTTTTTCACCGTTTTCATCAAGTTCGCGAACATCTAGGAGGGTTAAACCTAAAACAGAGCTACCAGAAGTAGCTAAACTTATTTTTGGTGTTACTCCGTATCTTTCGGAAACTGTATTGGCATAGGAAGCGCCTACGCTGCCTAGCATTGTATTTGGTGTAGAGTTCAAAGCTGTAAGCGGATCAAATCCGGGAGCTTGAACTTTCACTACTGCACCTTTGGTGAGAACTACTGAAGTAGTTTCAGCATTTCCACTAAAAGCGAATAGATTTACAACGTCATTTTCGTTGTATTGTCTTAATGGTCTTAAATTATGTGCCATATTTTCTCCTTATTTTTTTGTTAATTCAAATCCATCAAAACCGAAAGCTGAAGCGTATTTTTCTTTTACGCTAGGCTGTGCGGCTGGTGCTGAATTTGGAATTTCGATTGAAGCTTTTGCGCCGTTATCAACAGCTTGTTCAACAACTTCCTGAGTTGTTGCTTGGACTGGTGTTTCAGATGCTTTGGTTTCTGCTGATTTCTCGGCTTTTTCTTTTTGCATCTTGTCGGACATAGCTTTTTTGTAAGACTTTTTCTTTTCTTTCATAAGAACAGCAAGGGTTTCCTTGTGATCTTCGAAAGATTTTTCGTCGAGATCTTTTATTGCTTTGGCAATAACTTTACGATCTTCGTCTTCAAGATCGTATTCCTCGTCGAAAGAAGCCATTCTCATATTGAAAGTTTCTTCTTTAGCTTTTGCTTCTTTTTCAGCTTCTAGAGAAGCAAGTTTTTGTGATAGTTCTTCAACTTGTTTTTTAACTGCTTCGTGCTCTGCAGTTACTGTAGAAATTTTTTCATTAGCAGCTTTTAATTCATTTTCTTTTTCTGCTTTTTCAGAAACGAATTGATCGCTAGCTTTTTTAAGCTCTTCTGAAATAAATTCAGCAACAGAACTAGCTGTTACTTCTTTCAAAAGGGCGTCTGTAATATCTTCAATTTTGGTTATTTTCATATATATCCTCTCTTTTTTTACATTTAATTCTTCTTCATGGGAAGTATTATTTTCAGAAGCCTCAGAGGATTCAATGATCTTGTCCTCTGTTTTTTCTGTATTCTCTGGCGTTACTGAGCCAGTATCTTCACTATCTTCTGAACTTTTATTATCTTTAAGTTCAAGTACTGCTGGCTTCTCTTCTGGAGTAGCCACTCCTTGTACATCTGCAGCGGGATTTAGAGTAAAACCTACTCCTAATGGTACAACTTTTCCTAATACTTGTCTATATATTGATTTATCATTATCAATTTTACCATTACCACCAAATCCTCTTAAATTATTTTTTAATTTATCAATTTGTTGTGCATCAGATACAACCATTCCATTTTCAATATTTTTTTCGCCATTATCTAATACAATAATATTAAAATCATTAAATCCAAGTTCCCAACTAGCAGAAATACTCATATAATTTTCACTTGTTGGATCATTGCTTTCTTCAATTTGATCTGCAAGATCACGATCTACCACTTTCCAAATAACTCCTCCAAGAGTAATATTAAATGGAGTTTTCATTGATTTGACGTCCATTTCTGCTAAACTTTCATTGCTTCCAAATTTACTAAAACTAGCAGATACTATGCAACCAATAACTTGTTTACGATTATGTTCTATATTTATTGGTTTATTAACAAAATTTTTAGCAATTTTTGCTGCTGTTTCGCCATCAATTACATCACCATTTTTATTTACTCTATTAACAACGCAAGCATCAAAAGCTACAGGAAGAAGATCAACATTATCATCTGTATTTATCTCTGGTAAAAATTTTTTTAATTTATCAAGAGAAGCAACTGAAAGATATTTATCTTTTTCTTCACTTACTACTGGACGAATTTTAATATTTGCAAATGTTGTTTCAAATTTTTGTTTTTTCATAATTTAAATATTATCTAAACCATATATTACACTATCTTCTTCATCATCGAGATATAATTCATCAGCATTTAAAAAATCAAAATCTTCTAATTGATAATTTTTAATATCTTCTTCTGCTTGAGCAAAATCTTCATCGTCTGGTTCAAAATTAATTTCTACTTCATAGTTAGAAACTGAAGCTCTTGCAATATCGCTGTCAGCTTTTCTATAAGAGTCTTTTACTTTACCACCGCGCACCATTTTTAAAAACATATTTACGCGTGCCATAGCCCAGCCACCACGAGTCATTCCGGGTCTATGAGAAGAAGAAAATGCGCCTGCGCCACGACGATATACTTTTTTTAATTGACCTAAAGTTACTTTCTTTTTATTTTTACTATTGTGTTCTTTAACTTTATTTTTAAGAGCTTCAATTACTTTTTTAGAAAATTCAATAGCTTTATCACTTTTTGTTCCTGCGCTTCCGGGTTTATTACGAGATGATCCTTTGCGTCTTTCAGATGGTTTTGATGGTGTTTGAGCAGCGGATTTTGGTCCTTTTCTTGCGGCATTTAATTCAAAGCCATATTGTTCAGAATTATAATTCATTCTATATATATTATACACCTACAGAAAGAAATATTTTTAATTAATTTTAATTATTTATTATAAAGCTCTTTACTAACATCTTCAGCAGAACCCATAGTTGGTGTTTCTGGATATTTAGTTGGTAATTCTCTACTATTAGTATTTGGTTCAGAACAAGATATTAATAAAAATAGCGGCAATATTAATAATAGCTTTTTCATAAAGACTATTACACGTTTAAAGATTGTTCTATTAATTTAGCTTCTGCATCTCGCCTGCGACTCATGCCCTTTTCTATGCTTCCACCAATCCATATTCTTTTCATATTTCTTATTTGATTAGCTATAAAAGTTAATGCTTTTTGATCATAATTAGATACTAATTTCATGCCATCTCTTATTAATTTCATTTCGCGGCGACGATCACCTTCTAAAGCTGCTCCTCTATTAAATACAAGACTAACTAATCCACCTTTTGCATCTTCTGGAAGATTATCAAAATTAGGAAAAGTTTGGCGCGTTAAATTATAGAATTTAGTTACTGTTTTATTATTAAATACTTTAAGAGCAAGATCCCAAGGAATAGTTATATCTTTTAATCCTCTAATAAGATTCTTAGCATTGTATCCTTTGATACCAACTACTTTATATAATCTATCAAAAGTTTCTTTAGGAAGATCTTTCCAATCTTGACTAAATTCTGCTTTGTTTACGTAGCCTAAATCGTAACCAACACCAATTGTAACTCCGCTTTGACCTTCTGGCCAAGCTGGATTTTTTAAAAATTTATTATAATAGCTTTCGCCGCCGCCAACTTCAAATTCAAGAATAAGATTTAAAGATTTTTTATTTAACATAATTAATCATATCTAAACATTTCTGCTCCCCATACAGCAATTTGTGTTCCTCCATTAAAATTTTCAGCAAAAAATGCAGTTACATAACTGCTCACACTTCCGCCAGTAGTAAATGTTATGCTAAACTTTTGCCATTCAGAAGTTAAATTTCCAATAGCAGGTAGTACTACTCTATCGACACCTCCGTTTCTTGTTATGTTCATTATGTTTCCTTCTGCGGCTTCTCCAGCAATTAATTTTGTCCAAATAGAAAATTTATATCTCGTAAATGGTCTCCAATATTGAAGAAATCCTTGAGATACATAAGAATTTTCAGCTTCTGCAGACTGGTATATTACAGCTGAATTAGAATTATCTGGAGCTGTAGTTGTTCCAATAAAATTTAAACTCCCTCCCAAACCCCATCCAGAATCACTAAGACCAAAAGATGGACACGTTATTGGATTTATATTAAAGGGACATGTAAATAAATTAGTTAGTTTATTTGTTTTTATTTTTCCACCACCAAGATTTTGTTTTTTAATTGAAGCTTTTCCTGAGCTAAAATTTGGGAATCCAAAAGTTCTTAAGCCTTTACTCACCGTATCTATTAATAAAACATCTTTGCCACCAAAAGTACTACTCCAACCAGATCTTATTGAATATCTATAAACTTTTAGATTGGCATTTGTATTTAAAAAAATATCTGACCCTACTGAACTTGGAGCATTCCCGATAAAAATAACCTTAATTAAATTTGTACAAAGATAAAATGCATTATATCCAATATTAGTTAATCCTTTTCCAATATATACCTCTGTAAGATTTGCGCAACTGGCAACAGAGTAAGGTGTAATTATGGTTATATTATTTGTAAAATTTATCCTTGTAAGATTATTCGATAGCTGAAGAGCTCCTGATCCGATAGTAGTAACACTATCTGGAATAGTATAAGAATTATCAATTCTTTTGGTTGGATATTGAATCAAAGTTGTTTTATTTTTATTGAATAATTCTCCTAAAGAACCATTACTATAATTTGGATTATTATTATCTACTATAAAATTTCCATATTGCCCTCCATTAAAAGCATTGTCTCCGATATTAATAAGATTAGCTGAAATATAAAAAGAATCAATATTTGAGCCATTAAACGCCTGATCGGCAATAGTGGTTACGCTATCAGGTAAATTTATTTCTTCTAAATTATAACAATCAGCAAATGCTTGATATCCAATTGTTGTCAAAACACTTGGAAGAATGAAACTAACTGAAATTAAATTTTCACAAGTATCAAATGCATTATCTGCTATAGATGTAACAGTATCACCAATTACAACTTCAACTAAAGCTAATGTTGTCACTGCAGGCCTACTTGAGGTTGTTATTATTGTATCGCTGCTTGTGGTTGGTGGTCGATCATTATAATAGAATGTAGTTAAAGCCATTTTATTTTTTAATTATTTATTTTATCTATAGTCTTGTCTAATATATTATCTTGAGGCACTTTTTCTTTTAGCCAAGAGTTCATAACACCAAAATAAACAAGATGTTCGCTACTAATAAGAAATAATTCATTGCCAAAATTATCTTTATAAGGAGTTATTCCAGCATCTTCAGTTAGATCAATTGCTTTTTCTTTTTTAAATTTAATTCTGTACATTTTAATTAGATTATTATATCGTTCGCGCGCTTGACGAGTAATAAGTGCATCATCACCAACAAAAGAAATTAATCCACCATTATCTTTATCATATTGCTTTGGAGTAGTTGCGTCATAAGATGATTTGTCATCTTGTATTTTATTTGGTGTCACAGTAGCACATCCAACAAGAAGAAAATTAAGAACTAATATGCTTGCGAGCTTGTTCAAGGTCTTTTTCCTTTACTGCATTTTCGATTCCACTTTGATGATCAACTTCTTTTTGAGCTTCTTGGCGCTCTTTCATTTCTTTTGTATTCTTAGCGCCGAATACATTGTTTATTGCTGCGAATATTCCAGATACTGCTGAAAGTAATGCTTGGAGTATTCCAGTTGGCATGATTACTCTACGTAACTTGCTGTTGCGTCTTTGCATCCAGAAGCAATAGCGTTAAGTACCTTTACTGCAAGAGCACCATTTCCATCTAGTCTAGCGAATTGTTGAGCATAAAGATCTTTGATTACAGTAACATAATTTGCCCAATGAGTTTTTTCTGCTGGAAGATAATCATTAAGAGCTTTTTGAAGTTGCTCTGGAGTTGGAGTATTTCCAGCTGTTAATCCTTCTACAATTGCTGCAACATGATTAATCATCTTAGCTTTTTCAATTCTATCATTACCAGAAACTGCTTGATCGAGAACAACAGTGCAAGCTAATACTACTGCTGGCTTAACATAAGGAAGAGTATTTTCAACACTTGTTGCAACATCAACTTTTCCAGTATTGGTTGTAGCACAAGCACCAAGAAATACGCTCAAAAGAGCAACTGCGACTAATTGTAATTTATTCATATGTTTTCTCCATTTGTTCTATCTTTTGCTTCATTTGTTTGAGCTACTGTTCCGCCAGTAACTGCTGCATCTTTTACTGTTAATGCAAAAATAATACCAGAAACAACTGCGACTAATTTTGAAATTCCTGTGATATAAGCTTCTGCATGGTCTGGAAGAAATGCGACTAATGAAGGATCAGAATGAATTGCTATTGCTGTACAAACTGCCACAACTGTTGTAACGCCAGATGAGCTAGATCTCCAATTTGGGCCAAATATTTTAGATAGCATAGTTTTCATAAAAGATTACACATTATTATAATAATATATAATTTTAAAATCTAATATTAATTATAAAAATATACGTTTACCAGAGTTCTCAAATTTGCAATCGCTGATGGACAATGTATAAAAGCAGCTGCATTATCTCCTGCAGAAAATGGCACGTTTAAATTACTATTACTAAAACTAATAAAATTACCATTATTAGTAGAACTCATACCTTGACTTATGATTCCTGTCAAACCTTGGGTTACATTTACTATTGATCCAGTGATATTTGATGTTGATATACCTCCTGCAGCTTGCTGTAATGTTATTGAAGCTTTTCTGGCTACGCAATTTTCTAAAATAGGAACCCTTCTAGAAGTTGAAGTATTAGAATATCCAATATTGGCTCCAGCCAATCCAATATAATTAGTATCTGCAGCAGTTGTGTTTCCTTCATTTGTTCCACCTTGTAATACAAAAATATTTTGTCCAGTTAAAAGAACTCCTGTATTACCTACTGTTAAATTACCACTAACAACATTTAATCCAGATTGACTTATTCTTGCTATTGTACTTCCAAGCGTAGTCCCTCCAGCATGAAATTCTATAGCTCTTCCAGCTGTTCTTGTTCCAATGTCTAAATTTCCACCATCTATAAATAAATATCCATCCAGACCAGTTCCATTGGTAAAGGATGGATCGCTATATCCGACATTATTAATTCCAAGGTTAATAAAGTTGCTACTATCGTTTCCATTATTAGCTGTAATAACTAAATCTGAACTAGCAAATAAACCAGTCGCTCTGTTTTGAATATTTAATTGAAGATAAGTATTTCCACTACCAACTATTGAAAGAGGATTATTGGGCAAACCTAATGGTGCTGCACCAGAAAGTGAAAATATTCCAGAACTAATAAAAGTTTTAACACCAGAGATAGTTTGATTTCCAGTATTATATACAAGATTAGGAGCACTAACTGGATTTGTTAATGTAACTGCGCCGCTTGTTATAGTTATATCTACTCCAGAAAGTGAAAGGATATCAATATTATTTAAATCAAGAGAGTTAAAAATACCAGTTCCAGAAACTTGAAGATTATTTGCAACAAGAGCATTAAAAATTCCAGTGCCAGAAACGTTTATGCTATTAACGAAGGTTTTATTCCCAGAGATGATTTGATTTCCAGTATTGTAAACTAAATTATCCGCATAAAGTTTTTGGAAAGTTCCAGTGCTTCCAACTGTTTGGCCGAGTAAATAAATTGATCCATTGGTATTTAATTCTATATTAGTGAACACTCCCCCACCTTCGCCTCCAGCGCTAATAGATGCATATTCATCAGTGAATTTTATATTTTGTCTTGTATTAAAACCAGCAATTGTTAAATATTCGTTAGAACTAATAAGTGGTCCATTAATACTTCCTTGTCCAGATGGATAAATACTAATTTGATATGGCGAATTAATAACTGAAAAAGTTTTAATTCCAGAGATAGTTTGATCGTCAACTCTTGAAACAAAATAGTTATTGAGAAGCCCTGTGCTAACTATTGATTGACCAACGAAACCGCTTAATTCATTTTGATCTAATTGTTTAACTCTAATTAAATTGTTGGGCATATTATTGTTCTAATTTTTTACTATGAAAAAGAATACTTGCAACATATGTATCTATATTATGTTCTGCTGCAATTTCATGAATATTATTGATGATGTCTTGATTTTTATCTTTTGGATTATCAATATATTCTTTTGCTACAGTTTCCCAAATTTCTGGGTTTTCATTAGCTATAATGATTTTAGTTATTTCATTTGCAACTTCTTTTTGTTGACGAGATAATTTTCTTAATAAATGCTTTTCTCTTAATGAAGATTCTACTTTATCTTGGAGTTTTGAAGCAAGAACGAAATTATTTTTAATTTTTTCAATATCAAAAAATGTCGCTTTAGATTGTTTGCCTTGTCCAATTGGATTAACGTTTTTAGTTGCTTGAGGAGTTCCTGTAGATCCAGATGGTCTACCTGCTTCACCCATTTTAGCGCCACCAATAAGTGGTTGATATAAGCCCTGATCTTTTAATTCTCTAAATTTTTGTTGAGAAGAAATTGAATCTTGTGGTTCTGGCAATCTTCCAGTTCCTATCGCTTGAATTCCTTCTTCTGGAGTTAACACCCCAAGTTCAACAAGTCTTGTATATACTCTTGAATATTGAATATCATCTTTAAGATCAATATCGTCAAATTCTGGTGTTGGGTAATTTTTGAATCCAATATCTTTGCTAATTCTTCTTATTTCGGGAACCAAGAATTCATTTAAAAATGTTTGGCGAGCCTGCTTTAATCTTTCTATAAATACTTGCACTTTAATACTAGTATTAGCAAACTTTTCACTTCCAATAAGAATATTATTTAACCCAATTTGAATATCTTTATCTACAACTTCATATTTTTCTGGACCAATTAGATTACCAATATCTGGAATAACAAATTGTGCTTTTGTTGTATAATCTGCGATAAGAACTCTACCAACGCTTTGATTCTGAAATAGATTTTGCATCGCTTCAAGATTTTTTTGATTGACTCCGCCTTTTTCTGGATCTGTTCCCATTGTTATCAAAAGAACTGCTTGTTGCATGGTTCTTGTAATTGCCATGTCCATTTTTTTCATTTCTGCTTTCCAATTGATATCTTCTAATACTGGAAAACCCATTGGAACTGCAAATGGCTCGTAATCTTGTTTTTTGTAAAAAACTGCGCAAAGTCTATTTCTATCTAATGGTAGAGTTAATACTCCAACTGTTCTTTGTTTAATTAATTTTTGTGTTTCTGGAGGAAGACTTTGCAAAACTTCCTTGTCTTCATCTGTTTTAGGCTCTTTTAATCTTTCTAATTCATAATCACTTAATACTTTATAATATCTTCCTAAAGAAAAATTAATAGTTCCAGCTATTTGAATGTCTGATGGATTTAACATTATATATCTAGCTGGTAGATTCACTGATGCTGCTTTTGATGTATTCAAACCAAATGTTTGAGTAATTTTATCTAAATCATCATCTCTAACTTTTGTATCAAATCTATAAATAAAAACGTTTCCACTACGATAATATTCTCTAAAAAATTTATCTTGAAAATCAAACAAATTAATTTTCTTAAATAATGCTGAAAAGAAATCTCTGCTCTTTTGACTTCCGCCTTTAAAGTAAATATTGCTACAAGAAAACTCTGTCATTAAATCGATAGTATTTCTAAAAATAGCAAAATTATAATAACATTTTTGACAAAGAATAACCGCATCGCGGATATTCATATTAGAATTAGCTTTTACGCCAGTAGAATATCTGAAAGGAATAAGTCCATCATCAATATTTTTATATCTATCAGTTCTTGCAATAGTCGATGCAGCATTTCTTCTCATAGAAGTATGGCTTGAATCACCTGAATCTGATCCACCATAATTAGAAGCCTTAACTTCGTAGGATGCTTCGGATACCATTATAGGTTGGATATCTGCACTTTTGGTATCTTTTGATTCTTTTTTAGATTTTTTAGCCATTTTACTTTAAATATTACACATTATCCAAGCATTATTGGCGAAAAAGTTGCGGATTCTTGTTCTTTAGGACTATTCATTATATCATTATAACATTTTATAGCCCAATTCGCTAACATAAATGCGGAATAATTGTCTTTTCTAGCTTTATTTGCCGAAGCGCTTCTTTTTAAATGTTGAGGTAAATCAAAGCTTTGCGTTCCTCTGCTTGTAGAAGAATGTTCGATTAGTACGCATTGTTTTTTAGTTTGATATATAAAATCATCTTGATTTTCTATAAAATCTAATATACCCCAATCTTTTTTATCTTCAGTTTTCATTAATTCAATTGGAATATTTAGTCCAATTGTTTCATTAAATGCTTTTTCATCAGATGCAGTTCTACTTGCGAACCATACTTTTTTATAATCTATACAAGCTTGTAAATGTTCATTAGCCTTACGAATAAAATTTGTAGTAAATACTTGATTAAAAGATATTTTTTTATTTTCTAAATTATATTGATTTCTTGCTACTCTTAATTGATTTTCGTAATCTTGACCCTCTAGTTCTGAATTAAAATCAAAAACTTTAATTTCCAGATCTTTCGATTTAAATAAAGAAGATTGATTGCATGCAGCTAAAAAAGTATCTGCTCCTGCATTATCAAGAATCATAAATACAATATTAAAATTAGTTAATATATAATAAAAATAATTAACATGATTTTTTAAATTGCCAAGTCCTGCGTAAGTATGTACCAAAACTCCTTGTTTTTTTTCTTCATCATATTCCATAACAGCCATAGCAAAATAATCTGCATTTGGACTATCACTCATATTCGGATCTATGCCTAAAATATATTTTTTATTTCGATCTCCTTTCATAAGTGTGTGAGGAGATTCTCCGGTTTTTAGGGTACATTCTTCCATTTTTTTTGCATTAAAATAGCTATCACTTCCGTCTGTAAACTGCGCACAATATTCTCTTAAAAATCCACTATGACTTGATCCGCCAGCCTGAGCTTCCTCAATAATTGTTTTATCAATCATTTCTTCTGGTAGCGCTTCATAACTCATTTGACTTACAAAATAAGTAGCTTCACCTTTTTCTGGACTATTTATTTTTTCGCACCATTCTGTATAAGTCTTATAAAGATTTTCAAATGTATAGCTTGCAGAAGAAAGTGCTATCATTTTACTGGTATTTTCAAATACCATTCTATCTTCTTCTTTCATTAAATTTTCTTCGATTAGTTTATCTTCAAATTCTCGTATTTCCATTCTTTCTTTAATATTTTGTGGCGCAACTAAAAATGGCATTAATACATTTTTAATAATTTCTTCTGGAAGTAAAAGAAACTCGTCAAGCACTAAAATATTTGCACGAAATCCTCGGATTTTTTCTCCATTCAAAGGGATAGCAACAATACTGCCACCATTTATCTGCCATTCAAATTGATCATTTCTTTTAGTCTTTGCTCCAAAGCATTGAGATAATAATTCTGCTCCGGGACTTTGAACTATTTTTTCTAAATTATTAAAAATAAATCTTGCTGTTCTAAATGTTGGCCCAGCTATAAGAATTTTTGTGTTTGGCTCAAAAATGCATTGAAGAAAACAGAATACAGCTCCCATAAATGATTTACCGCATCCGCGACCAAATACACACATATTAAAATTTCTATTCATCATAGCTTTTAAATGTATTTCTTGATATGGAGCTAATTTAACTCCACTTATGAGTTCTGTAGAAAATCCGAGATTTGCTCTTAAAAATTTAGCTAGTGATATTTTCGCTTCTTTATCATTAAGAAAGCCCTTAAGCTGAGATAATTCAGCATTTACATCCTTGACTTCTCTTAAATATTTATCTGGACAATATATCATAAAACTTTCATGTCATATGCTAATTGTAAATCTATTTTTTTATAAAAACATTTACTTGCAAATATTGTTTCTATTAATCTTGTCATTTCTTTTCTTCCGTCTACAAAAAGAAATTGAAGGTTATCATATTCTTGCAAAAGCTCTCTAACGTTGTGAAAAATATACTCTGGTGTAGCTTTAATTTTTTTGCTTATATGAGGAAGATATTGAAAACTTAAAGCGTTTTGCAAAATTTCTTCAACCATTACTATTATATATGAATTATTTTTTTTTGCTTTTTCTATTTCATTTTTGAAACGATCATAATTTTTTACGCTTAAAGTGCTTATAAAATCGCTTAAACTTTTTCTTTCAATA
>Ga0209617_10000698_pt1 | contig 15210 bp, 15 predicted proteins | sample LakEriepJuly2011_2_FD_187459 | JGI IMG/M metagenome (GOLD analysis project Ga0209617, IMG submission 187459) | Freshwater microbial communities from dead zone in Lake Erie, Canada - CCB epilimnion July 2011 (SPAdes) (version 2) | ecosystem: Environmental > Aquatic > Freshwater > Lentic >... | reverse complement strand
AACCTTCATGATGATGTGTATTACTGATGCAATATCGATTCAGACTTTGGTGCCGGAGCACACTTGACTAGGCGTTATCAGCCACTTGCTGTTGAATGTTTGCATGCATGCGAATGCTTTGCACTAGTTTCGATTTGTTAGTTTCACACTATGTCTCCCTTCATCGAAGAAACACAACGTTCAGCCAAGTCGGGCGTCGGTCCGGAAGCACTCATTCACATCGGCGACCGCAAGGACTCGCCCGTGAAGGTCAGGTTAATCGACTATGACCACTCCGCCGTGAAGGAAATTGAGATTGCCGACTTGCATCAATGTGCGCCGTTTGTGGACTCGGAGACTGTTACCTGGGTTGATATCGACGGTATACACGATGCGTCAATCATCGAATCCGTCGGAAAAGAATTCGGCATCCACATGCTGGTGCTGGAAGACATCATGAACAGCACTAGCCGACCGAAGATTGAAATCTTCGACGACTACGTCTTCATCACACTCAAAATGCTGGAGCGCGACAAGCAGAGCAACACCTTGAACATTGAACAGCTATCGCTCATCGTCGCACCGAAGTATTTGCTGATGTTTCAAGAGCGTCCCGGCGACAGCTTCAATTCGATTCGCGAACGTATTAAAACTGCCAAGGGAAAGGTTCGCAGCAAAAACGCCTATTACCTGGCTTACATGATTCTCGACGTGGTCATTGACAACTACATCATCGTGAGTGAGCAATTCGCGCGACAACTGGAGCGTATCGAGGCCATGGTTGTGCGCAAACCCAATGAGCGTACGATGCATCACTTGCTGGGTGTTCGTAAGGACCTGCTTGATTTCAAACGCAACATCGATCCGCTAAAGGAAGCCATCAATACGATGATTCGCGAACTCGATGATGATATCGCTAAGTACTATCGCGACCTGTATGACCATATCATTTTCGAATCTGAAAATCTGGCGATGTACCGCGAAACAATCGTGAACCTGCTGGATCTTTACCACAGTAACCTGAGCATGAAGATGAACCAGGTAATGAAGGTTCTAACGATTATCACGACCATTTTCGTTCCGCTCACTTTTATCGTGGGTGTCTACGGAATGAACTTCGACAACATGCCTGAGCTTCGGACAAAGAACGGCTATTTCGCAGTGATGGGATTCATGTTTGTGATTGTATGCGGCATGCTCATTTACTTCCGGAAAAAACGCTGGCTCTAGCTGCAATGCAAGAAGGCCCGCAACTTTGCGGGCATCTCACACATTCACATCACATCAGGAAAAACCTGTTCTTCAGTATTATCAATTACGAGAGCAAGCGCTGTCGTAACATAAATTCAAATTGCTGGTTTTGTCGCTTCAATTGTTTGATATAGACTTCCTGTTCGAACAATTCCTTGAATTGATTCCAGGCTTCAATCACGACTTGACCAATCTCCGCAGCATTGAAAGGCTTGGATAACACCGCATTCACTTTACCCTTATTGATGGCATCGACCAGCGGCACCATTTCAGAATAACCGGTGAGGAGAATGCGCTTCACGTTGGGGAAATCACGCGACATCGTTGCCAGGAAATCCACGCCGCTCATGGAAGGCATTTGGTGATCGGTAATCACCACCTGTATGCCATGATCCTCCATCATGCGATAGGCTTCAATGGGCGCGGTGGCCACAAATACTTCAAAGTTGTTTCTGAAGTTCGCCCTGAACGAAACAAGGTTCGACTCATCATCGTCTAGATAGAGCACACGAGGTTTTCCATCGAGCGCATTTATTTCCGTAGCGTGGGAAGCAAAATCATTCATAGCCTTTCAGTTTAATTGGCGATTCAGGCTGTTGAACGCGACCACTCTCGCAAAGGTTACACTCCACGCGCTATCCCTGCGTTTCCCATCAAATGCTCCAGAATACGCTCGGTGGTTTGTTGTTGTTTGAGGTAGTTTTCCATGAGCGCAGAATAGTTGTCCATGATTTTACCGAGTAAATCCGGAGGCATGGCTGCGGCGTAGACCGCACGTCGGTGGTCGCCCACGGCCGAGACTTCGGTGATTACCTGCACGGGTGCAGAGCGCATGAGAACATCGACCTTGACGTCGTAGAGTTTACACAGTTCGTTAATGGTAAACGCATCAATACGGCGCATGCCACCTTCAATCTTGCTGTACTCGGGCTGACTGATGCCCAGCAGGTCGGCGATAAACTCTTGCTTGTAACCGTTTTGAATGCGCAGGGCTCGAATGTTTGGAAATTTGCTCATAGTAGTGTGTGTTAGAATTTGCAGGCAAACGTGCACCCATCACTCCACCGGAAAGGGCGGCTTTCGAATTTTTCGAAAAAGAAATAATGTAAGCGGCATAAACGACATAAACCGGGGTTTATCCACCATATTCCGAAATATCAACAATCGCATTGATGAATGGGCATGCCTTCTATTATTGTTTCGACTAAATCACCTTAACATGCTAACCACCCCTGATCACGTTGTGTCTGACCGGGCCGTTGCCCGTAATTCGAAGAAAAGTAAACCAAAATTGCACTACCCTTCTTGGAAGGCAACGCTGACCGAAGTTTCGGAAGCAGCTAAAGCCAAGCAGCCTGAGCAATGGGTGAACCAACCAGTGCCTTATAGCGCTACCATGGCCGGTCTGGAAGTCTTGCGCGAGGTACTGACCACGCGTAATCTGGAGCTGCTGTTTTCCGCCACTCCACCGTTTCAAGGTGAGTACACAGCGGGGGAATCGCTTGACACTATCATGGCGCGTTTCAAATCGGCACCGATACGTCCGAACGAATTCTACGCGGTCTTCGACTTGCATGCCTGCCGCTATTTGGAAATGGATAGCAAACTCGATGAACTGCTGGGGTTTGGACCTGACGACTTTAACATTCCTGCGCTGATGAAAAATGATGCCTACACCCACATCTTTCATGTGCGTGATCACCATCATATGCTTCGCTGGGCATGCTTGGCTCAGATGATGGTGGCCAATAATATGCTGGTGTGGCGATCGCTAGAGGATCAGTTTCGCATTCGCTTCCGCGTGCGCACGCAGAAGAGCACCTTGGCAAGCTACCGTGAGCACGAATACATCACGTTGGAGAAGCTTTGTTTCCTTTACAATGAAGAACATCAAGGAGCTATTTTGCCGAAACTACACATCGATAAATGGCTCATTTACGATCGCTCGGAGTTCGAGCAAGTTCGTCCGGTGTGGATTAGCAGTATGGATCGCCAATCGATACTCAATGACACTCTCTACCTTTTCAATGCAGCCCTCATCGACTTTCCTGTTCAATACCTGCTCTATCTGCAAGAGCGCAGCACAGCCGACAGAAACAAAGCGATAGCCGAACGACTGAATGCGCACATCCTAACCTACTCCGGCATTGAGGCGCAACTCGATGAACAACAAATTGCCGATTGCATGGCCAAGACGATTCGACCACGCATAGCACAAGCTGTGAACACCTGGGAGCATCGCAAGCCGCATGATTTTTGCACGGTTGACAGTGACCTGCAAGCTGTTGAAGCGGCACGATCGCTGGGATTATTGCCCATTCCGGACCGTATCCGTAAGGTACTTTACAAGAACATTATGGCGTTTTAGGGCGAACTATCAATAAACAAATGGTTGTTGGTATAGCAGCGCGGTCGAGGAAAAAAGGAATGCTTGCGTCGAGTAAATTTCCCCTTAGGAAATCCTTTTTTGTAATCACTGCATGGCTCAAGCAACCCCATCTCCTTCAGCGGCGCCGCGTCAGGCGCTTATTTTGGACGGCAATAACCCTATCGAACGGGCGGTTTTGCATAACCTGCGCGAACAGACGCCTGCAATGCAAGTGCTTGACTTGTATGCAGACCAGCTGCGGGATTTAATCAAACTGAAAAACCCGCAAGAACGCCTCACTGCTGAGGAACTGAACACACGGGTTCAAACGCAGCTGCAACAAACAGACACGGAAAAACAGGGTTGCTGGATCTACTATCCCTGGAAGCAAACCCTTGTGCATTGCCTTTCCAAACACGACTTTATCGAGGTGCGTACGGTGCGCAATCGCTACAAAATCACAACCGAAGAACAGGACCAACTGGCTGCATGTAAAGTTGGCATCGTTGGATTGAGTGTAGGTCAATCGGTAGCGCTTACACTGGCCATGGAGCGCATTGCCGGATCCATGCGCCTCGCTGATTTCGACACCTTAGAACTCTCTAACCTGAACCGTATCCGCGCCGGGATTCACAACCTGGGCGAGCTCAAAACAACTGTGGTAGGCCGGGAAATAGCGGAGATTGATCCGTTTATCCAAATCAGCTGCTACGATAAAGGACTGACAGCTGACAACATTCAGGAGTTCATCACCGGACTGGATGTCGTTATTGACGAATGTGATGACTTGCGCACGAAAATTCTGCTGCGCATGGCGTGCCGCGAGTTGCGTATTCCGGTCGTCATGGACACCAGCGATTTACTCATGATTGACGTGGAGCGCTTCGACCTCGAACCTGAACGACCCATTTTTCATGGTCTTGTTGCTGAAGATATCCTGCACGAAGAAGATACTCCCCAATGGCGAGCTTCACTCTTTCAAGCCATCGTTGAACCCCAAAAGGCCAGCTTGCGCGCATTGAACTCACTGGGTGAAATTGGAAAAAGCATCACCACCTGGCCGCAGTTAGCCTCCGATGTTGCGATGGGTGGTGCACTTACCGCCAAAATCGTGAAAGAAATTCTATTGGGCGCTCCAATTCCTTCCGGCAGAATGCGTTTGGATATCGTATCCCATTTTGCGAGCAACGCCGAATTCCGACAAATCACGTCGTTGAGGAATGTCTGAGGTAGTCGGTAAATATCATATTCAAGCGTTTAAAGCCGTTGACAATCCGCTGGAGTGCAATCGATTTTACGAGGGCCATACCGGAGTGCTCACCGAACTGGGCATCAAAAACCTGAACTCAGCTCAACCTTCCTGGATGACAGACCCACAGGTCTATGTGCTCACAGCAACCGATGAAGATGACGAAGTGGTGGCGGGTCTGAGAATTCACCGCTTCACGTCGGCACAACAAACCTTGCCCCTTGTGGATGCCATCGGGCCGCAAGACCCGAAAATTAAAAACGTCATTGAACAAACCCTTCCGCAAGGAACGGCTGAGGCTTGCGGACTATGGAGCGCTAAAAAGGTTTTCGGTAAGGGGCTTACTCCACTACTATGCATTGCGGCCATTCCTGTCATGCGACATCTTGGGCTGACCAACTTTTTCTGCTTCGCAGCACCTTACACGGAAAAAATGATCAAGACCAATGGTCTGATTGAAGTCGAGGAAATCGGTAATACGGGAAGGCTTCCCTACCCCACCAAAGACTTTATTTCCGTTGTCCTGCGCAACCCCGATATCGAAACCATGGCATTTGCTGAAGCCTATAACCGTGAGCGCGTTTTTGAGCTTGCCGCTGATCCCGTGCAATTAAAAATGGAATCCTGTCCGAGAGGTTTATTGGAGGTGCATTACGACCTAAGGCTAAAAAAAACGCCTGAACCTGCCCTTTTCTGAAACTAATTTGTGAATAGTCGTATAAGGTGCATTCAACTGTTACTGAATGACACCACGATTATCCATCCTACTGCTGCTATTCCTTATGGGGAGCTCCTTTCCGGTCATTGCCCGTTCTACAGACGACGGCGCCCGGTTAGTGAGCGAGTGCAGCGTCTATTCCGGCGAACCCTGCGACGATGTGCAGCGCGTGATTGCCTCATCCGACTTCGACCTCGTGAGCGGAGGCGTTCCCAATTTGGGGCTCACCGACAACTGGCATTATGTCCGCTTTGATGTCAAGGCAGGCGATTACGCTACGCATTGTTTCGTGGGCAATAGTTCGATTGATTTCATCGAATTGTATGATATCACCGGAAGCCCTCAATTCCTGGAAGCGAAAGGAAGTGCCATTCTCCACAAAGGCAACATGCCGACGCCCTCGGGTTATGCCTTTAAGTTGCAACGCAATCCGGGCATTGACCAGCACTTTATTCTTCGACTGAAATCCGGTAAACAACTCATTGCCCCAATCAGCATCGGCAGTGACCTGTCTATCATGCAAAAGGCCGGCAGCGAAGACTCTATGATGTCGCTGTACTTCGGGATTATCGCGGTATTATTCTTCTACAACCTTTTCCTGGCCTTTGCCACAAAGGAAAGAGGATACGCCGGTTACTCATTCTACTTACTCTCCATTGCGCTCACACAAGCGGTGCTCTTCGGCTACGGAAGCACTTACCTGTGGCCGGGTAGCGTTTGGCTGGGACAAAACGCCGTGCATCTGATGGGCGCCCTGAGTGGAATCACCACCATCTTTTTCGCCATTAACTTTTTGAGTCTAAAACACTATACTCCCATAATCCACAAGGTGCTGATTGGATACGCTGTACTCTATTGCGCGAGTCTTCTATTCTGCTTTGTCGGTCAAAGTATTCTCAGTTATAACCTCATTAATTTCTGCGCTGCTTCCTCGATATTGCTCATCGTTGCATCCGTTAAAGCCAAGCGCAAGGGCAACCGATCTGCCGGCTTCTTCTTGCTGGCATGGTCGGTATTTATCATCGCCTGTACCATTTTCGCGATGAAGGATTTCGGTGTGCTTCCTTACAACACCTGGACAGTCTATGCACTGCCCTTCGGCTCGGCCATTGAAGGTATTTTGCTATCCTTTGCGCTTGCCGATAAAATCAACTTGCTCCGCAAGGAAAAAGAGGAAGCTGATGCCCAGCGACTGAAGACGATTCAGACACAAAACGAAATGCTTGAAACGAAGGTACAAGAGCGCACAGCACAGCTTGAAGAAGCGAAAGACTACATTCAATCGCAGTATGACCACTTGCGCTTGACGCAAAAGCAGTTGGTTGAATCAGAGAAACTGGCAGGTCTGGGTCAGATGACAGCCGGGATTGCGCACGAATTGAATAACCCCATCAATTTTGTTTCCTCTAATGTCGCTCCATTACAGCGCGATATAGATGACTTACTCTCCATCATTGACAGCTATGAAGCACTAGGATCTGCTCCGGATGCAAATGAACTGAACCAGGTGAGAGCGCAAAGTCAAGCATTGGACATTCAGTTCCTCCGTAAGGAAATACAACAACTGCTCAAAGGCATTGACGAAGGCTCCAAGCGTACGGCAGAAATTGTCCGTGGTCTGCGCATTTTCGCCCGCACCGATAAAGACACGCTCATCTCGGCCAATATTAATGAATGCATCAATTCAACCATCGTCGTGATGAAGGGCGTAACGAAAGGCCAAGTGACTGTTGTTAAAGACATGCTAGAGGACATGCCAGAGATTGAATGCTTCCCCGGAAAACTCAACCAGGTTATTGCCAACTTGATTTCGAACGCCATTCAAGCAACACGCATTCCCGGGAGAACGGCGGAGGAGCGAACCATTCACATTCGATCAACCTTTGACAATGACTACGTAACGATATCGGTTAGCGATAATGGCTGTGGAATTGATCCGCAAGAAATGGAAAAGATTTTCGTTCCATTTTATACGACCAAAGCCGTGGGTGAAGGAACCGGTTTGGGACTATCGATTGCGCGTGGAATTATGGATCAGCACATGGGCAAAATCGAGGTCGTTTCCGAGCGCGGAAAAGGGACTGAGTTTATCCTACATTTGCCTCGAAACCGTAATCACGCAACCAACCAAGCTGCCTAATGCTTTCCTCGAACAAGGCTTACAGCATATTGTACCTCGATGATGAAGAGCAAAACCTGCTCTCCTTTCAGGCGCTGTTTCGCCGCAGCTACAATGTGTACACCACATCGAGTGCTCACGAAGCGGTGGAGATTCTCAATAACAACGACATTCAGGTTATTTTTTCCGATCAGAAAATGCCGGATGTCAGCGGTGTTGAATTCTTCGAAACCATTCTGCCTGATTTCCCGCATGCCGTGCGCATCCTGCTCACCGGCTACGCTGATGTTGAAGCCGTGATTGATGCCATCAACAAGGGACAGGTGTATCGCTACGTCGCCAAACCCTGGGACGCGAATGAGCTCGGTATCTGTATCGAAAACGCAGTGGAAAAGTATAACCGCGACCTCACGTTGCGCACTCAAAACAATGCACTGGAAAAAGCCAATAGTGAATTGGCTCAATTGGTTTTTTCAACATCCAATCAATTGAAACCAGCATTGGATAATATTCTCCACGCTTTCGATACCTTAGAATCGGGACAGATGGATGCTCCATCTGCAGAAGCCATCAGCAGCATTCGACGCGAAATAGCCCGTCTGCATACCTTCAGTAAACAGATTAGTCAATTCTATCAAAACACACATAGCGAAGTTGTATTGGAGGAAGTGAATCTTCAAAGCTTACTGACTGAAATCATCGAACAGCTACCTCGACAAAAAGGTGGACCCGTTTGGGAGGTCACCACAGACATCCGCGTCCAGGGTGGTTTCAAAAGCGACATTAAGCGTATCACTATGGTTGTGCAAAGTGTTTTGATGAATGCCATCGAACATTCAGACTCTGCTAAATCAGTCAACACCATCCGTGTCTCCGTTATTCAAAACGCTGAAAAAGCGGTTTTCAAAATCGAAGACGAGGGTGTTGGCATGGACAACAATATGCTCGAACGCCTACTTTCTATGGAATTACAAAACGATGTTCAGTCATCTATTGGTGTAGGTTTACATCTAACGAGAAATGCAGTTTCCAAGCTACTGGGTAAAATCAGTGGTTCGAGCGAACGAGGAATAGGAACACGAATTACATTTGAGTTACCGAATAGAGGATGATGGATTTGAGCCACATACAGTTTCACTTGGTTGACGACAATGACATTGACATTGCCGTTAACGTGAAACTGTTGCATCTAGCCAAGATTTCTGATCATATTTCCACTTATACCAGCGCGGTTAAATTCCTTGATTTCATTGAGCAGCACCCGGAGAACTTCAAATCAGGCGTGCACGTTGTCCTTCTCGACATCATGATGCCCGTCATGAATGGCTTCGAATGCCTCGAGGCGCTGGAAATGCTAGACGCTTCGATTGTCACCAACATCAATGTTTTCATGCTCTCCAGCAGCATCGACAGAAACAACATCATGAAAGCCGAGAGGCATGCGATTGTGAAGCGCGTTATCGAAAAACCGCTCGATGTTTATCTTCTCAAAATGGCCTTGGAGGATGTTTACGGCCAATAAGTCGTGACTAGCTCTGCCTGTTTTTATTAACCTTCCTTTCGTCAATAAACTTTCCCGGGAGAGTCATAGCGTATTGATCATCGCCTATGTTTGGAACGCGCAGTTGCGCCCTCATCATGAATAAGTTCATTCAAAGTTCATCGTTTCGAAAAGCGTTGCTGGGAATCGCCCTAGTATACACAACCTTGCTGTTGGGCTCGTGGTTCTGGCTGCAATGGTACACCGACCATGGCGAGTACGTGGGCGTGCCCGATTTGAAAGGACTCAGCATAGATCAAGCCATTGCCGAACTGCAGGCCCGCAACCTCGATTACCTTGTCATCGACAGCGTTTACGAACGAAAAGCCGATCCGGGAACCATTTTCGATCAAAGTCCCGTCTTCGAAAGTCAGGTGAAACAAGGCCGACAAGTCTTCCTCACCATCTTCCGCAACAGTCCGCCGATGGAAAAAATCGGTATCAAGCAAGGGGATTTCGCAACGGTAGCAATGATTAAGCTTCGCAACAAATCCATCGATTTTGACACGCTCTACGAAGACAACAACACCCTCGCCAACAGTATCATTCGGGTAACCCAAAAGGGGCGCAGCCTTCGCGCCAACGATGAAGTGGCGCGCGGATCGAAAGTACTGCTGGTGATTGGACGCAATGCCAGTGACAAAATCATTGTGCCCGACTTTAGCGGCATGACGTGTTTGCAAGCCAAATCCATCATGGACACGCTCAACCTGGAGTGCAATTGTCGCTTTGAACCGGAAATTTCTGCACCCTCCGCACAAGATTCGATGACTTTTCGCGTTTGCCGCCAGGATCCGAAACACGATCCGGTTGTAGGTACCTCGGCCGGTCGTATTGTAGATTTGTGGCTGTACAATACCCCTTGCGAGACCGACACCTCGCAGCAACATTAACGCATGAACCGATATTACTTTCTTCGTTCGCTTTTTACTGCTTGCTTAGGCCTTGCAGGCCTTTGTCTGAAAGCTCAGGAATTCGAATTTCCGCTGCGCTTCAATGCGCAGGCGAATGAACGGTTTCAACGCGAACAACGATTCGATGCCAACAACGAACGCGGCGGATCTTCCTCCCTGCTTCTGCCATTTTTGGATGATTTTTCACGATATAGCCTGGCTACCAACGACCCTGAGATTCCCGCCGATTGGCAGCGCTGGTCGGATAATGCGGCCTACATCAACTGTACGTTTCCGATTAATCCCATGACCATCGGTGTGGCCACGCTCGACGGTCTGGAAGCGGATGGCACTCCCTACAGTGACACGCTCTACTTCCCAACGATTACCGAGGCTTTCCTTGACTGGGGGCTTGCCGATACCCTCACGTCATTGCCCATCAACATGGCCGGTTTCACGGAAACCGATAGTCTTTACCTGCTCTTTCACGTTCAAGCCGGTGGCATTGGCAATGCACCCGACGCCGATGGCATCCTGGGCGCTGAAGGTGATACGCTCGTGCTCGAATTCTACTCGCCCATCCAAGGCGGATTCTGGAGTCGCGTTTGGGCCAAGGAAGGCGGTGTTGATCCAACGGCATTCGATACTGTTTTTATCCCCATTACCGACCCCATCTACTTCCAGGACGGCTTTCGATTTCGATTTAAAAACTATTGCACGCAACATGGCGCTTTGGATCACTGGCACCTCGACTATGTGCTGCTCAACGACAACTTGAGCCCAACGGATTTTTTCTACAATGAAGTCGCGTTTCAGTATTGCAACAATAGCTTGCTTAATCTCGGACTCACGGCCATGCCATGGACGCATTTTCAAACCACTCCGGAATTGTACATGCGTGACGACATTACCTTTTACCAACGCAATCTGGGGATTACCGAAAACATCACCTCGCAATGCACCATCAGCTATGAGGGCGAAAACCAATTTGTAAGCGCATCCGACGCCAATACGCAATCCAACGGATACAGCAACATCGAGCGAACAGTATCGCTGAACAACTATCAATTCAACACACCCGCTACGGTTGATTCAGCTTCATTTACCGTGCAGGTTTCATTTGCCGCGACGGACAATCAAGTGCAGAATGACACGATGCGCTTCACCCAGCAATTCACTAACTACTACGCTTATGACGATGGCAGCGCAGAACGCGCCTATGGCCTACAGAATGCCGGAGGAAAAGTAGCCCTGCGCTTCAACACGCCCGTCGACGACACGCTGCTTGGAGCTTACATCTATTTCGAGCCGATTCAATACCTGGCAACAGACCAGACCTTCATCCTGCAAGCCTGGAACGATATCAGCGGAGACCCGGGAACACTGCTCACGAGTGAATTCGATAACTTCAACTTCTCATTACCCCACTATTATGAGAGCGGTCCAAACCTCTTCGTGTATTATCCTTTCACCGATCCTGTATTCATTCCGTCCGGAAATTTCTACATCGGCACACTGCAACAAAGTGATGTGTCGCTGAATTTTGGATTAGACAAGAACACGAATTCAAACGACACAAAATTGTTTTACCAACTGCAAGGCAGCAGCGACTGGCTTCCTTCGAACATCACAGGTAGTGTGATGATCAGACCGGTTTTCAAAGCCGGATTGCCCGAATGGGTGAATGTGGAAACAACCGATGTCACGGACATGCAGCTCTATCCAAACCCTGTAAGCGATCGTCTGCAACTCACGCTTACACCTGAATGGATGGATGCACACTACACCATCCTCAATGCACAAGGTCAGTGCGTAATGAGCGGTGCACTTCAACATCAGACACAATTGGAACTTGGCGTGGAATCATTAGCCAAGGGTTTGTATACACTTCGGCTGACACACACCAACGACGAGGTTACCTATCAATCTTTTATTAAACAGTAATCTCCCGTTGATACGATGAGCGAATTTGCAGAAGGACAAGAAAACGAACAAGATGATGATCTGTTTGAACATCATCGTATCGTAGCCGATAAAGGTCAAGGTCTTGTCCGTATTGATAAGTTTCTGTTTGACCGCCTTGAAAAAACATCTCGAACACGTGTGCAAGATGCTTGTGACAATGGCTTTGTGCGCGTAAACGGAATAGCGGTCAAAAGCAGCTACAAAATCAAACCACAGGATGTCATCACAATGGAGCTGCCCTATCCTGTGCGTGAGATTGAGCTCATTCCGGAGAACATCCCGCTGGAAATTCTCTTTGAAGATGATGACCTCATTATCCTGAATAAGCCTTCAAACATGGTCGTACATCCCGGTCATGGCAACTATTCCGGAACATTGGTTAATGCGCTTATCTATCACTTCCAAAACCTTCCCAAGCGCAGCGACGCTCATCCCGGCTTAGTGCACCGTCTGGATAAAAACACGACCGGCGTGATGGTGATTGCCAAAACCGATAAGGCCTTGATTAACCTCAGCAAACAGTTTTTCGACCGCACCATCGAACGCCGCTATGTCGCTTTGGTGTGGGGAGATGTCAAAGAGGATGGTACTATTACGGGCAATACCGGTCGCAGCTTAAAGGACAGAAAAGTCTTCACTGTATTTCCGGAAGGCGATCACGGTAAACACGCTGTCACGCATTATAAAGTAATCGAGCGCCTTGGATATGTAACGCTTGTAGAGTGTAAACTCGAGACCGGCAGAACGCATCAAATACGGGTGCACATGAAGCATAAAGGCCACACCCTTTTTGGTGATTACGAATACGGTGGTGATAGCATACTCAAGGGAACAACCTTTCCCAAGTACAAACAATTTGTGCAAAACTGTTTGGACATGCTTCCGCGTCAGGCATTGCATGCCCGATCGCTTGGTTTCAATCATCCCACGACCGGAGAATGGATGTTTTTCGAGAAAGAACTACCGTCCGACATGGAGCAGGTGATTGATCGCTGGCGCGCTTATATCAGCGCCAACGAAAAATAATCATACGAATTAGTTTAATGAGAAATTAAACTCTCCTTGCTTCATCAATCGATAATGCATGGACAGTTTGGCCATGAGCTGCGAGAAGCTTTGCATGGCTTGAGCAGTGGCATCAGAAACCGGCTCTTTGCGAAGGCGTAAAACAAGCAACCCATACAAGGCCGTCAAACACACTTCAATATCGTTGGTTGATTTACCATCGGTGCGCGAAAGGTATTCCTTGATGTTGGGTTGTGCCAATCGATAGGACTCGGCATAGGACTTATCCTTCACCACATTCAACAGCGTATTGTGCAGGTAGTTCAGCTCGAAAATAATTTCATGAATCTCGCTGATATGGCCTCGCTGCTCGACACCATCGCGACGCATCGTTGACATCAACTCTGCAAACCATTGCTTCTCCGTATCAAATGCATCTTCGGAAGGCGTGTATGAAGAGATGAAATCATCCAATGCGTTGGCATCGAAATGCACGGCACGCAAAAGGTCCTCCATCTGCCACAGGAAGATGATGTACTCGGAAACGTTCTCCTTAAGCTTCTTGGCGGCTAGACTCATTTTGCTTGCTTTTCGGCTTCGTATTCTGCGTTCAACCCGGCGATTACCTCAGCAGTGATGTCGTAATCAGGATTGCCGTAAAGCAGCACCTGAAACTCACTTTGCTTATTGATTACGTAATCGATTCCACGTTCGCGGGTGTATTTCTCCAGGTAACGATTCACACGCTCAATGAGCTCCTTCTGCAAATCAGCTTCCTTCTTTTGCAATACGCCAACCTCTCTTTGCTGGATTTCATCCATCTCTATTTGGAGGCGCTCCATGTCCTGCTGAAGTGCGATGGCTTCCGCTTCCGACATTTCCGGATGCTCCTGGGCATAGCGCATGTTTTGCTCGTACTGTGCCTGACGCGGACCATATTCGCGCTTTACGCGTTCTTCCGCAGATGCCATTTTCGCATCAAGGTCCTTGGATTTTTCCACGATAAATGTATAGCGCTGGTTGAGTGTATCTCCATTGACAAACGCGACTACGGTAGCATCCGGACCACCTTCCTTGGCGAATGCCGCAGGCACAGGCACAGATTGCTCCGTTGCATCTGCTGTATTTCCGGAAAAGACTTTAATCGCAAGCACTATCACTATGATTGTGAGCAGTGCGCTCCACGCCATTGAAACTTTCGATGTCATATTCAATTGTTCTTTTTTAAATCCTCAAAGGCCCTTTTAAAATCGCCGTGCATACCGTTAAATCGTTCCATGCAATGATTGATGAGCTCAGGCGTCACCAAAGCCTTCACTTCATCCACACCCGACATGCTATCGGCGCTAATCTTGAACGACTGCTTGTATTGCGCTGCTTCCATTTCGATGATGTATTTCTCGTTGTAGAGAAAAATCGAAATCTTAAGCTGCGGATGAGGTATGTTGGCTATGATTCTCATTAGGAGTGGCAAAAATAAGCAGCACTTTCATGCGCCGGAATTTAACTTTCGCTCATGTTTCGTGACTTAACCTCGGCTGAGGCGCAAAAAAGGCTTGAAGAATTCGGGTACAATGAGCTCGCCGGCTCTCAGCCTAAGAACGTGTGGCGCATAGCGCTCGAGGTGGTTCGCGAACCGATGTTTTTGCTTTTGATTGCCTGCGGTAGCCTTTACATGCTGCTGGGTGATTACCGCGAAGGGCTTGTGCTGGTATCCAGTATCTTCATCATCATTGCCATTACGTTCGCACAATACCGAAAAACCGAACGATCACTAGAGGCTCTGCGAAACCTGGCCTCTCCACGTGCCGTAGTCATACGCGATGGCCAAAAAGTGCGCATTGTCGGAAGAGAAGTGGTTCCGGGAGACATTCTGGTAGTCAACGAAGGCGATCGAATTGCTGCCGATGCGACCATCTTCGATTGTGCTTATATGTCGGTAGATGAATCACTGCTCACGGGAGAATCCATGGCCGTGAATAAATCCGGCGAAGAAAATCACAACCGCATCTTTAGCGGAACCCTCGTTGTCCAAGGCGCCGCGCTGGCTGTTGTGACTGCTACCGGAGGTCAAACCGAATTCGGGAAAATCGGCAAATCGCTACAATCCATTACTGACGAAG
>Ga0209617_10000697_pt1 | contig 15219 bp, 11 predicted proteins | sample LakEriepJuly2011_2_FD_187459 | JGI IMG/M metagenome (GOLD analysis project Ga0209617, IMG submission 187459) | Freshwater microbial communities from dead zone in Lake Erie, Canada - CCB epilimnion July 2011 (SPAdes) (version 2) | ecosystem: Environmental > Aquatic > Freshwater > Lentic >... | reverse complement strand
GGGTATCGATGTCCTCGCGGCCGAAGGCTTCGCGCGCCTCAAGGGCCTGCGCTGCGGCCTGGTGACGCACCGTGCCGGCGTCAACGGCCTCGGCCAGCGGACGGCCGACGTGCTGGCCCGAGCCCCAGGCGTAAAGCTCGTGAAGCTCTTTGGTCCGGAGCACGGTATCGACGGCGTGGCCAAGGCTGATGTCGCCGTCGGTCATGCAAAGGACTCGCGCACGGGTCTGCCCGTCTATTCGCTCTACAGCGCGACGCGTCGCCCGACGCCGGAGATGCTCTCCGGGCTCGATGTGATCGTGATCGATTTCCAAGACATCGGCGTCCGCTCCTATACCTACATCAGCTGCATGCGGTACGTGATTGAAGCGTGTTTCTCGCTTCCTCGTCCCGTGCGCGTGGTCGTCCTCGACCGACCGAACCCGCTCGGCGGCGAGAAGGTCGATGGCCCGTTTCTCGATCGTAAGTGGCGCAGCTACGTGGGCGCCTACGAGACCCCGTATGTCCACGGCCTCACCATCGGTGAAATCGCGCGCTGGGCCGTGGCCACGCCTGGAGTCCTCGAGCTTGATGAAGCGACGCGCCGCCGCGGCACGCTCGACGTGGTCACCTTGCGCGGCTGGCGTCGCTCGATGACCTGGAATCTCACCGGCCTGAACTGGACGCCGACCTCACCGATGATCAACAGCTCTAAGGCTGCCCTCGGCTATGCGATGAGTGGCCTCGGCTGCATGGATTCCGGCTTCAGCCACAGTTCTACCGCTGATCAAAACTTCCGTTTCCTCACTTACCCGCGCCGCAAAGCCGCCGATCTCATGGCCGCCTTCGGCAACGCTGTCCCTGGGCTTACACTGCAACCGCAACAACAGGCCGACGGCACGCAGGGCGTCTACCTCGCGGTGGGCGATTGGCCGAAGCTGCGCCCCACTGCGATCTCGCTGTTCATGCTCCGTCAGGCATGCGTCTGGGCGCCGAACCCGTTCGTCGGCCTAAGCACCGGCAAGCGTGAGCTCTTCATCAAGCACCTCGGCAGCGAGGCGTTCTTCGACGAACTGCGCACACAAGGAGCGCGGATCGACCTCGCCCGCTGGATGAAGCGCTGGGACGGCGACGCCGCGGCCTTCCGCGCGCGCACCGCTCCGTTCCGCCTCTACGCTTGATCAGTAGGAGCGTCCTTCGCGCTTTTCCCAGTAGTTAATGTAGGCCTGGTTGAGCACGCCGAGACCACCCGGGGTCGGGTAGTCGCCGGTGAAATACCAGTCGCCGCGGCTCTTCGGACACGCCTTGTGCAACGACTCAATCTTTTGAAAGACCAGGATCAGTTCGCCCTTCCAGGTGCTCTTCGATGGGTAGACGAGCTCGGCCGCCTTGGCGGCGATCTCGATTTCCGTGAAGGCAGCGTAGATCCGCTTCACGTGGTTTTGCATCTCCTTCGTCGGCTTCTTAGACTGTGCGACGCAATCTTCATAGACTTCGCGGAGCAGGTCCGTCTTGCCGCGTTCTTTGCAGAGCGCGACGGTGGCCTGGAAGGCGAGGAACTTGCCCATCTCCGACATGTCGATGCCGTAGCAGTCCGGGTAGCGGATCTGCGGGGCCGTCGAGGCGATGACGATGCGCTTCGGATTCGGGCGGGCGAGGATGCGCAGGATGGATTGGCGGAGGGTCGTGCCGCGGACGATCGAGTCGTCGACGCAGACGAGCGTGTCGCCGTCGCGGACGGTACCGTAGGAGATGTCGTAGACGTGCGAAGCCATCTGCATGCGATTCTTCTCCTGGGAGATGAAGGTGCGCAGCTTGACGTCTTTGTGGGCGACCTTCTCGCCGCGTGGCCAGCCACCGAGCACAAGTTTGTCGATGAGGGCTTCGTCGAGCTTACCGGCGCGTTGGGCGTCGACGAGTTTATCGCGGACCTGCGAGCGGCGGCGCTTTCGGAGTTCTTCCATCAGGCCATACCAGGCGATTTCCGCCGTGTTCGGGATGTAGGAGAAGACCGCGTTGTCGTGGTCGTCGCGGATCTGCGCGATGACGTCGTCGGCGAGGGCGGCGCCGAGGGCCTTGCGCTCGGCGTAGATTTCGGGGTCGTTACCGCGTGAGAAGTAGATGCGCTCGAAGGAGCAGGAGCGGGTCTCGCCGGGGGCGTGGAAGGATTCAATCGAATGACGACCATCGGCCTTCATGATCAAGGCCGATCCCGGAGGCAGCTCATGCACGTCCTCCTGGTTTACGCCGACAATCGTCATCAGCGCGACGCGCTCGGAGGCGACCGCGATGAGGTCTTCGGTCCGGGCATACCAACAAGGGCGGATGCCGTTCGGGTCGCGGATGACGAAGCTATCCCCGTTGCCGATGAGGCCGGCGATGGCGTAGCCGCCGTCCCAGTTCTTGGCGGCTTTGCGCAGGACATTGCCGATGTCCATGTGCTTGGAGATTTCGGACTGCACCGCGGCGCCCTCGAGTCCCTGGTCCTTGAAGGCTTTGAAGAGGCGGTCGTGTTCTTCGTCCAACCAGAAGCCGATTTCCTCGAGGATCGACTGCGTGTCGGTCGAGTAGATGACGTGCGCACCGCGCTCCGTGAGCGAAGAGTTGAGCTCGCTGGTGTTCGTCAGGTTGAAATTGCCGGCGACGAGGAGGTTGCGGGTCGGCCAGATGGACTTGCGGGCGTAAGGGTGGCAGGAGACCGAGTCGAAGTTGCCCGAGGTGCCGTAGCGGAGGTGGCCGAGGAGGAGTTCGCCGCCGAAGTCGAAATGTCGCTTAACTGTTTCCGGGAATTCGGGGACGATGACCCCTTCGCGCATCTTGTCGGAGTAGGTCTTGATCTGGCGGGTGAAGATCTGGGTCAGGCCCTGGGCGCCGATCTCGCGGTCACGGAAGAGGAAGGCCTCGCCATTTTCGGCGCCGATCTTGACGCAACCGATACCCGCGCCGTCTTGGCCGCGGTTGTGCTGCTTCTCCATCAGGAGGAAGAGCTGGTTGAAGCCGTGGAGCGGAGTGCCGTACTTCTCCTGATACCATTTCAGGTCCTTGGTCAGCCGGACAAGGGCAATGCCGCATTCGTGCCTTAAAGAGTCGCTCATCGCAGGCCTCGGAGTTTGCCCACTCGGCGCGCGTCCTGTCCAGCGCTTACTATTAAGAGCGGAGGACTCGGTCGAGCCGGGCGAGGCTTTCGCCGATCAGGCCGGCCATGTCCGTGTGTTGCCGGAAGGCCGGATCGCGGTGGTATTCGGCCAGACCGTCGGCCAGTTCCTTCGCCTTTTCGTTACTAGTGAGGGGGTTGGACCGCATAGCGGCCAGGAGGTCCTTGACCCGGTCGGGAGCGGCGAGGTGGCGGCGGTGGATCAGCGACTGTTCTTCGCGGCGGTACTGGGCGGCGGAGGCGGCGTTGATATGCTTGGCGCAGAGCTGGGCGAAGGGGCGGTTCTCCTTGAACGAGCCCGGGAGGTAGAACCGTAGGCGCCCATCATAGCTCTGCTGGTCGAAGTCCATCGCACGGACGCGGATGGCGGTGGCGTCGAAGTCCGGGGTGACGGCGATGACGAAGTTATAGGCGCGCATGTCTCCCAGGAGGCGCACCAAGCAGCGCTCTTCAAACTTGATGAGCTCCTTAGCCAGGCGCACCGGGTGGTGCCCGTCGGCGGCGAGCCACTTCTCGGCGAAGATGTCGCCCGGAATGCCCGTGACGTGCTCCTCGACCAACGTCTCGCCCCAGGTGAGGTAGAGCATGCGGTTAGGCGAGAGCAGGTGCTCGAGCTCCAAGCCGCAGACGCGAGAGGCGTCGCCGACCTTCACGTAGAAGTAGTCGTGGTTTTCGTTGTAGGCGTTGACGATACGCACGCGGAACGGCTGCGAGTTGCCAAAGGAGCAGAAATCGACGCGATCGACGTACACGTGGCTGAAAACCTTCATGCCGCCTTCGCCGCGGAGCAGCGCGTACGTCTCGAGCAAGCCTTGGGAGAGGTGGCTCATGACTTCGGGCGGATACGCGACGGTTTCCCAGAGTGTATCCTTACCGCGTTCGAGCAAAGGCATCGCGGCGGTGAAGTCGCGCAACTCCGCATACGTGACGGGCAAGGGGACTTCGCGGCCTTCGCGCGAGAGGTAGGCGCGGAGTTCGGCGCCGATCGGGTAGGCCGGCTTGCGGTTCGTCCGCTTGAATTCAGCTTCGGATCCGGTGGCGTCCATCGTCAGTCGAGGTTGGGCCGGTCGCGGGTCTCTTCGACAATCATCTGGAGCGGCTGGCCCGGGTGGCATTCGGCGCGATAGGCCATGAAGCCGCGACGGTGTTCGTCGTAGACAGGCCAGAGCAGGGTGCGGTCGGTCTCCGGAATCGCGGTGCGGTCCAATTCTTCGCGGGCGAAGAACCCGAACTTCCCTTCGTCGATCGTCTGCGGGAGCCCCGTCAGCGGCTTGCGACAGTCGAAGAGGAACATCAGCCAGTGCGACTGGCCCTCGTAGCCCTTCTCGGAAATCATGCCGAAGAGATGGAGATCCTCGGTCGTCACCTTCGCACCGGTTTCTTCTTCGGTCTCGCGAACGGCGCATTCAAAAGGGGATTCGCCCGTGGCCATCTCGAGTTTACCGCCGATGGGGCTCCAGCAGCCGATGTTGGGCGCCTTGGTGCGTTGGATGAGCAGGAGCCGGCCGGCCTCGTCATGCATGAAGACGAGGACGCTGATCTTGAAGGGAAGTGGAGCACCGGCGGACATAGGCACAACCTTGCGGGCAGGCTTCGATGGCACAACCCCGGAGTGCTCTTTAGCCGGCTAGGATGGCGTCGATCCGCTTCAGTTCATCAGAGGCGAACGGAGCAGAATGAGCGGCGGCCACGCACTGCTCAAGTTGGGCCACCTTGCTGGCGCCGATGATCGCGGAGGTCACACGCTTGTCGCGGAGGACCCAGGCCAAGGCCATCGAAGCGAGGGGTTGCCCGCGCTCTTCCGCGACCTTGGCGAGTTGGCGGACTTTTTCCATGCGGTCGGCGTCGACTTGTTCGGGGCGCAGGAAGCCATGAACCTTTCCGGCCCGCGCGTCCGCTGGAATCCCTTTAAGGTAACGGTCGGTCAGCATGCCTTGAGCTAGGGGGGAGAAGACCGCGCAGCCGATGCCCTCCTTCTCGACGGTATCGAGGAGGCCCGCTTCCGGGGTGCGTTCAAACATACTATATTTAGGTTGGTGCATCACGCAGGGCGTACCGAGGTCGCGGAGGATGGCGCAAGCCCGGGCGGTATCGGCCGGGTTATAGTTGGAGATGGCGGCGTAGAGGGCCTTGCCCGAGCGGACGGCGTGGGCGAGCGCCCCCATGGTTTCTTCCATCGGGGTGTTCGGGTCGCGTCGGTGGCTATAGAAGATGTCGACGTAGGGGAGCCCCATCCGCTTCAGCGACTGGTCTAGGGAGGCCAGGAGGTATTTGCGCGAGCCAAAGTCGCCATGCGGTCCCGGCCACATGGTATAGCCAGCTTTGGTCGAGATGATGAGCTCGTCGCGATAGGCGCCGAGGTCTTCGCGGAGAATCCGACCGAAGGTTTCCTCCGCCGAACCGGGGATTGGCCCGTAGTTATTCGCGAGGTCGAAGTGGGTGACGCCGAGGTCGAAGGCCCGCAAAGCGATCGCGCGGGCATTGGCGAAGTCGTCGACGCTCCCGAAGTTATGCCAGAGGCCGAGCGAGATCCTGGGGAGGTGCAGCCCAGACTTGCCGCAACGAGCTTGGAACGACGGATGGGCGTAGCGAGCAGGGTCAGCTTGGTACATGGATACAATCAAGCGGGCATGCGTCTTTTTAGCCAGCGGTAAAACTAAAGGAACCTGCTGAATTTCGGCACGCGTGACGAAATCGTGACACCTTTCCCGCTGCGCAAACGCGGAAAAACACTTTGGCACGGTCAATGCTCAAAGGGATGCGCACCTAAGCACCAACCAAAACACTACCATGAAGTCCCACACCAAACTCGCCGTAGCGTTCCTCGCTGCTGCTTCATCCATCGCCGCTCACGCCGCCGCCGCTCCCTCGGCGTTCACCTCCACGGGCAACGTCGCCTTCACCAGCGACTACGTCTTCCGCGGTATCACGCAGAATGGCGGCAAGACTGCCCTCCAGGGCGGTTTCGACGTCGCGCACAGCTCCGGCCTCTCCGCCGGCGTCTGGGCATCCAACGTCAACTGGACCAACACCACCTTGGAAGTGGATCTCTACGCCAACTACGGCTTCAGCCTGAGCAAGGACTTCTCCGCCTCCGTCGGCTACCTGGCCTACGTCTACGAAGGTAACTCCTCCCTCAACACGGGTGAGATCAACGCCTCGGTCTCGGCCTACGGCTTCACCGCCAAGCTCTCCCACGCCGTCACCGATTACTTCGGCATCGCTGGCAGCGGCACCCAGTACTACGAGCTCAACTACGCTTACGAAGTCGCCGCCGTTAAGGGCCTCAGCCTCGCGCTCCACTACGGCGTAACCGACGGCAAGAATGCCGCCTCGAACGACAAGGATTACGCCATCGGCCTTTCTTACCCGGTCGCGGGCTTCACTGGCACCGTGTCCTACTCGAACGGTAGCGGCACCTTCGCCGGTACCTACGAAGGTATCACGGCCGTCACGCTCAAGAAGACCTTCTAAGGTCTGAGCGAAAACTCATAGCAAAAGGGGTGCTTTCCGGGAGGAGAGCACCCCTTCTTCTTTGTTAGGTTGAAAAATGGCCCGGGACGGCAATGTTGCCCTCCCTCCATGATCGAGTCCGCCCGCAAACCTGACTGGCTCCGTGCCAAGCTCCCCAGCGGCCCGGACTTCCTGGAGACGAAGAAGAACGTCGACGAGCACAAGCTGCACACGGTCTGCCAGTCCGCGCAATGCCCCAACATGGGCGAATGCTGGTCCCGTGGCAGCGCCACGGTGATGATCCTCGGCAACGTCTGCACACGCTCCTGTACCTTCTGCGCCGTGCTCTCCGGCCGCCCTAGCGAACTCGACCTCGGCGAACCGGCCCGCGTGGCCGAGTCCATCGCGCTGATGAACCTGAAGCACGTGGTCATCACTTCCGTCGCCCGCGACGACCTCAAGGACGGCGGCGCTTCCGTCTGGGCCGCGACCGTCCGTGCCACCCGTAATCGTTGCCCGAACACGACCATCGAGGTCCTGCCAGCCGACTTCCGCGGCGAACAGGTCCACCTCGACACGCTACTCGACGCCCGGCCTGACATCCTTAACCACAATCTCGAGACGGTCGAACGCCTGCAGCGTCCAATCCGTAAGACCGCCCGCTACGACCGCTCCTTCTGGGTACTCAAGCACGCCAAGTCCCGCGACTTCATCACCAAGACCGGTATCATGCTCGGCATCGGGGAACAGAAGGAAGAAGTCGCGCAGCTCATCCGTGACATCGCCGCCGCGGACGTCGACATTCTGACCATCGGACAGTATCTCTCGCCCAGCAAGGAACATGCCCCCATCGATCGCTGGGTGACGCCGGAAGAGTTTGCCGAGTGGAAGACTTTCGCGCTCGCTGCCGGCGTCAAGCACGTCGAGTCCGGCCCCTTGGTCCGCTCTTCCTACCGCGCCGACGAACAGGTCGTGAAGTTCAGCCTGATGGATCGCCGCCAGCGACCCGCCCGCTAACCCGTGGAAGGCCTGCCTCCCGTCGATTTCCGCGGCGAGCTCAACGATGAGCAGTACGCCGCGGTGACCTCGCCGCGCGGACCCGCGCTCGTACTGGCCGGAGCCGGCTCCGGCAAGACCCGCACCCTCACCTATCGCGTCGCCTGGCTTCTGCACCAAGGTGCCAAGCCCTGGGACATTCTCCTGCTGACCTTCACGAATAAATCGGCGAAGGAGATGCTCGAACGCGTCGAAGACCTCACGGGCGTGCCGCGCGGCCAGTTCTGGGGAGGCACGTTCCATTCCATTGGCCAGCGCATCCTACGTCGCAACGCGGCCGTGGCATCGCGTTCGCCTGACTTCACTATCCTCGACCAGAAGGAATCGGAACACCTTTTCTCTGAGATCGTGAAGTCGATCGACGGGGCGTTCATCAAGGATAAGACGAACCCCAAGGCGGCCGTCATCCTTGACGCCTATTCACACGCCCGCAACACCCTGCGGCCGCTGCCGGACGTCCTCGCCGAACGACTTGACTGGATGAAGGGCGGCCCGGAGAAGCTGCTACAATTCTGCACGAGCTACGAGGCCGCGAAAAAGGAGCGCAACCTCTGCGACTTCGATGACCTACTCAGTCTCTGGCTTTACGTCCTAGAGAACGACCCGGCCGCCCTTGCCCACTATCGTCAGCGCTTCCAACATATCCTCGTGGACGAGTTCCAGGACACGAACCGCCTGCAGAGCCGCATCATCGACCTGCTCGCCAGCGAGCACCAGATCATGGCCGTCGGCGACGACGCGCAGTGCATCTACACGTGGCGTGGCGCCGACTGGGAGAATATCGTGGCCTTCCCGAACCGCCATCCGGGCACGCTAATCCACACGATCGACACGAACTACCGCTCGACGCCGGAGATCTTGGCCTTCGCCAATGAGATCCTCAGCCACCGTCCGCGCATCGAAGGCTTCGACCGTCGCCTCAAGGCCGTCCGCGCGCGTGGCCCGCAGCCCACGGTCTTCACCGTCGGCGATACGTCGCAGCAAGCGAAGCTCGTGGTCCGCAAAATCATGCAGCTGCACCATGAAGGGCACGCCCTAGCGGACATGCATGTACTCTACCGCGCGCATTACCAGTCGCTCGACCTGCAGATGGAACTCAACGCGACGGGCGTGCCGTTCGTGATCACCAGCGGACATAAGTTCTTCGACCTCACGCACGTGAAGGACATCCTCGCGCACCTGCGCTTCGTCCATAACCCCCTCGACCAGGTCGCGCTTTCCCGCCTACTCTGCCTCCTCCCGAAGGTCGGCCCCGTCGCCGCGGAGAAGATCAGCAAGGCCGCCCGCGAGGTCGCCCAAGCCCAAGGCCGCGGCATGGTCCGCGCGCTGCGTGACGATGCCGTCCTCAAGCGCGTTCCAGAATCGGCCAAGGACGACTTCAACGACCTTACCATCACACTCGAAGACATGCTCGAAGGCCTTGAGGCCGCCAAAGCCAAGCCCGGCCCCGCCGGCCCCGCGCCGGATCTTTTCGTCGCCGCCTCCGATGCGCACTCGATCAAGGTCGCACGCACGCCCGCCGAGACCGTCCGCGTCTGTATCGAGGGCTGGTACGGTGGCTTCATCAAGACGATCTTCCCTGACTGGAAGGAACGCGAGCAGGACCTCCAGGGCCTCATCGGCTTTGCGTCCAAGTTCGAAGACGTCGGCGACCTCGTCGCTCAGGTGGCCCTGCTCAACGGCGAGTCTTCCGACAAGAAGGCCGAGCCAGAGGAGGACATGCTTCGCCTCACCACCATCCATCAGTCCAAGGGACTCGAGTTCCCGATTGTCTTCCTCTTAGGCGTGGCCGACGGACTCCTCCCGCTGACCCGCGCTATCGACGAAGGCGACGTCGAAGAGGAGCGCCGGCTGTTCTACGTCGCCTGCACCCGGGCCGAGAACATGTTGTTCCTTTTCGCCCCCCGCTTCGCGGTCTCCGGTGAAGGCTACCGCCCGCTGGATCCCTGCCGTTTTCTGGAAGAAATGAGCCCGGATTGTTACGAATTGGCGGATTATGCCCATCGTCGGCTCTGAGCCCGTATGACAGCCAGACGGGGGTAGGTGCTTGCCTTTGCCTTGGGCGGGCATTTATGACTCACGCAAACTTTTACACGCTATCGCCATGCCAAAGGTACTCGTCGCCGACAAAATCTCGCCCACCGGAGTTGCCCTCCTCAAAGCCCAGCCGGGCTATGAGGTCGTCGAAGCCTACGGCTCCACCCCCGAGCAGGTCCTGGTCCTTGTCGCGGACGTGGACGCTATCCTGGTCCGCTCTGAGACCCAGATTACCCGCGAAGTCCTCGCCGCCGCCCAGCGCCTCGTCTGCGTCGGCCGTGCCGGCGTGGGCGTCGACAACATCGATGTCGAAGCCGCCACCGAACGTGGTGTCATCGTGATGAACACCCCCTCGGGCAACACCGTCGCGACCGCCGAGCTCACTTTCACCCACCTGCTCTCCCTCGCCCGCCCGGTACCGGAAGCCGTGCAGTCCATGCGCGAAGGCAAGTGGGACCGCAAGACCCTCTCGGGTTCCGAGCTCTTCGGCAAGACCCTCGGCGTGCTCGGCCTGGGCCGCATCGGCGCCGAGGTCTCCAAGCGCGCCCTCGCCTTCGGCATGAAGGTCCTCGCCTACGATCCTTATCTCACCGAAGCCCGCGCCAAGGCCCTCGGCGTCTCCATCGCGACCCTTGACGAAGTCTTCGCCCTCTCCGACTATATCACCGTCCACATGCCTCTCATCGAGAAGGGCAAGCAGGGCGCGACCGAAGGTATGGTCGATGCAGCCGCTTTCGCCAAGATGAAAAAGGGCGTTAAGATCGTGAACTGTGCCCGCGGCGGCATCGTCGATGAGCTCGCCCTCGCCGAAGCTCTCAAGTCCGGCCAGTGCGGCGGCTGCGGTTTCGACGTGTTCGTCGAAGAACCCCTCGCCAAGGATCACCCGCTCCGCTCCCTCCCGAAGGCCCACCTCTCTCCGCACCTCGGTGCTTCCACGGCCGAAGCCCAGGAGAACGTCGGCGTCGAAGTCGCCGAAGCGGCAATCACTGTCCTCGGCGGCGGCTCGCCCGCCAACGCGGTCAACCTGCCTTCCGTCGACTCCCAGACGCTCGCCGCGATCAAGCCGTTCCTCTCCCTCGCGCAGAAGCTCGGCGCCATCGCCCGTCAGCTCGCCGCCCCGGGTCGTATCGAATCCCTCCGCCTGACCACCTTTGGCACCGGCTCCGACCAGGGCGCCAACGCCATCGCCCGCGCCATCCAGCGCGGTTACCTGCGCGGCATCGTCGAAGGCGTCACCGACGTCAACGCCCCCGGCAAGCTCAAGGCCCTCGGCGTCGAGGTCCAGACCGTCCGCTCTTCCGCCGAAGCCGACTACAAGGAACTCATCCTCGTCGAAGCCGTACTCGCGGGCGGCAAGTCCGTCTCCGTCGCCGGCACCGTCATCGGCAAGGCCCAGTCCCCTCGCATCGTCTCGATCAACGGTCGCACCCTCGAGTTCATCCCCGAAGGAAAGCTGCTGCTCATCGAGAACCAGGACCAGCCCGGCATCATCGGTGCCCTCGGCACCCTCCTCGCCAAGGAACGCGTCAACATCGCCAACATGGCCCTCAGCCGCAGCGGTGGTTCCAACGCCCTGGCCGTTTACCAGCTCGACACCGCTCCCGGCGCGGCGGCCATCGCCGAGATCCTGCGTAATCCTGCGATCGTCAGCGCCAAGCTGATTGAAGCGTAAGCGATGTTCGCGGCCATCGGGATCTTCTTCCTGCTCGGATACCTCCTCGGTTCCGTCAACTTCGCCGTGCTCGTGGCGAAGAAGCATGGTGTCGACATCCTGAAAGAAGGCTCCGGCAACCCCGGTGCCACGAACGTCAAGCGCGTGCTCGGCAAGGGTCCAGGCAACCTCGTTTTCGCACTCGATGTCTTGAAGGGTTTCGTCGGAGCCGGACTACCTTATCTCCTCCTCCGCATGGAAGAGACTCCGCAGGCGGCAGAAATCCACTTCACAATCTGCGTCGCCGGCTTCGTCGGCACGCTGCTCGGCCACTGCTTCTCCTGCTTCCTGAAGTTCAAGGGCGGCAAGGGCGTGGCCTCGACCATCGGTGGCCTGATCGTGCTCCTGCCCATCCCGATTCTCATTGGTGCGACCCTCTGGGGCCTCATTTTCCTGCTCTCCCGTTACGTCTCCCTGGCGTCCATCATCCTCGGCGTTTCGCTGCCCGTCTCGTGCTGGGTGCTGCCGCTCTTCACTACGCTGAAGTTCAGCCCGGCCGAATTCTGGTTCGCCGCGGCGATCGCGGCCTTCAACGTCTGGACGCATCGTTCCAACATCGGCCGCCTGCTCGCCGGCACCGAGAATCGCTTCACCAAGAAAGCCTGACCCATTTCGCAATGACCGCCCCTCGCACCATCGGCATCGGCATCCTCGGCTTCGGCACCGTCGGCCAAGGCGTCTGGAAGCACCTACACGAGAAGCAGGCCGACCTCGAATCGCGCCTCGGCGTGAAGCTCGACCTCCGCAAGGCCTCCGTCCGCGACTTAAAGAAGAAGCGTGCCGTCAAAATTCCGGCCTCGAAGCTGACCACCAACGTGAACGAGATCATCGACGACCCGAAGGTCCACGTGGTCTGCGAACTCATCGGCGGCACCACCAAGGCCCGCGAACTCACGCTGCGCGCCCTGCGCCTCGGCAAGGTGGTCGTCTCCGCCAACAAAGCCCTGCTCTGCGAGCACGGACCAGAAATTTTCCAGGCCGTACGTAAGCATGGCGGCCAGTTCCTCTTCGAAGCCAGCGTCGCTGGCGGTATCCCGATCATTAAGGCCATCCGCGAAGGCCTCGTCGCTAATCGCTTTGAGCTGATCGTCGGCATCCTCAACGGTACCTGTAACCACATCCTCACCCGCATGGGCGAAGATGGCCTTTCGTTCCCCGACGCCCTCAAGGAAGCCCAGGAACTTGGCTACGCCGAAGCCGACCCGACACTCGACGTCGACGGTATCGATGCTTTCCACAAGGCCTCGATCCTCGCCTGGCTCGCGCACGGCAAGTGGGCGCCGCCCGCCCGGACGCTCGTCGAAGGCATCCGCAAGATCGGCCCGGCCGATATCGATTTCGCCCGCCGCTTTGGCTTCGCGCTCAAGCACCTCGCCGTCATCCGCCGCGACTTCAAGGCCAACTGGATGACCGTCGGCGTCTACCCTTCCCTTGTCCCTAACCGCGACATCCTCGCCCGCGTCTCTGGAGTCAACAACGGCATCACCCTGCGCGGTGACGTCGTCGGCGCCACCACGCTCACCGGACGCGGTGCCGGCGGCGATGCCACCGCTTCCGCCGTCATCGGCGACATCGTCGACGCCATCGCTGCTCTCACCGGTCCGATCTCACAGGCGCTTTCGCCCGAAGCCCTCGCCGCCCGCGAGAAAGCCGGCCGCGCCCTGCGCATGGCCTCGATCGACGAGATCGTCTCGCCCTTCTACCTGCGTCTCTCGCTGCTCGACAAGGCCGGCGTCTCCGAAGGTGTCTATCGCATCTTCTCGAAGCACAAGGTGTCCATCGCCCGAGTCATCCAGTACGAACACCCGAACCAGGGCCGCGGTACCGTCACCCTTTCGACCTACCCGGTCAGCGAACGCAAGATGTCCGCAGTCTTGACAGAATTGCGCCGACTCAAGACGGTGCTCGAGGAGCCCGTCGTGCTCCGCATCTTCTCTCCCGAATCCTGATCCTCCGGTGGCCCTCATCGTCCAGAAATACGGCGGCACTTCCGTCGGCAGTGTCGACCGCATCCAGAACGTTGCGGCCAAGATCAAGGAACAGTGGTCGAAGGGGAATCGCATCGTCGTGGTCGTCTCCGCTCGTAGCGGCGTGACCAACGACCTCATCGCCCGCGCCAAGGCCCTCTCCAAACTGCCCGACGAACGCGAGATGGACGTCCTCATGGCCGTGGGGGAACAGGAAACCATCGCCCTGACGGTCATGGCCCTCCACGCCATCGGCGTGCCCGCCGTCTCCCGCACGGGCGCTCAGGCCGGCATCTTCACGGACGACATCCACACCCGCGCCCGCATTACCCGCATCACCGGCGGCGACCTGCTCGCCCGACTCGACGAAGGCAAAGTTGTCGTGGTCGCCGGCTTCCAGGGCTGCACGGAACAGGGCGAAGTCACCACCCTCGGCCGCGGCGGTTCGGATCTCACCGCCATCGCAGTCGCCGCCTCCATTAAGGCCGACCTCTGCCAGATCTACACCGACGTCGACGGCGTCTACACCGCCGATCCCCGCATCGTGCTCAACGCGAGCAAGCTGACGGAAATCTCCTATGAAGAGATGCTCGAGCTCGCCTCCAGCGGCTCCAAGGTCATGCAGTCCCGCTCCGTAGAGTTCGCCCAGAAATATAACGTGCCCTTCGAGGTCCGTTCCTCCTTTAACGACCAACCTGGTACTATCGTGAAAGCCATCGACAAAACCCTCGAAGACGCGGCTATCGCCGGCGTCGCCCTCGACCGCCTGCAGACCCGCGTCACGGTGAACGACCTGCCCGACAGCCCGCAGGCCCTCTCCGCCCTCTTCGACGACCTCGGTGAGGCCGGCCTGAGCGTCGACATGATCATCAAGAACCTGGGCAAGGACGGTAAAGCCAACCTGACCTTCTCGGTAACCACCGCCGAGTTCTCCCGCGTCGAAGCCGTCGTCGGCCAGACCCTCAAGAAGCTCGGCTCCGGCTCCGTCCGTTCCGCCGGCGAAATCTCCAAACTCTCCATCGTAGGCGTCGGCATGATTTCCCACCCCGGCGTCGCCGGCACCCTCTTCAAGGCCCTCGCCTCCGTCGGTATCAATAGCGAGCTCATCACGACCTCCGAGATCAAGATCTCCGTCGCGCTGGACCCCGCCAAGGCCGACGCGGCCGTGCGCGCCGTGCATACGGCCTTCGGTCTCGATAAGGCCTGAACCGGCACTCGCCTCTTGCCCGCCGGCCCGCTCCGACCATAGTCGGGGCGATGCTGCGGTTCACCCTGGCCACCTTCCTCGCCCTCGGCGTCCTGCTGCCGGGTCAGGTCGTGTCGCAGGACCTGCCGCCTAACGTAATCACGACGAACGCGGCCGTCAGCCCGGGCGATCTGCCCGACCGGCGGACGCTGCTAGGACTGGCCGACCAAGCTTTGGCCGCGGGACTCTCCTCCACGGCCTCCGGTTTCTACGCCCAGCTACTCGCCGACCCAAAGCTCAGCGACAAGGATCGCGAACAGGCCGGACTCGGCCTGTCCGCCGCCTACATCGAACGAACCCGTACGGCCGAAGCCAAGGCGACGGTGAAGTTCCTGCCGAAGTCGCCTCGCAAGTCACTCCGCGAAGGGCTCATCGCCCTACTGGAGAATGACCCCGACGGGGCCCGTGCTTTTTCGGTCGACCTGAACATCGCCGCCCTCCCCCCGTACGAAATTGCTTGGGGGCATGCACTTCGGTGGATGGTCGCAGGCGCCGAGAGCGACAACCTCAACATCAACCTCGCGCAAGAAGCTATCACGCGCACGGCCGTCTCCGAAGAACAGCGTCAGCGCATCGAAGTCCTCGGTTACCGCGCGATGATCGTCGCCGGCAAGGTG
>Ga0209617_10000696_pt1 | contig 15232 bp, 12 predicted proteins | sample LakEriepJuly2011_2_FD_187459 | JGI IMG/M metagenome (GOLD analysis project Ga0209617, IMG submission 187459) | Freshwater microbial communities from dead zone in Lake Erie, Canada - CCB epilimnion July 2011 (SPAdes) (version 2) | ecosystem: Environmental > Aquatic > Freshwater > Lentic >... | reverse complement strand
AATGATGGGAAAGACGACGTCGCGTGCATCAACCACTACTTTGTCAAGTCGAGGGAAGAATTCCTCCGAAAAGTAGACCGTGGGAGAGCGAGCCAGAAGGGGAAGTATGATCCCATAAAAGACTTCCAGCGTTTTGACCTAAACCAGGTGCTCGACCGCTCGGCGTTGGACTTCTTGAAAAAAAATTGAAAATAAAATTCTCTGATGACGGAAAAGATTTGGATTGCTTTTATCACAACTACCATTTCCATGTCGCAACAGAGCCTCATGAAAGTGATCGTCAACAGCCGCAACGGCGTTTACGACTATAGATCCCTTGAAATAAAGGGAGCAAGCACCCCGTACGTAGAGTATCTCAAGGAACGATACTACATCGTAACGGGGGAAAAGGGGGTCGATGCCACCTGCAAGAAGCTGATGGAAGGCAATATTGCAGTCGCTAGGTCTCATACAGCGGTGGGATACGTCATCCAGAGCTCGAATGACGAATGGTGGCTGATGATGGATACCGATGTCGAAGCCAGAGCTTCTGCCACGAAGGAAGCGGTAGAGGCAGCCCATCCCCCGCCACCGCCTTCAAGCCAGTCCTCCAGCGGTCTAACCCCATGCTCCATTGGATGTGGAGGTGGAGGAGCTCCTGATATACCACCGACCCCCGCTGTCGAGGCAACCGCCACAGTCGCAGTCGATTCGATGGACCTCACCGAAGCCACGGTCGATTCCCCGTTTCGCATTGATGATGCGACACTTGGCCGCTACGATGGTAAGACCTACTTCAAGGTCACGGTGGGTCTCAAAGAACCAGATGCCACCAAGCCCAGAGATGTAGAGCCACCAACAAAAGTGTTCGTGGTTGATATATCTGGGTCGATGGGACTCTGGTCGACGGAATCTCCGGAAGATGGGACGAGGATACAGCAGCAGACAGATGCATTGGACTATATCCTCGAAAACACGGAGAACGGGATCCGAGTCGTCATCATCACATACAGCACCCTCGTTCAGCATCTCTTTGATGATGTGATGGATGATACAACGCGGGAGCTAGCTAAGGAAAAGGTGAAAAAGCTCAGACCAATGGAAAGAACGAACTTGAGAGGGGCTCTAGAGTCCGCTATCGAGCACATGGAATTGATAGGCAAAGACAAGAAGTTTGATTTGGTGGTGACGACAGATGGCGAGGCGGACCAGAAGAAAGAGGAGCTCTTTAGTGTGTGTAAGGGTTTCAGGAGATTTCCGGACTTGAGTATGACCACAGTCAGTGTGTCTGCGGATTGTCCAGAGGGTGTCCTTAACACGACTTGTGGTCTTCCCTTCTATGCCGTGGAAGATCCGAACCGCCGTCACTTCTACTTCGTAGGTAACGGAACGAAACCGCTTATCGTTCAGCTCGCTGAGCATTTCGCTGTGCAGGAGGGGAACACGCAGCCCGTCCACATCAAGGTTTCTTTCCCACCGGGGGTGACGGCCAAGGCGATGGAAGGGGAGTGGAAGAATACAGGGCAAGACAACACCTTCGAGCAGACAGGGAAAGTCTCGACCATGTTCGAGATCAAGGCATTGTTCCATCTTTCCCTCCCTGATGGCGTCCTTCATAGAGAGTCGATAATTGAGGTAGAGGCTTTGGTTCCGGGGGATAATTCCCTCTCATTACCCCGTGAGATCCCGCTCGACGAAAAACTTACCGATACGGACTACAACGTCGGCGTCATGATCGAGAACCTACACCTCAAGACCCTCGTCCGTAACAAAGACACCTCGCGGCAGACATATAACGAGCAGTTTGCCCGACTGAGGAAGATCCCGGAAGGCAAACTCGATGACTGGAGCAAGAGTCAATGGACAAGACTTTCGGAGCATGTCGCCCAGATCCTTGCCAAACTGGGCACTGAGGAGCAAGGGCACATTCTGGCGGCAGCATCATCCGACTACAAAGCTGGATCCACGTACCGATCGAGTGTTGCTCAAAAGAGTGCTAAGGAAGCTATCTCCTCTGGCTACAGCTACAAAGGTCATGGCGGGGGCGGGGGCTCCAGCTCCAGCTCCAGCTCCAGCTCCATGGACGTGGGGCCTGGCTCAATGAGTCACAAGCCCACCTCCCACAGGAGGAGACTCAAATTGTCCCAAACACTGTGGAGCGACCGCGGTGGTGCCGGTGGTGGTGGCGGCGGCGGTGGTGGTGGTGACGGCTACAGATCCTAAGAGCCACCCTTGACCCTGAGTTCCCTCAAAGACCCCTAACTTGGGGATTATATACGTAAACTAACATGTACCCTTAACCTTTCCTTTATATACATAGAATGAATATAGCCATACTCGTCGATAATTTCTCGGGGCACTTGTTTCATGATGTGGAGCTATTCATAGTACTCTTCGAGAAGCGGTATGAAAACATCGCCTGCATTGAGTTCATTAACATGAACGGTAAGATCCATTGTAAAGAAGAGAGGAACCGTGTTCTGTGTCAAAAACTCTTTGGTGCCGATGCTACAATAACTGATGATAAAGAAAGACATTACGACGACGTCATTGACCGTACTGAATTGGACCACGGGAATGTCAATAAAGCCTTCGCGAAAAGTATTCGCAATTTCCCAGAAAGAAAGTGGGCAGATTTACTGAGCAGAAGCCTGCCTAGTAATCAGTTGAAAATACTCTATTCTTCCAGACAGGAGACATGCAGGAGGCTCTCTGATGACGCTCATACATTTATTCTGAATCTAGTCCGATCATACGATGGAACTATATGTGATGACTTGGGTAGGTATTCTATCCAAGAACAAATCGAGCTTTTCAGACATCATAATTGCGTCATTGGTGTGCATGGTAATAATCTGACGGGTATCATGTGGATGAGCCCGGCTTCTCACGTTTTCGAGATCCTCCCTTTCGATTGTAAAGATTGCGTTTATGACTACCACTGCATGTCTTTGTGCATGAAGCATCATTATACCCAAATTAATGGGCTGGGAGAATCTCACAATTGCATCATGGGGTTGGATAATAGCTCAAAGAAAATGTTAGAATCCCATTTACACATGCTGAAATCGGTGATGTTTTCTTCGTAGTCGTATGATGTAGCAGATCAGCACAATATTCATTGTACCCTGTAAAGACCCTTATTCACCAGCCCCCAGGTCATTATTTTAGGGTGATAGTGTAGCTTTCTGAAGTTTTAATGGGATTGGGCCAACGTGATAGGCTCAGTCCGAATACAATGGCATCTGAATGAGATCCCATGCAAATGATTTCCTTTTCTTTGAGAGAGGTAAGCAAAACCTTTTCCGCGTAATGAGACCAAAGTAATATATTGTATTTTCCCTTTCTTGGCTCTTCGAAACCCTGGGCTATTTGCAATCTTGTATCGTCGTGTTGAAGTAGAAACAACGCAAAAGCAAGAGCCAACGGTTTGAGGGGAGATGCAGCTTCCTCCTTGCGGAAACAATGCTTATCAAGAAAACTTGTGACTGTTTCGCTGGGTAGAGGACCAATTTGTCTCACTTTCGCGTCCATAGATTCATATGCTCCCATCCTATTAACCCTTCTCAAATAATTTGGCTTTACATAGGGGGTACCAGGTATGCAAAATAAAAATTTTGCTCGAATACTTATTCACTTGGAGCATGATGGCAATAATAGTTTCATTGATGGCCTTCTCCTTTTGTGAATCGTCGTAAAATCTTTTCAACCGATGTGGAAGTTTGATTCATACCCATACCCATAACAACTAATACAGTGAACAGGAAAGGGATGTAAAGAAGGAGATGACCATGCTCAAGAAGCGTGTTGAGCAACTGGAGTGTGATAATGGAAAAATGTCACTTCTTATGGTCTGCCAATTGCAAGCAAGGCATCTGTGTCTGGTGTTGGTCGGGCCTGTTCATACCGCTCGATGATGCTATTAACATTCTGAATCGTCTCCACAGCTACTACTGGTACATTGATTCCTGAAAGTCGTTCCACAATCTCCTCTTGTGAAAAAGGATATAGTTGGTACCATGATTCTCCACCGAAGGTTTTAATTATCGTTTCAGAGGTAACTCTGCACATCATGAATTTCCATTCTGCGGGTTGATGAGTCTTAAGCAACGTTGCGTCAGTTAAAATCTCTATTACCCCATCCCTATTCTTGAAACGATACTGAATATTGCCATTCGTTGCCCACCGATAAATATCATAGACAAGAAACGTTTTATTTGTTTCCTTACAACATAAAAGTGACCAGCCAGACGGTGACATATTCCCACCAATCAGCTTGAGTTTGAGATCATGATATTTTTTCTTATATTTGAAATTCTGAATCATATAACTATATGTAATAAACTTCTCGACGTAAAACCTCTCATCGATCTGCGACAGTAGGCAGACGTGTTGTTCATAATCCCACTTTCACATGCCGAATGTGCTTCCACTGATCCACCAATTACCGGGAATTATACATAGCCCCCCTTTACCAGAAATCCGCTTTCGCTTCCCATTTGTGGCCTGATTTTTCCTCATCATCATCGATGCATTGCTGACACAATGGCCCGATTCCTGAGTGATGATACATTGCCCCCCACGCATCTAGTTCCACTCCACAGTCATCGCACTTCCTAGACCAATGCGACATCATTTCTTTTCTCTTTGCCTTTGTTTTTTGGCGATCCTCAGCCCGGAACTTTGTTTTAACCACAGTTGGCATGGTCCATCCCTCTGGTTTTGTAACGCGGACGGACTTGATGTAACCTTGTCCTGGGGTAGATTCGGATCGTAGATGCAGCTGTACGCAACGGCGGTGAATCCATAGTCTTTCTTTTCCTGTCTGTCTGGGGAAGGTCAATGTGTTTTCAGTGGAACTCTCACAAACAAATTCACCGAGTGTTTTGTCAATGTTCTTCATTCGAGTGGAAGCTGGGCGAACTGGAAGTTCGGCTTCTTGAAGCCACTGCATCCAATGTTGTTGTTCATCGCCAGTGGGAGTCGTCGTGCAACACGTCATTATGACGATAGGCAATCACTAAAACTTTGTATGGATGGCCCTTACATTTTCCGCATGGATGAACACTTATTCACACACGAACTGTGCGTGTTCGTCAATGCAGAAGCTACTGTACTCACCGTCCCTCATAGCTTGTTGAGAGCGGGTATTAGCTCTCGCGGATCATCATGTCGAGAATAGACCTTCCTTGAGAAATCAACTTATATTATGTGTCTTCTTAACCAAGCTGCGAGAGTCATAGAATATTTCACGAAGCCGTTTTCTAATATCGGTTTCATATATATCAACATCCCATTTTTCTATTTGAGTCTTGAGACAGTCGTGAATATTTCTTTGTTTTTCTTTGGCTTCTTGTTCTAGATCATCGATCATCAGGTGCACTGCGTCATTCCATTTTTTAAGTACATCGTCAACTAGTTTTTTCCCACTGATTACTTTCCAGTCGGGCTTTTTGTATATTCGGCCTATGTTGTCTCCTAGGTTGCTTATGAAAAAATTCATTGACTCAGGCTTTTTTGGATTGAAGTGTTTATGTTTAATTAATGAAATGATGCCTGCATACGGCATTTTGGATATAATCGCGTTGAACTCATTCTCACTAAGTATTGCGGCTTCAGACCCGTAGTTGTTGATAACGATATTCTGAATAATATTATTTTGGGTAATATTAATTGTTGTGTTTCCATGCATATGGATAGGATCTTTCACGGGCTGATTACAAGTTTTACTGTGACGAGATTTCCCTGATCTATACGAGAAAGACTTGTCACATTTTTCGCAGACGTATTCTTTTTTATGTTCAAAGAGTTTTGTCCTAATCTCGTCGACTGATACGTTGGAAAGTAAAGGCGAACATATGTTTTTTCGATTCAAATGATTCTTCATGCACTTGATTGTGTTAGTGCTGTATCCGCATCTGTCACAAGAGAATCGGTCTACCATACATAGTAAAACTGTTTCCCCCTTAAGTAGAATAGAGTATACATACAGTACCCGACCTAGCTCAGATTTATAGGCCAAACTCTAGCAAACAGGAATCTTTTGAAGATTGGATCTCAACGAATGAGTCGGACCCGGACTAAGATTTTGAGTTAGGTTCAGAAACTCCATGAAATTGTCCATAATGATAATCCCAAATGATAAAAGTGATAAGGTACCGCAAAAATGTTACCAAAATGGACAGCTCTCTCTTGTAATCGGTTTTGAAAGATTGGATCTCAACGAATGAGTTTGACCCGGACTAAGATTGATCTCATAAATTGAGTTAGGTTCAGAAACCCCATGAAATTGTCCATAATGATAATCCCAAATGATAAAAGTGATAAGGTACCGCAAAAATGTTACCAAAATGGACAGCTCTCTCTCTTGTAATCGGTTTTGAAAGATTGGATCTCAACGAATGAGTTTGACCCGGACTAAGATCGATCTCATAAATTGAGTTAGGTTCAGAAACTCCATGAAACCCCATGAAATTGTCCATAATGATAATCCCAAATGATAAAAGTGATAAGGTACCGCAAAATGTTACCAAAATGGACAGCTCTCTCTCTTGTAATCGGTTTGCTTTCTTCTGTCTGACCTCATCAATTGTCCCCCGCAAAAAAAATGGTATCTTACCGCATCCGCAAGATGATATACACAATGACGAATGTATATAGCACACAGATCAGCACGATATTTGTATCCATAGAACAACGTTCGTATCCTTCTTTCTATATACACCAAATCATGCAAATCGGAGCTCATGCAGGGACTTGTCGAACAAAAACCTCTTATCGACCGCGTCAGATGGAAGGGCGAAGAGGTGCTGGCATGTGTTGTTCACACTTGAGAGGTAAACAAAGTACTTGGTTTCGGGGGCTCTTGTGTTTGGTGGGGACGATATCCTTTTCCTGGAAAACGCATTGATCAGCCGTGATCCGTCCTTGACCCCCAGATTGATGGGGGCTGCGTGGTAAAGGCACAGGGCAGCGATCTCCTCTCTGGATGATCCGAAGGTGAGGTTGACTCGACACCTGCGTGATTTAAGAGGGGTAAGCCCTGGTCGGGGGGCCATCTTTTCCTGTTCGATCTCACGCCATAGGAATTCAATGGTTGATTCGATCCTCTCGGGACGTTTCATATCTTTGGCCGATATCGAAGAGGAGGGTTCCTCAAGGGCTAGGAGCCTTCCCCTGAAAATGATATCGCATGGCACGAGATGTATGCGGACGCTGATAATGACCCTAGCAACAGCCACGAATACTTCTTTGCCGTGATTGTGGGCTAGAATGAGAGCAATGAGGTCGAACACGGTGAGCTCCTCAAGAGCAACACGTCGTGAGAGGCTCGGGACGATGCCGGATCGGAGGATATTTATGCATACCACATTTTCCTGAACGATCTTACGGTGGTCGAGTAAGTAGCCGTTGGAAGGGTCGTCGTTACCCCGACGCTTCACAGAGTAGTCGTCATTCCTCGCAATCTTGTCTTCCATGGGGTGGATGAAATGAAAAGTGAATCCGATGTCTAGGAGTTCATCGAAACTCACCTGCTGGATGTTTTCTCGTTCAATAGTCGAAATCGTCAAGGCTCCCTGCAACAGGAACCTAGGGATGACGTTTTCTTTCGTAATATTGAATCGTTGCTCCTCTGGTCGAGAACCCTTCTTGTAAAGGAAGTACACATCTCCGTCAGACACTCGCCCCACCCTCCCTCTCCGCTGGATCCTGGATGATTCCGTGATGGGTAAAGGCTCCAGATCGTTCGATCCCGTCTTGGGGTCATAGGTTGCGAGCTTGACAAATCCCGTGTCGACCACCACCTTGAGAGTATCGATGGTGATCGAGGCCTCGGCGATGTTTGTAGCAACAATAACAAACTTCTTATACATGCCCAGAGCAGACAATGATGCGGTAGCCATCGACGATGTTTTACCCGAACGGGCACCGAAGCGGCTGTGGATAAAGGGGATCAGCCCCGTTTTCGGTAGCATGAGCCGCTTGGATTCCGTCTCAAAGTTGTTGAAGATCTGCTGGTAGTCTTTGGGCAGTTTGCTGAAAAAAGGGAGGGCGATCCATGCTGCGGGAAGGCCCTGGTTGAGCAAATCGATCGTGCGGGTGATATCGGATTCACCAAGGGAGAAGAACAGGACGTCCCCAGTATCATTGTTACGGGAGAGGCTCAGAACTTTCCGGATCCCCGCATTCTCCGCGTCCTCGAAGCTGCGTATGACCCCCGGTTCATAATGATCGGTGATCCTGAAAAGATTTGGTCTACCATATTCAGCAAGATGGATCCTATGATCGATCGTCGTTCCAAACTCGGCAAAGAACTGCCGGTACCGGAGCTCATCGTCATCCATGGTCGCTGAGACGATCACGAGCCGGACGGTATTGTTAATCCGGAGGGCTTTCCTCATGATAGATATGATCAAGTCCATGTTGGTATTGTGCTCATGGGCCTCGTCGACCAAGACTAAATCCGCGACATTCTTGGCGGTCCCGGGGATAAGGCTCGTGAGGAGAGTCGCATTCATCCGAATCATCTCGAGGAAAGACCCATCCGTGCTGACACGAATGTACCCGATGTCCCGATCGGGCTTGGGGACGTAGCTCTCCTCCGAGTATTTGTACTGGATATAGTAGTCCTTCCGCAACAGTTCAACCTCAGCGGCAGTAGCTGGGGTGGCTGGAGCGGTGGGGGCGACAATGATTGGACACCCGAGATCGTCCGCGAGACCCGTCGCGGCGTTCTTGGTGGGGTTGATTCGGGGCTGGGTGCATATCATGCGTGGGGTCGAATTGTAGAACATCATCATCATGGCGTAAAAGAAAAGCTTGGGGGAATGACGGCTCTTCCCCACACCGGTGCCCCCTGTGACAAGGGTGATCCTGCTGTGGTATAGCCGGTGGTAGACCGAGAGCTGCTGAATCCAATTGCAAGGGTAGACTCGGGGCCAGGCGTCTCTCCTTGGAGAGGGCTCGGTACGGTCGGACGGCATCCCATCGATGAATCGGAAGACCTCGTCCTTCTTTATCGTCTCCGCATAGTCGGGACGGTACGTGGAAAGCACACCTTTCCTGATGAGGGTGGTGTGCACGATCTCGGGCAGGAGTGTGACGATCATCTGGTAGGAGTAGTAGCTCATCGCGTGCTCGACGAACTTACCTGGGCTTTTGCTTGAGACCAAGCCTATCTCAACGTCTTTTGGGGACGAGGGGGATAACCTCTCATAGGATCCCGCAAAGAACCGCCTCAGGGTGGGTGTAATACGGTACTTGAAATCGTCGAAGAATTTTATGAGGTCATTCTTGTCAAGAATAAAAGCACGGATGTTCTGCCGACTGTATTCCATTATGCGGGACCACAGGGGACGGTCTGAAAAGGAAGGATCCGTTTCGTCGTACGCCTTCCAGTAGAGGTAGAGATTCTTGGCGAAGAGGTAGACGTGTTTTCGAGTCAGCGGGCATCGGATCATCCCCTTCAGACCGGAATCATCGGGGATGGGGATTTCCTTCTGAGTCTTTTCCTCCCAGTAATACGTCCTACGCAACTTGTTCCAGCAATCATACAAGTAGCTGTACCAGCGTGCCATCCCTACGCGGCGGAGGGCGTCGTGCACCCGGTCTTCTGGGATGCCACTGATGTCCACGTTTTCTTTCCCATTTCGCGTGTAGTCTTCGTCGTCCTCGTCATTGTCAGGCGATTTCCGTTTATTCAGGATCCCCTGGTAGCCGGGAGGCAGATCGCTTTCTGGGAAATAGTTATCGAAGAACACGATACCGTAACGTAGGACGAGTATGACCTCGTCATGCGAAAAGCCCCCAATCTTCTCTGAAGATTTTATCAGACCAAGGGTTTCTTCCCACGCCTCCTCTCTATTATCGAATACCGCATGGATCACATCTTGGAATGAGTAGATCCGGTTGGTCTCCTCGTCTTCGCCCTCGCCCCCGCTCCCACTCTCGTGTTCTAGCCTTAGCTCGTAGAGCATGAACTTGCAGCTACGGATATTTCGATAGAGGTCATTCACAATGGTATTGAAATAATCTCCTTCCCACAACCCCGAAGCGATCTGACCCTTACTCTCAAACCACGCGGTATCCCGGAGGAAAAGAGGGGTCTCTTTGACTCTGCTTAATGGCACAGGGAAAAAATCGATCCCGTCCGCGATCAGCTTATTTGAGGCCATACGAATAGTTTCCTTGATTGCGATTGTGGAAGAGTCCAGTGACACGTTATCGTTTACCCAGATGTTACAATAGGGTGATTTCCTGCGAAAAACCTGGTCAAGCGACGAGATGCGTGGGATGTTTGACTCATCAATGTACGGGAATATGAGGAATACCAGGGCCATGGCATCCCTCCTGGTTATGGGAGGGAGACGCCCACCGAACCCTTGGAGTGCGAACTCATAAATCTCTTTGATATACAGGTAAAGGCGTTCGCTCTCACCCCCTCTGAGGTTCCTAAATTCTCTTTGAATAGTGGTGCGGAGAACGTCCATTGAAAGTGTGGGTGATTATTATTTATTTCAGACGGAGCCTATGGTGCTGGATTCTCCAGCCCTTGACGGTGGGGGCGGACCACTTGAACCGGCTTTCGACCCTCTGGAAGGCCTCGATGGTGAAGTCACGCACCGCATGAAGATCCCGCAGGATCTGTTCGGCACTGTGAGGGGTCGCGATGAGCTCCCGCAGCTTCTGGATCCCAACCTGCATGAGGGTGCCGTAGATCGCGTGGACCTCGTCCTCGAACATCCGGATCCTCTCACGCTTTTCCAGATGCAGCTTCCATTGATTCTCGGTCATCTCCCCCCTTATGTACAAAACACCCAGATCAATATTATTGGGCTGCTGCCTCTCGCCCCGCTGCCTCTCGGAGATCTCCCCCAGGGCACGATGACAGTCCCTGAACTCGTTCTTCATTGACTCATTCATCCCCGGACGGAAGCTTCTCGCTAAATTACCGTACCTTGGGAGAGTGTTCTCATTTCCGCCACATGGATTATCCAGTGGGTTGCGGGGAACCTCCCCACCCGTCCGCCGAACCCAGTCGTAGAAATGCGGATTGTGGATCACCCCACCAACAACCTCCTTCCCCGTCCTCCAGCTGAAAGGGGTTTGGCATTGCGTGCACCACATCTGGTCACAGCCATCCGTTTTCTGGATCCGCATATTGCACTTTGGACAGGGCTTGCTGGTGCTCAAGATCAAAGCCACTGTATCCCTATCATCCTTGTTACATTCGTGCGGGAGGTCCCTCTCTTCCCTCATGGCGAGGCAGTCCTTGCAGCACCACTTTTTGCACATGGTGCAGTGGTAGGAATGGTTAAGGAGCCCTCGGCAATCGGTGCCGGGGCAGGGCATCGTGAACTTTTTCGCCACCTCGGTCGCGGCCGGTGCGGTCTCGTCGTTTGGCTGGCGGATGACGTTCCCGTCCTGGTCGATAGCGGATGGGGGAATGTTTCCCGAGGCGACCCCCGCCAGGTTCTGCAGCTGGACCCGCATTCTCACCTCTTGGATCCTGAGGTCATCAATCTCCTTCTTCAGAGTCCTCATCCTATCTCGACTAACCGCGATCTTCACGGAAATGTTATGGTGCCGTGCCGCGGCGTCGGAGCACTCCTGGAAGCGGATAAGATTGGCCTTTTCCCGCGAGACGAGGATTTGCCCCCGGTGCTGCTTATAGTCACCCAACCGCCAATGTCGGGAGAGCTTCTCGTCGATGTACTCGGGGTTCCAGGCGGTACGACAGTGCATACAGTGGGGGTCCTCCGAGCTGCTGAGCAGGTATTGCTTGACGCACTGCACACACTGCTGTCGTGGACAGTACGGACAGGCGACGGGCTTGCGGAGAACCTTAGTGTAGGACTCACAGCAGATCGAGCACTGGTCTGGGTCCATTAATTATACCTGTGTCGCAAGAATATCCGCGGCGTTATTACCGTGCCACACGTAGTACTCCCTAGAGGTTTTGTCGTTGGGTTCAGATCTATGGCTGCGACAGTGGTGAAAGATCACACGCACGCCACCTTCCTCGCGTTTTCCCTGGATCGCCTGGATGATATCTTGATTCTCAACCGGTTTCCCGTCCTTCTTTCTCCACCCCGCTCTCTTCCAACCCACGATCCACTTTGTAAATATATTGAACGCGTATTCCGAGTCTGTGAACAGATGGAGAATTTTTTTCCCCTTGTCAAAATTTTTCTCAAAGATCTCCATCGCCCGCTGGATCGCCAGGAGCTCGGCGACGTTGTTGGTGACACGCCTTTTTAACCCACCGGGTGTCAGCCTCTCCGAATAATTCAGGGGGCTCTCATCCCCAAAGAAGACACCAAGACCCCCCGTCGCATCGGCCTTGCCGTTCTTGAGGGCGGACCCATCTGTGAATACCTCAATCGATTCCATAATATTCTGGTTGGCAAAGTATAAGAAAAACAAAATATTAGTATGAACCCGAATCAAATATGGGACCTGCGGGACCTGCGGGACCTGCGGGACCTGCGGGACCTGCGGGACCTCCGGGACCTCCGGGACCTCCGCACGAATCAGCATAAGATTACCGCCGTCATCTACGAAGAAAATCGCACAGACCTCATTCCTGCACTCCTAGATGTAATGCGTACGATCCCAGAGGACGAAGGGCTGGTGCTCGTAAGGAAAGAATCAGGGACCGAGATCGATCCTGAGGCGATTTTGCACTCGTCCGGCTCGTCCGGCTCGTCCGGCTCGTCCGTTTTGATCCTCGATTGTCCTGACACACCAAAGAAAGAACCGTGTTTTTTCTTGGCTCAGCACATCCCCTTCGATTTCACCGTACCAAGGAATGGGTGGGGGTTCGCCCGCGGAGCCCTCCTCGGTATGAGCTCGACATCCCAGGAACTGAGGTTCTTTGACTTTCTCGACAACCAGATCGCTTTCGCTGGGGTAACCCCTTCACCCCACCGGCCGTGGGCGGCGATCATCCATCACCCACCCCGGATGCCCCCCTTCTGGGATCCTTCATGCCTCCCCTCGGTATACATGAACACACCCGCCTTTGTGGAATCCCTCTCTTCGTGTCGATTCCTCATCACGCTCTCACAGCACCTCGCTGACAGCATCCGGGAATTAATCCAAAACGATCATATCCCCATCTACGTCATACTCCATCCCACGAGGATCCCACGATCCGTATTCTCTATGGAGAGTCTGCATGCAAACCAAAACCCCAAACTCATCGCCATCGGATGGTCTTTCCGAAGGTTGACGTCGATTTATCAGATAGGACAAGTTACGAGCTACCAGAGGGCATGGTTGATCGGCAAGCAGATCCACCGCGTTATGAGCCTCCTCCGAGCCGAGTCCAAGCATGAAAGAGTCACATTGGTGCTGGGTTCCGTGCAGCTCATCTCTGATCTATCTATATGTGAATACGATAGCCTGCTATCTCAAAACATTGCCTTCATCGATGTGTATGACGCCTCCGCCAACAATGCCGTTGTCGAATGCATTGTGCGGAGAACCCCCCTGGTGGCGAGAAGGCACCCCGCCTTGGAAGAATACCTCGGGTCCGAATACCCCCTATTTTATGACCACCTCCACGAAGTGACCGACGAGTTCTTGTCCATGACACGCATAGAGGCCGCTTACGATCATCTTTCCTCCATCCCCACGGATCGGTTCCACATTCTCCGCTTTTATGAAAAAATTTTTTTACTCAGCAAAAAAAATTGATCTGGAGAGTGCTTGGCCAGGGAGAAGGAATGAATCTCGTACCCGCCCAACACACACACAGAGTATGAGCCAGGAACAACTAGATCCGATTCTTATCGGAAAATATGATGCAAATGTGAGCAGAAAAGAAACGGGTGTATGGAGCTTTATTGAAGAAGACATCGATGATAGCACAAGCACGACTGAGGTAATTAATTCTCAGACAGAGACGACTAAACCCCAACGCATTCAACAACAACACCAGGAATCGAGATCAAAAAGCCAAATCCACACTACAGTACAGTGGCAATCAAAATAGAATTAAACGAGGCATAGAGTTTTCTAAAACTAGAATCCCATTACATAATATAAGATGAAGGATATCCAGGATGTCCAAGACCATATCCTATCGTTGGGGAAAGACCAAGAATTCGAGGCCATTTTCAAGGAGCCGCTGTCGATCCAACGATTCTCGGCCATCCTTGGACAGATCAAAGCAGCTGGCCTTCCCTTTATCGTGACGAACGAGATGGACATTAATTTATCACCCAACCGTTTCACCGTCAAGGGAATGGATCGCATCAACGAGCTTGTCAAGCGATATGCATCGCAACCCCTCGGGGTCCTCCTCTATAAGATCGGTTCAGGGTTCATCGAGGACCCAAACAGTGGCGTCTACAGGGTGATCCAGAAGAATAGACTGAGCTACAGCACGGACGAGGAACTCCTGGTCAGTTACCGCCTGGCCGACGAGAAGGTGCTCACCGAGAAACAAATCAGGACCGTTGTCGCCGGCAAGCACTTGTCACCGGTCATACGCTTCAAGAATCGGATCTCCATGGTGATCCTGGAAGAGAAGGGGATCAGTATCAAACTGGATGCGACAAGCGTGCGATCGTCGGATACTCTTCGGGGCATCGCGTCGGCTCCAACCACCTACGAGATGGAATTGGAGATCATGGGGGGGAGGGCCACCTCGCCTACAAAGAAAGCCGCCAAGGTCTTCCAAGACTGGGTCACGAAAACCCTTTCATGGATCCAGGGGACCACCAACCTGATGACAATTACAGCAAAATCATCGGTCCTCACCGCGTACCGGCAGCTCCTCGGTATCCAGGAGACCACGACAATTGATCGCCTCCAGTCCATGCAGCCCGTCACCCTGGATGTGGTACGGTTCGTAGATATTCTTGCTCATAATTATTCGGTCACGGACAAGGCGGACGGAGAGAAGTGCCAGCTGCTGATTCTCGACAACCAGGTCTACCAGATGAATAATAACCTGGTAGTCACCTCCGTGGGTCTGTCCACCAAGGGTCTTGGCACCTGCCTGCTTGAGGGAGAGCTCATCGAGGGGAAGATGTTTATGGGATTCGACGCCCTCTTTGTGGAGGGTACCGATGTCAGAGACGCCCCCCTGCGATCCCGTCTCCAGGGGCTTGATCGTGTCATCCTAGAACTCAACCCAACGGCGTACACCGGAACCGACTTCAAACAATATCTCGCGTTCCTGCAGACCAAGCCCTCGTTCGGGAAGAAATTCTTTTTTTTCCCCAACGGCACAATGCCCTCT
>Ga0209617_10000694_pt1 | contig 15265 bp, 21 predicted proteins | sample LakEriepJuly2011_2_FD_187459 | JGI IMG/M metagenome (GOLD analysis project Ga0209617, IMG submission 187459) | Freshwater microbial communities from dead zone in Lake Erie, Canada - CCB epilimnion July 2011 (SPAdes) (version 2) | ecosystem: Environmental > Aquatic > Freshwater > Lentic >... | reverse complement strand
TGGGATTGTCTTTCCTCCGCTTACATATCCCAGCTTTTCCATAAACTTTACCATTTCTTCAAAGAGGCCATTGGTGGCCGCAGGGGAGGAAACTAAATCAGCAGAGGCGATGCTCTGGGGTCGAATGTAATCCTTGCCATCAATCGTCTCGGACTCATTCACAAAGGCTAGGGAAACCCCAAACTGGTCAGGGGCTTCGGAGGCCATCTCTTTGATTAGGCCGTAGTGAGGCGAGTTGCGGAGTAGGCGAAGGTCTGCAACAAGCCTATCCCCTTCAATGCGGGGGTTTCTGGCAAAGCCCACTACTGCGTCCAATCCGCTTCCGTGGTTCATCTTCACCTTCACGCCATTCTTTGCCTTACCCATAAGTTTGAGGGCGGTTTCTAGGCTGATCTTATCCACGAAAAGGTCGTGTCCTTTAGCCTCTCCCACCTCCAAAATGCTCACCCCGCCTAGCTCCATTTCCTCTAGTTCCTCGTCCCTATAAGTAGAATAGGCAACCGCCGCCCTCTGTTGTTCGTCTGGAAAGTCGCTTATAGCTTGCTCGTCTCCCATAAAGCGGGAAACAAAGTCTTGTTCGGATTCGTCAGCGGAAGGTAGGGGTAGAGGCATAATTACTCATTCAGTTTGTCAATTCTATTTTGCTCCCCTAATGTCTTTTGTTGTTCGGTCGAACCTTTTGGATGGAGGAATAGTCTTTCCAGAGCCATCTTTTTCTACTGCCTTTGATGACTTAATGTTTTCTGGGCGTAAAATAACTATTTCTCTAACTTTTGTTCTATTGTTATTTGCATTTGGCATCCAACCAGATACAGAATCATATCCCTTGGGAATATCTGATGGCTTCAAATCTCTTATATATTTATCTGTTTCGTATGTTTTACCAAGATAAGCATAAAACTTCTGTGGTTCTCTTCCCCTAAACTCATTAAATTTTCCAAGTTTTTCAGCGTCTTGCCTAGTTGGACTCACATATATAAACTCTGGCTCTGGTTCTTTCGGCTTGAACCAAGACGGCAATTTTCCAGTTCCCCCCGGCTTTAGCCATTCTTTTTTCCATTCCTCTGGATGCTTTTCCTTAAAATCATTCCAAGCGTGATTTTCCCATAGAGCCGAATCTGTTTTTACCCTTGGCAAAAACTCTGTAAATGGTTTGTCTGATTTTGAAATATGATAGACTTCAGAAAATCCATTTTTTGTTGCCTCCGACTCAATAATTTTTTCGGCTTTCTTTGAATCGCCTTTTTGTATTGTTTGCTCATATTGGGCATCAATTTTTGAAGAGGTTTTGGTTGTTGTAATATCAGATACTGCCACACCGCCACCACCGCCACCAGCACAAGTATTGCCCTCCTTAAATCCACCAGCACCAGTTCCACAATCAAATCTTTCCTCCAATAAATCGCCGTCTGCCTTGCGATATGAATCCTTGACCTCACCCCCGCCAGCCATCTTGAGAAACTTGTTCACCCTAGCCATCGCCCAAGCGTTGCGTGAGTTGGGCTTTCCCCCGGTAATCGTTGGCCTAAAGCTAGTCGAGAATGCACCTGCCCCCCTGCGAAACACTTTCTTCAATGCTCCAAGGGTAGGGGCTTTCCTTGAGGGGTGCTTGTCTTTGAACTCGGCAATCTTGTTTTTCAATGCCTCCTCGTTCTCGGCTGAAATCTCTATGTCACCAGATTTGCTTCTTGTGGATGCCGTGCCTTCTGGGTTCTCTTTTGAGCCTTTGATTCGTTCCTTGGGAGGGGCTGGCGTTTGAGAGACTGGTCGGGCTAGTTCTTCTTTTTTATCTGTAATCGGCCCGCCCACAATCCAAGCGTCACAAGTCCTTTTGGCCGCACACTTAAAGTCAAAAATCTCGCAGTAACCGAGATCGCCACCAATAGCCACCTCGTTTGCGTCCTCTCCGATGCCCTTCTTAATGCACCCCAGAACCTTGCTCCTCTGGTCGAAGGCCGCACAATTACCACAAAGCATCTTCTTTGCCGTGACTACATCACCTTGGAACTCGTCTGCCTTGGCTTTCCAATAGTCGTCGTTGGGTTCGTTAGGATTGGCTGGGCCGTAGTTCGCATCATCTACCGCTGTCTGCCTATTGGCTAGGTTTGTTTTGATGTCTTGGGTTGCGATTGGGCAAGAGGCTGGTTCTGCTAGTTCTTCGTCCTTTATGCCATAAAGACCCCTTATGTATATTTGCATCGCCTCCCTATATCTCTTTTCATCAAAGTCTTTTTTAGGTATCATCATTTTAGTTCTGGCCCCTTATATTTTTTATAAAGATCATACACATCTTTAGAGTATTCTTTACCAGATATATGACCAGCAAATGTTTCAGCCACAAATTCGAATGGGTCTTTCTGTGCATATTGGCTAACTTTACCCGCAATAGCCACACTTCTCTCTGCATCTGTCCCTTGACCAAATCCCTTGCCATACTCAATCGCTTCTTGATATGATATATTGTTTGTATGTGCATTGTGACCATACTCGTGAGCAAAAAGATCGGTTGATGTGAACCAGCCCCTTTTTTGATCTTCAGAGAGATTCTCTCTCATAGATTTTGAATTGAAATCTTTACTATAAATAATCTGATTCTTGAGAGTTCCCTCCTCTTGATGTGCTACTGCGTATGAACCCGCAAATGCTGTTCCATAGCGAGCTTCAATATCGTCTGTAAAAATTTGATATGGCGGGGGGACTTCATATCCTTTGCTTTTTAGGTTTTGCAAAGACTTGGAAATATCTTCGGCGGCCTCTTCGTTTTCTGGCAATTCCACTCTTTCAACTCCCAAATCCTTTACAGATTGTGTTGCCCTTTCTCTTTTTGTTTTCGGAGTTGGAGGCTCTGGTTTTTTGGGTGGAGGCAAGGGCGGTGTTGTGTCTTTCTGTTTTTTTGGCTTTTCCCTTTTGCCTTGTTCCGTTGGCCTCTTGTAATCCTTGGGGAATTTTCCACCGGGTCGGGTGGGCGTATAGCCTCCCTTGAGTGGGGGTCTGCCGTAGCCTACTGCACACTCATTATCTGGCCCGAAAGTTCCACCCTCATCTTGTCCACAATCCCTACCCGCTACAAATTCAGTTTTTTTTTCTCTCGCCTCCATCTGGCCTACCACTTTCCTTGCCCAAGCATAACCAGCGTCTCCACCCCATCCATTCCACGCTTGCCAGCCCTTGCCCTGCTCATCCCAAGTTGCACCCTTCTTATCGACTTCGTGCCTATCGAAAAAGGCTTTCATTCTGCGGATAGTGTCGGGCGACATCTTCACCCCATTTTGCAAATCCCTAGCTCTGGCTATGCCTACTGGGGTCATTCCCCTTTGGCTGGCTGGTTTGCCTTCCCTAACATCCAAGGCTCTTTTAGCGGCCTCCCTAGCCCCTTCTGGTGGGGTAAAATCAATCCCATCGTATTTTGCCAACTCAATCCCGCCCATCATTCCCTCAATCAGCATCTTAATAGATGCGGGGTCTAGGCTTTCCAGAATCTCTAAACTACTTTTTTTTTGTGAGGTTGCCGTGGGGGCGGGCGGGGGCGTGGTGGGTTCTTGGGCTGGGGGTGTTGATCCTCCCGAAGCATCCCCGCCTTGGTCTTTTGTAATCTGCTGTTTCTCCTCCTTGGTCGTAGGAATAGTTGTGCCGACATTGACCCCAGCGATGATCGCCCTTGCTTGGTCTGGGCTGATGGTCGGGAAGGCGGCGGTGATGATAGATACCGCACCTTCCTTGGAAACCGCACCCATAGCCACGGCATTGATAACATTGATAAGCGAGGCAACTTGAGCACCATTGAGTGAAGCACCACCAAGCATATCCTCGTCCGAAGGTTGTCCAGCGGGTGTCTGCTCGCCTTCTGTTGGGGTCGCTTGGGCTTTTTGTGAATCTCTGGTCAATCCCTCTGCGGCGATGTCGGAAATCGTGTCGGCTGAAACTTCGTATTCCCCAGCCAAATCCTTAACTAGCTTGGCCTCAATAGCCCTTTGTCGCATAGCACTCTCAAAGTCTTGACCACGCTCTGCGTAGATGTCAGCGGCGGTGCGTAGGCCAGTCTTAAACTCGGAGATTGCGGAAGCGGATTCTCTGCCCAAATCAATAGATACATTAGCCCCGAAATTAAAGATGCCCCTAGTTGTTCTGCTCCCAACATTCTTCTCGATCAATCCCCTTGCAACTCCATCAGCAATAACGATGTTCTTAATCGGGCGAAGAACCTTATCATCTAGTAGCTTCTGGTATCTGCGGAAGGTTCGCCCTGCTTGTTGCATCTCAAGGCGAGCAGTCGGGCCACTCATAGCGGAAGGGTCTACGGCGAAGCTGTAAGGGATGCCAACGCCCAAGCAAATGTTCCTCAAAAGAATCTTGTGGAACTCGGCGAATGCTCCGCTTGGACGGCTCGGCCCATCTGGGAATACAATGTCCTCGCCCGGCTCTAGGTAAGAGATTTTCCCAGACTCAATCGCCTCTAGCTTAATTACGCTTCCATTGATGTCTTGGTCGTTTGTGAGCGAGGAGAGATCAGAAGCATTGTTGTTGTTTCGCTTTATGATTGCACTTTGGCTAGAAGCAACCTTGGCCGACATCTTCTCAAAGCCTACGATTTCGTGAATATCCGTTGCGTCATTGATTGCGGTGTGAAAAGCGGAGATTCCTCGGTACTGGTCAATGCGGAGTGGGTCGAATAAATGAAAGCCTTGGCTTGCTGGAATCGTTGCTTGGTAGGTATACATATCGCCAATGCTTCGGCTATAAATGTCGTAAGCTGTGGGTGAGCCAGTTCGTTGATCGATATGGATTCCACCAATTAACTCCGAACTAGTATAGACTTTGAATGGGTCGCCAAGTCTATCACCCTCAATGCCTTGTATTTTTAGGTTGCCGTCTGAATCTCGGACTAGGACAAAAAGAAAATCACCGTCTCGCAACATCGACATCATCGCCACTTGCATAAGTGTTGAACCAGTATGCCTTGTGGAGATGTCGCATTTATCGAACCACTCTGCCCAATACATCTCGACATCTGTATTGACTTCTGGGTTCTCGGTTCGGGCTTGGTAGGAAATGTTTGCGGCGGTATGGCTGGCGAACTTCATTAGGATGGAGCGGACAAGGCCAACATTCTCTGCCAAATCCCTCGCCCTTTTCATCAACTCTACTCGGTCATAGTTAGAACGATAATCTTCCGCACCCGACAACTGGCTCGGCCCTTTGCGTTGCCTTGAATACTTAACTGCGTCATACTCGAAGTTCTTAATCCTTTGACGAGCAACAAGCCTATCAACTGCACCTTGAGGATTTACAAAGGCAATCGCCTTGTCGATCAGATTGAGAGAGGCTTTTTTCACGAGCCGAAGTTTGCGTAGGTTGTGCGAACCCTAGTGCCAGTCGCTTGCTGGATGGCTAGGGTTAGCTCCGCAATCGTATCTCTTACCTCACCGAGATTCGCTCTTGAAAACGAACGACCAGCTATCGAATAGCTTGAACCCGCCACCGCTATCGCCTCTAAACAAGTAACATACTTATCACGAAGAGAAGTTAGGGTGGCAAGGGGTAGCCCAATGAAATCACCCTTCGCCATTATCAAACTCACTTTCTGTCAAACTTGCGGGCGAGACTTTCAATCGCCCATACAAGGCCGCCCCAACGATGTTCATACATTCGCAATCCATTAAATGATTATGCTTACCCACTTGCTTCCACACAAGCCTTTCCCTGCCAGTCATAGGATTTTTCACCCGCACCTTCACCTCTGCTTCAATATGCACACGCCAAACATCGGGGGTGTCGAGAGCGATGTAGCCGGGTTCTTTGATTAGGTTGGAGAGGATGTCTTTGATGGATGGGTTCGACCACCTCCAGACTGGGCAGAACTTCCACTTCCACCCAGCCCTTGACTGAACCGCCTTACCGCTAAAGGGGTCGCCATTGGCAATTCGAGCGTATGGGCGTTGTAGTTTTTGCTCCCCCACAATTTCAGAGAAGCTGGTGCGGTCTGAACCGACCAATGCCATCCATCCGTTCTTACAACAATTATAATAAACATCTCTGGTTTGATCTCCCGAATCGCAGAAAACGCACTTCGACTCAACCCCAAACTCCTCTGCCTTGGCTTGGATGTCTCCCCAAGTCTCAAGCCTTCCAGCCCACACAAGCCTCGATCTTCCCTCAATGTCCCAAGCCCTAACAACGCACCAAGCGTGGAAGCCCCCCGCCTCTTGGATGTCGCAAGCCATAATCAGTTTCTCATTCACCCTGACTTCGCCCATCTTGTAATCGCCAGCCACAATCTCCATCTTCTCGCTTTCGTGTTCCATCCAAGGCTCGGCAAGAACTCGGTTCACGAAGTCCTGAAGGCCGATGATTCCATTGTGCTTATCTTGCAGAAACTTTACCGCCAAACTCCCGAAGGATACCCAAGGAGCATATAGGCCGTTGAGATGATAGGAGCGTCTGGCTGGTTCGCCCTTGAGGTTAGTTGCCCTCCACTCTCCCTCTCGAAGCATCTTGGTTTTCTGTCCGTCTGTAATCTTTTCCTTGCACCCCTCGCACTCGTAGTAGGTCGTAGATTTAACTAGCTTAAAATCATAAACCCCATCTTCAATCTTGGCCGACTCGTCCCACTTTACTTGCCCCCAGACCAGCTTCTGCTTGTGTCCACAATGAGGACAAGGAACGAAGTAAAAACGCATATCTCCTTTTTGCCACTCGCTCCAAATAATTGAGTCGGCAGTTGTTGGGGTGCTAGTTGCTATGATGAGATGATTGGGATAGGTGCTGACTCTAGCCTCTGCTAGTTGAACTGGATTCGCCTCTCGCCCCGACCCCGCTTGCTCTGGGAACTTGTCTACCTCATCCATACACAACAAGGCAATCGAGCGACTGGAAAGAGCAGAGGGGCTAGTGCCAGCCCACCAGACCGAGCATCGCTTGAAGTGTTGCTCTAGGATTTTTATTTTGTCCGTGTTGTCTGGCTTCTCTTTGGCTAGGGCTGGGCAATCGTCAATCATTGGCAACCACCTAGTTTCTGTGAATGATCTGGCTAAATGCTCGCTAGGCATCACCCACAAGGCGGGGCAAGGTCGCTCTGCTATTCGGTACGCTAGGCCAGCCAGAATCGTTGTGGTCTTACTTGTCTGTGCCCCCCATACCAGCACCACCCTACGAATCGAATCATCGCCAAAAGCCTCTAGTGGCTCACGCACATAGGGCGTAAGTGTTGTCGAATACGCACCGGGTATGTTCGTAACCCTAGCTGAAAGTGTTAGGTTTTTCTCTGCCCACTCTGGGATTGATAGTTGTTCCCTTGGCTCAAACAAAAGACGAGCAAAGTTCTTGGCCTCATCGATCTGGTTCATCTCTTAACCAGATAATCTTTCGCATACGCCCAAGCGGGGTTCATATGAATTTGATGATGGCACTCGAAACACACCGCCAAGAAAAACTCTACCTCGTTGAGCCTATCCCCGAACCTCCCTCGCCTATGGTGAACTTGGCTTGCCATCTTGCACTTGCAGACTTGGCAGACTGGATTGTTTGTTAGGAACTTCTCTCGCACATCTTTATAGACTTCGTTCTGGCCTTTTCTCTTTGCAGATACTCGGCGTAGTTTCCCACCTCGCTTGAGTGGGGTTTTGCGTTTGAGTGGAGAGCGTTTCATTGATCGAAGAATGGAACATCGTGGGCACATAAATCCCTAAACTCTGGTATCTGCATAAGGGTTTTGTGAAGTGCGACTGGGTCTGCATTATCTCTTACAACTGCGTGATGAAAGTGAACCATCCAGTATCTTCCAACGCCCTGCCTTGTCTTGGGGTAGTTTTTGAAGCAACATCCTACGCACATAGAAAACCCATATTTGCTTTCAAAGTTTTTGAGTTGCCCTTTAGCGGGAATAAAAAGCGTTGAGTAGCTAGAGTTCCGGCAGTAGGCCAACGCTATTCTTGTAGGCTTTGTGGTTTTCATCGGTCAAGGAATGGAAGCACTATGCCAAGGATTGCGATTGCTACCAGCAAAACAATAAAGCACTCGTTCATTTGAATTGAGACATATAAAGGTTTTTGATTTTGCGTTTTATGGTTTTAGGCCATTTTATTTTATGGTCTTTTTCATAACCATAAATACTGGTCACAGCATCCCGCAGTAATTCGTATCCAGTTTTGCTTTCAAGAAGAATGAAAAGGATTCTTGCCTCCTTGGGTGTTAATTGATTATTCATTTGAATGCTCCTTCTGCTTTCTGAATAGTCACAAAGATTTGATCGATGCCCTCTTGGATAGCCCTTTTGGCACATTCTGGGTCGCTTGGGTTTGCTCTGGCGGCTAAGCTCGAAGGCATAGCGTCCATTAGGTTTCTAATTGCTCCTAGCCATTTGCCGAACACTTCTCGCACCTCGTCCATTCTGACTAGCACTCTGGTTACTTCCTCGAATCGAGCGTGTTCCATTTCTGCCTCTGCGACTCTTTTTTTTGCTTCGCCCCATCCTTGCACTGCCGACCTCATCGCTACTGGGTTCTTGTTTGTGGCCGCCGTAGCGACCAACGAGTAAGCAACTACCTCGGCTTGCTTCGCTCGATTCAATCTGCCAAGCGAGCTTGTCGATTTGTATGACTCGGCATCCAATCCCTTCGATGGCTCGGAGAAGTTCGGAGATGGTGCTTGGATTAGCAGTTGCTTTCTTCCTACTCTCTTTTGGTTTGCGATCTTCCAGCTTTGAGCTTCTGCCTCGCTTGTGAGGGGCATACCCGCCTTTACGAGTTTGTTTATCGCCGCCCCAGATATTCCCCATAGTTTTGCCAGTTCTGATTGTCGCATTTCTCACAAGGGCTTTCCACACGCCAAACATTTCTCGCCCCCTCCACTCTCTTCGCCCTCTGGAATCGTGGCCTCCATCATCTTGCCAATCTCATCCAAGCTGAACCCGGTAATATCAATGTCGATTTCCCCTGCGTCTAATTCTTCGAGGATGTCTTTGAGTTGGGGCATATCAAATTCACCACTCAACTTGTTCAAGGCAAGGTTGGCCGCCTTCTCTTGCGTCTCATCCAACCATACCGCCCACACATCGACCTCATCTTTGCCAAGTGCCAAATAGCACTTTAGCCTTTGATGGCCTCCAACGATGTTCCCAGTCTTTGCGTTCCAAGTTATCGGCTGAAGATTCCCAAGTTCGCTCAAAGATTTTGTGAGCCTACCCAAAGCCTCGGAAGTAATTTTTCTAGGATTGTATTTTGCTGGTGAAAGCTCGCTGATTTTCTTTGTTACTAAAGAGGGATATTTCATAGGGTCTAAAAAGTTACGCAAGATTGTTTAACAATGTTTAACACAAAAAAATACTAGGTTAATTCGCACAAAAAAGTCGCGGTCGGAACCTGTTTTGGGTGTATTTTGCGTTATAGGAGTCTCCTAACTTGTTGATACCACGCACTCTTGCCTCTGTCTTGCGTAAGTACCCTATAATCAACAACCCTGCTTCTGTAAGTCGCACTTGTGCCTTGTGTAAAAACTTGCGTAAGTCGCATATGCCTTTTGTCATAGCTCGCCCCCTGCCTCCTTGTAAGCCTCGACTATGGGGCGGGCTTCCTCAAGGAACTGGGTACGCTGGGCTGGTGTCCATTGGGCTGGGGTCTTGCGGGCAAGCCATTGGCGAGCCTTGATTATGTAGCTATGCCAAGCTTGCTCTGCCTTTGGGTTCGAGGTCTCGATGGGGTCGGGTAGTAGCCCAGTCCATAGTGCTAACTGCTTGAGGCCACTAGGGCTAGGGGCTTGTAGGCTTGGCCTTGCCTTTGCCACACGCTCGTACCGCCTAGCTTGCTCACCGTTTATTCCCGCTACCTCTTGGATGGTGTCTAGGTCTAGCCCCTCCACCCTTGCCGATAGGAGGATGTCGCCAGCGTCTGCGGCTAGTCCGATGGCCTCCCCCATCTGCTCGATTGCATTTTGCTTGGCCTTGTCCAAAAGCCTCACCGTTTTCTGTAGCTCCATACCTATCTGTTTTTCGCTCATTTTTGGGATGTCTTTCTGTGGTTGTGGTTGTGGTTTCGTGGGTTAAAAATCCTTAATTTTTTGGGCTAGATTAGAGCCTCCTCAAGCTCCTCAATTTCTGCCTCCTCCGCTGGGGCTGGCTCGATCTCTCTGAACCTATGCTGGGCAAAGCCTCGCTCTGGGTGAGGCGGTGTTGTGCTTAATGGGTTGTTGATGCCCTCCAAATAGACCACCACTTCCCCTGCCTCTCCGTTCAAGCCTATCCCTATGCCTATGCCCCTTATTGTGTAGTGCCTATCCTTAGTGGGTAGGGCGTTGTAAAAGGCTAGGATGTCTGGTGGGAATCTGTCATCGACACACACAACTTTTGAGCCAGTTGTCACCGTTTTTTCCCTCGCTTTTTTATGCCTTTTTCCCAAGCCTCTTTGTTCCACTTGGGGCATTCTTCCCGCCTCTTTTTGTGAACCCTCAAGGCTCGTTCCTTGTAAATCTGGCGTACCCTTTCGCTCCGTTGGATGCGTAAAACCAGCCCGGTGCGTTGGCTCAACTCCGTGAGGCGAGCCGAAATCGCCGCCCTTGTGTAAGGCTTTCCCGTGCTTGGGTTGATGTAACGCTTGGCTATGGCCGTGAGGCTGTCTGGGCTTCGGTTGCTGGCTAGGGCTAGTAGTGCTTCGTCCAATGTATCGTCTCGCCTATGCCTCAACATTTGGGAATCGCCTTCGTGCTTAATGGTCTGCTCCACCACCTCTGCCGTGAGCTTCGCCAGTTGGTCTAGGTCGATAGATGGGTTCATTTTCTGCATCTTCGCCAGCCTCTCCTTGACCCGATCTTCTAGGGTGTCGATTTGGTCGGCCATATTTGGCGTATAACTCGCCAAGATTGAGTCTGCGGGGTCTTGGCCTTGGTGGTGGTTCATTGGATTTCCACTAATGCTGTCCGTCCCACCCTTGCCAGTTCCCTTTTTGCTTGCCGTTCTGTGGCATAGAAAAGGTCGATAACTGGGAGCTTGGTTTTTCCCGATGCCTTCCTAGAAATAACTGCCGTGCCAGTATCGTGAGCGTGGTATGCCTTGCCCTCGATGAGCAGGGTCGTTCCGTAGGGGATAATTTTGGGGTCTACCGCACAAGATTTCCCAGAAACCAACCGTTTTCCAGTTGAGCTTTTATAGCCGAACTCGTCCTCACCCAACCAATACGCTGTGATTCTGGCCTTGATGGTTTTCTTGGCTGGTGGCTTTGGGGTTTCGATCATTATGTTTGCCCCCTGCACCGAACCGAGGATGCTGATTGCTAGGATGAGTATTGCTTTTCTCATAGTTAAGAAATGAAGTCGCTCGCATAGGTGGCGGTAGCGTCTCGATGGGGATTCGTCTCCCTTCGTTCTTTTGCCTTGATCGTTGTCAATCGGGGTCTTGAGCTTGTCTATCTTTGCCTCGATTGCCTTGGCCTCCATCTTGTTAATCTTCACGCTTTACCTCCGTCCAATGACACCTCTTGTTTGGCCTTTTGATCTTGCCCCTGCCCTCAAGGTAACGCAGATGGTATTGAATTGCCCCGTGGGTTTTCTTTAGCACCTCGGCAATCGTGCAAGTTGGAATCTCGTTGGTGATAAGCGTGAACACGGCATCTCGGAGCATATCAATCGTGGCTTGGTTGCGAGTCGTGGCGTAGAGCTTTTCCAGTTCCTTGCCGGGGTAGCGGTCAGAAAGGATGCCATTGGCCTTTACCTCTGGGGTTACATAAGATTCGTTCATTGAGTTTTCAAGCTACTTTGAGTTTAAGTTGATGCAAGGGATGGTTTTGGGTTATTCTTTTTATGCTTTTCGTCCAATATCATTGGGGTCGTATTCTGCCATCTTATAGAATGGTGTATTCTCGGGTTGCTCGATTTCATCATAGAGATTTTAACGCTTGAGGGTTGCATCATTACGGTTGTAAATGCCTTACAATATGTTCCATAGCGTAAATACATATCGGTAATTCCACTTTTTTGACTTTGAGTAGCAGTTTGCGTTAAAGATACGAAAGGTATGGTTAAAAATAAATCACCCCTACTACCAAGTGTAGTATAAGTATTAACATCTTCGTTCATAGCCCCTACAAATTGGAACGGCCGACTCGTTGAACACATAAACGAGTTCATACACTTTCGCTTGCTGAATCTGTATATTTCTTGCCCATTAAATAGTCCCCCAATAAAATCTCCTCCTTGTGAAAATGCTATGCTTTTGAAGGCACAAAGTTTGTAATAAGCGAGCATTTTATCAATGTATTTATTTAGATTCTTTATTGGTACGACTACCGCTTTTTCATTTATGTAAAGCCTATAATCAAATGCTGTATAATCATCGTCTAGTTCTATAAAGTATTCTACACCGATATCTTTTGCTATTTGAAAGCAAGCGTTCCTGGCGTGCGTTATTGTTCTTCGCTCATCAAAGTTGTTGCCCTCGTCTACGCTATCTGCAATTTCCTTTTTATTAAAAACCTTAACATTCTCTTTTCCGTATCGAATGATGTATTTTTCAAGCGTCTTGTCCTCGTTGTCTACAACGAAATATATTCTACCAGTATATCCGCACTTCTTAAGCGTTGCCAATGTCTTTATGTTGTCTGGTCTGCCGTGAGTCAAAATAAAAACTGCGAAATCATTTAATTCCATTATTTTCTTTTCCAATAGGATGGCTTGTGATTATATATGTTTGTTGTTTGCTGTGCGTATCCCATTTTTCTTAATTCTTGATTGAATATTCGGCCAAAACCTTTTGAAGTCACTTTTTTATTGTTATATTTCTGCGAAACAAAATGCCCGATTGATGTTGTCCCAAACGAACTTGCAATCAAAAAGTATTTGGGTTGTAGGGTTTCTACGATTTGTTTCAAATGCTGAACGGGGTCTTCAAAATGCTCAAAATACTCAAATGCTATAACCAAATCGGTTTGACCAATTCCTTCTATGGCTGACACTAATTCAATTCCTAATTTCTTGCATAAATCCCATTGCTTTGTTCCGACAATGTTTGTTCCGTAAACATTTGCCATTGGGAATATCTCTTTGATTGCTAATGTTGAATAGCCTATTCCACATCCAACATCCACAACACTTCTGATCGCCCCGATATCATCAACGACAGATCGTGCATTATGATAATTCCTATGACTATCCTTAAAACCTAAAGACTTGCTATCTACTATTGATTTAAGATACTTCCTAGAATAAATCTTCCAACAAGCCCAGCAATCAGCTAAGTAGTAGGCATCATCATAAATTGAAAAGTCTGGGTTATCAAACATAAGCGACTTATACCACTTGTCTTGTAGGCTTTCGATTCTCTCCGGCACTTCTCCGTTGTCGTGCCACTTATAAAGTTGCTTAACTTCATTTATAAATTTCTCCTTATCAATTTCTGTTATTGACTTACAAATGTCTACAAATTCGTCTAGGTCTTTGCTAGTTATCTTGCTTAATGCTTTAGCTCCCATCTGCGTATTCCTCCATATATTGAGTCTTAATCTCTTCACATAGCTTCACATACCCGCTATCTATGGCTTTCTTAAAATCTATAATCACAAGTGCAGACTTCTCCATAAGCCTCTGCATTGTTTCTGATGAGTGAGCGTAGTAGTCGGCTATCTTTTCGTAGTTAAATACATTGTGTCTCTTTGCGGCCTCAATCAAAAAGGCTTTTTCTTCTTCTGTTACTTCTGAATCGCTAATCTCCCTAATAAGTTGCTTTGTTTTCGTGTTCTCCAATAGCTCCATAAGGTGAGGCTTTTTATTTTTAGGCTCATATATTGGGGCTTCAATCTTTGACGAGTATTTGTTGTCCTCTTCAACATCGTTGCCGAACATATTGGCTTGCTTCAGTATGCTTTCACTCATACCCCGAACTCCTCAATCACCTCCCACCCCTTATCTGATCTCTTAACTATCCTTGCTCTTGCTGTGTTGTACGCCTTGTCCCTTGCAAGCTCAAAACTTGCGTAGATTTTCGGCAATTCCTTCCAGCAATTCATTGAGTATTCTTGAATCTTATAGAATACCTTTTCTTTTCTTTTTGTTGGTAGGTCTTGAAGGTTCATAAATAGTATTGGGCTATGCTCTTTCCACTATTGGTTTTGATTGTTCTCTTTTGTATCTGATTCCCTGCTTTACGCAAGTCACAAATTCGACTTGCCAACCGGAAGCACTTGAACCACTCCAATGCTTCTAGGGGTGTAAGCGTTCTACCCGATTGCAAGTGGGCTAGGATACGGGCGTTCTGGTCGTGGCCTTCCGTCTTTACTGGATGAGTTGTCCTCATAAAAGGCAACTCAAACTGCTCCGCTTCGACTATAGCAATCATCTTGAGCCTCCTTTGGCCTTGCGAACAGCAAAGTTACGGCTCTTTGCGTTCATTATGGTTGTTCTGTGGACTCCCCAAGCTCTAGCAAGCTCGCTCATCGACATTCCGCTATCGAGTTGGTGCTTCCAGAGCGTCCATCGCTTCTTTACAGTCGAAAACTCACGATTTCGTCTCGCCCCACCCTTGCCATAGGTCGGAACAAGCTCTTTTGGGATGTCTAGGGGGGTAGTTACACCCATTACGAGCTTTTCAAGCCCTTGTGAGGCCAATTCTGCTCGATTTTGTGCCATTGTAGAGGTTAGTGTGCTTACCATTTGCTCAAACTCCCTTAATTTGTCCTCGCACATCTTTACCCGGTGAATTGTGGCGGCTAAAACCATATCTTGAGGGTAGTTCACGGACACCCCGCTTCTACCCAGTCGCTATGGGTGTTGAATCCAGCTAATTTATAGGTTGGTGGGGATTCGCACCCCGATTTGATTGGTTTCTTCATTGGTTGGTTGTTTCCTTTGGTTGGTTGTTGGTTGCTTCTCCTCTGACAATTTCTGGCACAAGCCCGCCAGTCCTTAACCGATGCCCTTCCCCCGACCTTCCATCCGTTGCTCTCGTAATAATCAAAAGCACTTTCCACATCCGTTCCTATCCAGCCAATTTCTTTTGCATACCCAATCCAATCCGAACGCATAGGACGCTCTTGCGTCATTGTATGTTCTAGCTTCTGGCTTCTAGCTTCTAGCCTCTGCCTCGGACTTTCGGTGGGACATTTGCTGGACATTTGCTGGACATCGGCGTGACGCATACGCATCTTCCTACTAGCGTCTGACTTACGCAACTGCTCATCCTTCACCATTCTGCGTGAAATGATGGTCTCTTTGTCGAAGCTGAACACCCCGGATGCGTGTAGCTCGTCCATCAACTCCGATGTCCGTTGTGGAGTTAGGCCACAGCTTC
>Ga0209617_10000691_pt1 | contig 15312 bp, 12 predicted proteins | sample LakEriepJuly2011_2_FD_187459 | JGI IMG/M metagenome (GOLD analysis project Ga0209617, IMG submission 187459) | Freshwater microbial communities from dead zone in Lake Erie, Canada - CCB epilimnion July 2011 (SPAdes) (version 2) | ecosystem: Environmental > Aquatic > Freshwater > Lentic >... | reverse complement strand
ATATCCTAGTCTTGAATGGAGGTGGATCAAGGTCATTTCCAGAGAATCAAACTCCATAAAAACTGCTATGATTTTGCAGTTCAAATAAAAAAAGTTACAACATCATTACAACCAGCCTTTTTAAAAAAAGCGTAAATCGAGAAAAAAAGGCCTGTAAATCAGTGGTTTACAAAACTTACTCTACGAGGGTTCGATTCCCTCCAGCCGCACCAAATATTTACAAGCCAGCAACTTGCAGAAGAAAAATCAGGGGAATTCACTCGAGTTACAACGAAAAGTTACAACAAAGTCCCCCAAAAAGTTTCGAGCTTTGAGTTCGATTCCCTTTTTTCAGCGCGCGCACGGTAGCCCTGTATTTGTCCTATGACATCGTATAAAACTTTGCTGTGGCCACGAACCTTGCTCAGACACTGAAGGGTTGCCGTTCCTGGGCCGATCTTCAAAGGCGGTGGAGGCCTTTAACCAAGAAACAAAAGGGCAACCTTTTTGAGGAGCTGACCAAGCATTATCTCCTCCTCGAACCAGAATACGCCAGCAAGCTGAAGTCCGTCTGGCTTCTTGGAGAAGTCCCTACAGCCCTGGCTAAAAGGCTTAAACTCCCCTCAAACGACCAGGGGATCGATTTGCTCGCCGAGACCAATGAAGGCGAATACTGGGCTATCCAGTCCAAGTATCGTGAGGAATCCGATCAATCAATCACATGGCGGGAGATTTCCACTTTTACGGGACTAGCCTTTGGTGTGTGCCGTGGCTTTTCTTACGGCCTCATTGCCTCAACTACTGAGCGGATTACCAATGTTCTAAAACACCAGGACAGAATCGGCTTTGCAGCACTGGATGTATGGCAGGGACTCAATGAGGAGTTTTTCAAACGCCTCCAACAGCAATTATATCACAAGCGGGAAGTCCTTAAGGCTCGACTCCCTCGTCCCCACCAAAACAAAGCTATCGCAGATGCCGTCACATACTTCGTTAAAAAGAAGCACAAGCGGGGCAAACTCATTATGCCTTGTGGTACAGGCAAAAGTCTCACTTCGTACTTTATTGCCCAAAAGCTCAAAGCGCAAAAAATCGTTATCGCTGTCCCCAGTCTCTCTTTGATCAAGCAGACCCTTAAGGCGTGGATGTATGAATCTATGGCTCGAAAGCAGGATGTTGAATGGATCTGCGTGTGTAGCGACGAATCGGCGGGGAAGGTGGAGCAGGATGACGCCGTTGTCCTTAAGCAGGACTTGGGCGTTCCCTGCTTAACCAACTCAAAAGAAATCGCAGAATGGCTTAAGCGCAAACACAACTCTCTAACCATTGTCTTCACCACTTACCAAAGCGGACAGGCTTTAGCCAAAGCTGCTCGGGATGCAGCGTTTACCTTCGACCTAGGCATCATGGATGAAGCCCATAAGACGGCTGGAGCCAAAGATCGGCTCTTCTCCCATCTCATACTGGATAACAACATTAAGATAAATAGGCGTCTCTTCATGACCGCCACCGAGCGCAGATATCGGGGCGAAAGTGATGAGATCTTGAGCATGGAAGACCCCGATGATTACGGTGAAACGCTCCATAAGCTGAGCTTCAAAAAGGCCCTTGAGTACAAGCCGGCAATCTTGAGTGACTACAAGGTGGTCACGATCCACATTTCCCAAGAGGAAATCGCTGACCTAGTTCGTAACCGAGCTTTCGTAAAGCCAAAGACCAAAGGATGGGGCAAGGAAATGGAAGCCGAGAACCTTGCAGCTTTAATTGCCCTTCGCAAAGCGATGAACAAGTACCCCATCCGACACGCTGTTTCATTTCACGGAAGTATTAAACGGGCGCAGGACTTCCAAGAAAGCAACGATGCCTACAGCAAAAGTTTCCCTTCAAGCGGAAGACTCCAAACCTTCCATGTGTCTGGGAAAACACCCACTGGAACCAGAGCAAAAGAAATTGATCAATTTTCAAGAGCACCCCGAGGTCTGATCACGAACGCCCGCTGTCTGACCGAAGGAGTAGATGTGCCCAATATCGATGCTGTCCTGTTTGCCGATCCTAGAAGAAGCCTAGTGGATATTGTGCAGGCGGTTGGTAGGGCGTTGCGTCCCTCACCCAACAAGAAATTTGGATATGTCATCGTCCCAGTCGTTCATAAAAAGAATGCGAAACCTAACGATATCTTCGATTCAGATTCGTTTAAGGAGGTATTGACCACACTCCGTGCCTTAGGATCGCAGGACGATCGGCTCATCGAATATTTTAGAGCTATATCTCAGGGGAAGCCCTCAAAGAATAAGCGCCCGCTTGAAGACGTGCTTACCGAAAAACTCGCCAAGAAGATCGACCTGAGAGAATTCGCTAAGTCAGTTGAGCTTCGTTGTTGGGATCGCTTGGCAAAGCTTTCGTGGAGGCCATTTGAAGAGGCAAGGGAAGTTGTGCGTGCTCTAAAAGTAAGGAGCAGTGAGAAATATAGGCTTCTGTTCGATAAACAGAAGAATCAAAACGTTAAGATACTTCCCTTAGATATACCATTGAAACCTGATCGCATCTATAAAGATATCGGGTGGAAATCTTGGAGTGATTGGCTTGGTTCAAAAAATATTGCGACATTTTTACGGCAATACACAAAATTTATTTCAGCAAGAAAATATATAAGAAAGTTAAAACTAAAATCTCAAGGGGAATGGAGGCTGTACAGCCAAGGAAAACTGAAGGGAAAACCACAAAAGCCGCAAGAAATTCCGACATCACCAGATGTAGTATATAAAAACTCAGGATGGTCAGGATATAGCAACTGGCTTGGTAATGGAGTCGTCATACGATCGCCATTATTTAATTATAAAGCGGCACTAAAGTACATTAGGAGGGAAGAACTACAAAAGGCCTCTGAATACAAAAAATGGATAGGCAAAAAACATCAATTAGATATTTATCCATATAAAAGGATCCCCAAAGCTCCTGAGATCGCATACAAGAACAAGGGTTGGAAAGGTTGGTATCATTGGCTTGGTCAGCGTGAGAGGTATATGCCGAAGACATTCTATTTACCTTACGGTAAAGCAAAAAAAATTGTGAAAAAGGAGAAGTTGAAAAACAGAAATGAATGGCGAAGATTTGTTTTAACTAAAGACTTTAAGAAACTCTGTTATAAAAAAGTACCATTGTCGCCTCATAAGATCTATGGAAAGAAAGCATGGAAAGGGTGGGGAGATTGGCTTGGCTCAGGCAACGTAGCAACAAGACGAATAAGGTTTTGGAGTTATAAAAAGGCGTCTAAATACCTGAAAACATTAAAAATCAAAAATACAAATGAATGGAGAAAATATCTTCGCAACCAAAACCCATTAACGCCAAAAAGAATAAAAAATATTCCAACAAATCCTCAAAAGGTTTATCGTTCTTCCGGATGGAGGAGCCTTTCTCTCTTTTTGGGTTATGATCCAAAAAATCAAATCTGTGAAACATGGGCAGCCAAATATATTGAACTAAAAAATGCTAGAAAAAGAATTAAGCCATTCAGTCTCCAAAGGATATCGGACTGGAGAAAATTTGTTAAAACAAAAAAGGGCTTTTTAAAAGAATCTAGGATCCCGCATCAGCCTAATGTCGTTTATAAAAAAAGAGGGTGGGTCGGGTGGCCAGACTTTCTTGGCGCTAATAAAAAAAGAGGGGCTAAAACGTACACATCTTGAGTGTGATTTCACAAAACCATTACGGACTGATCAGAAAAAAGCATGGCAAATACGCCAGTTGGGCGGTTTGGGCTGAAGTTTCAGATAAGCCCAAGTCAAACATGGGCGATATGACAATCTTCGGAGATAACAATGCTCTCCCACTCCTAAAGCCCAATGTGCTAATGGTCGGGCTTAATCTTTCCAGATTTACAATCTCAGAGCCTTTTAGAAACTTTCATGACCCCAGCCCAACTGCCCAAGACTATAAGATTCGCTTTGCTTTTAGAGATACCGAGTACTACGGAGCCTACATGACCGACATCATTAAAGGCGTTGTGGAAGTGGATTCAAAAAACATACCGAAACACCTAAAAGAAAACCCGGGTGTCCTTGTGGACAGCCTTAAGATATTCAGGCAGGAACTTCGAGATCTTGGTGCTGTTTCACCCCTGATCCTGGCATTTGGCCGAATTGCCTACGATATAATCAAGGAAAACCTCTCCTCGGCAGAATATGGCAAACTGATACGGCTTACTCACTACAGCCATCAAATCAGCAAGGAAAAGTATCGGGAGGCAGTGCTTAAAGAAATTCAACAGGCGTTATGTTGCTATTAGGAATCATATCTTATGAGCCTTAGTACTAAAATACATGCGGCACTTAAAGAAATGGAAATGCACTTACACAAATCCGAATGGCGTGGAAAAGAAAATGACTGTGTGAACCTGTTTGCGCACCGATTCTTGGCCAAGAGGATTCGGCCAATAGATCGTATTGGTATTGAGGTCGCAGTACCTCAGCTGAGCGGGAAGGGGAGAAAACAGGCGGTGCGAAAGGATTTGGTGATCTGGAAGCGGGGTGGAGATACCACCTGGGGCGCGGACTGGAAGGCTAAGGCTGTTCCTATGGCTATTATGGAGTGGAAAGCAAAGCGTGGGCCCGCTGCCAAGCCAACTATCTCCCCCCGAGATCGAGAATGGCTAAAGGCTTATAAGCGCAAACACAGGGGCTTTGCTGGTGTTTGTGTAACCGTCGCTTATGGAAACAAAAAATATTTAAAGTGGGAGTTTGTATAAAGCCCAATGTCAATCACATGCAGAACAGAAGCCCTAGCGGCATAAGATCGTATGTTGCTAGATGGCTCTTTAATGGGAACAATACCATGGTGATACGTTGCCTGGCGTTAATCATATACTTCTCTGCTCTTAATGGGGTGGCCCATGCGCAGATGGGAATCAGTTTCGATAAATGTGCCTGCAAAGATGAATTTGAGAATGTTAAGGAATTTAAAGAAATGGGAGAAACGTTTACTTCAGCTGAAATAATCGACAGGAAAAGCGGACTTAAAACAATTTATACCTTTTATAACGGCAAACTTGTAAGGGTAAAGTTCTCGAGATCCGACGATAGGGAATGGTCTGAAGATCTGGCTCATCGTCTTTGGGAGAAGTGGTTTAATGAAGACGCAATATGCTCAAGAAGAGAGTCTTTTGATAAAGATAAAAAAGAAGACTGGCTTATTATATTTAATGGGAAAGACAGAAACCAGATGGTTCTCGGTCGTGGAAAGTACAAGTCTTCGCTTCTCCTAGAGTCATCAACGATGACTACGTTAAAAAGTAAATATGTTAAAACCCAGATTGCCAAAAATAATAAAACTGTTGCGGATGACGACCAGTACCAACCATTAATTCGTCTTCCATGGCAAAAACGGGTAACGAAAGAAGAGTATATGAAACGCAGGGCCGCAGATGAGCTGGAAGATGATGAGCAAAGTACTTATTCAAAACGAGGAGGTTACGGGGGGGTAATAAACCAGAATGGATCAATGTCGGATAGTACTGGGGCATATAGCGGATTCGTGGCTCCAGGGGGCGCAATGTACGATAAAAATGGTCGATACGCCGGACAGGTTTCTCCTGGTGGGGCAATGAGTGACTCAACAGGTAAATACAGCGGTTCTGTCAATCGTGGAACTATTATTAATAATCCATAGATTAGTTAACACCCCATGAACCGTGTCATCATCTTAGCTGCTTTCCTCCTTTCTTTTTTGGAAATCGCCCATGCTCAGATGGGCATTAGGTTTGATAACTGCCCTGGCAAAGAGGAGTTCCAGAATGTCAAAGAGTTCAAGGAGTACGGTGAAACATTTACCTCTGCTGAAATAAGTGAAAAAACAAACGGGCTTAAAACCATCTTTACCTTTTATGATGGCAAGCTTGTTCGAGTAAAAATGATCAGACCAGACAATGTGGAATGGTCGGAAGATCTGGCCCACCGCGCCTGGAAGAACTTTCTCGCCGAAGATAAGATTATATCAAGAGAGGACCATTTTGATGAGGGCAAGATCGAAGACGGCTTCATAGTATTTAATGGAAAGAACAAGAGCCAAATGGTTCTGGGGCGCGGAAAGTACAAGTCTTCTCTTGTCTTGGATTCGTCCGCGATGACCGCCCTAAACGATAAATATGTTCAGAGCCAAGTGGGCAAAAGTAAGAAGCCTGCTGATGATAACGACGATCAGTACCAACCATTAATTCGGCTCCCATGGCAAAAACGGGTAACGAAAGAAGAGTATATGAGCCAGGCAAATGAAAATAGGCGCACTCAGTACATAACCTACCCAGACGGCGGCACTGGCTTCATAAGCCCAACTGGTGCTGTATATGGACCAAACGGCCAAATGAATGGTCAGATTATAAACCAGTAAGCCTGACCCAGCTTAAATTTCTAGAGGGGAGAACAACTAATTACGGGTTGTGGATTTAAAGAAGTAGTCCGCGTCTCCAAAGTATGTGATCGAAGTAAGCAACGTGCTTACTTGTTCCAAATATTCGACTTCTTTAAGTTCAGAAGTGGAGAGGTCTAAGATCTTAATAAGACCTGCGCCCTTAATCGATACAAAGTAATAGGCTGAGGATCCGGCGCCGTGCTCAAGAAGCAGCAGTTTCTCGTAGTTGCGGCTTTTCCAGTAAAAGTCATTTCCTTTTCTTACAATGTGACAAAGATTCTCAGCTGCAGTATTGCCGGTTAGCTTAGCTGTCTTCACATCGTCTTGCTGAATGCCATGCCTTATTTTGGGCGTTCCTTTAAAAACATCTACTTCCTTTGTAAATTCGAAATTATCGTTACGTCGAAATTGATAATAAAAGCTCTTAGAAATCTTATCGTTTATAGATACATCCAGTTTGTATAAACCCTCTGGATACCCGCTGGGAATCCTCCAGTTTCCATTGAATGTACTAGTATAAATCAAGCGCTGCTGTTTCTTTGTTGTGCAAGAAAGTCTATCTGCACTAATGGTAGCACCTTCGGGCACATCCCAAGTGCTTGGTGAAGACGGCAATGTTAGAGTCTCAACAACAAGAAACCTGCCTTTCTTTTTTTCCTTTAGTTCTATGTTCCAACGAATATATGAGCCGGTGCTTAAAGGTGCTACATCATCGGGATTGCACTTTGCACCAATGACTGTGTATTGGTTTAGAATCCCAGATCCCGTTAGCACATAAAAGACTCCAGCAATCACGGCCAACGCAAAAACACGGTATACGAGGTTCAGTTTTATATTATCAAGGATGCTCATGCTGGCCTTATCTTAAGTATTTTCATTAAACGTCTAAAGCCCTGCCCTGCGTTAATCTTGCATAAACAATCTGAACGTCCACTTCAAATCCTTGTGGGCGGCTGAATACTTTCGCGGTCAATCACTTCGAGCTGCAATAAATATCCCAGGTCTGCCTACGACTGAGAGGCTTTTCCAAACGATAAAGGAATCGGGAAATATCGACCACAAAGTCTGAAAACGGTCATAGCTGATTCCGAGATCCTGCAGATCACCTTGAGATAGCATGGTGTGTTTGTAGGAGCCCAAAATATCGGTAACCCGCTTAAGAAAACGCCTATGACCGATCATTCCGTCTTTAAGAACCATTCCGGCCATCTCCTCGTGAAACCACTTCGATAAACGAAAGGCTTTATCGAGCCTTTCAATTGAGAAGTCAGTTTCAACAGGTGTATCTGTGAATGCTTTCTCAAGAGCGTAAAGAAGCATGTAAAGCTTGATGGCAATCTCCCGCTGTCGCCCAAAGCAGTCTCGATATTGCCTCAATACGCTATTTCTAAACTGGCTTTCCTCATTATGGATCTCATTAAGCCGTTCCCGACCATGGTCTGTGCAGACGAGCTCGGTGGGAACTTTGGCTAGTCGTGCCGCGAGAAGCTTGTTCATTCCTGCTTTATATGATTCCCAAAGTGCGGGACAGGGTTGATCGAGGTCATTGCAAAGAGGTATCTCAGTAGTGCGAGTATCCACAAATAGACACCTGGCAAAAAAGCCTCTCCCGGTGAAGTCTTTAGAACCCTGAAGAGTCTCTTTAACTACAGGTTGCATGCACCAAAGTAGTCCAAGCCATCCCTCGGCTGTAATACGCCCTCTTGTAAGGGTGTCGTTGGAGTAAGGAGAGTGAGAAAAGAGGCTGAGATAACAATCCAGATCAGGAGAGTCGTCTTTCTTTTTAGTCAAACCCATGACTTGGCAAATATGGGCGCTCGACTCATCCATGATCTGAAAGATGTATTTGTCGAGCCCTTGAATAGTTTTTACCAGGCAGGGAATGGTTGTTTTGCCTACTGCAAGAGTAGGGGGAGTGTTGATTTGTTCTTGGGTTTGATGAATCTCCTTGCACACATCCTCCATGGAGCGATTGGGCTTGGCTGCTTGTGTTGAAGTTCGACCATCCTTGACCTTGTTGAGTGAATTCTTTTCTTTCTCGAGCCTTTCCAGCCTTGCCTTGAGCTTTGGATAAACTTCGGTGCGAAAATCCTTCAGGAGCTCAGCTTCTTTTTCTCTAAGAGGCTCGAAGAATTGTAAGAGAGTAGATTTGCCAGCTCCAGGAGGTGCGGTTAGCAGGGCAAAAAGATTCGCAGATGTGGTCCTGCCAGGAGCAAAGCCTTTAGCAGTAAGGAGTGGGCCAACACAGGCTGAGGTGCAAGCAAGTATCGTTAAACAGCTTTGGGGTATTTCAAGTTTATGGATCTTTGCCCTTTCTTGAACCAAGTCATGGACAACCTGGGGAAATACATCCAAGGGAAAATTATCCTTCGCCCCATTAAGGCCATAGTTTCGTTCTCCATTTGGTATAAGTGCAGGTCTCTGTCGGGGTTGGTGTCTGCAAAACTTTAGGGGGCCGTAGTTAATTTCTTTAGGCCGGTATAGGCCTTTGCCGATATCCTCAAGAAAGGTATCCAACGACCAACCCGTGAAGTCATCTTGATTAAGGGCATCATTAATATCCTTTCCAGCCCTGGGTTTTATATGGGTAAGCCAAATACCTGATGCTTTTTCTATCAACCCCCTAAATAGGGTCGGTTCATTGATCCATTTAAGGCCAGCCTCATCATTCTGTGCGATAACAACGATACGCCTTTGGCCCTCCCAGATTTTTCCGATAAATCCGAACAAGTCTCTTACAGTATTGACCCCTCGGACTCCTAAAATACTGGTATTCAATGGAAAGCGCCCTGGTAAATGCCATCCCGCGCCTATTGCTAAAGAAATCGCATCCCAGGCCCCCTCAACGATGATGATATTCTCAGCGGTAACGTAATTCCCGAGGTAAAAGGGAACGATGGGAAGGGGAGTGCCCGGGGGTGAGTAACGCCATTTGCCAAAAGCACCTTTGATTTGCCGTCCAAAGACCCGATGCTGCATTGAGTCCGGGGTTTTAAAGAAGCCTTCGATAGGCAGGCACCATTCGCCTTCGCGAGTAACTCCAATTTTCTTTTGCTCAACAAAATAACGCACTGCTTCAATAGGGAAGTGCCGATACTCAGCTAAGCCTTTCTGAAGATCAGGACTCTCGTTAAGCCACTCATTATCAGAGAGGAAGTCGGCCCCCTCTGCACCGAGCTCAGTGCAAAGGGAGTCGACAATTTTCAAACCCAAAGAGTCTGGAGTTATTTTTCCATTGTCTTCCATAGGTCTGTCCTCTTTTGACGACTATTCGTCGTCTTCCTCGTCTTCTTCAGGCTCAAGGTAATTAACTACCTTGTTGCGTTTGATTCCATTGAAGGTTTCGATATCAATTTGGACATCGCCGATTTTACCAATCAGATCATTAATGAAGTCATTATCGATGTTGATTTCGGCTTCTTCGTCTTCGGTTTCGGGACCAAGGTCAAAGCAGTCGAGAAACTGCCTTACCTTCCAATGGGTTTTAGGCGAAAAGACAATCCGATCATAAATGAGGGTTTCTTCTTCGGTTGTCTTTAAGTTTAGGACGATCATCTCGTTCCCATTCGAGGATGTCCTAATGTCTGCTGAATCAATAATTACCTCGTACTCACCTGGCACGAGGACTTTACGCCTACTGTTTTTTTCGCCGTATTTAAATACTGGCATACTTATCTCCTGTTTCTGCCCCGGAATTTGTTGTCCTTGAGTTCCCTCCAGGGCCTCGGAACTCAGGGGAATGGTTGATCCCGGCCAAACGGCATAGATCTTCCAAAGCTTTTACAAAAGTGAGCTTATTAAGCTTCATGTGAGCATCGATTATGTCGCCGTGTGCATTACATCCGTAGCAGTGGTAATGGTTCTCGTAGAGGTGACAGCTGGGCGTTTTCTCCTTACGAAAAGGACAAAGGATAGGAAAGTTACTTCGAGCTTCCCTCATTCCATACCCTGCGTATCGGAAGTACTCAGGCACTGTTAGTGCTTTTTTAAGCATAGCAATTTTCTCTCGTAAGATCATGTGGCAGACTCCTTGTTGATTTGCTCGATAAAACTTTCGATATCATCTGGTTTAAAGAGGCGTATTCCCCACGTTGCAGATTTTCCCTTAAGGAGAACCGATGGGAGCCGACCGCTTCGGATTAGCTGATATAAAAAACTTTTCTTTATTCCGTACAATCGTTCGACATCAGGAGTACGGATATACTTCGGTTTTTCTGTTTTGGTCGCACTGGATTCAATGGATTCCATAGATCCATATTAATGGATGACTAGGATTGCGGGTTGCCAAAGGCAACGAGAGTTCGTTATACGAGAAGAATCTTCAAACTACATGTCATCAACGACTAAGAGATGTTAAAACCCTTAAAAAAAGGGCCTTTTGAAATGCTAATCTTAAAACGTTTACTTTCGAATAGTTTCTTAAATAATTTTCCGACTTCTTTTGCAAAAGATCTACGATGATTAGGAGAAGATACTGGCACCTTACTTTCATCAATATTCTCTTCGGGTTTAGCGCCCATGGCCTTTCTCCAGCAGTAAATCATAGCTTGATGATTTTCCTTGGGATTGATTCCTTTTGGCTGAATAGCGCGACGAGAATTCCATCCCGCTCGGAAAGCCTTATAAAGAGCTAGGCAGGTTATTTCGTGTCTGTATGGCGAAATATAATCTGGTTTCGTCTTTTCTAAAACAGTTTTAAAACATTTCTCGATCTCCTCTTTTGGGAAAGAGGCATCCAATAATAATAAAATAGTACTCTTCTTGGGGAAGCGTAAGGCCTGGTCGAGAATGTTTCGCTCTAGTGAACTGAGATTCATTGGGTCGATCAGTCGGATTGATTCACTAGTTTTAAAAGACTTGCTGGGGAAGCGATTCTTAATTGCCGGAAGAAGTCGTAGATCTTTTTGGAAACATGGCGCATTACGAAATGCTTCAACCCTTTGTGGCGTGGTAAGATCTAGGTAAGCCTTCTTTGGCCAGTGTTTTGACGAAAGAAATGTCATCGCATAGGCAGGCAACTTTCCTTGGGGGAGTTTCATTGCTCCACTCATAGAGCGCCCTGGGCCGTCATGGTATCGGTAGGGCAAAAACAAATCGGGCCACAGCCGAGAATATTCCCAAGCAACTAGAAGTTCGGTCTGGTCGGCTGGGCAGTCACGCATGAGCTCATGTTTACTGAGATAAATCGTTTTAGTCTTTTTCATGAATCTGGGCTCGGAGGGTATTGTTCGGATTGTTCGGAATGTTTTTGGGGGTACAAGAGCTTACTTGGTTACGATGCTTGGCATGGATTCAATGGCGCCTCGGAATGAGGCGATGGAGTGGTGGCTATAGATGCGGTGGACGTCGGAATCATGCCCCGCCAGTTCCTTGCGTAGCTCCTGGCTTACTCCTGAGTTGGCCATAAGGGATACAAAAGTATGTCTTAAAGAATGGAAGGTCTTGGCTTGGAAAGTTCGTTGCCCCTTGGCCTTGATGGCAAGGGAATCGATTCCTGCCATTTTCATGAGTCTATTAAACTTCATCGAAAGGCCGTTTCTTCCTGATGTGGCGTGTGACCCTAGATTGGAAACGAGTTGGGTGGTTGGTGAATTTGAGGTAACGGGAAGCTTAAGGATTGCCTCGTATAAATCCGAGTGGATGGGGACCACCACCTTTTTAACATTGGGCAGGCGGGACTTCTTTTTGGGTAGGTAGGTGATGGTACGCATATCCAAGTCAACATTTTGCCAAGTCAGTGAGCATGCGTCACCAAGCCGCAGGCCTGCGTAAGCTCCAAGAAGAATGAGGACTTTCCAATTCTGGTCACTGACAATGAGGAGTGCCTTGAGCTCCTCCATGGTAAAGGGTTCCCGGGTGTTGCGGATGGCTGAGGGGGCATCTACTGCGCAAGCAGGGTTATTGGCGATCATAGATTGGCGCAAGCCCATTTGGAAAAGATTGCGGATGATTTTGAGTTTAGTTGTGCAGTTGGAGGGAGTTTGGCCTTGATGAGCCAGATGGTGGACGAACTCTTCAATATCTTGGGGGCGAACAAAAGATACGGGAAGTTTGAGGCGGGCAGCGCCTAGGAAGTCGACTAATTCCTGGCCGACTTGTTTGTAGCGAACGTAGGTGCTTTTAGAGCGTGAAAGCTTCTTGTTTTCGATCCAGCGGCCGAAGAGTTCGCTCAGGGGGGTGAGGGAGGGTTGACGTATGGATTCTGGGGCAATGCGCATGACTTTTTGCGAAAGTTTTTGGAACTGAGTTTGCTGGGCAAAATGATCAAAGTCGGGCGACGAAGTTTTGCGGTCTGCGTTTTGTAATTCCAGAGCGATGTGCATTGCTTGATCACGGAAAGCGGGTTTGGCTGGGAGTTTGCTGGAAACCTGGTGTTGCGTGCCGTCGTGTGAGCGGAAGCAGATGATCCAATTCTTGGAGTTTGGGGATTTTCTTAGAGAGGCCACTTACAACATCCTTACAACAGGGTACTGGAGTTTGCCAAGTTCCATGGCGTGTATGCCGTTGTAAATCAACCCCTGTGAACCCCAGTGAACGTCTGGAATGGAGACGAGGGTTCGATTCCCTCCAGCCGCACCACTATGACAATCAATAGCTTGCAACTTATTATTGATAATACTTAGACAAAACTTAGACAAAGATTGGGTTTTGTCATTGGTGTAATCTGTGGCTTTCCTTCCACTTGCTATGAGGCGTGTGGGAGGAGCAGAGTGAGTTGGTGAAGTTAATCTCTCTTTTTCTACTGGTTGGAATGTTGGTGGTTAGTGGAATTGCAGAGGATGCAAAGCGAGAACCCTATTCACCAGAACTGGTGAAAAAGGCAGAGGCAGGTGATGCGAAGGCGCAATTCAGTCTTGGGTGGTGCTACTATAAGGGCGAAGGCGTTACCCAAGATTACAAGGAAGCGGTGAAGTGGTTGACGAAATCGGCTGAGCAAGGGGATGCGATGGCACAATACGGTCTTGGTGTGTCCTACTATAAGGGCGAAGGCGTTACCCAAGATTACAAGGAAGCTGTTAAGTGGTTTACGAAGTCAGCTGAGCAGGGGTATGCGAAAGCACAATGCAATCTTGGTGCGTGTTATAAAAATGGAACTGGGGTTGCCAAAAATGAGAAAGAGGCGGTGGAGTGGTACACGAAGTCGGCTGAGCAGGGGATTGCGTTGGCTCAATACAATCTTGGTAGGTGCTACTATAAGGGTGAAGGCGTTACCCAAGATTACAAAGAAGCTGTGAAGTGGTACACGAAAGCGGCTAAGCAGGGGAATGAGGGTGCAAAAAAGGAACTCGCAAAATTGAAGTTGAAAAAGGCGGAGGATTTTAAGCTAGAACCCTATTCAGTAGAACTGGTGAAGAGAGCGGAGGCAGGGGATGCGAACGCACAATACTCGCTTGGTGTGTTTTATGAGAATGGAATTAGCGTTGGCAAAGATGAGGAAGAGGCGGTGAAGTGGTACACGAAGTCGGCAAAGCAAGGACATGCGGCTGCCCAATTACAGCTTGGTCTTTGCCGCTATGAAGGAACAGGAGTTGGCAAAGATGAGGAAGAGGCGGTGAAGTGGTATAGGAAGTCGGCTGAGCAAGGGAATGCGTATGCGCAACTTTTTCTTGGGTATTGCTACATAACTGGCGAGGGCGTTACCAAAGATGATAGAGAAGCGGTTAAGTGGTGGAAGAAGTCTGCTATGCAGGGGAATGAAGATGCGAAAAAAGAACTCCAATTCTTCATGAAACTACACAACCTGCCCAGCATTTGACTTCTTGCTCACTAGAGCAAAGCAGGATGCCTAAGCGAAGAGCGCTGGAGTGGGAGGTGGGGGATGGCGAGGAAATAGATGGATGATTCGCTTGGTGCGAAGTAACACGTCCAAGCGTGGTGGGGGCTTTGCTTGTTAAGCTATCAGAGGTAAGGAGCTTCTTAATTTAGACAATTCCTTTGCGTAGGTTGCGACCCTCAAGGCATCACTGCTACCACTGCTACTTTCGTTTTGAATCGTTTGGACGGCTTCAGAGTAAATGGGACGAGAAATGCAGAAAAAATGCCAAAAAGTACTCCTTATTAGACGACGAGGGTTCGATTCCCTCCAGCCGCACGTTCTTTTGGCAAGAAAAACAACCACCGCGGGTTCGATTTGACCCCGCCTATTTGGTTACTCGCTCCACGACGGATGGTATTGCCGCTTACGCGGCGGAATTCGATTCTAGGTGAAAGGCGAGAGGGGGCAGTTGGAAAGGGTTGTGGTAAGGTAAGCGGATGATTCTGCCTAAATTTACGGGGTCTAGAGAGGAGCAGGCTCGTGGTTTAGCGAAGGCGATGGTCGGGTTGTATTGCGAGAAAATGGAAGAGGCGAGGGAATCACTCTACGCGGGAGGCAGGACGGCGGGGTTGGGGGCGTTGGAGAGGTTTCGGGTCCAGGGGTATGCCGGCACGAGAAACAAGCTGAAGGGAAATGTTTCCCGCCTTTCGTTTTATATCCGGCACGGGGTGTTGGGGATCCGGGAGGTGGCGGAGAGTGTGCAGGAGCGATTCGGGAAAAGCTACGATGCGATCAAGTTCTGGCAGGAGCTGGGGTGGCGACAGTTTTGGCGGCACTTGTACGGGTTGTGGGGAGACGGGATTTATAAGGATCGCGAGGCGCCTAAGGTTCCCCTGGGAAATGGAACGGAGGAGGAGTTGCCGGCCGAGATTGTGGAGGGTCGAACGGGGTTGGTTTGCATGGATGAGACGGTGCGGGAGTTGGTGGAGACGGGTTATATCCATAATCACGCACGGATGTGGTTTGCCTCGTTTGTGGTGCACTTCCGAAAGCTGGGCTGGAAGGCTGGGGAGAAGTTCTTTTACCGGCATCTGCTGGATGGGGATCCGGCGAGCAATGCGTTGTCGTGGCAGTGGGTGGCGTCGACCTTCAGTCACCGGGCCTATCTGTTC
>Ga0209617_10000689_pt1 | contig 15320 bp, 8 predicted proteins | sample LakEriepJuly2011_2_FD_187459 | JGI IMG/M metagenome (GOLD analysis project Ga0209617, IMG submission 187459) | Freshwater microbial communities from dead zone in Lake Erie, Canada - CCB epilimnion July 2011 (SPAdes) (version 2) | ecosystem: Environmental > Aquatic > Freshwater > Lentic >... | reverse complement strand
CCCGTCTTGCTGCCTGCAGAAGCGCCGCGTGTGGCGCCATCGTTTGCGCCGGCGGCGCTGCGCGAGCCCTTGCCTGCCTGGCCGGTGGTGTCGGTGTCCGGAATGTCGTTGTCCGAACTGGGCGCCGAGGCCGCGGAGGGGTTCACCGTGCCGCCGGTCTGCGCGCTCTTTGCATCGGAGCCGCCGCCACTCGCCGAGTCGCGATCGCCTTCGCCGCCTGCGCGACCACCCGTGCCGCGGAAGGCGCCGCTTGATGCGATGGCGCCGCCGCCTTGTGCCGAGCTTGCGGCGGTGCCGATCGGTGGGCCGGATGGAAGTGCAGTGGGGGTGACGGTGGTCAGGCCGGAGGTTGTTCCGCGCGCCGTGCCGCTGCCCGAACCTGCGCCACCCACGCCAGCGCCGCCGGCAGCGCCCGCGCCTGCACCGGTGCCAGTGCTTGCGCCAGCACCACCCGGGGCGTTGCCATTCGATGCTGCGCCGGAAGTGCCGCCGTTGCCGCCAGCATTACCACTTCCACCACTTGAACCGCTGCCGCTGCCGGAACCGCTGCCGCTTCCGGAACCACTGCCGCTGCCGGAACCGCTGCCGCTGCCGGAACCACTGCCGCTTCCGGAGCCGCTGCCGCTTCCGGAACCACTGCCGCTTCCGGAGCCGCTGCCGCTTCCGGAGCCGCTGCCGCTTCCGGAGCCGCTGCCGCTTCCGGAACCACTGCCACTGCCGGAGCCATTGCCGCTGCCAGAACCGCTGCCGCTACCGGAACCACTGCCATTTCCCGAACCCTTGCCACCTCTCGTCGCCGATGCACTTGCTGCCGCTTCGCGCGCTGGTGCCACCGTCGCATCACGGGTCTTGATCGCGGTGCCATCACGCTGACCCTTCTCCACAACGGGCGCTGCGGGTGCTGGTGCAACCTCCGCGCTCTTGCATGCGGCAACCAACAGCGTGCACAGCAGTGCGCACGCGATGACGCGAAGCCCGCGCATCAAGGCACCCACCATCCAATGTCTTGCACGGGTGGTGCAGGTGCATCCTGTCCGGCCGCCATGCGATCGGTCCATGCGGCCAGCGCGTTCGCGGTCTGCGCGATCGACGCTTGCAGCCAGCGCGCCATGTCGGGCGTGCACGCGGCGGGTTCAAGTGAAGGCTGCCAGGTAGGCCAGCGTTCGGCGATCACACCGGAAGCCCAGTCGCGCCCGATGCGCACCATGGGCGTGTGCCAACTCTTCGCGCCCAACTGCACCAACAGCGTGGCGGTGGGGCCGTTGCGCGCAGTGGCGTGCACGAACACCGTGGGTGCGGTGCGCGCGTCGCATTGCCAGTCTGCGCCGAACAGTCCCGGCATCCACACGCCAAGCGGTGCATGTCGAAGAAGCGTGCGCCAGGCGAACTGTCCCGCAGCATCGGGCGACCAGGACCAGCCTTCGCCGTGCCAGCGATTCACATCCAGCCACGGACTGTCCTGCATGGCCTTGAAGCCTGCCGCCAGTTGCTGCAATTGCGCGGTGGTGGCATTTGCCCCGATCCATCGCGCGGCCACGGTCGCCGCATTCGCGCCGCTCGCAGCTTGCTGCAGGCTCTTTGCCAGTGCCTGCATTGCCGCCGTAGTCGCTTCGCGCTCCGCCTTCAGTTGGTCTGGAGGAACCTGAGAAAGTTGTCGCGTGGCGCCGCGCAACTGGTCGGCCCACGCGCCCGGAATCGCGGCGAGCACCGTGCTCGGCTGGCCATCGAGCACGCCACTGATCGCCATCTGCGTCTGATCGGCTGGGTCGTGCGCAGACAATCGCCACGCAAGCACCAGCAGCGAGAGGCATGATGCCACCAGCAGCACCGCAAGCGCAGCGGTCAGGCGACGCGCGGGCGAGCGGTTGGTGCTGCGACGCATGCGGCGATCCATATCGCGCACGAACGCGGCGTAGGCGTCGTGCTGCATCTCTGGTGCGGCCAGCAGCCACTGATGCAACGACTTCCAGTCGCTTGGGGCCAATGCGCCCACCGACCGCAGCGCAGCGTCCACGGCGGTCAGGTCGGCGCGTCGCGCCGCCGCCACAACCGACAACATGCGAAGTTCGCGCAGCGGCGCCTCGCCACCTCGGTCGAGGGTGACCACGGCTTCGAGCGCCTCGTCAAATTGATCCGGTGCGCCCGACAGCGCGATGGCGCGCGCACGCTGCACCGCGGTCTCGATCACGATGTTGGTCATGGCGTGCCTCCGGTGGCGGCGGGCACCGCCTGCTCGCGCTTGAGCTGGTCGAGCAATTTGGCGCCCTCTGCCGGATCGATCACGCCAGCGAGCATGGATGCCATCAAGGGCACATAGTTCGTCAGCGGCGTCTGGCGCGTGGCGTTGCTGGCGCTGAACCAGTTGATGAATGGCGTGCTCGGCCACTCTTTCAAGCGTTCCAGATCGGGATCTGTAAGTGCCTTCAGCACTTGAGGATCGGCCTTCAGTGCTGGTTGCTGCACGGTCAAGCTGATGAGCGTGCGCGCGGTCACTGCCTGCTCGAAGCGCGCCATCAGCAGCGCGATCTGTCGCATGGTGTCGGCGCTCAGCATGGAGGCGCCCGACTTTTCGGTTGCCAGATCGTCGGCGATACCGGGCCTTCGCTTGGCGTCGCTGTCCAGCATGACCAGACGGTAGGTCGAGCCGTCCGCCTTGTGCAGTTCCTTCAGGCTCTTGTCGACGGTCTTCGCCTCGGCGCTCACCTCGCGCGACTGCTTCATGAGCGCATCCAGCGCGCCAAGCCACGCCGCCTGGTCGGGGCTGGGCGTGGCTGCAAGTTGATCAACGCGCTCGCGAAGGTCGATCGCGTCACGCAGCAGATCCACCTGTGTGTCCCACATCGCGGGCTGCGGTTGAGGCGCCGGAGCGATGGCAGGTGGAGGTGTTGGGGCAGGGGTCGGTGCGGGCGTCGGCGCGACCGGTTGCACCGGGGGTGACGATGGTTGCGGGGTTGCAGGCGCTGTGGCTGGCTGCGTGTTCGGCTCCGCTGGTGGCGCTCCCGAACCGAACGATGGTGATTCGCTGGTTCCACCCTTGAACGCATCGCCGGCTGGCTGCACCGGCGGCGCGCTCGGCATGGCGGGTGCGGGCGCGGCCGATGTTTGCGGTGTTGGCTGCGTGTTGACGGCGCCACTTGCATTCGATGGTTGCTGCGGCACCGCGGGTGTCGGCGCGGGCGCTGGTGCGCTCGGTGTCGCGGAAGACGCGCCTGTCTGCTGCGCAGGCATCAGTCCGGTGATCGCCAACCACACCACCACCGCCAACACGAGCAGGGCACCCGCGATCAGGCTTGGCATTTTCCAACCTTGCAGCGGCGAGGCAGCGGTCATGCGCTCGGCGCGCGGCATGCGCGGCGCCGCATCGCTGCCCAGACTCGCGATGCGATCAGGGTGCCGCCATGCGCCGGCGGTTGGTGCCACGAAACTGCTTCGACCATTCGATGGCGTGCGCAGCGTGGCCAGCCACACGCCCGTGGGCACCGACCACAGGCCGATGCCCCAGCCAAGCGCCATGCTCTGCTCCGGTGGCAGCAGTGCCGGCAGGCGCAGGATGGCCTTGCTGAATCGTGCCTCCATCGGCAACGCGGCACAGCGGCCAACTTCATGCGCGCTCAGCAGCGCATCAAAGGTGCGCTGCTCGATCTCGCTGGCGCGTGGAAGCAGATCATCGCTGGTGGCGGCATGCACCGAGATCGGCGTGCCGTTGGCGAAGGCGTCTCGGGTCCAGTTCCGTTCATCAAGCAGCGTGGCCCACAGGTCGCAGCCGGCCAGGTGCATCCATGTCTCGTTCGACAGCACCAGCGTTCGGCGTTCCACGGTCTGTCGGCCGGCCACATCCGATTGCCCCACGAACAGGCGCGTGATGGCGTAGCGGCCGCTCGGCAACAGTCGGCCCGCCATGCACGGCGAGGCGGCCAGCGACTCGAACTCCTCGCTGGTGCGCGGCGAGCCGAAGCCCAGCGCCGCCAAGGCCGCATCTTCCGCATCGCTCACGCCCGGTGCGCGCGCCAGCGTTCGGTAGCCGTCGGTCGATCCGAACAGGTGCGTCAGGGCCTGCATCAGCGGGCGCTCTTCACCACGAACCACGCGATCAGGCCCACCAGCACCACGCCCGCCAGCAGCAGCGCGTTCACGGTGAGCCAGAAGCGGTCGTTGGTGCGTTCTTCCACCACCGCGGTGGCTTCCTCGCGACGCGCGCGATCCTGCAGCGCGGCCACGGCGCGCTGCCGCTCCTCGCCAAGCCGCTGCGACATCACCTGCTCCATGCAGTATTCGATGGGGCCCGTGAGTCCGCGCGGCGGGCGATCAAGATCCGGCACCACGCGCCCAAGCGAGTCGCGCCGCGAACGCACGGCGCACACGCCGAACACGCGCATGCCGGGCACCACGCGCAGCAGGTTGCGGCAGAACTTGTCCGCGAAGCCGCGCAACTTGCCGTGGTGGCGCAGCAGGTCGGCGTTCTCGTCGATCTTGGTCAGCACCAGCGTGATGGGCACATGCATGCCGCCCGGAAGGCTGCGCACGTAGCGCATGGCCTGCACCATGCCGAAGTCGTCGTCGGCAGCCTCGCCCATGCGGCCCGTGGCCAGCACCCTGGGGTCGATCAGCACCAGCACCGCGGCGGCGCGACGCACGTGCTCGATCAGCTCCTGCGTGTCCTGATCCGAAACCTGCTGCACGAAGGCGCGGCGGAACACCTCGCCCGGATAGTCCAGGCTCACCATGGTCAGGCTCTGTCCGCGCCAGCTGATGTTCAGGTCGAGGTAGCTGCTGTCTTCGGTGGCCGGTGGCCAGTTCCGGCGCTCCTGCATCTCCTCGATGATGCTGAGCAGCGCCAGATGCGTGCGACCGTCGTGCGCCTCGATGCGCAGGGGGCCGTCGCCCTTCCAGCACTGCTCGTACAGGCGCGACAGGTAGATGGTCTTGCCTGCGCGCGTGCGCCCCAGCACCACCACGCGGTCGCGGCGGGGCGCATCGCCGGTCACGTCACTGGCCGCCATCGGGTGCGGTTCGGCCAGACCCACCTCGGCGGTTTCGAACTGCACGTCCTCGCCGAGATCCAGCACATCGTCATCGAGATCGATGTGCGTGTCCGCGATGCCGTCGCGAGGGGCTGGCGGGGGTGGTGGCGGTGTGGTCATTCGAGTGGCGGCGCCGGAAGCGGAACGCGCCAGACAATGGCGGCTCCGCGTTATGCTCCGAGTGTATCGGAGCGCATCGTCGCTTCGGCCAATCCCATGACCCAATCACCCTGGAACCAGCCCACACCCGCCAGCACGCCAAGCGACATGCCGCGCACGGTGTCGGGGCCGGTGATCGCCATCGCCGTCATCATCGCCGCTGCCATCTCGGGTGGTGCCGCGTGGTGGCTGCAAGGTTCGCGCGTGGAGGCCAAGGAGCAGGAGCGCGCCGCCGCGGCAGCCGAACTGAACGCGCTCGCCGCGCGCGTGCAGTCCGCCGAAACCACCGCCGCAGACGCCACGCAGCGCGTGAAGAAGGCCGAGGCCGAGGTGCAGGCCGCCAAGGCGCAGGCCGCCGACAGCGTGACCCAGCTCGACACCGCGCGTCGTGACGCCGCCAGCGTGCGCACCGAGCGTGACGAGGCGCGCGCTTCCATCACCGCCATGCGCGCCGACATGGATCGCATGAAGGCGAACGATCTCGACCCCGGCGCTTTGCCCGTGGTGGAGCTGACCAAGGTGCTGGCCGGCAACAAGGACATCCGCAGTTCGCTCGATGTGCAGGTTGCGGGCGCGGCGTTGGCGAGCATGGAGAAGGCCGCCGTGGAGAGGACACTGCAGAAGGCCATGACGGCCGCGGGCATCAATCCCGCGGCGCAGAGCCCCTTCAAGATGGCAGTGTTCGTGTCAGTGGGCAAGGAGCAGCCGCGTCGCTCGCTGGGCGTGATGGTGCTTCTGCTTCGAAGCATGAAGGTGCCAGGCGAGAACGGTCAGCGCGAAGTGGCGGTGTGGGGCCAGCAGCGCACCAGTTCGTGCAGCGATGCCGAAGCAGCCGCGCAGTTGCAGGGCCTGCTGGAAGAGCTCTCGAACGAACTGGCCATGGCGGGTGGCCTGCGCGCGAACGGCGCGGGTGCCACGCCGCCGGCAACGCCGCCCACGCCGCCCTCCACGCCGAATGCAACGCCCTGACGCTTCGCCATCGCGCACCTCGGTCACGCTGGCGGTGGTGGTGGCCGCGCTCGGCTACTTCGTGGACATCTTCGACCTGCTGCTCTTCGCGCTGCTTCGCAAGAAGAGCCTGAGCGATGTGCTGGGCGCGCAGCTTGCAAGGACACCCACCGAGCAGCATGACGCGCTGCTGAAGGACTGGGGCATCTGGCTGGACAACACGCTGCAGATGACCGGTCTGATGGTGGGCGGCATCCTGTGGGGCGTGCTGGGTGACCGACTCGGTCGGCTCACGGTGCTGTTCGGCAGCATCCTCACCTATTCGATCGCGAACCTGCTGAACGCCTGCGTGGCGGATGTGGATGCAGCGGGGGCGCTTGGCTTCCTGCATGCGATCGGGCTTGGCACGGCCATTCGCCAGTACGAGGTGCTGCGGTTCCTGGCCGGCATCGGCCTGGCGGGCGAACTTGGCGCTGGCATCACGCTGGTGGCCGAACTCACCAGCCGCGAAAGGCGCGGCATCGCCACCACCATCGTGGCCAGCGTGGGCATTCTGGGTGCGGTGGTCGCGTACTTCGTGACGCAGCTCATGTCGTGGCGCGCGGCGTTTGCGGTTGGCGGCGGGCTTGGCCTTGCGTTGCTCGCGCTTCGCGTTGGCGTGGTGGAGAGCGGCATGTGGAACCACATCCGCGCGCATGGCCATCGCGGCGCCATCTGGATGCTGGTGTGGCCGCGGCGCCGGCTGGTGCGCTACCTGTGCGTGGTGCTGATCGCCGTGCCCATCTGGTTCGCGGTGGGCACGCTGGTGAAGTACGGCGACGTGATCGGCATCAGCCTTGGCTTGCCGGCTGGCGAGAAGCCCGATCCCGGACGCGCCGTGATGTGGTGCTATGTGGGGCTCGCGATCGGCGACCTTGCAAGCGGCCTGCTCAGCCAGTGGCTGAAGAGTCGGCGCGGTTCGGTGCTCGCCTTCCATCTGATCACCGTCGCGGCGATGGCGTTCTACTTCGTGTTCGGCGCGCGATCGCAGACCTGGTTCTATGTGGCGTGCTGGTGCCTGGGGCTTGGCTGCGGCTACTGGGCGGTGTTTGCAACCGCGGCCGCCGAGCAGTTCGGCACCAATGTGCGCGCCACCGCCGCCACCACCGCACCCAACCTGGTGCGATGGAGCGCCGCGGCCACGGCCGGCCTGTGGGTGGGCCTGGAGCGCCTGCTGGGCCAGAGTGATGGTGCGCCGTGGAAGGCCGCCGCCATCACCGGCGCGATCGTGATGGCCGTGGCCATGACGGCGCTGCTTGGCCTGCGCGAGACCTACGGCGTGGATCTGGATTACGAAGAGGTGTGATCGCGCGGAGTTTCCGGCGATCTGCCCCTGCGCTCACCGCCCGCGCCACGCCCGATACTGGTTGATCAGCGCGTTGGTGCTGCCATCGTGCTTCAGGTCGGGCTTCGCGCCGCTCAGCTCCGGAATGATGCGCTGCGCCAGCACCTTGCCCAGCTCCACGCCCCACTGATCGAAGCTGTTGATGCCCCAGATGGCGCCCATCGTGAACACCTTGTGCTCGTAGAAGGCGATCAGGCGGCCCAGCATGCGCGGGCTCAGCTTGCGCGCCAGGATCATGTTGCTGGGGCGGTTGCCTTCCATCACCTTGTGCGGCGCCAGCCACGCGGGCACGCCCTCGGTCTCGATCTCGGCCTGCGTCTTGCCGAAGGCCAGTGCCTCGGCCTGCGCGAACACGTTGGCAGTGAGCAGGTCCTGATGCGTGCCGATGTTGTGCAGGCTCTCCGCGAAGGCGATGAAGTCGCATGGCACGATCTTGGTTCCCTGATGGATCATCTGATAGAAGGCGTGCTGACCGTTGGTGCCGGGCTGGCCCCACACGATCGGGCTGGTCTGCCAGCGCACATGCTGGCCATCCAGCTGCACGTGCTTGCCGTTCGACTCCATCTCCAGCTGCTGCAGATAGGCGCTGAAGCGGTCCAGGTACTGGCAGTAGGGCAGCACCGCCAGCGTGTCGCAGCCCAGGAACTGGTTGTTCCACAGGTTCAGCAGGCCCATCAGCGCGGGCAGGTTCTTCTCCAGCGGCGTGGTGCGGAAGTGCTCGTCCATGTCATGGAAGCCGGCCAGCATGTCGCGGAAGGCGTCGGGGCCCACGGCGATCATGTTGCTGAGGCCGATGGCGCTGTCCATGCTGTAGCGACCGCCCACCCAATCCCAGAAGCCGAACATGTTGGCGGGGTCGATGCCGAACTTCTTCACCTGCTCCAGCGCGGTGCTCACGGCGGCAAAGTGCTTGGCCACGGCCTTCTCGTCGCCGCCCAGACCCTTCAGGCTCCATGCGCGCGCGGTGTGCGCGTTGGTCATGGTCTCGAGCGTGGTGAAGGTCTTGCTGCTGATCACGAACATCGTCTCGGCGGCGTCCAGGTCCTTCGTCTTCTCGTAGAAGTCGTTCTCGTCCACGTTGCTCACGTAGCGGCACTCCAGGCCGGGCTGCGCCCACACGCGCAGCGCATCCCACGCCATGGCCGGGCCCAGATCGCTGCCGCCGATGCCGATGTTGATCACGGTCTTGATGCGCTTGCCGGTGTGGCCCTTCCACTCGCCGCTGCGGATCTTGTTGGCGAAGGCGCTCATGGCGTCCAGCACCGCGTGCACATCGGGCACCACATCCTTGCCGTCCACCTTGATCACGGTGCCCTTGGGGGCGCGCAGGGCCACGTGCAGCACCGCGCGGCCCTCGGCCACGTTGATCTTGTCGCCGCGGAACATGGCGTCGCGCTTCGCCTCCACGCCGCAGGCCTTGGCCAGCGACACCAGCAGCTGCAGCGTCTCGCGCGTCACGCGCTGCTTGCTGAAGTCGAAGTGGATGTCCATCGCGTTGGCCGCCAGATCCTGCGCGCGCGTGGCGTCGTCGCGGAACAGCTGGCGGATGTGCAGGGGCTTCACCTTGTCGGCGTGTGCCACCAGCGCCTTCCATTCGGGGCGCGTGTCCACGGGGGTGACGGGGGCGATCGACGGGGCGGTGGTGGCGGTGGTCATGGGCGGGAATCTACGCCGCCGCGCGCCACTTCGCGTGAACGAAACCTTTGCAGTGGTGACGCAAAGTTCGCTAGCATCGCCGCTTCAACCAAGGAGCCACCACCATGTCGAATCCACGCGCCACCAGCCTTCTTTCCATCGCCGGCCAGAGCATCTGGGTCGACAACATCACCCGCAGCATGCTGGCCACCGGCAAGCTGGCCGAGTACATCCACAACTGGAGCGTGGTGGGCCTGACCAGCAACCCCACCATCTTCGAGAAGGCCATCACCGGCAGCAACGACTACGACCCGCAGATCAACGAGCTGCTGGCCAAGGGCATCGACGGCGAGAAGCTGTTCTTCGAGCTGGCCATCACCGACCTCACCAAGGCGGCCGACGCCTTCAAGGGCGTGCATGAGCGCACCGGCGGCATCGACGGCTGGGTCAGCCTGGAGGTGAGCCCGCTGCTGGCCAGCGACACCAAGACCACCATCGAGCAGGCCGTGGCGCTGCACGCCAAGGCGAACCGCCCCAACCTGTTCATCAAGGTGCCCGGCACGCCCGAGGGCCTGCCCGCCATCGAGGAACTCACCTACCGCGGCATCAGCGTGAACGTGACGCTGCTGTTCAGCCCCAAGCAGTATCTGGCCGCCGCCGACGCCTACCTGAAGGGCCTCGAGCGTCGCGCCAAGGAAGGCAAGAGCCTGCGCGTGGAGAGCGTGGCCAGCGTGTTCATCAGCCGCTGGGAGAAGAAGGTGAACCCCAAGGTGCCTGACGCACTGAAGAACAAGTCCGGCATCGCCATCGGCGAGTGCTGCTACCAGGCCTACGCGCAGGTGTATGCAAGCGACCGCTTCCTGGCCCTGCAGGACAAGGGCGCGCGTCCGCAGCGCCTGCTGATGGCCAGCACCAGCACCAAGGATCCCAGCCTTCCCGACAGCATGTACGTCACCGCGCTGGCGGCGGCGCGCACGGTGAACACCATGCCCGAGGAGACGCTGCACGCGTTCTTCGACCACGGCAAGATGGAAGGCCTGCTGCGCACCGACGGCGGCAATGGCCCCAGCACGCTGGCGGCCATGGAGAAGGTGGGTTGCAGCGTGGACGCCTGCGCGCTCGAGCTGCAGCAGGAAGGTGCGGCCAGCTTCGTGAAGAGCTGGAACGAGATGCTGGCGAAGATCCAGAGCAAGAGCGCGGCGATGGTGAAGTGAGGCTGAAGGGCCTCCGCATGCATGGCCGATAGACTTCGGACCATGCCCCACGGCGACTACCTCGGCGAACTGGCCTGGCGCGGCATGCTGCACCAGGCCACGGATGGACTCGCGGCGCACCTGGCCAGCGGCAGCCGCACGGGCTACTGCGGCTTCGATCCGACCGCCGACAGCCTGACCGTGGGCAACCTTGTCAGCGTCGTGCTGCTGGCGCGATTGCAGCGCTGCGGCCACACCCCGATCGCGGTGGTGGGCGGGGCCACCGGCATGATCGGTGACCCAAGCGGCAAGGCCAGCGAGCGCACGCTGCTTGATGCCGACCGTGTGCAGCACAACCTGAACGGCCAGAAGGCGCAGATGCAGCGCCTGCTCGACTTCACCGGATCGAACGCCGCGCGCATCGTGAACAACGCCGACTGGCTGGGCGGCCTCGGCTACATCGACATGCTGCGCGATGTGGGCAAGCACTTCAGCGTGAACCAGATGATCGCGCGCGACAGCGTGTCCAGCCGACTGGAAGGCCGCGAGCAGGGCATCAGCTACACCGAGTTCAGCTACATGATCCTGCAGGCCTACGACTTCCTGCACCTGCACCGCGCAGCGGGTTGCACGCTGCAGGTGGGCGGCAGCGACCAGTTCGGCAACATCGTGAGCGGCGTGGACCTGATCCGCCGCGTCACCGGCGCACACGCCTTCGGCGCCACCGCGCCGCTGCTGCTGAAGAGCGATGGCACCAAGTTCGGCAAGAGCGAGTCGGGAAACGTGTGGCTGAGCGCCGAGAAGACCAGCCCGTACCGCTTCCACCAGTTCTTCCTGAACGCCGCCGACGACCAGGTGGGTCAGCTGCTGCGCTGGTTCACCTTCATGGGCCGCGAGGAGATCGAGGCGCTGGAAGCGCAGCACAAGACCGCGCCGCAGGAGCGCGCCGCGCAGCGCGCGCTGGCCGACGCCGTGACCGACATGGTGCACGGCGCCACCGAAACCGCGCACGCCAAGGCCGCCGCTGCGGCGCTGTTCAGCGGCGATGTGCGCAGCCTGAGTGCTTCGCTGCTGAAGGACGTGATCACCGATCTGCCCACCACCGAGGTGCCCGCCGCGCAACTTGCGGGCGAGGGCGTGCCGCTACTCGACCTGCTGCCCACCACCTCGCTCGCTTCAAGCAAGCGCGAGGCGCGCGAGTTCCTGGCCGCTGGGGCCGTCAGCGTGAACGGCGAGAAAGCCGCCGCCGAGGGTCGCCTGCTTGCCGCGCACCTGCTGCATGGCGAAGTGGCGCTGCTGAAGCGCGGCAAGAAGCTGTGGCACGCCGTGCGCGTGGCACGCGACTGAACAAAGGGTCAACGCTCGCGCAACGCGATCAGCGCGTGACGGGTTCCGCAGGCACCTGCCGCGCGGTGAGTTCGGCCACGTCGGTGGCATCGATCACGCCGTCATCGTTCAGGTCGCCGAAGCCCATCACCGGCGCCTCGCCAAGCATGGTCAGCAGCAGGGCCAGATCGCTTTCGTTGATGGTGCCGTCCAGATCCAGATCACCGCGTCGCAACTGGCACAGGTCTGCCTCGCCGTTCTGGTCCAGATCGATGAAGCTCGGTTCTTCCGGTGGCTGCGCCGACGGGGTTTCGGTGCCGTCCTCGGCCTCACTTGCGTCGGCAGGCACTTCGGTGGCCTCCGCGGTGAAGGGCGCGCACGCAACGGCCGCATCCTTGGTCACTGCCACCACCTGCAGGTAACGCTCCACGCCCATCGGAGCCGGCTCCTCGGTCTCTTCGGTGGGAGCGGTGGTGCTTGGTGCAGCGCCGTCGCCCGCGTCCGCGTCACCCGGCTTGGGATCGTTGCCGCCCAGCAGACTGGCCACGCGCAAGCCGGTTGCGACGCTGCTGCGCGCACTGTCGCCGCCGCCGCTTCGGGCGCTCACGGCGTAGAAGTAAGTGGTGCCCGCCACCGCGGTGGTGTCGTCATAGGTCGTGCTTGCGGCGATGGCCAGGAACGCCATCGACGACGCCGAAGTGCCGCGGTACACCGAGTAGCCGGTTGCACTGCTCACGCTGTTCCACCGCACCTGAATCTTCGAGGCGAGATTCTTGGTGGCCACCAGGCCCGTTGGTGCGGAGAGATTGCGCCACCCGTTGTCGGTACCGCTTCGGGCGCTTTCACCCGTGCCTGTGGGGCCGACGGCGATCACCGAGTAGGCGAACACGGTTCCGGGCGTGGCCGAGGTGTCGGCGATCGCGCGGCCACTCGTGGTGCCGATCAGTGTCGCGCCGCGATACACCTTGTAGCGCACCGCGCCGATGGTCGCGTTCCAGCTCAGCGTGACCTGCGACGTGCTGGTTCCGTCGCTTGCGCTCACGCCCGTCGGGGGCACCATGCCGCGCCAGCCCGTGTTGCTCACGCTGCGGGCGCTTTCGCCGGCACCCGTGCTTCCCCATGCGCTGACCGAGTAGGTGTACAGCTTGGCCGCTGCAGCGCTGGTGTCGGTGAACGACACGACTGGCGCAAGCGTGCTGCCGATCAGCACCGCGGTGGCGGTGCCTTCGGCGCGGTAGATGGAGTAGCGCGTGGCACCTGCCGCTGCTGCCCAGGTGATCGCCACGCGGCTCGTGTCGGTTCCATCGGTGGCGCTGACGCTGGTCGGCGCGCTCAGCATGCGCCAGCCGGTGTCGCCCTTGGTGCTGGAGGCGCCCAACGCGCTGTTGGCTGCGACGGAGTAGGTGTAGTACACACCCGGTTCGGCCGTCTGATCCACGTAGGAGGTGCCGGTGGGCGAGGCAAGCTGGGTGCCAGCCACCTGTCCGATCGCGCGATACACCGTGTAGCCCGTCGCGCCACGCACCGCAGTCCACGACAGGTTCACTGCCGTGCTGCTGGTGCCCTTGCTTGCGGTCACGGTCGCGGGTGCGCTCAGGCCCACCCATCCCGTGTCGGTCTGACTTGACGCACTGTCACCGCTTGGCGAAGTGGTCTTCACCGAATACGTGTACAGCGTGGCAGGCAGGGCGGTGGTGTCGTTGAACGATGTGGTGCTGCTCGTGCCGATCTGCGTGGCGGCACCCGATCCCGTGGCGCGGAAGATCTTGTAACTGCTGCCCGAAGCGCCAGTCCAGGTGATCACCACCTTGTCGGTGGAGGATCCGTCGGTCGCCGAAACTTCGGTTGGAACGACGATGCCGCGCCAGCCTGTGTTGGTGTTGCTCAACTCGCTGTCGCCGGTGCCGGTCTGGCCCGACGCCTTCGCGGAGTAGGTGTAGGTCACGCCCGGTACGGCGGTGGCGTCGTTGAAACTGGTTCCGGTGGTGGTCGCCACCTGAATGGCCGCGGCGGTTCCGTTGGAGCGGTACAGCTTGTAGCCGGATGCGCTTGGTGAAGCGACCCATGTCACCACGACATGCGAGCTGTTGGTTCCATCCGTGGCGGTCAGCGCGGTGGGGGCCGTGTTGCGCCTCCAGCCCGCAGCGGGCACGCTGGCCACGCTGTCGCCGGTTCCTTCGCCGCCAGTCGACTTCACCGTGTAGGCGTACAGGGTGCCGGGCACGGCCGACTCGTCGGTGTAGGAACGCGCCGAGCTTGCCAGATCAGCGCCGATCACCACAGGGCTGGCGCCGGCGATTGCTCGCAGCACCTGATACTTCGAGGCGTTCACCGCTGCGGTCCAGGTGACCGTGACAGAATTGGTGCTGGTGCCAGCGGTCGCGGTGACGGTGGCCGGCGGCGTCATGCCGCGCCAGCCGGTCACGGAGTCGCTCTGCACGCTGTCGCCATTGGACGAGGTCGACTTCAAGTAGTACGTGTACAGCACGCCAGGCGACGCCGTGCTGTCCGCGAAACTGGCGGCGGTGGTGGAACCGATCTGCGAGGCCGCTCCCTGGCCGATGGCGCGGAAGATCTTCACGCCCGTCGCGCCGAGCGCCGGCGTCCAGTTGATGGCGACGCTGGTGCGTGAAACGCCGTTCTGCGCCGTCAAGCTGGTCGGTGGGCCCACCGATCGCCAGCCAGTGTCGGAGTTGCTGAACGCACTGGTTCCTGTTCCGTCACCACCAACCGCCTTCACGGCGTAGGTGTACGAAACGCCCGGTGTCGCCGAGGTGTCCTCGTAGGAAGTGCCGGACACGGTCGCGATCTTGGTGGTTGCGCTGGTGGAGCCACGGTACAGGTCGTAGTTCACGGCGCCAGCCGACGCGCCCCATTCCACACGAACGCCCGTGAAGAACGTGCCATCAGATGCCCGCAGCGTGGCGGGGACGGTGAGCATGCGCCAGCCGGTATCGGTGGCTGCGGCGGATTCACCCAACGGCACCGCCGCGGTGACGGAGTAGCTGTACAGCGTTCCCGGCGCCGCGCTGCCGTCGACGTATCGATTCGTGTTGGGTGTGGCGATCAGCGAGGGTGCGCCGCCACCCGAGGAGCGGCGAACCTTGTAGGTGCTCGCCCCCTGCACCTGCGCCCACTCGAGCGTGACCGCGTCGGTGCTTGTGCCATCGGTTGCGACCATCGAGGCGGGTGCCGCCACGGTGCGCCAACCCGTGTCGGTTGCGCTCAGGTCGCTGTCGCCGGTGCCGGTCTCACCGCTCGCCTTGACGGCGTAGGTGTACAGCGTGCCGATGACTGCGGTGGTGTCCGTATAGCTGATGGTGGTCGAGGTGCCGATCTGGGCGAGCGACGCAGCGCTGAGTCCGCGGAACACCTTGTAGGAAGGCGCATTGGAAGTGGTCCAGCTGATGGTCACGTTCGATGCACTTGTTCCGTCGCTTGCCGCCACGCCCGTGGGTGCGGTGAGTCCGCGCCAGCCGGTGTTGCCGGCGCTCGAGGCACCCTCGCCGCCAGCGCCGACCGCACGAACTTCGTAGGTGTACAGCACGCCGGGCAGGGCGGTGGCATCGGTGTAGGTGAGGGTTGGCGCCACAACGGATCCGATCTGCGTCATGGGCACACCGGCGCCGGAGCGACGCACGTTGTAGTTGGTGG
>Ga0209617_10000687_pt1 | contig 15327 bp, 9 predicted proteins | sample LakEriepJuly2011_2_FD_187459 | JGI IMG/M metagenome (GOLD analysis project Ga0209617, IMG submission 187459) | Freshwater microbial communities from dead zone in Lake Erie, Canada - CCB epilimnion July 2011 (SPAdes) (version 2) | ecosystem: Environmental > Aquatic > Freshwater > Lentic >... | reverse complement strand
GAAAGCCCTCAACTTTCATCTTCCTGCAGGGGTCCGAGTCCTCTCCGTTCGACGTGAGAAACCGGGCTTTCACGCCCGCTTCTCTGCCAAAGGAAAATCCTACCTATACCGAATCGCCAATACTGATCCTCTTCACCCGCTGGAAATCGGACGGGCCTGGCATGTGCCACGCCCGCTCGATCTTCCCTCGTTGCGCAAGGCCGCCAAGATTTTGACCGGGAAACACGACTTCGCTGCGTTCACCTCCAACCCGGGATACGAACGAAAATCCACCATTCGCAATATACGCTCTATTCGGATCGTTAAAAAAAAGAGCGGTGTTTTGGAGCTTACATTCGAGGGGGACGGTTTTCTTTACAGGATGGTCCGGAATCTGGTCGGAGCCCTCGTCAAAGTCGGCCAAGGTCGACTCACCCCCGTCGAACTCAAAAAGATTCTCTACTCCCGCTCCCGCTCGACTGCCCCTCCCACCGCACCCGCTGAGGGCTTGTATCTTTTAAGCGTAAGATACTGAGTTCCCAGCCCACCTCGGGACTGGCACCCTCTAGTTCTTCCCTGCAGCGGTCGAAATTTGCTCCAGTTTAGGGGAGGCGTAAGAGTAATTTTCCGCTTTCTTCATCCAGGTCCAACCTGCGATTCCCAAAAACAGGGCAATCAGAAGGAAAAATACCGCCCGAACTTCGAGCAGCCTGCCACTTGGAACTCCAGAGCCCTTATGTCTGACTGCTCTCGACCCAAAGAAAAACTTAAGAAATTCCACAATCTAACTTTGGTTGCCTCCAAACCATCGCTCAATCCCTTTATTGTAAACTTTTTGTGTCAATCTGCTCATTCAATATTTGTGGACTTTCAGCATTGGATACGTCTTCAGGCTCGGGCCAGAGATTATGTAATACCCTCAAGGCCAACAGCTTGGGCGGATAGTTTTTAAATTCAGTGCCAGAGGTGATCGTTTTCTGTTGTGCTACTTAGGAAAATAAGCTGTTGATTATTACACTAGTTAGAACTTTTTGCCTTGGACTTGGTAGTCGTCGGTTTATTGGTTTTTGGTTCCTTCTTTGAAGCTGACTGCTGCTGCAGAATCGCCCCCACTTCATTAAGCACAGCCTGGCTCGGGGCCGTTTGTTGTTGGATCGGCCCACACTCTCCCCTACGAATCGCCATTACTGTCGATTCCCTCTTATCATCGAGTTTAATGCCAGCTCGAGATTGACTTAGTAGCACCTCAACCGCATTGACCATTCTTGCTCTAGGATGTACGTGACTAAAAGTCTTGTTCCAAGCTAGGTCCCATGTTTTTAGTGCCTCTTCCTGCTGCCCCATCTCAAGCATGACTTCTGCGACGGCACCTAAAGACGGAGGCTGATAGAAACCCACCTGTCCATCGCAAGCAGCCCTTGCAGAACGCAAAACTTCAGTCGCACGAGAGTCACCAGCGTGAAAAAGTTCACGCGCAACTTGAGCCCTGATCCTTGGTGTATCATCCATATCAGAGCCGAGAATAATGCTGGATCGTATCGCATTCGAAGCAGCCGTCTCGGACAACTCTGGAAGATTGAGCTTTAACGCCACCCGATAAACGCAAAGGTAAGACTGCGGTTGGTCCACAGGAAATAAGGATGGTATCTTATCCATCATCTTCAGTAATTCAGACTTTGTATCGTTACTTTTCATTTCATGACGTGATACAGAGTCGCTCCAAGCCTCAAAAACATCAGGCTCCCATACTGGAGGTGTTTCAGACGAAGTCACCAACCCATGGCGTAACCTTTCTGCAAATATCTTGCTGTCAGCTTCAGCACGATCGGAACTTTCAGCTATTCGAGATCTCCACTGATTTGCTACCTCAAAATCCCTGTTTGCAGCGGCTGCTTGAGCCATCGCAATAGGAACTGGACGCGGAATCCCGAGAACAAGTCGTTGGGCAATTTCTTTCGCTTTTTGATAGTACCCTTTCGCGATAGGCTGTTCATTACGATGTGCTGCAGTGATGCTTAAATCACATAATCCTACAACACCGTGATCGCTCTTCAGATCACTAAGAATCTTTGCTGCTGTCTCATTCCAACGAACTTCCGCCAGGCGAATCGCTACATGACGAATCTCTTTGTCCCTTACATCATCATCACCTTTAATTTCTTTAGCCGACTGAAGGGCGAGATCCAAATCCCTAGGTATCTTTGCCGATGGATCATTCAATCTGGCACAGCCAGTAATAGCGATACCTAGAATAAGACTTAAAATAATCTTTATTATCATTTTTAAAAACTACATTGTATCGATACAAAAACAAAGCAGGGGAGCACCTGCTCCCCTGCTTTGCCGTAACTGTTTATTTATACGACAAATTACAAAGGCATCACACGGACGTGCAGCATTGCTGCACCCGATCCAGCCGCCAAGTCAACCGTGGCTGTAGTATTCGAAGCAGCTGTGTACAATCCATTGCTTAAGCCAGTTGCAGTGTGGACGGGCAAGTATGTTTTTCCACCGTCTGTTGAAGTTTGGACGGAGTACTGAACACCGTTTTCAACAGGGAAGGTGACTCTGGCAAATGCCGTAGATCCAGATCCGACACGGGTGATTGTCGGGATCGGGAAGCTACAGGTGGGGAATCCGTTAGCTGACGATACCCCAACCTTTTCGAGTATCGACCAACCCGCCAACCAGTTAGCATCTTTAAATGCACCTTGGAAGGCAGTGTCAACAAACCAGGTGGAACGTGCGGCACCGCTAGGTCCAGACACTGAAGGCCTGATGCCACCGGTACGCTGAGCAACACCGCTTTGCAAACGGGGATCTAATGTTCCGTCTGCCTTGGCCTGATTCACAAGAGGTGTCGTTGCAGTGTAGGTAATGTTGCTATTGTCTAAGATGGTGGCAAGCGCTGGAGACAGACCTGTCCAATAGCCCTGGGTATTAGCAGCACCGGCAGTTCCCTGAATCGTCGAATATTTGAACATTGCGTCCGGCTCTGTTGCCGCAGCAGCTACACCCGCTTGGTTAAACTCACCACCAGATGTTCTGGTAAAGAGAAAACGGTTGAGGGAGGTATTGCCGTCAGCAGACGCTGTCGCAGTTTTGTCATTGGTACCACCCGATTCAATACGCATCTTGCCTGCATTGGCCCAGATGGAGTTAAACACTTTACCCCCACCATTCACTTTCCAATTAATTCCTTTACCAGTGTTTAGTCCGATTGTCGTTGCATTGAAGACTGAAAATACAGTGTAAGGCAAACTCTCAACGGGAGATTTACCGCCGTCCCACTCGCCAGTACAGTCGCCAACGTTCCCCGAGGGACGACCTGTAGTAACGCCATTAGCAGTTAAATTGCCTTGCAATTGGAACCAAAACTGGACGTTACCACGATACCCCATATCGGTATCGAGGCCGTCATCACCGCCAAATAGACCAGCGCAATAACGCATGTTGTTCGTGCCGCCGAAAGGCTCAATATCGTCGTCAGCGTTGTTATAGATTTCAAGAAACTCCATCACAGTTCTACGTCCGACTGCACCAAGGGTGATTCCGTTAATTTCGTTGTTTGAGCTCAAAATGAATCCACCATAGCGGAAGGAGCAAAAGCTCAACCGCCCGCTGTTGTCATCATCATCTGTGCCACCAAACTTTCCACCAGAGGGAGAGCCGCCCAACTGAGTGGTCACAGCAGTGCCATAGACGGTTCCATCGATTGCTTGGAAGCCTTCAATAAAGGCGGCCCCAGCACCAGCAGTAAGAGGATTTGCGATAGGGTCGGTAAGTGCTGTGCCAGACGCATTGTTATTAGAGAGCCTAGTTTTACCCAGAATCACTAAGCCACCGCAATCTGCATCAATCTTAAACTTGGTTATGTCACCACTTGTTGTTGAGTCATAATTCCTCGCGGTGAACGGACTGCCATTCACGGTTGATGGAATTGTGCTGGCACCACCAGGCACAAAAGGGTCATCAACGTTTGTGAAAATAATTGGGGACTCAGAGGTGCCAGGAGCAACGATTTTCGCTCCGCGGGTGATAATTGTACAGCCAACGTCGGCTGGATCAGTCGAAGAGCTACCTCCCGTTGTTTTTGGCTCCATGCGTATGATTGTCCCTGGTTCAATCCGCAAAACTGCTGGTGCCTCGACAAAGGTCAGATTTTCGACTATGTAAACTTTATCTGCAGTCCATACCTGATCCTGATTAATAACAGTGCAACGACCCGCCAAAGGCGAAGTTGAGGCACTATTGACAAGATTGCCCGGGATTTGGGACACACGAACAAAGGTAGTTTGAGCTTGAAGGCTGCCAGCAAGAGCCAGCGCCGCAAGGACTGAGGATGTGATGATTTTTTTCATTTTGTTTATTCCTTTAGATTTAATGTTGTTGTTAGATTTTTTTCCTGAAACGGCGAAGAGCTACCAGTCCTGCTGCGCCGAGCAACAAGAGCGAGGCGGAGGATGGTTCGGGTACGGCGGCAGAGCTTAGCACTGTGCTTGCACCGCTACCCGAGGCAGAACCCGTGTATAGAGAATTGAAGGTTGTGTACTCAGGTTCATTGGTAAGACCAAAGATGTTCTCGGTCTCAACGCTGTCTGGATCCGAACCGAGCAATCCGGTTGTGAAGTTCGCGACAAGCACCTCACGCGTATTACCCGCTGCTGCGCGAGAAAACACAATCGAGGGAGCATATCCCATCACACTGCTGTATGCTGCATCGGGAAGCGTGTTGCTAAAAGTTGTAAAATAGGCGTCTTGGTTCAATTGCAGTAGACCCCCAGCACCTAATGTTCCAGTTGATTGAAAGATCTGTGTAAATCCTTCATTACCTCCGGAGCTATTCCAATTGAACCAGTACCCACCATCATTACGAAGGGGGCTGGTAAACACACCCACTTGGATGGTGTAGTCTGTCCAAGCATTGTTTTGGGAATCTTTAAGGAGGGTGCCCTCGTAAGCTGCGATTCCAGTGGTGAATGATTGTGCATTGGCACCTAGGGCAAACCCTAAGGCGAGTGATGCTGTTGCTACGATTTGTTTGATGTTCATTTTGTTTATATTCCTTTCTTATGAGTTTTTAGACTTACGATAATTTGCAAAAACAAGGGCGATTCCACCTATGAGGAGTGAGCCAGTCGACGGCTCAGGAATGGGTGCGGTAAAGATGTATCCGAAGCCCTCGCTGCCCATATCCTGTGCCGTGCCGTATAGCACGGATACCGCAATATCTGGATCCAGGCTTGGCAACGCATTCGCCACTTGGATCTCTGTGTCCAAGGACGTGCCGTCTGGATAGACAGCACTACTCCAGCGAAATGCCGCAGCATGGGTAGCTGTTTGGGCGGTAGGTGCGTTCCATAGAACCATATCCACATTACGCCCCACCAATCCGACATCACTCATCGAAAACACATAGGGTTCGCTCCCATCTCCAAAATTGCTGTATGATTTGGTGGCACCTATTTCAAATGCTGCACTCACATCCGCGAATGATTTGGTTCCGTCACGGTATTGACTCAGAATATCCGTGGGATTGATTGCATTCTTCCACGAACCAAACCACACTTGAGAACTAGGAGCCAGCGCCGCATCTGTTAGCAGATCATATACGGTGTTGTAATTCTGGTATCCGACCGAGATGTTCGCCGCATTACCTACTTGGCCTGCGACCAACACCATTAAACCGAGCATCGCTAGGGATTTTATTTGCATTTTTGTTGTTCCTTTTTGTTGTTCTTTTTTTCCTCTATCGAGTTGAGTCCTTACTGCGTGTAGGCGGGATCAATTCCAATCAGACGTGCATCCGCACCTGACTTTTTGATCATGATGGCGGATCCGGCAGGAATAACGAGGCTATTAGCGGAGCCAGCAGCGTTACCCGATGCAGTCAAACGCCAAGATGGAGCATTTGCACTCGTTCCGTTCCAGAAACCAGAGGTGTATCCACTTCCCGATCCAGCATTAAAGTACGACGCAATCGATCCGTCCGCACTGATGATTCGCAACTCGTCTGCAGAGGCCACCAGTGTGGAGGACTTCACATACCGGTGAAGACCCGTCGCTGCCAACGTAGTGTCCACATAATTAGGCGTGGATACGGTGAAAACTGAACCACTCACTCCCTCTAGCAAAGCCTGCAGACGATGCGGGCGGTAGATCCCGGACAAATAGAGTGTAGTAGCACTCGACGTATTCCTCTTAAAATAAAAGCCACCTGACATCGGAATCCGGACGTTTTCATAAGCTACCCCAGCCTGCGAACCCGAAGTCGGTTTCCATGCGGAACCAGTCCAGTAGTAGAGCTCAAGTTTCGCATTCCGAACAACTCCGACGTGATCTGCACCTGAAACCAAGCCACCCTTGATTCCTGACGCTGCTATCGCGGTTGCATTATTTCCGAGGAGACTTCCGAATGTCCAATCCTTTCTGAGCACATACGTGGTTCCCACGTCGAGCCTCTTGTTAAACCCGCCCAGTACGGTCACTCCTCCAGCCGAAATAGCGGAAACTACTTTAACCAACCCAATGTTTGGTCCTGAAGTAATTTCAACCACATACTGATTGTCAGCTGTTGCGAAATTTTCGTCGGAAACACGAGCAGTGCTCACAGTCGGACTTCCAAGCTCGGAAACAACTTGAGCCGTAAGCTTAGAATCGGTCACTACCGTGCTCGCGGAAGACGCAGACGCAACCAAAGTTGTTACCGATCCTTCAAAAACTCCAGGACGGGCAACAGGGATACCGACAAATTTAACACCTGCAGTCGTTCCAACTTTTGCTGGAATCGCTACTGGCACAAGCGTTGCCACTTCTGCAACACCTGCGATTGAATTGGTATTAAATGCCATTGCCGTGAACAGAGCCAAAGCGACTGGCGTGATTAGGTTATTTTTTGTTTTGATGTTCATAGTGCGTTTTTCTCCTGTTTGAGGTTGATGTAAAATCTTGGACACATAGAAACCGTAGTAGATCATGTTTTTTATTCCACTACTTTTTTGTGACTTTTGTGTGACAGAAAATCTGGGCTGATCCTCTATGACCCCTGATTATTAGGGATTTATAGATTACCGGATTTTCCATTTGAGTTTTGCCATCGAATTGCCACAAATCGGATAGACAAAAAAGCTCGCAAAAACAAACTTGAGTCGTTTGCGGAAAGATCGGATTGGTTGAAAATAGAATCGGCGTGTTAATGCCCAAGGTTACGATTTGATGACAGAGTAGAGAGCCGCTTGAGAAACAGAGCCACCGGCTCTATTTAATTTATATGAGTTTCAAGGTTAAAGGGCATTGGGTTAGCTCCTTACTCCTTCTTTTTACTCTAGTTTCATCCCTACAAGCTGCGACGGTCAAAATTATTCTCGAAACCCTCAGCGCGGATAGCATTAAGCAAGCCGATGAGATCGGTACGATTACATCACTGCCCTCAGACGCAGCTTTCAGCATTGGCACATTTGTCGCAGATCCCGACTCCAATCAGGCCGCAATTGCCGCTCTTTTATCTTCCGGCTCTGCAGTAACCAACCTTACTAATGCCAGCAATTTCCTCACATTCGGCACCCGTCCCCGTTCCGATTTTGATACTGAAGGAAAATTAAGTTTCGAATTTGATGTGGCCGCTTTTTCAGGAAAATCGATCTTCCTTGTTGCCTATAACAATTCTGCTCCGACTTTGGCCACTCAAGTCGGTGTCTATAGGTTTTATAATTTTAACAGTACTCAAGAAAGCAATCTTCCCACTAGATTCGAAGATCCTGGGGTTAGATTAGATGTCGAAACAACTGTTTCCTTGTTCCAAGAATCTACTGACAGCGAATATTTCGCTACACCTTTTTTCGGGCAGATCTCGGGGGGTGATGCTTTGCTAGCTAACAATGCCAATGGGCTAGCCATCACTAGCGGCAACCCTACCGCTGCTGTCAAAGACGAGACCTACTCTTATACAATCACCGCTAATAACGGTGCCACCTCTTACTCCGCCGACGATCTGCCAAATGGCCTTGTGTGCGATCCAGCTACAGGTGTGATATCCGGAACGCCCTTGGAGACGGGACCCTTTGACGTCACCCTCCGGGCGAACAACCCGCTTTTTGTCGAAGTAACAAAAGTTGTCACCCTGACGGTTAATGCCCCCGTAGGCAACCCTCCCGTCATAAGCCCAATCGGGGCTCAAACAGCCTATCGTGGTGTTCCTTTCTCCCTCACCGTATCTGCGAGCAATGATCCCACCGGCTTTACGCTCAGTGGCGCCCCAGTCGGTTTTTCGATCAGTACAAGCGGGTTGATCACCGGCACTACTGTAGCGAACGCGGCAACTTACACACTATCGATTCAAGCGAGCAATGCGGGTGGAACATCTGACCCACAGCTGGTTACTTTAACCTTAGCCAGTCCGACGATCACTCCTTCTCAGACCACAGTAAATGGGACAAAAGGTTCGGCAATTACTCCCATTACTTTCACAGTAGTGCCGACGAGTAGTAGTCCCTCCTTTGATTTCGGGGACGAGCCAACCGGCCTAATAATCAATCCGACTACGGGAACCATATCTGGCACACCCACAGAAACGTGGCCGACCGAAGATGATCTAGCTGATGGAAACACCACTCCAACCCTCGTCACTGCAACATTTTCTAGCGGGGTAACGGCACAAGTTGCTATCGCATTCAATATCTTAGGCCCTCGTCCTGTGCTGTTGGCCCCCGCTCCTGCCGAGCTCGAGGCAACTCGAGCTCAAGAATTTTCACTTATCCTCCAGCGAGATGCTAATGGCGCTCAGGGCCCCTTCACCTACGAACAGGTGTCTGGTGTCAATCTGAGTACAATTGGTCTAAAGTTACAGACGCAAGCTTCACAGACCACAATAGCAGGGGTTATTTCAGGTAAGCCGACCAAGCTTGGGGTTTATTCCGCCTCATTTCGGGCATCTAACAGCAGTGGGGCAAGCGACATTCTTCCCATTACGATTACGATCGACGCAGCCGAACCCGTGATCAATTGCGAGCTGAATCGGGCTGCTGGCGTGCGCTTGCCTTTTCGCCATGTATTCACCTCGAATGACTCAGAACAAGACAAGACGGTGACAGGCCTTCCGCCTGGACTTACCTTTCAACGAAACGTGAGCTTTAACAAAGGCTTTTTTGATATGATTTCTGGAGTTCCATCCTCCCCTGGATCTTTTCCTGTGACGCTAGGAGCCTCCACCCAGAAACGCGACGGTTCTACCCTTTCCACTTCAAGTACCTTGACCATTCAGGTCGATGGATCGAGACCCAATTTATCCTCCCTTGGAGTCCGTCCAGGCACTTTTCGCCTCAATGAACCTACGCGCACAACTTACACCCCTGCGGAAGGCTTTTTTCTCACTGGGTCCGACATGGGGGCAAATTCAACGATTCACATGAATGCCACTGGCCTACCGCCAGGGCTTGGTTTTGGAAAAACATGGAACGGCACCGCGTATGAAGATGGCACCACCACACAGAAAACCTTAGCCCGGAGGAGAGGATTGATTACTGGAACACCAACGCAAGCGGGAGTTTATCCCATTACTCTTTATGTTCAGAATGGCACTGGCTACACCAAAAGCACCCTAGTCCTTACGGTTCTTCCATGAAAACAAAACTCTCTTATTTAAATTTCCCGCTGCGTCAAAACACCTTTTTGGCTTTCTTTTTTATCGCAGGATGGACTTTCTCCATTTTTGGGCAGACCAACACACCCACCGGCACACATCAGACTTTCACGATTCCCTCCGGAACCACCTACCTAGGAGTTGCAATTTTGAAGCCGGCTGTTCTTCGAGGCACGGTTGCCTCTGTTCTTTCCAACACGCAACTCTCCGTTCAGGTGACCGGGGAATCGGTTCCTAATTCAAAGGACACCCTTTTTCTTGAAATCACTTCTTGTCCCACAGATTCGACTTTGGAGGGAGAGCGATTTTTCCTAGGTTCTGGAGACAAAATAAATTCAGCGGCCGGCCAGAGCAGAATTTTAACGATCCTGACTTCGCCAGAAAATACCCGCAGCAGTGTCCCCCCTGCCCTAGCCGGCGCATCGTTTATCGTGTTTCCTGCGTGGACCTTGGAGGACCTGTTTGGGGGTGGCGCCAGGCCAGGTCGAATCAAGTCGCATCCAGTCGTCGCTTTATCCGACAGCGTGACAGTTTGTCATGCAGCAGGCCAATCGACTTACTGGCTAAAGCCAGTGAAAACTGGATTCCCCTCTTGGAACCTTACTGTGCGTCCATTGGCCCAAGCTCTGAATCCAATCCTGCCACCTGGGGCAGGACTGATCGTTCGAAGACCCAGTGGGGAAACGTTGCGTTTCAGCATTTTGGGGGAAGAGCGGCAGCATTTGCTACGCCGCCCCTTACGCACCGGTCCGAATCTAATCTCGCTACCACATCCCTATTTTTCCAAGATTTCAGATCTGGCCCTCACCCTAGAGCAAGGCTGGACCTCTGGAGATGTTTTGAAAATTTGGAACGGACTTGCCTTTCGACGTTTTTCATGGAACTCGTCACAAGGAAAGTGGAAAGGCCTCGACACAGAGATCGACGGAAAGATTGATGATGTACCCCTTCTCGCACCAGATCGTTCCTTTATTCTAGAAAAAAGACAAGCCGACCCCGACTTTGCAGTTCGCCCCTTTCCTAAAGCCCCTTAAAAGCTGTAATTGATCGAAGTGGAAAGATCGAAGCCTTTTGTATAACTAAGGTATGTATACTCCTGCCCAGCATAGCTCATGGTCTGCCTAAAGATTGGGTTGAGAAGATTTTTCCCTCTGAAAGTGATGCTCCACTGTTGTGCAAAGGATTGAGTTAGATTGAAATCCAAGCTAGGTGCAGGTTGCTCGTAAAGATCAGGCAAATCTAAACCCGCAGCATAGAGCAAGGGTCCTGTGACATTATAGAATAAGCCTGCGTAGAACCCCCGCTCTTGGTCATCGTAGCTGAGTCCAGCATTGATGATGTAATTCGGTTGGCCCTGCATGGGTCGTGTTGTCTCGTCCAAGCCAATGCCATTTTTTGCCGTAATCTGCTCTTGCGTTAGGGCAACTTCGGACTGAATGTAGGTAAAATTAAAGTTCGCTGAGAAATTTTTTAGGAACGAAGCAACCTGATCCAACCTTTTCCTTGACTCAAATTCCGCCCCCCAAAGAGTCCCGTTCGGATTGTTGATATATTGGAAAAATTGGGTCGCGCCTAACTGAGCAATTGTCTGCTCAATCGGACGATCGATGCTCTTGTAGAAAAGGCTGACGGCAAGGACTTCTCCTGCTCTAGGAAAATACTCTAATCGAAAATCATAATTATTGATTGAGGACAGCTTCAAATTCGGGTTCCCAATAAAAACCTGCGCATCGGAAAAGTCCTGAGTCACGACTGCACCCAACTCTTTAAACGATGGCCGTGCCAGAGTCTGAGACCAAGCGAGTCTCAGATTTACCTCAGGCATAATCTGAAACGTAGCAGCGGCGGCTGGAAGAAGATCCAACTGCTGAATGTCGCTGTTGGGGTTGGGAAAGATAGCGGAGGGGGCTCCCTCTGATTTTAAGTTTGTATTTTCAAACCGGGCACCACCTGTGATTGTCAACTGTGGAAATAGTCGAAGGCTAGACATGGCATAGGATGCGATGACCTGCTGGCTGGCATTATAAAAATTGGCGGTTCCACTATTATTGAAGACAGACCAGGAAAGGGGTTGGTCATTACCCAAGGCACCGGTTGGATTGACTAAACCGGATCGATTCTGGTTCAAGAAAACATCCGCCCACGTTTGGCCATTCGTAGGATCTCCCGGCTCCCCAAAGGTCTTATATTGGGGGGGGTCTCCTGCAGCCCCATAAGCGTAGTCGAAGAGGGACTGCTGATAACTACGCTGCGAATTGTCGATGTAAAATCCTGTCTTAAATTTACTGGGATTCTCTTTCTCCTCGAAAAAAGGAACGCTAAAATTGACGATTGCGTTATAGGAGTTCTCTGTCAAATCACGGGAATACCTTTGAAGGGGTGACAGGCTGCCAGTAAAAGTGGGGTCATCCGTGGCCAACTGGGAGTACACATCTGTTTCTGTATCATAGCGACTCTGAAATAGACGTTGATCAGGCTCATTGAGTTTGGCCCTCCCTACGCTTCCGACCCAATCGATTTGGAGATTTCTGAGGGCCGAAACCTCGTGTTCCCCTGTCAATTGAAGGTAGGCAAGTTGGCGCTCGGAATACTGCAAGCTGGTGTATTGGACCACCTCGTTCGGGCTAAGCTGATTTTCAAAGTTGTTAGCCTGCTGGAAATCTGTTGTGTCTGTTGCTTGCTCATTAAACAACAAGTTCATCGAAACTTTTTGGTTCTTTTGAGGCTGGTATCCCATCCCAAGCAGAGTACCCCAAAGAACCTCTTCGCTGCCCTTGTCGTCGGCGGCAATAAACTGATCGGTGAGAGAGAACGCCCCTCCCGATTTCGTAACCTCATAATTGGCCCGCGTGGCCGCTGGATAATAGGTGTACTTGTGACGATAGCTGAATGCCCCAAACGTGCCAAAAGTTTGATCTGGGCCAATTTCAACGGAATCACCCCCTTGGAGATTGACACTGTAATTGGGGCCGACTGCCTTACGGGTAAATCCAGATACTGGGTTCATCTGTTGCATGGCAGAATTGATGTTTTCAGCCAATTCCAAATCTGCCGGATTGGCAATCGTAAGAGCGGATGGATTTGAAGCCGAGGCGCCCGGCGTAACACCTGCAATTGGGGGCGGTGTTTTGAGATTAGGATTATTAATCACACTTTCCGGAATCTCTCGCCGGCTCGCATTCATACCAAAGGGTCCCGTCCCACCACCAGCATACGTTGGGAAAGCGGAATTAAAAGTAGCCTGACTATTGTACTCGACCCCAACGGAGACCCCAAAAGAAGGTTTTTCAGGAAACTGTTTTGTTCGAATGTCGACGCTACCCCCTGTAAAATCCCCCGCTTGATCGGGAGTGAATGTTTTTGAGGTATTGATGCTCTGCAGAACAGATCCAGGGAAAAGATCCACGTTGACGGCTCTTTTATCAGGATCGGAGGTAGGCAACCTGCCACCATTCAGGAGGGTATTAACGTAACGGTCACTCAGACCTCGAATCACAACATATTTTCCATCCACCACCGAGGTGCCCACCATAGATTTGAGGGCCTGCCCGGCCGTTGCAGCCCCCAGTCGGGAGATAAGATCAGCCCCGATCGTATCCAAAACGGCTGTCGCTCCCTGTCGTTCTGCTAGTAGACCAACCTCCGAAGTCTTCTCCAACTCTCCCGGCACAACCAACTCCTCCATCTCCTCAACTTCAGCAATAGTTTCAACCCGAACATCATTGAACGTGCCCGAGGAAACGCTGATCCCAGGGACCAGCTTGGGAAGGTATCCGCCACCTCGAACACTTAGAGTGTAAGCCCCAGGAGGAACACCGCTGATAGTGAAGTTTCCCTGATCATCTGTCATGGCTCCGAACGGCGTGTCTAAGATGACGACAGAGGAGCGCGCGATAGGTTGACCGAAGTCGGAATCAACCACTTGACCACGAATGCCCCCAAATCCTTGCCCCCAGGAGTGAGAGTTGATTCCAACTGCCAAAAAAAAGCTAAGGCATAGGGAACGCCGAATTGCGGTTCTCATGAGCACCCCTCTTTTCTGAGTTCATTCCGGCAGAACCAAAGGTCAACTTTGCTTTCAACACTATATCTTGTGAACTCGAATCCAATAAGTTGTGGTGACAGTTCAATGACTCTTCACAAGTTGTTAATTTTTTGAGCAACAACTGGTTGAACCAATTCAGGCGGTTACCAGCATTCGGCAATGGTAAGGGGTGTGTATTTTAATCTTCTGACAGTTGGGCTTTTTTTATTCGGGTGCGAAAACTTTTATGCTCAGGAAAAGCCACCTCTCGGCACAAAAGCCTGGGGAACTGATACAGCTGCCCAAGATGCAATGGTGCCAAATCCCTATTCCCTGCCCCCAGCCTACGGAAGTGATCCATCCAAGGAGCTGGCCGACGCCCCTCTCCCACGACAAAAGAGTGCCGATGGAGTCGCCCCAGCGATTGCAGATTCGCAGGAATTGTCCCCTTTTTATGTCCGAACCGGAGTCGGGTTAAGTTTTGTAACAAATGTGGATTATCCAGATTTTGGCATAACGAGTGATGTTACTATGGCCCCTGGATTTGCCACGGGTGTGATGCTGGGCGCCCAGTTTCACGACAACATCGCCTTTGAGATCGAGGGAGGGCTTCTCTACAACGCTGTTTATTCCAATCAGACCTCGGGAATCACCGCCACCGATCTGACCCAAGTGACTAATGTCCAGCTTTTCCAGGTGCCTATGATGGGAAATTTTGTCTTTCGAACCGATCCCCTCGGTGCGACCCGCATTCGGCTCGTAGCTGGAGGTGGAATGGGCGGAATTTTTCGCCAAGTTTTTATCACGGGATCCCCAAATGATGTGACCCGCAGCCAAACTCTTTCCGCCTACCAAGGGTTTGGAGGAGTTCAGATTAACCCTGGAGAGCCGGACCTCATGGTGGATATTCAGTTCCGCTACCTGAATTCGATCTCAGGACAGTCGGTTCCCTCAATGTCGATTATGGGGACGGTAACAATTCGCTTCTAAAGACGGCGCCCATGATCCAGCTTGCAACGAAAAAGAACGCGAATCGGATTTTGGCCCTGCTTCGCTCAGTCTCGGCCAGCTTGCTGAGCTTCGCAGGGTTTGCAGATTCAGGAGCTCAGGGGTTAAGGAGTCTTGTGTGGGCATGGATGGCAGTGATGTTTTTTTGTGGATCGAATCTTTTTGCCCAGAGATTGTCCCTAACGGACGTGCAGGCGCAGCCTGTCACGGGTCCAGGGCCAGGCCTGCGGATTGCGCTCGGTGGGACGGTGAACTCTGATATGTCTGTCGCCCAGCGGGACACCAGGGATTATCCGCAGACGAACATTAATCCCCTCTTCGCGACATCGGTTCCGTTTAATGGAACGATCAGTTATGAGTCGATCGGCTTCAACCCAGGCTTCCGCTTCGATTTTGCCCCAGGTTACCGACTGAACCAGTGGATCAATTTCGAGTTTGAAACCGGCTGCATCTACAACACGGTCGAATCGTACACCATCAGTGGAAACGGCACTTTCACGGGGGTTGGTGGTGATCCAAATCTAAATGGAACGATGAAGTTGGATGCGGAAGGATATCTTCTCCAAGTGCCATTGATGGTGAACGTCGAGTTTTCTTATCCGATCGGGGATGGGTGGCGACCATTTGTGGGTGCAGGCGGTGGAGGTATGTTCCAAAAGCTCACTGTCAGCACGATTTC